>Ga0154315_1115_pt1 | contig 19668 bp, 16 predicted proteins | sample RifGroA2_FD_105609 | JGI IMG/M metagenome (GOLD analysis project Ga0154315, IMG submission 105609) | Elusimicrobia bacterium GWA2_69_24
TCTACCTGGGGGGGACTTGCACCTCCCTGTCCAGACACGCTTTCAGGCGCACGACCCCGGCCTTCGCCGGGGTGACGAATGTAATCGGCCTTATGACTGACTACACTAGTCGCACTTCATGCCGCCGTCGATCCAGGCCTGCACCTGCGCCTTCCATTCGTCCATGCCGCCGGAGACCAGGTCCGTCTCCTTCTTGTCCGACGGCAGCCGCCCGCTCTCGGGGGTGGCGCCGGCGATGCCCCACAGGACGCGCGGGTCCTCGAAAAGGTGCCTCTCCATGTCCCGGGCCAGCAGCTTCGGGCTCTTGAACTTGCCGTTCAGGCCGGCCTTGGTGGCTTCGCAGGTCTGCCGCGCGTCCATCCCCGAGGTGTAGAGGTCGGGCCGGGCGAACCAATCGTCCGCGAACTGGAAGCCCGTCACCTCGGTCTTATGGCAGAGCGCGCAGGAGGCCGGACCGCGTCCCTGGTGGCTCTTGAAGCCGACGCCCCCGAGCTTCTCCACGTGGAAGTCATGGCAGACGGTGCAGCCCCGTACCTGGAATTTCTTGAACAGGTGGGTGCTGAACTTCGTCCGGTCGGTCTCGGCCAGGGCCAGGACGGACCCCAACGAGAGCGCCGCCAAGAACAGGATGCCGGGCTTCATTTCGCCTCCTTGAACGAGTACGACCGACATTCTATTTCATTGCGTCGGCGCCGTGCCATCCCGTATCATTGCCTCATGGACTCCGAGACCGAGCTTGTGCGGTTGAGCAAGAGGGGCGACTCCCAGGCCTTCTCCAAATTGGTCTCCCGCTACGAGGACCGGATATTCAACCTGGCCCACAAGGTCTGCGCCGGCATGCCCGCCGAGGCGGAGGACGTCTACCAGGAGACCTTCCTCACCGCCTTCAAGAAGCTGCCCCAGTTCCGGTCCGACTCCAATCTCGGGACCTGGCTCTATCGCATCGCGTCCAACCTGTGCTGGATGCGCTTTCGCAAGCAGCGCCGCGAGCCCGTGGTCCCCATCCTCGACCGCCCGCACGCCCATGGGGAAGGCGGAGACCCGCACGGCGGGCCCATGTTCCGGGATTGGTCCGACGGCCCCGAGGAATTGGCCGGCAAGGCGGACCTGCGCCGCGCGGTGTCGGCCGCGCTGGGCGAATTGCCCGTCGACTACCGCCTGGCGGTGGTCCTGCGGGACATCGAGGGGCTCTCCAACGAGGAGACGGCCAAGGCGCTGAAGCTGTCCGTCGCCGCGGTCAAGTCGCGCCTGCATCGCGGGCGGCTCTTCCTGCGGGACCGTCTCGACAAGGCGGTCGCGCCATGAGATGCCGGGAACTGCTGAAGCATCTGTCGGACTACATCGACCGCGACCTGAAAGGGGTCCGCTGCCGCGACCTCAAGGCGCACCTGAAGGACTGCCCGCCCTGCATCGCCCTCATCAACACCCTGCGCAAGACCCGGGGCGTGCTCAAGCTCCAGCCGAAGGCCTCCCCCCCCAGCCGGCTCCGCGCGGAACTGCGCCGCTGCCTGCGCCGCCTGGAAGAAGCGGGCTGACTCCGCCTACTTCTCCACCTGCTTAGACAGCCGGTTGCGCAGGAACAGGGCCAGGACCGCGACCGGGATGAGGGCCAGGGAGAACCAGTAGAAGGGCGCCAGCCCCACCGGGAAGGACTTGAACAGCGTCTTCAGCCCGATGATCCCCAGCGTCGTGGCCGCCAAAGAGGCGGAACCCAGGAAGCCCATGGCGTCGGCCAGGTCCTGCTTGGGCACGCGGGCCTGGAAGAAGCTCTGCAGCTTGAACTGCGCCACGACCTGCGCGATGCCGAAGGGGATGAGGGCCAGGGCCGGCAGGGTCAGGTTCGCGGCCCAGGACAGGAACCCCGGCAGGGCGACCAGCGAGCCGAGCACGGGCATGGGCACCGCCATGCTGGCCAAGAACGCCAGCGAAGCCGTTCCCAGGAGTATCCAGCGCAGGAGGGACCGGTTCAGGATAACCCTCTCCTTGCCCTCGTCGATGGTCCCGGCTTCCTTGCCCTGGTCGAGCTTGCGGCTCTCCAGGGTCATGACCACGCCGCCCAGGAGTCCGCCCAGGCTGTAGAGCCCGGTCAGCCAGCCGCTGATGGCCGGAGCCAGCTCGGGGCTGGCCGTGCCGATGAGCCGGAGGGCGTAGCCCGGCGCGAGCATCTGATACAGGAAGGGGTTGAGCATCAGGAACAGGGTGTAGGCCAGGAAGCTCCAGCGCAGGGCCGGGGTATTCCAGACCACCTTCGCCCCCCGGCCGATCTTCTTGCCGAATTCCTTGAACACCGCCCCGATCCCGGCCGGCCGCGGGCCGGTCTTCTCGGTCTTGAGCTCCGCATCCGCGGGCAGCTTGAGCGTCTTCCAGAGGATGAGGGTCGCCAGGAGCGTCATGATGGGGAAGGCCGCCAGGGCCGGGATGAACCCCCACTTGGCGATGACGATCCCGGTCGCGATGGGGCCGAGTATGCCGAAGATCTCGGAGAGGGTGTGCTGTATGCCCCAGAAGCGGTTCAAAGCACCGTCGTTCTGCCCCACCAGGAGCGGCGGCACGCTGTTCATGGCCGTGAACGTGGTCCCGAGCAGGAGCGCGTTGGCGGAGTAGAAGATGTACATGAGCGGCAGGGTCATGTGCCCGGTGGCCAAAAGCGTCGCCACCGCGGTGATGGAGACCACCCGGAAGAGGTAGGAGGCCACGTAGGCCTTCTTGATGCCGATCTTCTCGATCACCATGGGCCCGAACTGCCGGCCGATGATGCCGAAGATGGAGGAGACCACCGCGACCTGGGCGTAGATGGTGAAGTCGCCGAAGCACTTCTGGATGAGCGCCGGCATCGAGGAGCCCAGAGCCTCCACCCCGACCTGGGCCGCGAGCAAAGACCCGATGAACCACCAGGTGGGCGAGCTCAACCCCCAGCCCTTGCCCTTGGCGGGGGTCTCGACCGCGGGGACCGGGGCGGTCTGGGCGGCGTCCTTGCCCTCGGACGCCGCGGGCGACTCGAGCGTCGCTGCCGGCTTCACGACCGGCGTCTCCGCGGTCTTGGGGGCGACACCCGAAGCGTCGCGCGACTGGCCGAAGAGGTTCTTCAGCTCCTGGAACCGCAGGCCGAGCCGGTTGCTCTGGCCGCGGACCTGCTGGAGCGATCCGTCCTGGGGCGCGACGCCGGCCTGGGTCCGGCCGGAGACGGCCGAAGCCTGCGCGCGGGACGCGGCCTGGCTGGGAGCGGCCCCTGGGACCGTGGTCCCCAGGGTCGCGGGAGCGACGCGGACGGACGGCCCGGTGAGGCCCGCGACCGACGACACTCCGGCCGCCGCCGCGGCGGGGGACTGAGTCCCGAGGCTGCCCACGATGGGAGAAGGCAGCAGGACCGAAGAAAGCGACCCGCTCAAGGAAGGGAGCGACGCGCCCCGCCCGTTCTCGCGAGAGGACACGCCGGCCTGCGAGACGACGCCCACGCCGGCCGCCCCCAGGTTCATGCCGCCCAGGGAAGGATTCACCTGGACGCCCGCGGTGACGACCGCGGCCACGGCCTGGGTCACTCCGAACCCGGGCGCAGTCGCCAGAAGGACGCCCGCCATGGACAGGGAGACGGCGCGCTTGAGAGCGTCAGCGATGTTCATGGGTGGCCTCGATGTCCTTCCCTAAGAGTATAGCCGGCGCCCCCCCCTCCCATCGCGGGCCGATGGGGTTGCGGGGCGGCGGCAATCGCCCCACCCGGAATCGGGCCCATGGGCCCAGGGGAAATCCGCTATGCTCTACCCGGGAGCCGGGAGGAGACCATGGCGCGGAACCGGGAGAAGCCGTTGGGCGTGGACGCGGAGATCTACGACGCGGACCTCTATGACGGCCTGAACCGGTTCTCAGACGACCTCCCTTTCTATCTGGCCGCCGCCAAGGCGGCCCGGGGTCCGGTGCTGGAGCTCTGCTGCGGCACGGGGCGCCTCACCCTCCCCCTGGCCAAGGCCGGCATCGACATCACCGGGCTGGATTTCACTTCGCCCATGATCGCCCGGGCGCGCGAGAAGGCGCGCGCCGCGGGGCTCAAGACGCGCTTCGTGCGGGGCGACATGCGGCGGGCGTCCCTGGGCCGGCGCTTCCGGCTGGTCTTCATCCCGTTCAACTCCATCCAGAACACCTATTCCATCGCGGACGTGGAGCGCGTCTTCGCGGTCGTGCGCCGGCACCTGGCGCCCGGCGGCAGGTTCGCGTTCGATGTCTTCAACCCCGACCTCGAGTACATCGTGTCGGCCTCCCGGCGGGTCCGCCTCGGCAGGATGCGCTTCCGGCTGTCCGACGGCCGGCGCGTGCGCATCGACGAGCACTACCGCTACGACGCCGCCCGGCAGACCGGACGGGTGACCTGGGTCCACCATATCGGGAGGGACTCCTTCGCCTCCCGCCTCGACATGCGCTGCTTCTTCCCCCTGGAACTGGACGCCCTGCTCCGCTACAACGGCTTCCGGGTCCTCAAGAAGTACGGATCCTTCAAGAAGGACCCTTTCGAGTCCGCATCGCGAAAGCAGATATTTGTCTGCGAATTGAGGCCCCGCGTCTGGCGCGGGTGAGGGAGGATGGCGTACAATCGGAGAAAGGCAGGAGGTCATCCCATGAACAAGGCTCTCGGCATCATGCTTCTCGCCGTCATCGCCGCGTCGCCCGCCCGCGCCGCGACCTGGAAGATCGACGCCGCCCACAGCGCCGTCACCTTCCGCGTGGCCCATCTCACCATCAGCAAGGTCCAGGGCCGCTTCGACCGCTTCAGCGGCAGCGTGGAATACGAACCGGGCCAGCCCCAGCTCGTGAGGGCCGAGGCGGTCATCGAGACGGCGAGCGTGAACACCAACGTGGAGAAGCGCGACGAGCACCTGCGCGGCGCCGATTTCTTCAACGTGGAGAAGTTCCCCACCATGACCTTCAAGAGCACCAAGGCGCTCGGAGGCAAGGGAATGAAAGGCAAGCTTCAGGGCGAACTCACGCTCCGGGGAGTCACCAAGCCCGTGGTCCTCGACGTGGAAGGCTTCGGCCCCATCAAGGACCCCCAGGGCAACGAGCGCCTGGGCGCCACGGCGAAGACCCGCATCCAGCGCAAGGACTTCGGGATGGTGTTCAATCACACCCTCGACACCGGCGGGCTCATGGTCGGCGACGAGGTCGAGGTCACGCTGGAGCTCGAGTGCATCAAAGAGTCCCCCGCCTCCGGCAAGAAATAGACGCTCCAGGAGAACCCATGAGCTTCTTCGCAGACAACAGTCTCAGTATCGGCCGTACGCCCCTGGTCCGCATCAACGCGATGACCCGGGGACTGGGCGCGACCGTCCTGGCCAAGATCGAGGGGCGCAACCCGTCCTACTCGGTGAAGTGCCGCATCGGCGCCTCCATGATCTGGGACGCGGAGAAGCGCGGCATCCTCAAGCCCGGCGAGCAGAACCCCATCGTCCTGGAGCCCACCAGCGGCAACACGGGCATCGCCCTGGCCTTCGTCTGCGCGGCGCGGGGCTATCGCCTGACCTTGACCATGCCGGACACCATGTCCGTCGAACGCCGCCGCCTGCTCAAGGCCTTCGGCGCCGAGGTGGTCCTGACCGAAGGCCCCAAGGGCATGCCCGGGGCCATCGCCAAGGCGGAAGAGCTCATGGCTGCGGAACCGGGGAGATACTGGATCCCCCAGCAGTTCAAGAATCCCGCCAATCCCGGCATCCATTTCCAGACCACCGGGCCGGAGATCTGGGACGACACGGACGGGAAGGTGGACATCTTCGTGTCCGGGGTCGGAACCGGCGGCACCATCACCGGCGCGGCCCGCTACTTCAAGGAGTCGCGCAAGAAGCCGGTCTGGACCGTGGCGGTGGAACCCGCGGCCTCCCCGGTCCTGACCGCGCTGCGCAACAAGGAGACCCCCAAGCCCGGCCCCCACAAGATCCAGGGCATCGGCGCCGGCTTCAAGCCCGACGTCCTGGACCTGTCCCTGGTGGACGAGATCCAGACGGTCTCCAACGAGGAATCGGTCGAGACCGCGCGCCGCCTGCACAAGGAGGAAGGGATCACCGGGGGCATCTCCTGCGGCGCGGCCATGGTCGCCGCCCTCCGGCTGGCCGGCAAGCCCGAGAACAAGGGGAAGCTCATCGTAGTGATCTTCCCCGACGCCGGCGACCGGTACCACTCATCGGTGCTCTTCCAAGACATCCAGGTCTAGAACGCTTCTTTACATTTGAAAAGCCGTCATACCGGCGCCAGCCGGTATCCAGACGACAAACCACTGGACCCCGGCCTTTGCCGGGGTGACGGCAGGCCGCTGGACCCCGGCCTTCGCCGGGGTGACGGCAGGCCGCTGGACCCCGGCCTTCGCCGGGGTGACGGCAGGCCGCTGGAACCCGGCCTTCGCCGGGGTGACGGCAGGCCGCTGGAACCCGGCTTTCGCCGAGGCGACGAATGTAATCGGACTTATGACTCGCTCCACTAGCGGTTAAGGCCGAAGTAGCCCCGCGCGCGCAGTTCGCAGACGGTCGCGAGGCGCTCCGCCGACGCCCACCCCTGCCGCAGTACGCAGAGGGCGAGTATCACCGTCAACGCGGACGCCAGGGTCGTTTTCATGGGGCCTCCCTCCTCCCTCCTCCCTCCGCTTTCAATAATAGTGCCAAGTCCCCGGACGCAATATTGACAGAGTGTGACGACTGCGCTATACTGTTATTGACTGAACGGTCAGTCATTAACCAGGGAGAACCCGCCCCATGGCCAGACCCCGGACCGAACCCGCCGAATCCCGCCGACGGCACATCCTCGACGCGGCCCGCGCCCTCCTCGTCCGGAGGAACTACGACGCGATCGTCCTGGACGACGTGGCCAAGCAGGCGAAGATCGCCAAGGGGACCCTCTACTTGTATTTCCGCTCCAAGGACCACCTCATAGCCGCGGTACTCGAGGACATCATGGAGCGGCTCAAGAAGGAGACCTCGGAGTGCGGCGTCCCCACGGGTTCCCCCCTGGAGGACCTGCGGGCCTTCGCCGGCGTCCACCTGCGCTTCATGGAAGAGAACCAGGACTTCATGACGCAGATACTCCGCCAGGACCCGGTGCTCAAGCGGGGCGCCGCCTCCCCCCTGCGCCGCGCCTTCGACCTGCATCTCGAGACAGTCTCCCAGCTCATCGCGGAGGCGGTCCGCCAAGGCTTCCTGCGCGAGATCGAGCCCCGCCGGGGGGCGCTCTTCTTCATGACCCTGCTGCGCATGTCCGTGGTGCGCAAGGTCATGCTGGGATCCCGGCAGCCCCTGGACGGCGAGCTCGACGGGCTCATGGACCTCTTCCTCAACGGCCTGGGAGGACGCGGACGATGAAGACCCTGCTGCTCCCCCTCCTGCTCCTGACCGCGGCACCGGCGCGCGCCGAGGAGCCCCTGGAACTCACCCTCGAGAAGTCCGTGGACCTGGCCCTGGCGCAGAACCTCGATGTGGACCTGGCCGAACGCCGGCTGGAGACCCTGCAGAGCTATTACCGCCAGGCCCTGGCGGCCGCGGTCCCGGACGTGAATTACGGCGGGAGCTGGATGCGCACCCTGAAGAAGCAGGCGGTCTTCCTGGGCAACGCCAAGATCGAGACCGGCAAGCTCAACAACATGCGCCACGCCCTCACGGCGGAGCAAGTGGTGTTCTCCGGCGGCGTGGTCTCGGCCGGCATCCGGGCCACCAAGACCGGCATCGCCGCGGGCGAAGACGAGCTCCAGGCCGCGAAGGCGGACGTCACCCTGGCCGCCCGCAGGCTCTTCTACGCGGTCCTGCTCTCGAGCGAGACCTCGCGCATCCAGGAAGACAACCTCGCCTCGGCCGAGGACCATCTGCGCACCATCGAGGAGCGCTTCCGCCAGGGACTCGACAGCGACCTGCTGGTCCTGCGCCAGAAGGTGGAGGTGGCCAACGCGCGGCCCGTGCTCATCCAATCCCGCAACCAGTACGAGCTGTCCTTGCTCCTCTTCAAGGACACCCTCGGGCTCGACATCGACGCCCCCGTGCGCGTCGTCGGCCGGCTGACCTCCCCGCAGGGCTCCCTTCCTCCCTATGAGCCCCTCCGGGACAAGGCCCTCATCGGCAACCCGGACTACCAGGCCGCCCTCGAGCGCCTGCACCAATCCGAGGCCATGGTCCGCGTGGCCCAGGGGCTGCGCATGCCCCAGCTCTCCGTGTACGCCGACTACCAGTGGTATTCCGACTCGGACGAACTGCAGCCCGCGGGGGCCGAGCAGGCGACCTCCTCCCAGGGCGGGCTGCGTCTGCGTTTCCCCCTCTTCACGGGGGGCGACCTCCAGGAGCGGACCCGGCAGGCGCGCATCGAACGGGAGCGCGCCCGGACCGTTTCGGAGAAGATCGCCCGGACCACGCGGGTCGAGGTCAAGCGCCACTGGCTCTCGGTCCAGGAGGCGGCGGCGCGCTCCCGCAGCCAGGGCTCGGCGGTGGAACAGGCCAAACGGGCGCTCGAAGTCACCGAAGTCCGGTATAAGGGCGGGGAGTCCAACCAGCTGGAGCTGACCGACGCTACGCTCGCCCTGCAGCGGGCTCGGCTCCTGCAGGCTTTCGCCATGCACGATTTCCGGGTGGAGCTCGCGGCCCTGGAACGGGCCGTGGGCTCGCCGATCGAGGAGGCCGTCCGATGAGAACCGTCCTGAGGTCCGCCGTGATCCTTCTGCTCCTGGCTCCGGCCGCCTGCAAGCGTCAGAAGGCCGCCGAGAGCCGTCTCGACTCTTTCCCGGTCCGCGTCACCCCCGCGGCGCGGCGGGACATCGAGGAGACCATCGTCCTGGTCGGCAGCATCAAGGCCAAGGACGAGGCCGCGCTCTTCTCGCGCGTGCCCGGCAAGCTGCAGCGCAACGTCCTCAAGGAAGGCGACCCCGTGCGCAAAGGCGCGGCGGTGGCGCTGGTGGAGCGCGACGAGGTGGGTGTGCGCTTCGAGCCCGCCCCGGTCCCCTCCACCCTCGACGGCGTGGTGGCGCGGCTCTACCTCGACCAGGGCCAGAACGTCACCCCCCAGACCCCGGTCGCCCTGGTCGTCGACCCCTCCCAGATCCTGGCCCGGGTGGACGTGCCGGAGCGCTTCGCGGGCCGCGTGCGCCTGGGACTCGCCCTGCGCGTGAAGGTGGACGCCTATCCGGACCGCGCCTTCCCCGGCACGGTGACCCGGGTCTCCCCCGTGGTCGACCCGGCGACCCGCAGCACCCTCGTGGAGGCCCGCATCGAGGACGCCGAGGGCCGGCTCCGGCCGGGGATGTTCGGGGAGATCACCCTCGTGCTCGCCCGGGCGGGGGGCGTGCTGGCGGTCCCCGCCGAATCCGTGACGGACGGCCTCGGCTGGGCGCTCTTCGTCGTCCAGGACGGCCGGGCGGTCAAGCGCGAGGTCGAACTCGGGGTCCGGAGCGACGCCTTCGTCGAGATCCGCAAGGGCCTCGCCCCCGGAGAATCCGTCGTCACCTTCGGCCTCTTCGGGTTGAAGGACGGCAGCCCCGTCGAAATCCTCGCCCCATGAAGCTCTCAGACCTCTGCATCGCGCGGCCGGTCTTCACGGTCATGATGGTCATGGCCCTGGTGGTCCTGGGGCTCTTCTCCTACTTCCGTCTCGGCCTGGACGCTTTCCCGAACGTGGACTTCCCGTTCGTCACCGTCAGCACGGCCCTCCCCGGCGCCAGCCCGGAGGAGATCGAGACCTCCATCACCAAGCCCATCGAGGAGGCGGTCAACACCATCTCGGGGATCGAGGAGCTCCGCTCCATCAACTACGAGGGGCTCAGCATGGTGGTCGCCTCCTTCGTGCTGGAGAAGGACGGGGATATCGCGGCCCAGGAAGTCCGCGACGCGGTGAACCGGGTCCAGCGCGAGCTGCCCGACGGAACGGACCCCCCGGTCATCCAGAAGATCGATTTCGGCGCCATGCCCGTCATGTCCGTCGCCGTGACGGGCGACATGCCGCTGCGCGAGCTCACGGAGGCGGCCAAGAAGAAGGTCAAGGAGCACCTGGAGACGGTCAAGGGCGTGGGCAAGGTCGCCATCATCGGCGGACGGGAACGCGAGATCCACGTCGTCGTGAACCCCTTGAAGCTCGCGGCCTACGGGCTCGACATCAAGAAGGTCAAGGACGCGCTCCGCCAGCAGAACGTGGAGATCCCGGGCGGCCGGGTGGACCAGCAGCGCCGCGAGCTCATCCTGCGCACCCTGGGGCGCATCGAGAACCCCGAGGACTTCGGCAAGATCGTGGTCGCCAGCGTCCAGGGGGTCCCGGTCCGCGTCCGGGACATCGGCCGCGTGGAGGACACCGCCCAGGAGGTCCGCACCATCGCCCGCCTCGACGGCAAGGAGGCGGTCTCCTTGGTCATCCAGAAGCAGTCCGGGATGAACACCGTGGCCACCATCGAGGCCGTCAAGGAGCGCCTGGCCGAGATCCGCCCCCTCCTGCCCCGCGGGGTCAAGGCCGAGGTCATCCGCGACCAGTCCGAGTTCATCGTCGCCTCGGTCAAGACCGTCGAGGAGCACCTGGTCCTGGGCGCCATCCTGGCCTCCCTGGCCGTGCTCTTCTTCATCGGGAGCATCCGCAGCACGCTCATCGCCTCCCTGGCCATCCCCACCTCGATCATCGCCACCTTCACCCTCATGGACCAGGCCGGGTTCACCCTGAACATGATGACGCTCCTGGCCCTGGCCCTGGCCGTGGGCGTGGTCATCGACGACGCCATCGTGGTGCTCGAGAACATCTTCCGGCACATGGAGGAGAAAGGCGTCTCCGCCATGCAGGCCGCCTCGGACGGGACCAAGGAAATCGGCCTGGCGGTGATGGCCACGACGATGTCACTACTCATCATCTTCCTGCCCCTGGCCTACATGAGCGGCATCATCGGCCGCTTCCTGCGGAGCTACGGGCTCACCGTGGCCTTCGCCATCGCGGTGAGCCTGTTCGTGGCCTTCTCGCTCACTCCCATGCTGTGCTCCCGCTTCCTCGTAGTCCAGCACGGGAAGAAGGGCCCCTTCCAGAGCCGGGTCGACGCCGGCAACGACTTCCTCAAGGAGCATTACGGCCGCATGGTGCTCTGGGCCCTGGCCCACCGCTGGACCGTCGTCGCCATCGCGCTGGCGATCGTCCTCACCACCCCCTTCTTCCTGAAAATCGTGGGAAAGGACTTCATGCCCCCCGACGACTCCGGCGAGTTCGAGATCCGCTTCAAGGCGCCGGAAGGCACCTCGATCACCGCCACCGACGCCATCCTGCGCCAGATCGAGATCGAAGTCCGCCGCCTGCCCGAGATCGAGAGCATCCTGGTCTCCATCGGGGAGGGCGAGGGCGCCAACGTCAACGACGCGGTCCTCTACGTGCGGCTGACGGACTACCGCAAGCGCAGGCTCGACCAGTTCTCGGTCATGGCCCTGGCGCGCCACGCCCTGGCCAAGTACGACGCCCTCCGCCTGAGCGTGGCGCCCATCAGCCACATGTCCGGCGGCTTCAAGAACGCCGAGGTCAACTTCTACGTGGCGGGGCCCGACCTCTCGGAGCTCCGGAAGTACTCCGACGCCATCGTGCGCGGGCTCAAGGCCGTCCCCGGCATCGTGGACGTGGACACCAGCCTCGTGTTCGCCAAGCCCGAGTTCAAGGTCCGCATCGACCGCGACCGCGCCCAGGACCTGGGGGTCAAGGTCGAGGACATCGCCCTCAGCCTGCGGACCATGGTCAGCGGCGAGGAGGACATCACCAAGTTCAAGGAGGGCGACGAGCTCTACGAGGTGCGCCTGCGCGTGGACAAGCAGTTCCGCAACCGCCCCGAGGCCATCGGCGCCCTGCTCCTCCCCTCCGACAAGGTGGGACTGGTCCGGCTCGACAACGTGGCGACCCTCCAGGAGGACAAGGGCCCCTCCCAGATCGACCGCTTCAACCGCCAGCGGCAGGTCATGGTCTACGCGAACCTGGAGGGAACGCCCATGAGCGTGGCCATCGCCAAGGCCGACGAGCTGGCCCGGGGGCTGGGGATGCTCCCCGGCTACCGCACCGGCGTGGTGGGCAAGGCCAAGGAGATGGGCCGCATGCTCCAGAGCTTCATGGTGGCCTTCCTGCTCGCCTTCATCTTCATGTACATGATCCTGGCCTCGCAGTTCGAGAACTTCCTGCACCCGGTCACGATCATGCTCTCCATCCCCCTGGCCATCCCCTTCGCCGTACTTTCCCTCCTGGTCCTGGGGCAGAGCCTGACCATCTTCTCCATCATGGGGCTGTTCATGCTCTTCGGGATCGTCAAGAAGAACGCCATCCTGCAGGTGGACTACACCAACACCCTGCGCCGCCGCGGCCTGGAGCGCGACGCGGCCATCCTCGAGGCCAACAAGACCCGCCTGCGGCCCATCCTCATGACCACCCTGGTGCTGGTGGCGGCGATGGTCCCGGTCGCCTTCGGCAAGGGTCCCGGCTCCGCCAACCGGGCGACCATGGCGGTCGTCATCATCGGCGGGCAGACCCTGTGCCTCCTCATCACCCTGCTGCTCACGCCCGTGGCCTATTCCCTGTTCGACGACGCGGGGCAGTGGGTGACGGGCAAGCTGGGCCGGAAGAGCTGAGCCGCGGGCTCAGCGCAGGGAGAAGATGCCCCGGATGACGGAGAGCAGGTCTCCCTGCTCGGTCTCCAGGCGCTGTTTGCGGACTTCCGCGCTCAAGCCCGTCCGGGCGGACTCCAGCTCGACCCGCCGCCGGGCCAGGACCAGCGAGATGGCCTCCGCGAGCTCCGGCCGCCGGGCCACGACGTCGCGGAACCCGTCGCGGTCGAGACGGTAGCAGCCGACCTCCGAGAGCGCCACCACCGTGGCCGTACGCGGCTCCCCGGTCATCAGCCCCATCTCGCCCAGGAAGTCCCCCGGCCGCAGGGTCGACACCGTCTGGTACGAGCTCCGGGACTCGTTGTAGATGCGGACCTCGGCCTCGCCCTGGAAAAGGATATACAGCCAGTCCCCGGGCGCGCCCTGCCGGGTGATGCACTCGCCCCCGGAGAACGGAGACGCGGCCAACCGCTCCGCGAGGGTGCGGACCTCGTCGTCCTGGAGCGCCTGGAAGATGTCCACGCCGCGGATGGCCGCGGCCCGCCGCTCCGCCTCGTGCTTGCGGCTGCGTTCCCGGACGTCCTCGTCCTTCTGGACGACCACGAGGCTGCGCGTGGGGATGGAAAGCTTGATCCCGACGCGGGAAAGGGCGTAATAGATCCGCAGGCGCACCGCGGCGTCCACGCCCCCGGGAGCCCTGAGGTCCGAGAGCCAGTACCGGAACTTGTAGACGGCGTGCGTCTCCTGGAACTCCGCCGTGACGCAGTCCAGGGGCGGTTCGGCGGCCACTCCCGGCGGGGGATCCTCGCGCAGGGCGGCCTGCACCGCGGCGATCACCGCGTCGGGCCCGCTGTCGTAGTAGACGTTGAAGGGGACTTCCCGGTAGCGCAGCAGGGGCCGCCCGCCCCGGCTCCCGATCACGGTCACGGTGCCCTTCATCAGCGCGCTGTTGGGGACGATGACGACCTCCCCGAAGAGAGTCTCCAGGGTGGTCTGCCGCCAGCGGATCTCGCGCACGAAGCCTTCGACATCGCCCATCCGGACCCAATCCCCCGGGGAGAAGGAGTCCTCCAGGTGGAGCACCATGCCGCCCAGGACGTTCCCCAGCGTGTCCTGGAGCGAGAAGGCGATGACCGCGGTCATCACCGCCGAGGTGGCGAGTATGCCGTTCAGGTTCGCCCCGGCGCTGGAAAGGGCCGCCAGGGCCGCGCACACGTAGGCCACGGCCAGGATGAGGTCGCGCACCAGGGCCGAGAGCCGGATGCGCAGGCGGGGCAGGAAGAGGTCGAAGAGGCATACGCCCCCGGCGTTGATGACTCCGATCAGCATGACGAAGAACGCCGCCGCGTCGCAGAGGCGGAAGGCGCGCGAGCCGACCGGCACCCCCAGGCGCAGGAGCAGCGCCGCGACGGCGAGCAAAACGGCGGAGGCCAGGAGGAGCAGCCCGGCGGCCGCCAGCGGCTTGCGGGAAGCGGGAGCGGCCGCGGAGAGCACCCCGAGCACCGCCAGGAACACCGCCCAGGAGCCGATGAAGGCGGGGGTGAACACCAGGCTCGCGGCCGCGGCGAAGCTCATGCCTTGGCCCGCTGGGGGACGAACACCGAGAACAGGATGGAGAGAGCGAGGACGCCGACGACGATGCTCAGCGACGCGCCGATCGGTACGTGGACCAGATCCGCCAAGGTCATCTTGGCGCCGACGAAGCAGAGGATGACCGAGATGCCGACCTTGAGGAAGCGGAAGAGCCCCATGATCCCCGCCAGGAGGAAGAAGAGGGAGCGCAGGCCCAGGATCGCGAACACGTTGGAGGTGTAGACGATGAGGGTGTCGGTGGTGATGGCCAGCACCGCCGGGATGGAGTCCAGCGCGAAGACCACGTCCGACACCTCCACCACCAGGAGGGTCGCGAACAGGGGCGTGGCGACCCACCGGCCCGGCCCGCCGGAGAAGAAGGCCTGCCCCGCGAAGCGGTCGCTGAACGGCAGGAAGCGCTTGCAGAGCTTGAGCACCGGGTTCGCGGCCGGGTCCATCTTCTCCTCGGACTGCCGCATCATCTTGATGCCCGTGTAGATGAGGATGACCCCGAACACGTAGATGATCCAATGGAAGGCGTGGATCAGCGCGATGCCGACGAAGATGAAGAGGAAGCGCATGAACACCGCGCCCAGGATGCCCCAGTGCAGGACCCGCGACTGATACTCCCGCGGCACGCCAAAATACTCGAAGATGACGATGAAGACGAACATGTTGTCGACGGACAGCGAGTATTCCAGCACGTACCCGGTCAGGAACTCCAGCGCCTTGCCGCCGCCCAGGCGGTACCAGATCCCCGCGTCGAAGAGCAGGGCCAGGCTCATCCAGGCCGCGCACCAGAGGGCGGCTTCTTTGAGGGAGACCACGTGCGAGCGCTTGTTGAGCACTCCCAGGTCCAGATAGAGGGCCGCGGCGATGATCGCCCAGAAAATCCCCCAAAGGATCGTGGTTCCGTTCATTGGGACGCTATTATACATCGTCTTGACCCGCGGCGGCGGAGAGGCTATCCTCACGGGGATGGAGGAAGAGGGGACCCATGTCGAAGGGGGCGGTTTCCGGATCGACCGGGACATCGCGCTGGCGAAGCTGGCATCGTTTCAGCTCGAAGACGAAGACCTGCTCGTCCCCTGGATCCGCCTGGCCGTGGAACGGGGCGCGCACGAGCTGCGCTTCGACCGGCGCGGCGCGGACCTGGAGATCCGCTGCGACGGCTCGGCGCTCCCCGAAGACGCGGTCCGGGACCCCTTTTCCAAGTACCTGGGCTCGGAGGAGCGCCCCCCTCTCGTGGTCTATCTGGCCGCCGGCCTGTTGGGCCTGTCCCGTCTGGGAGGATGCCTGCGCGTAGAGTCCGGGGACGGCCGGCGCACCGCGGCCGCGGGGGGACGCACCGCCGCGGAATACGGCCGCCGGGAAGCCGCCCCCCGGCGCGGGACCCTGATCCTGGTCGGAGGGCCCGATCCCCGAAAACTGGCGCGGGCCTTGGCAGGCATCGCGGCACGGCGGATGTGGTGCCCGACGCGGGTGCTGGTGGAAGGACGCCCGCTCCCCGCCAAGGACGGGGATTGGGTCTCCTGGCGGGAAGAGGGGCGGGAGTTCCGCATGCGGCCGGCCCCGGACCCCTGGGGCGACGCCAGCAGCCTCCGCCTCTGGATCCATGGCGCGGCGGCGCAGACCCTGGCCTGCGACACCCCCTGGGCGCCCATCGCGGCCGAGGTGCGCGACGACGCGCTGGTCCTGGACGCCTCGCTCTCCCGCGCCGTGGAAGGAAACCAGACTCAGGCCCTGCTGAAAATCCTGCGCACCCGGGTGCGCGAACTCGTGTACAAGGAAGCGGTCGCCCAATCGGCCGCAGCCCCCCGGCTGATGTCCTGGCGGAAGGCGCCCGGGATGCATGCGGCCTGGGCCGGGAAACCGTTCGACGTCGGCGCCCTGCGCGGCCTCCTGCGCTGGGCGGCGGGAGTCGCCCCCCCGCCCCAGGAGGATTATGAGTCCCTCCGGCGCGCCGCGGCGCGCGTCCGCTGGCTGAGAGCCTGCGTCCGGGGCCGCCTCAATTCCTATGAGGGAGACTCCCGCGACAAGACCCGCCGCGCGCTCTGGAAAGCGCCCCTGTTCATGAACTCCGGCGACGGCTGGCTGTCCATGCTCAGCCTGCAGGCGATCCGGCGGCAGCACAAGGCCCTCGTCATGACCGCGGTCCCGGGACGGTCGGCCCACATATCCATGAAAGGGCCGGCCGGATCGGAACGGAAGCGCTACATCCCGACTTCGCAATGCGTCTTGACCCTGGCCCCGCACGACGCGGAGGACCTCGAACGCCTCTTCCCCGGGGAAGTCCGGACCCCGGAGTGAGCGGCCGGCCCGGCCCACTCGCAAACCCGTATTTGGAAATGCTATTTTCCATATCACAGTCCATCTTGGAAATTTGGGAGCCCCCATGCCCACCTTGACCCAGCACAACGAAAGCAGCGGCCTGGACCTAGCCCATCCCGACGTGTTCGCCGACCGGCACATCGGCCCCTCCCCCGCCGAGATCGGGGAGATGCTGCAGACCGTGGGCGCCCCGTCGCTGGAGGCCCTCATGGACGCGGTCATCCCCCAGCCGATCCGCTCCCCGCGGCTCTTGGACCTGGGCCGGCCCATGAGCGAGCTCGAAGTGCTCGATGCCATCCGCGAGATCACCTCCCAGAACGAGGTGTACCGCTCCTTCATCGGCGCCGGCTATCAGGACTGCGTCACCCCCAGCGTGCTGCAGCGCAACATCCTCGAGGACCCGGGCTGGTACACGCAGTACACCCCCTACCAGCCGGAGATCTCCCAGGGCCGGCTCGAGGCCCTGCTCAATTTCCAGACCATGGTCTGCGACCTGAGCGGCCTCCCCGTGGCCAACGCCTCCCTCCTCGACGAAGCGACCGCCGCGGCCGAAGCCATGGCCATGGCGCGCGCGCACGCCGGAGGCGAGGGCAAGGTCTTCTTCGCCGCCGCCGACTGCCACCCCCAGACCCTGGCGGTGCTCCGGACCCGGGCCTGGCCCCTGGGCATCGAGGTGGTGACGGAGAGCCCGGAATCCTTCGACTTCTCCAAGAAGCCCTTCGGGGTCCTGGTCCAGAACCCCTCCACCGACGGCGTCCTCCGGGACGTCACCGGCCTCGCCGCCCAGGCCCACGAAACGGGCGCCCTGCTCATCGTCGCGGCCGACCTGCTGAGCCTCGCCCTCCTGCGCCCGCCGGGCGAGTGCGGGGCGGACATCGCGCTGGGCAGCACCCAGCGCTTCGGCGTCCCCATGGGCTACGGCGGCCCGCACGCCGCCTATTTCGCGGTGAAGGACGAGCTCAAGCGCATCATGCCCGGCCGCATCGTGGGCGTCTCCCGTGATTCCCGGGGCCAGCCGGCCCTGCGCCTGGCCCTGCAGACCCGGGAACAGCACATCCGCCGGGAGAAGGCGACCAGCAACATCTGCACCTCCCAGGCCCTGGTGGCCATCCTGGCGTCCATGTACGCCGTGTACCACGGGCCCGAGTCGCTGCGCCGCATCGCGACCCGGGTGCGGCGCCTGACCCTGCTGCTCGCCGCCGGTCTGCGGAAGATGGGCTACCAGATCGGCGACGGGCCGTTCTTCGACACCCTGCGCGTCCCCATGAACGCGCGGCGGCGCGAGGAGGTGCTCGAACAGGCGGAGAAGCACCGCGTCAACCTGCGCGCCTACGATGACGGCTCCCTGGGGGTCGCGCTCGACGAAAAGACCTCCGCCGCCGACCTCAAGGACCTGCTCACGGTGTTCGCGGGGGAAGGCGGAGCGAATTTCTCCCTGGCCGAGCTCGTGGGCCGCAGCGAATCCCCCCTGCCCCCCGCCCTGGAGCGCAAGAGCGCCTTTCTGACCCACGCGGTCTTCAGCAGCCACCACTCCGAGACGCAGATGCTGCGCTACATCCAGCGCCTGCGCACCAAGGACCTCTCGCTGGCGGTGTCCATGATCCCGCTCGGCTCCTGCACGATGAAGCTGAACGCGACGACGGAGATGCTCCCCATCACCTGGCGGAAGTTCGCGGCCCTCCACCCCTTCGCTCCGCTCGAGCAGGCGAAGGGCTACCGGCAGATGTTCAAGGACCTGGAGAAGGCCCTCGCGGAGATCACGGGCATGGCCGCGGTGTCCTTGCAGCCCAACGCCGGCGCCCAGGGCGAGTACGCCGGACTCCTGGTCATCCGGAAATACCATGCCTGCCGCGGCCAGGCCCACCGGAGGGTCTGCCTCATCCCCCAGTCGGCTCATGGCACCAACCCCGCCAGCGCGGCCATGGCGGGGCTGTCCATCGTCGTCGTGGCCTGCGACGCGCAGGGGAACATCGACGTCGCGGACCTCAAACGCAAGGCCGCGGAGCACGCCCGGGACCTGGCCGCCCTCATGGTGACCTACCCCTCCACCCACGGGGTGTTCGAGGAATCCATCCGCGAGATCTGCGAGGCGGTCCACGCCGCGGGCGGGCAGGTGTACCTGGACGGGGCCAACCTCAACGCGCAGGTCGGCTGGTGCCGGCCCGGCGAGTACGGCGCCGACGTCTGCCACCTGAACCTGCACAAGACCTTCGCCCTCCCCCACGGCGGCGGCGGCCCCGGCATCGGCCCCATCGCCGTGGCCAAGCACCTGGCCCCGCACCTGCCCGCGCATTTCCCGGTCCGGCCCGCGGGCAAGGAGAGCGTGGGGCTGGTCTCGGCCTCGCCCTGGGGCAGCGCCTCCATCCTGCCCATCGCCTGGATGTACGTGAAGATGATGGGCGGTGAAGGCCTGAGGCGCGCCACCGCCGTCGCGGTGCTCAACGCCAACTACGTGGCCAAGCGCTTGGAGAAGCACTATCCGGTCGTGTACAAGGGGAAGAGCGGCTTCGTGGCGCACGAGTGCATCGTGGACCCGCGGCCGCTCAAGGCCGCCTCCGGGGTCGGGGTCGAGGATATCGCCCGGCGCCTCATGGACTACGGCTTCCACGCGCCGACCATCTCCTTCCCGGTCGTGGGGACGATGATGATCGAGCCCACCGAGAGCGAAGACAAGGCGCAACTCGACGAGTTCGTCGACGCCCTCATCGCCATCCACGGCGAGATCCGGGCGGTGGCGGAAGGTAAGTCGGACAAGGAGGACAACCCGCTCCGCAACGCCCCGCACACGGCGGACCAGGTGGCCGCGGACGACTGGAAGCGGCCCTACTCGCGCGAACTCGGGGCCTTCCCCACGGCCGCGACGCGCGCTCACAAGTTCTGGCCCGCGGTGAGCAAGATCGACAATCCCTACGGCGACCGGAACTTCGTCGGGGTCCGCAAGCCGGGCGACTAGTGCTCAGACCGGATAATTTCGCGAGATTTGGAGGCCCGAGATTGAGGAAAGCGCTAGGCGTGAGGCGCGCAGATAGTGTGAACTATCTGCGCGACGAGCAACGACGCGATTTCCCAATAACGGGCCTCCCTTCCACTAATAGTTTCGCTGCGTTTCGCAGCGAAACTGCTAAGGAACGGGCCGCGCGCTTTTGGCCTGCGACCGCGTCGCTCCGCGCTTACATAGCTCACGCTATGCGCGCGCGTCGCTCCTGGTCTCGGCTCA
>Ga0154315_1080_pt1 | contig 19511 bp, 13 predicted proteins | sample RifGroA2_FD_105609 | JGI IMG/M metagenome (GOLD analysis project Ga0154315, IMG submission 105609) | Elusimicrobia bacterium GWA2_69_24
GGACGCGGCCCTCGATCTCGGGCCAGGGCTTCATCTCCGCGACGCGCGCGATCATCTCCGCGGTGTCCTCGAGGTACAGCATGGTGCGGACCTGGTCGGAGAAGAGGCGCATGCCCTTGCCCGCGGACAGGTTGCGGTACAGCACGTCGCAGAACATGAGGCGGCCGACCGGCTTCCAGCCGTAGCTCCAGGACAGCCGCAGCGTGAGGCTCTCCGGCACCAGTTCCCGCACCAGGCGCTCGGCCTCCACCTTGCCGCGGGAATAGACGCAGAGCGGGCTGGGGGGGTCGCACTCCCGATACGGCGGCTTCTTGCCGTCGAACACCAGGTCCGTGGAGATGAAGATCATCCGGGCGCCCCGCTCCGCCGCCGCGCGGGCCAGCAACTCGGTGCCCTCCACGTTGACCTGCTGGGCCGCTTCCGGGTCCCCTTCGCACGGGTCCGGGTGCGACATCGCCGCCGCGTGGATGATGATGTCCGGGGCGGCCTCCCGGACCAGGGGGGCCACGGCGTCCTTTTCGGTCAGGTTCAATTGGCGCAGGACGCAGCCCGGCGCCGGGGCGGACTCGTACCGGTAGGTGCCCACCACATCGTGCACCTTCCCCAGCCGGGCGGCCAGGTAACGCCCGAGATATCCGCTCGCCCCCGTCAGCAGTATCCGCATCGATCCAGCGTTACGCCGCTGCCGCGACCCGCGAACGCTTGCCGTTGTTCGCAGTCTCGGCTGCGTCCTCGCCCATGAACGGATACCGGAAGTCCTTGGGGGGGAGGAGGTTCTCCTTGATCGAACGCATGGAGGTCCAGCGGATCATGTTCAGGCAGCTGCCGGCCTTGTCGTTGGTGCCCGAGGCCCGGCCCCCGCCGAACGGCTGCTGGCCCACGACCGCCCCGGTGGGCTTGTCGTTGATGTAGAAGTTCCCGGCCGCGTACTCCAGCTCCTTCTCGGCCAAGGCGGCGGCCTTGCGGTCCGTGGACATGATGGACCCGGTCAGGGCATACTGCGAGGTCCGGTCGCATAGGCGCAGGGTCTCCAGGAACTTCTTGTCCGGATACACGTAGACGGTCAGCACGGGCCCGAAGATCTCCTCCACCATGGTTTTGGTGTCGGGCTGGGTCGCCCGGATGATGGTGGGCTCGATGAACCAGCCTTTCTCCGAGGAGTACTTGCCGCCGTAGAGGATCTTGGCGCCGTTCTTGGGCTTGGCCTGGTCGATGTAGGGGGTGATGGACTCGTAGGCGCTCTTATCGATGACCGCGCCCATGAAGTTCGAGAAGTCCTCCACGTCGCCCATCTTGATGCGGCTCAGGTGCTCGCCGAGCTTGACCTTGAGCGTCTTCCACATGGACTCCGGGATGTAGGCCCGGGAGGCGGCCGAGCACTTCTGTCCCTGATACTCGAAGGCGCCGCGGGTCAGGGCCGTGGCCACGGCGTCCACGTCCGCCGAGGCGTGCGCGAACACGAAGTCCTTGCCGCCGGTCTCGCCGACCAGGCGCGGATAGGTCTTGTACTTGCCGATGTTCCGCCCGACCTTGCCCCACATCCAATGGAACACCGGGGTGGAGCCCGTGAAATGACAGCCCGCGAAATCGGGATGGTCGAGCAGGGTCTCACCCACCTCCGCGGGGCCGGTCACCATGTTGATGACCCCGTCGGGCAGGCCGGCCTCCCTCAGGATCTTCATGATGAAATGGGCCGTGAACATGGTGTTGCGGGCGGGCTTCCACACCACGGTGTTGCCCATCATGGCCGGGGCCGTGCACAGGTTTCCCGCGATGGCCGTGAAGTTGAAAGGCGTGATCGCGAAGACGTAGCCCTCCAGCGGCCGGTACTCGCAGCGGTTCCACTCCCCCTTCGGGGAGAAGGGCTGCATGGCGTAGATCTGCTCCGCGAACTTGAGGTTGCAGCGCCAGAAGTCTATGAGCTCGCAGGCCGAGTCTATCTCGGCCTGGTAGACCGTCTTGGACTGGCAGAGCATGGTGGCCGCGTTGAGGACCTGGCGGTAGGGCCCGGCCAGGAGCTCGGCGGCGCGCAGGAAGATGGCAGCCCGGTCCGCGAAGGGCATGGCGGTCCATTCCTTGCGGGCCTTCATGGCGGCCTTGATGGCCTCCAAGGCCTCCTTCTTCCCGGCCTTATGATAGCGTCCCAGGAGCTTGCTATGGTCGTGCGGGGCGCGGTTCTCGCCCATGTCCCTGGTCCGGACCTCCTTGCCCCCGATGACCAGGGGGATGTCCAGCTTCAGCGCGGCCAGCTCCTTGAGCTTGGCGCGGATCTCAGCCCGCTCGGGACTGCCGGGGGCATAGTTCAGGATGGTCTCGTTGGACGGCTCTGGAAGGCGATAGCTGCCGTTGTTCATGCAAGGTCCTCTTGGCTGATGCGCCAGGGGCTGCCTGGGCCTGGGCTATTTCAGCAATATTTTCGGCCCAAGTCCAGCCGCCGAGCCCGGCACCGAAGGTCCCATTTTCAGTCGGGACCAAGGGCCCAGAACGGACTTGACCGCGGTCAACCACGGCAATCAAGTCGATTCGTTGACCCCTGTCAGTTACAGCCGCGGAGGGGGGGAGCTATACTTGAGGCATGAAGAAATTACCCATCCCCTTTCTGGCCCCCGTGCTCTGGGGCTTTTTCGCCACCAACCTCTGGGCGGGCGCCCATATAGTGATCCCCGCCCCCACGCAGGTCCCCATGCAGATCATCCCCCTCGTCCCCACCCATATCATCAATAACACCCCTCTCCCGTTCCCCATGCCGGTGATCGAACTTCCGAAAGCCGCCATGTATCCCCTGGGGATCCCGACCCTCCCCGGACAGCCCGTGTACCGGCTCCCCAGCGTCGCCGTCACCCTGACCGCCGCGGCCCCCGCCGTCAAGGCCGCGACCCCCGTAAGGGCGGCCGCCGCGGCCGTCAACGCCCAGACTTCCACCTTCTCCAAGGCCTCCGCCTCCCTCTCCCAGAAAGGGGAGAAGCTGCCCTCCGCGGAGCGCCTTCAGGACATGTTCGACGGCTCCGCCGAGAACGATGCCGAATCCGAGAGCGAGCCCGTGTGGGCCGGGTCCGAGTCCACCCCCCAGACCCTCCCGGAGGAAGACCTCCTCCGCGAAATGGGCCTCTAGTCGCAATCTGCTGGAAATCCTTCCTTAATCCCATTTTCGGGGAACTAAAAGTACCCCTCAGTCGTACTTGATTCAGGAGGGGGGTATCGGTTTCTGTAACATCCTATTAACATCCTTGTAATACCCCATTAACGCTTATGCAGCATACTGATAGCGTGAGAGGGACAGAAGCCATGGCTGGGCAATACCACTGGGAGGACCTGGTCGACCACGGAAGCCAAGCACCGGCTCCCCAGGCCGCCCCTGTCACGAAACCGTCGCTTCCCGCCGAGCCGGCCAAGGAGGCCGCGATCGGCTCCTACATGACGCACGAACTGCGGGCCCCGCTGACCTCGATCCGCTCCGCCCTGGGCCTGTTGCAGATGAGCTCTTTCGACAAACTGAGCCCCGATGAGCGGGAGACCGTGGTCCTGGCCATCCGCAACGCCGACCGCCTGGACGGGCTCATCAACGACATCATGGACTTCTCCAAGATCCAGGCCGGCAAGATGTGCATGGACCTCGAACCGGTCGCCCCCGAGAGCCTCCTGTCGGACGCCATCGACGCCATGCGCGCCTGGGCCGTGGCCAAGGGCGTGCGCCTCATCCGCGTGGATTCCGACGAGCCCCTGCCCCGGGTCCAGGCCGACCGCCGCCGCACCGTACAGGTCATCATCAACCTCCTCTCCAACGCCATCAAGTTCACCCCGGCCGGCGGCAAGGTCGAGGTCTCCGCGAAGCTGGGCGGGCACGGCCACGCCGGCACGGTCCAATTCCGGGTCAAGGACTCGGGTCCCGGCATCCCGGCCAAGGACCTCGAGAGGATCTTCCAGTCGTTCGAGCAGTCGGCCCTCGGCGCCAAGATGTCCAGCGGCACCGGCCTCGGCCTCACCCTCGCCCGGGCGATGGTAGAGCTCCAGGGGGGGAAGATCTGGGCCGAGAGCTGGAAAGGCCTGGGGGCCTCCTTCCTCTTCACGCTCCCGATCCTCATCGGCACCGCGGCGCGCCCCATCCGCCCCTACCGCAAGCCCATCGAGTACCACGGCCTGCTGAGCAACGTCTTCCGCCGCCTCAACGCCTTCGTGGGCGCCCTCTTCGCCTGATACGCCTCGGCGGGCGCATGGTTCCCTTGCACGGACGGAAGCACTATAATATCCGGCCATGGAACACGCTCCGCATCATCGCGGGCACCGGCGGCCGGGCCGCCGGACCAAGACCGACAGCCTCGAACTGCTCCTCAAGCGCATCGCGCTCTATTCCAGCGCGGCCCTACTGCTCTGGGCCGGCTGGCGCTACTACCGCAACCTCCAGGACAACGCCACGGCTCTCGACGGCCCCTACCAGAGGGTGACCGTGTTCGAGGGTAATCTCGCCCAGGACAGCCTTCCGGACGCCATGGAGGAGTCGGGGTCCTCCGAGGACGAGACCAAGGCCGTACTGAAGGCCCTCCGCCCCGCCGGCGGCTCCGCGCCCCTGCACAAGGGCGACCACTTCCGCATCACCCGCTCCGCGGACGGGAGTTTCCAGCACCTGACCCTCCTGCGCGGACGCAAGAGCGCGGTGGTCACCCGGCAGGGCGACTCCTTCAAGACGACGGTGTACGACACGCCCCTGCATCAGGTTCAGCGCACGGAGCGCGGGGACATACGGGGCAGCCTGTGGCTGTCCATGAGCCGGGAAAGGGTCCCGGCCGAGATCATCCAGGAGTTCACCGACGTGTTCCAGTGGAGCATCGACTTCCTGACCGAGACCCGGGACGGGGACCGCTACGCGGTGAACTGGGTCGAGGAGCAGACCCCGGACGGCCGGGTGTGGAGCCGGGAGGTCCAGGGGGCCCTCTACGGGGGCAAGCGCAGCGGGGTGGAGGTCGGAGTCCTGTTCGAGGGGGCGTATTTCGACGAGAAGGGAGAGTCCCTGGCTCGGATGTTCCTGCGCGCGCCCCTCAACTTCCGCCGGATCTCCTCCTTCTTCTCCAACAGCCGCTGGCATCCGGTCCTCAGGATCCGCCGCCCCCACCACGGCATCGACTATTCGGCGCCCCAGGGCACCCCGGTCGTCAGCATCGGCCAAGGCACGGTGAGAGCGGCGGGCTGGCGGGGGGGCTTTGGCAAGACGGTCGAGATCCGTCACGCGGGCGGCTACACCACCCTCTACGGGCACCTCAGCCGCTACGGCCCGGGCATCCGCTCCGGCGTCCACGTGCGGCAGGGCCAGGTCATCGGCCATGTCGGCTCCACGGGGATATCGACCGGCCCGCACCTGGACTTCCGGATCGCCAAGGGAGGGAAGTGGTTCAACTTCCTGGCCCTCAAGCTCCCCAAGGCCACCTCAGTCCCCAAGGCGAAGAAAGCCGCGTACGCCGCCCTCCTGCGCCGGCGCCTGCAGGCGCTCGGAGCGGAGGGGCTTTGAGACGCGCCCTCTCCGGCCTCGCCCTCGTCTGCCTCGCCGCCGTCCCCGCCGGAGCCGCCGCCGCGGAGAGCCTCGAGCGGCTGGCGGGACGGGTGCTTTTGGTCGGCGCCCGGGGCGAGACCGCCGCGGGGGGTGATTTCGAGCGTATAGTCTGCGGCGCCGGAGCGGGAGGCGTCATCCTCTTCGACACCGACGTGGGGGAGAACGGGACCCCGCGCAACATCCTCTCCCAAAAGCAGACCGCGCGCCTGACGCGGGACCTGCAGGCCATGGCCCGCCGCTGCGGGGACGCGCCGCTGCTCATCGCCGCGGACGTGGAAGGCGGGGTGGTGAACCGCCTGCGGGCCCTCCCGGGCCTGGGCGACATCCGCAGCGCGCGCTGGCTAGGCAAGCAGGACCCCGAACGCACCCGGCAGGAGGCCGAACGCATCGCACGCGCCATGCGGGCGGTCGGCATGAACTGGGACCTGGCCCCGGTCGTGGACCTGGACCTCAACCCCCGCAACCCCGCCATCGGACGCTGGGGCCGCGCCTATTCCCCGGACCCGAACCTGGTCTCCCAGCACGCCGCCGCGTTCATCCGCGGGCTCCGCAAGCGGGGAGTCCTGAACTGCATCAAGCACTACCCGGGCGAAGGGTCCGGCGTCAGCGACCCGCATCAGGGGGTCGCGGACGTGAGCGCCACCGCCGATCTGGAGAAGGAACTGCTCCCGTACCGGTCCCTGTTCGCGGCCAAGGCTCCGGACTGCGTGATGACCGCCCACCTCTACCATCGGACCCTCGACCCCAAGAACATCGTGAGCCTGTCCTCCGCCGCCATCACCTGGATGCTCCGCGGCGAACTCGGCTATGACGGCCTCGTGCTCTCCGACGACCTGCAGATGGGCGCCGCGACCGAGAAACACACCCTCGAGGAAGCCGCCGTCCTCGCCCTCCGGGCGGGGACCGACATGCTGACCCTCTCCAACAACCGAGGCGCCTACGACTTCGCCGCCGCGGAGCGCGTCCGCGCGGCGATCGTGCGCGCCGTCCAGGAAGGCCGTCTCCCGCGCGCGCGGCTCGAGGCAGCCTCTCGCCGAATCCTCCGCCTCAAGGATAGGATCCGATGACCCTGCTGCATGCCGCCGTGCTCGGCGCCGTCCAAGGGGCGGGCGAACTCCTGCCCATCTCCTCCTCGGCCCATCTCATCCTGGTGCCCTGGATGATGCGCTGGCCGGACCAGGGCCTGGCCTACGACGTGGCCCTGCATTGGGGAACGCTGCTGGCCCTGGCCATCGTATTCTGGAAGGACTGGCTGAACCTGGCCAAGGCGGGCCTGCGCCGCGAGGATTCCCAGGACCGGCGGCTCTTCGACGGCATCGTCCTGGGCACGATCCCGGGAGTCATCGCCGGGCTGGCGGCCGAGAAGTGGGTCGAATCGCTCTTCCGAAAACCCGAACCCATCGCCGTCTGCCTGATCGCCTTCGGGATCCTGCTCGCCGCCGCCGACCGGCTCGGCCGCAAGGAAAAGGGCTTCGCGGACCTGGGCCTGAAGGAATGCGCCCTCATCGGACTGGCGCAGGCCCTGGCCATCGTACCGGGAGTCTCCCGCTCGGGCATCACGCTGACGGCCGCGCTCTTCATGGGCTTCAAACGGGTCGAGGCGGCCCGCTTCTCGTTTCTGCTCTCGGTGCCCATCGTGCTGGGGGCCGGAATACTCAAGTTCAAGGACCTCACCCCGGGAAGCCTCGACTCATCCTTCTGGACCGGGATCGTCTGCGCCGCCGTCACGGGCGTCGCCTGCATCCGCTTCCTACTCAGCTATCTGCAGAAGAGCAACCTGGACCTGTTCGCCGTCTACCGGGTCCTTTTTGGGGGCCTGGCCCTGTTCTTGGCATCGGCCGTTCCGCCCGTGCATCCCGCCAGCAAACTGGGCTTGAGCGCGCCCACGCGCGCCCCGGTGTCGGCGCTGAGCGCCGAGGCGGCGCGGCACCGGGAGCACGTCGTCGCCCTCAGTTCGGGCATCGGCGAGCGCAGCGCCGTGACGCTCAAACAACTCGACCGCGCCCGGGACGAAGTCGCGGCCCGGCTGAAGGCCCTAGGCTACGACCCGGTGGTGGAGCCCTATCACGGGAAGTTCATGGGCGCCATCCGCAACGGGACGACCTTCTACAACATCTCCGTCACGACGGGACCGGCGCGTCCGGACGAGGGGCTGTGGGTCATCGGCGCGCACTACGACACGGCCTACGGCACCCCGGGCGCCGACGACAACGCCAGCGGCGTCGCGGTGCTGCTCGAACTGGCCCGCGCCCTGCAGGCCTCGGCGCCGCCCCGCCGGGTCCGCCTGGTCGCGTTCTCGACCGAGGAGCCGCCCGCCTTCGGGACCCAGAACATGGGCAGCTGGCACGACGCCCAGTCCCTGAAGCGGAAGGACGAGAAAGTCGAGGGGATGATCAGCCTGGAGATGCTGGGCTATTTCGACGAGCGGCCGGGCTCGCAGATATTCTTCCCGTTCCTCAAGTGGTTCATGCCCGACCGCGGCGATTTCCTGGCCCTGGTCGCGAATCCCTCCAGCCGCGCCTTCCTGAAGAAGGTGTCCCGTCCCTGGCGGCGCGCCGGCGGGGTCCGTCTCGTGGCGCGCACCTTGCCCGGCATCCAGGCCCTGAGGCTCTCCGATCACGCCAACTACTGGGACGCGGGGTTCCCGGCGCTCCTGCTCACCGACACGGCCAATTACCGCAACCCCCATTACCACGAACGGACCGACCTCCCGGAGACCCTGGACTACGAGCGCCTAGCCGCGGCGACCCGGGGCCTGGAGGCCGCCCTGCGCGCGCCGGATTAAACCCGCCGGTTCGGTGGTATAATCTACCTATGTCGTCGATGTCCTGGCTTTCCCTCCTGTTCTTTCCCGCGCTCCTGAACGCCCAAGTCCCCGTCCCCGCCGGCCCTGCCGGGACCTGGGACGCGCCCTCCCTCGACCGCCTGTTCGACGGGAGGGGGGGCTTCCCGACTCTCGCCGGACCCGCGGTCAGGTCCTCCGGCCGCCCCGTCCTGCGCCTGGAAGACGAGAAGCTCCCGCCCGCCCCGCGCTACGCCCTGGACCTCGGACTCGTCCCCGAGCGCCTGCGCCTCACCGTTCCGGGCTTCGAGCAGCTCTATCACCGCAACCAGGAAGAGACCCCGGGATGGGTCTCGCGCATCAACGAACTCGTCCGGCAGGGCAACGCGGAGCGGACCTTCGGCAAGATCCCGGAATGGAAGTACGACGGCCGGCCCAACGAGCCGCCCTTCGTCTGCCTCTCCTACGCGGCCGCGACCGTCAACGACTGGTGGCGCCTGCAGCTCGGCATGGAACCGCTCCCGGCCCAGCGCAGCGGCTCCACGGGCCGGGTCGAGCCCGGCACGAGCCCGGACATGTTCGAGCTCGAGTACATCCAGCGCTCCGGTCAGGGCTGGGCCAACTTCGTCGTCCCGCCGGCGTTCATCCAGAAGGACCCCGTGCGCCAGACCGCCTTCCCCTACGAGCCGCGCGGCTACGCGGAGCTCCTGGTGGAAAGCCGGCCCTACGAGGTCAAGGACCCCATCACCGGCGCGACCTACCGCTACGAGCCCGCGATGTCGGCCATGGAAGGGCGCTGGGTCCAGCTCTTCGGCAACCATCCGCTCCACTCCAACACCCCGGCCGACCACGCCCAGCAGCTGGCGCAGGCCATCGACAAGTGGGGCATCGCCTACGTCCAGCTCGAGCACTCGGACAAGCCGCGCCTGCCCGGGGCCCACACGGTGGCCGTGATCGGCTATTTCTGCATGGAAGGCTCGGACCGCTTCGTCGAGTGCTCCGCCAACCGGCGAGACGATGATTGGGGCCGCAATGCCTACTTCATGGTGCACGATTCCTTCGGCGACAACCCCGCCTCCACGATCCGGCACGCCCAGGGCGGAGCCGCCTACCGCGCCGTGCGCATCGAGTCCGTGGACCAGGCCATCGTGTTCCCGCACAGCCTCGATATCGTTGCGGCGCCGGACGGACCGGGCGTCTGGAAGCTGGCGATCCTCAACAAGGGGGGGCGGCCCGTGCCCGCCTTCTTCGCGGCCGCGACGGACGCCTCGGGCGCGCAGGTCGCCGTGACCCGGCACGCCGACGGCGGCTACCGCCTGTCCGGGAAACCCGGCGAAGTGCGCGTCTACGTCGAGGCCCGGTACTACTACGAGGCGGACGGCAAGGGCCGCGTGTTCCAGCTCCGGCTGGACCCCGGCCGCCCGGTCGCCGGCGTGGAGACGGTCCGGACCCCGCCCACCCGCTCCTCCGAGCCCTCCCTCCAACAGCCTTAGACCCCTCACCCCAACCCTCTCCCGCGGGGAGAGGGAGACCTTATAGTCCGAGGGGGATTGATTTTTTATCGTTCCGGGGTCACACTTGCATGCAGAGGTGACCGGATGCCCCTCCCGGGTGCCGTCGCGATTCTTGCCGTCCTGCTCCTGGCTCCCCAGGCCGCTCTCTGTGGCCCGGTCACCGAAGTCCCTCCCATACAGTCCAACGTCGGCGGCAACTCCGGCATATCCGCGGTCGGCTCCTCCGCCGGCGGGCTGAACGCCCCGCTGGTATCTCCCACGGGCGACCTCTCCCTCACCCCCAGCGTTAACCCGTCGGGCGTCCTCCCCGGGATATCCACACCCAAGGTGGACGCCACCCTGCGCTCGGTCGAGATCACCCCCCGGGTGCAGGCCTCGATCCTGCCGGCGGGGCAAAACGGCTCCAAAGCGGTCCCCGTGTCCAGGCTCTCCCCGGTCAAGGCCGCGGGGACGCGCGAAGTACCCAAGAAGGCCCCGCCCGCAGTGACGGTCAAGGGACAGCTGGAATCCATGTCCCAGGGGGCCGCCCGGGGCGAAGACCTCTCCGAAGAAGAGGCGGGAACGCTCTCCTCGCAGTTCTTCGACGCCTCGGTCCAGAACGCCGAGCCTCTCGCCGATCCCGGCGGTGTCTCGGTCTCCGGAGCCGGCGCGAGCCGCTCCGCGGCGGAGCTGGGCCTGGTCAAGACCGGCCGAAAAACCGGCGGCCGCCGGAACTGGACCCTCAACGGCAGGTCGGTCGAATACGTGGGCGGCGGCGGGTTCAAGGACGTACTGGCCCATCCCGACGATCCGGCCTACCTCGTCACCCTGTTCAACCAAGCGGGCTCCAACGACGTCGCCGGCAGCCGCATGGAGCGCGACCGGGAGATAGCCAAGCGCAAGCCCCTGCAGGCCGTCGGCGCCGCTCCCAAAGTCCTGCAGGTGGGCCTCCTCGAAGAAGAGGGTGGGCGGCGTCTCGCCTACCTCATCCAGGAGCGGGTCCAAGGGACGACGCTGCGCGACGGGACCTCGGCGGACCTCCCCCTGGTGCGCAGGCTTTTCGACAAACTCCTGGCCGCGCGCGTCCGCCTGACCGACCAGGTGCACATGCTCGACAACATCATGGTCGGCCGGACCGCGTCTTTGCCCGGACGGCAGGCCCTCGTGGTGGACGCGGGGGAAGCGGAGCCGGAGCCGGCCCTGGGGATGATGGACCGCATGCTGGGACGGGCGGACCCGCTGAAAGCCTTCTACGACGGCCTGTACCGGGACATCGCGCGGCAGCTCTCCGCCAAGCCCGCGCCCAAGACCCAGCTCGATCCCTTCGCCGACTACAACGGAGCCGTGCTCGACGCTGCCGCGGCCCAACTCAAACAGCGCTCCGGCCGGCCCGCCCGCCTACGCGATCCGCCCCAGGGCTACCGGGAACAGCTCAAGGCCCGCGGGGCGCCGCAGGTCTTCCTCAAGGGGATCCTGAGCTTGAGCGGCGGCTCGAGCGGGCCGGTGTTCCGCGGCTCCATGCAGCTCCCGGGCCCGGACGGCAAGCCGGTCGGGACGGACGTCGCGGTCAAGACCTTCGATTTCCCGAGCGACGGCAAATGGGGACCTCATCTTCTCTATCTCCGCAACGAGCTCCTACAGGGCCGGGAGATGGCCAAGGCCCTGCCCCCGGGCTGGGCTCCGCGGTATTTCGCCGAAGTGGACGTGGCCGGCAATCCCTCCCTGGCCATGGAGCTCGTCCAGGGCAAGGAATCCGCGGACCTGACCCCGGCGGAAACGCTCTCCCTTATCAGCAAGAAGACCCTCGAGCAGGCCATGCTGGGCATCGAGCTCCTGCGCCGCGCCGGTTGGGGAGGCCGGGACTCCCCCCAGATGATGATCCTCACCGCGGACCAGGTCATCAACGGGGTCAAGCGCTCGCGCGGCGATGTGGTCTTCATGGACGCCGGCGCGCTCACCAAGGACCAGTCCTACTGGCAGACCCCCCAGGACGCCGCCCAGGACCTGCTGAGCACCTACCTCTTCGCCAAGAAGCTCGCCGCTTCCGCCCCGGACGCCCCGATGGACGATGCCATCGGAGCGATGCCCCGGCAGGAACGCCTTGCCGTCGTCGAACAGGCGGGCCGCGCCGCGCGCGCCCTGCCCTTGCCCGACCCGCAGAAGACGCTCGCCCAATCCGCCGCGGCCGCGGCTCCGGCCGCCGCCAGCCTGGACCTCCTGGAGCAGGGTACCCGCGACGCAAAGACGTCCACCTCCGACCCGGCCTATTTCAAGGGGCTGCTGCGCGGGCTCCTGGAGTCCCTCAAGTCCCCGGTGGGGAACGCTCTGAAGGGGAAGCAGGCCTACGCGAAGGGGGACGTCGGCGAGATCACGCGGCTCCAAAAAGCCTATACCGGCGCTCTCCTGGCCAGGGCGCGCGAGACCGTGCGGGCCCTAGGCCTGAAGGAAAACGAGGTCGTCTCCCACGGGACCTCCCTCAAGGGCCTGCTCGGGATGATCTTCTCCGACGGCATCGATGCCACCTCCTCCTACCGGGGGATGAGCGGCGAGAGCGCGGCGGTTTGGGGGGGCTACGGGATAGAGGTCGGCTCCTCCTACGGCTCGACCCGCGGCGTCAGCAAGGGGCAGCCGGGGGCCATCGTCATCGTCCACAACCGGAATGATCCGATCACCATCAAGCAGGGCGAGATGATGAGCCGGGCGCCGAGGGCTTCCCAGGACTTCGTCGCCGTCATCGTGAGCGATGGGGAGCGGACCCTCGTGCTCGACCAGGCCGCCCTGCGCGCGCTGGCCGCCTCCGCCCAGGCCTGGCGCCAGGCGGTAGTCAAGCAGGCCCAGAGCGGCGGCTCCATGGCCGCCTTCAACGAGTGGGAGCGTTTCCGGGACAACCTCGACCCGGCCAACCAGAGATAGCCGCAGGCGGCTGCGGTCTATTCGAACTCGAGCGGAGAGATGTACTGGTGCGGATGGGGCTTGAGCCCCAGGTGGAAGTAGCTCCGGAAGAACACCACGTCGTCGGACCGGGCCTTGATGGCGGCCAGTTTGACCTCGCGGTCCGACCCGCGGATCATGTCCTCGAGGGCTCCGTCGATCTCGGACATCCCCCGGACGGCGCTCAAGGCGTAGACCGCCGGTATGCGGAGCTCGGCGCCCGTGCGGTAGTCCTGCGCGATCCGCAGGACGGCCTCGCGCACCTCGGAGCGGCCCATCGCCAGGTAGAGGCTCTTCACCGCTTCGGCCCGCGTCGCGTCGTCCTCGCGGTAGGAGACCGCGATGTCCTTCAGGGCGCCGGAGACGTCCGAGTCGCCGGTGCTGTCGAACAGCGCCCAGATGGCGGCCCGCCGGACCTCGGGCTCCCGCTCGCCGCGGGCGGCGTCGCGGAGCTCGTCGCGCACATCGCTGTTGCTCATGCTGACGTTGAAGAGGGCCTTGTAAGCCATGACCCGCACCGCGGTCTCGCGGTCGCGGCGGGCGAGGTCCAGAAGGACGTCGCGCGGCTCGGTCATGTTGTTGATCCAGTGCAGGGTCCGGGCCGCCTCACGGCGGACGCTGACCTCCTCGCGGCCGTCCCGAGCCATCTCCATGACCCGGTCGCGCACCCGGGTATGGATGCCCATCTCATAGCGCGCGGTCTTCAGGGCCGACACCCGGACCTCGGCGTCGCGGTCCCGGAGGAGCTCCATCAGGTCGCTCTCATCCATGCGGGCCAGGGTGACGGCCGAGGCTGTCCGGATCTGCAGGAAGGCGTCGTTGATGGCCCCATTGAACAGGCTGTCCCCGTTCCTGGGCATCCCGGCGAACGCCCAGGGAGCCGAAATCAGGGAGATCACCGCGACCGCGATCGTTCTCGTCATGGGACACCTCTCCGCGCTACGGAGCCGCATCGTCTGCGACCATTGTAGCACGACCGGCCCTCGATTGAAAAAGCACCGTAGGGCCCGGCGCGGTCTGGGCCCTAGGGCCCGGCTTCTTGGAGGCTAAAAAAGGCGCGAGGGTCCGCCCCGAAGCGCGGAGCGGGACCCTCGCGGGACTTTCCTTCGCGTCAGGCTTTGCTCGCCTGCAGGAAGAACTCCTCCGCCCCCGCCGCGATCTCCTTGGGAGTGAGGTCCTTCTTGCGCGTGGCCACGGTCCACACATGGCCGAAGGGGTCGGTCAGCGTGCCGCACCGGTCCCCCCAGAACATGTCCTGCACAGCCTCCTTCTGCGTCCCGCCCGACTGTACCGCCTTCTTGAACACGGCGTCCGCGTCGTTGACGTACAGGTAGAGTCCGACGGGCGTCCCTTTGAGGGACTGCGGGGACAGGCAGCCCATCGTCCGGCTCTCCTCACACAGCATGAAGATGGAGTTCCCGATCTTCAGCTCGGCGTGCACGATCTTGCCGTCCGGTCCCGGCATGCGGTTGAGCTCCCGGGCGTCGAAGGCCTTCTGGTAGTAGTCCAGGGCCTTGTCCGCGTCGCGTACCGTGAGCACCGGTGTGATCGCGTTGTAACCTTCAGGTATCGGCTTCACGTTCTTTTCCATTTTCCTCTCCTCATCGCAATACGCAGTCTTCCGCCCCCAGGCTATATTCTGCGAAATGGGGCTCAACGGACTATCACGGGACTCTCACATCGCCGTCAAGCGAGGCTACGGGAGGACTGCGGAGGGGACGACGGCATCGTCGGCGCGGAGGGACTCCCGGACCATGTCCAGAAACAGAGCGTCCAGCTCCGGGGACTGCCGGCCCGCTGCCCACTCTTGTGCGAGGAGCTTGGCGTAGGCGCCGGGCAGCGCCCGGAGCTCCTCTTCCGACATCAGGTTCAGGACCAGGTCCGCCTTGGCGGCGAGGGGGAGGATGTACTGCTTCTCATCGGAGAGGATGATCGACCAGCGCCGCAGGTTCTTCTCGACCGGGGCCCCGCGGACCGTCTTGTCGCGGGCCAGGCGCCGGGCCAGGCGGACCACGGCGGGAGCGGAAAGGTACATGTTGAGGACCTGCCGGCCGGCCGCGGCCTGCAGGATCTTCTCATGCGAGGCGTAGATGGAGTCCACGACCAGGACCTCGTCGGGGCCCAACTCCATGAACTCGCCGCTGTCGTAGCGCGTCGTCTCGCTCGCCATGTCGTGCACGGGGAGCTGGATGCGCTGACCCGCCAGGAGCGCCCGGATGTCCGCGGCCACGCGGTCCAGGTCCAGGGCCTCGGGCCGATCGAAGTCCGGCTCCCCGTTGGGGCCGAGCGGCACCTGCTGGCCCGACTTGAAATAACGGTCCACCTCGATGGCGCGGATGCGCGTTCCCAGCACCTTGTTCAAGCCCGAGGCCAAGGTGGATTTCCCGGCGGCCGTGGGGGCTTCCAGGATGATGAGGCTGCGGCCGGGGAGGGCCTTGGCCTTGGCGAGGAAGGCGTCGAGCCTGAGCCCCGGGTCCACGGCCTTGAACTTGAGGAGGTCGCTGCCCTGGAACACCGCGTCCACGAGCCCCTGGGCCCGGGAGAGGAGCTGCGCGTCCACCGGAGCGGCGGTCGCCGGGGCTTGCTGGACGACGGGCTGGAGGAGCTGGGCGTTGGCCGGAGGCGGCTTGACCCCGGGGAGCACCCGGTCCACCAGCCGGACCAGGGGGCCCACCACCGCGTTGGTCGCCTTCGGGAAATAGATCTGGCCCAGCACCGCGCCCGCGGTCACGATCGCGATGATGGCGTTGAGGGCCCAGCGCAGGTCGCCGCCCATGAAGGCCGCGTAGAGGTGCAGCAGGCTCCCGAGCGCGACCAGCGCGGGGTAGAGGGGGGCGATGCCCTGGGGCGCGCGTCCTTCGGCTTGGTAGAGGCGGTAGTTCTGCCGGATCTGCGGCCAGTTCAGGACCCACAGGAGCCCCATGGCGGCCGTGAAAGCGGCCGTGACCCAGGCCGACAGGGGCATGAGGAACTGCCCGAACATGAGGGGGATGGGGGCCAGGACCGAAGCCGCGGTGAGCAAAGACGTTTTCAGGGCCTTGGAGTCGCGCTTGTAGTAGTTGATCTGGCCGACCACCAGGGCGCTCTCGGCCACCCCGGCCAGGTTCGCGACGTTCCACCAGGTGTTGGACCCCTGCCCGATGGACACCGCCGACAGGAGCACCGCGGCCGCGAACCAGATGAGCGGGCTGGCGAGGACCAGGTCCTTGACCCCTTCGCGCCCGGCCTTGAAGTTGCGGATGATCTGGGGGATGCCGATCACGCTGAGCGTGATGCTGCCGACGGCGGCCACGGTCCCGGCGTACGGGGCCAGGAAGGGCAGGGCCGCGACGGCGGCGACCGCCGCGACCACGGCCGCGGTCTTCTTAAAGGAAGCCTTCTTCCAGAACGGCGTCGACGCCTGTTGGTCCGAGATCGACGGGGCCGGCAGGGCGCCCTGCGCGGATCCCTGATCCGCCGCGGCGGGCCGGCTGGGCTTGAGGAAGGAGCGGGCGGAGAGCCGGCCGGCGACCGTGCGCACCGCCGCCCCGGCGACCTCGGCACCCCCGGTCTGGATCAGCTGCTCGCCCTGCAGGGCGGCGAAGAGCGCGTCGCCCGCGCCCTTGGAAGACTCCGAAGGCGATTCCTGCTGCAACCCCGGCAGGGCCAGCGCCTGGCGCACTCCTCCTTGAACGGCTTTCAGATCGGTGCCGCCCGGGGCCGGGGTCTTCTGCACGGCCGAGACGGTGTTGCCCGGGGACGCGGAGCGGACGGTCGACACCCCGGTCCGGCTGACGGCGGACAGGGAGGAAGGCGTCCCTTCCGCGGCAGGAAGAACAGCGCGCTCCAAAGACGGCGTCCCCGGGGACGCCGTCACCGCGACCCGGGTCCGCACGGACGGAGAAACGTTCACGTTGGGAGAGGCGACGTTGGGGAGCGTGCCGAGCGAGGACAGCCCGGGCGTCAGCTGGACGCCGGAGACGCCGGCCAGGTTCCCCACGGGCATGGTCATGGAGAGCGGGACCGGGGAGACGTTGCCCGAAACGGGCTGCTGGACCTGGACCTGGACCACGACCTCGGCGAAAGCCTGATAGCTCCCCAGGGAGACGGACCAGGCGACCTGCAGGAGGGAGAGGAGGGCGGCGAGTCCCCGCTTCAGCTTCACGCCAAGAGTATGAGGAGAAATCCCAGGATAGGCTAGGGCCAAAGGGACCAAGGGTCTTATAGGACCAAGAGGCTAAATCATCCGCCAGCCCGGCATGGGCGTCATCTGCTTGTAGTCCTGGATGAAGTAGTCGGCATCGGCCTGCTCGTAGGTCTGCATCAGGTCGTGATAGACCACTTTGTGGTTCGCGAAATCCCAATGCTGAGCGCACCCGGGGGGGGAGGACTGGTGCTCCTTGGTGATGACTTCCAGCGGCATCGTGCCGATGCCGACGAAACGCTCCTTCAAGGTCATGTTCACCGCTTCATAGACGAAGATCATAGCAGGCATTCCACCATGGCAAGCGGGATCGCAGGCTTGCTTTAGTATTGCCCAGCAAGAGCCCTGCCCACAAGGGGCACGATGTCAGCATGAGTCAGAATATGTCAGGTTATGGTGGGGGGCCTCCATTGTTGTAGAATCGGGCCATGAATCTCCCCCTGACGCTCGCCGCCGCCGTCGTCTTGCTGGCCCCGCCCGCGGCCTCTGCCGCGCCGACCCTGTCCCGGGAGGACTTCAACCGCCTGGCCGCCTCGTCGGGCGTCCCGCTCTTCTGGAACGCCGTCCCCGAAGGGGCTCTGCGGCCGGAGGTGCTGGTGCCGGTGGGCGTCGGCGCCGACCTCTCGCGCTGGGTCGCGGGGAAAGGCTTCACCGCCGAGTTCGACCGGGCCTATGCCCGCCTGATCGAAGCCCGCCGCCTCGAAGCCGTCCGGAGGGAGCTCGACCAGGGGCGCCCGGCCGTGCTGCTCAGCGACTTCCGGGACCGACCCCAGGCGGAGCGGAGCTTCGTGGAGCACATCGCCGCCGCGAGCCGTATCGTGTCGGAGCTCTATCTGCGGCAGAAGGGCGCGGCCCGCTACCGGGATGCTTTGGCGCCGGACGACGCCGCCAGCCGCGTCCTTTTCGAACGCAACCAGGGGCCCTGGTGCGAGGCGCCCAAGACCGAGCACGACCCGTTCTGCAGCGCGCTGCCGGCTTTCCCGCCCCGCAAGTCCGACGTGTATCCCGACGGGCTCGCGGAGGACGCGGCCATATGCGACGCGCTGAAGGCGCGCCCGGACGCGGCGAGCCTCCTGGACCCGTTCACCATCGTACGCGCCAAGGGGAAGTCCCTCATCGCCCTGCCTTTGACCGCTGCGTACGGGGAGACGATGGGACGGGTCGCCTCGGAACTGAGCGCGGCCGCGATGTCTTTGGGGCCGGACGAGGCTCCCCTCAAGCGTTATCTCACAGCCGCGGCCGGCGGCTTCCGGACCAACGACTGGTCGGAGGCCGACGAGGCCTGGTCCGTCATGGGGAGCCGCAACAGCAAGTGGTATCTGCGCGTCGGCCCGGACGAGACGGGCTTCGAGCCCTGCCAGGAGAAGGCGGGCTTCCACCTCTCCTTCGCGCTCATCGACCGGACCTCCCTCGTCTGGCAGGACCGCCTGCTCCCCCTGCGGCAGGAGATGGAGGATTCCCTGGCCGCCCTCATCGGGCCTCCCTATCAGGCCCAGGCCGCGGGATTCTCCTTCCCCGACTTCATCCGGATCGTCCTCAACGACGGAGATTCCCGCATGGGGCTGGGAGCGGTAGCGGGGCAATCCCTGCCCAACTGGGGCAAGGTGGCGGCGCAGGGGCGGCGGCGTACCATGGTCATGACGAACATCGGCGAGGACCCGGATTCCCGCCGCATGGCGCGGGAGAAGGCGCGGCAGCTGCTCGACGCCGAGGCCATGGCCGACTTCCCCGAGGACAGCGAACCCCGGCTGCTGGGGACCATCCTGCACGAGGCCGCGCACAACCTCGGCCCGGACACCGATTTCCGGGTGGGGGGGAAGAACCCCTCGGAGGTGTTCGGCGGGCGGCTGGACGGCGTCTTGGAGGAACTCAAGGCCCAGACCGCCGCGCTCTGGTACGTGGAACTGCTCCGGCGCAAGGGGCTCATCACCGCGGCCCGCGCGAAGCAGATCTACACCAGCGAGCTGGCCTGGGCCTTCGGCCACATCGCCACCGGGATGTTCGAGGCCTCGGGCAGCCCCAAGCCCTACGCCCAGCTGGCGGCCATCCAGGTCGCGGGGCTTGTCGCCGAGGGCGCCCTCCGCTTCGGCCCTTCCGACGCGGACGGCGTGGAGCGCTTCCACATCGACTACCAGAAACTCCCGGCCGCGGTGGAAGGTCTCATGCGCCGGATCGGACGGATCAAGGCGACCGGCGACGCGGCGCAGGCGAAGGCGTGGGTGGCGGACAGCGTGACCGGTCCCGGCTCCCAACGGGTCCGCATGGAGATCATCCGCGAGCGCCTGCTCCAGTTCCCCAAAGAGAGCTACCGCTACACCGTCCTCTACTGACGGGAGCGCTTCAGCAACTGTGCCCGGGCACAGCCCCATTGGACCGCCGCTAGAAAACAGTCCGCCAGCTGCTTCGTCACCTCCCCGGGAGATTCCGACGGCCCCTCGCATGGGGTCGCGGTGTCGAATAGCGCGCCTATTCATCGCTTAGCCGAGGATTGGGGTCCCCGGGGAACCCCGACTGTGGGCGCCCAGGATTGTGAGAGCGATTCCGGGCCGAGTTGTCCGGGTTCGAATCCTAGTCCGGCAG
>Ga0154315_1109_pt1 | contig 18766 bp, 13 predicted proteins | sample RifGroA2_FD_105609 | JGI IMG/M metagenome (GOLD analysis project Ga0154315, IMG submission 105609) | Elusimicrobia bacterium GWA2_69_24
CATCACCCGCACCTACCCGGTCTCGGCGCGCTTCACCCGCCGCCAGGCCGACGTCTACTCCGTGGTCCTGCAGGCCCAGAAGGACTGCATCGCCATGACCCGCGCCGGGATCAGCTCCATCGACCTCCAGCTGCGCGCCATGCGCACGCTCGCCGACGGCCTCAAATCGCTCAAGCTCCTGCGCGGCGACACGGACGGGCTGCTGGAGAACGGCGCCGTGCGCCTCTTCTTCCCCCACGGGATCGGCCACCTCTTGGGCCTCGACGTCCATGACGGCGCCGGAGGGAAGCGGCGTCAGCTCCCCAACCCGCGCAAGGTCCCTATCCGGTTCATGGCGAAGCTCGAGCCCGGCTTCGCCTTCACCGTGGAGCCCGGCATCTACTTCATCAAGGCCCTACTCTGCGACCCCGAGAATGCGCGCAAGCACCGCGCCTCGGTCGACTTCGCGCGGGCGCGGACCTACCTGGACTTCGGCGGCATCCGCATCGAGGACGACCTCGTGGTGACTCCGAAGGGCTCGATCAACCTGACCTCGGTGCCCAAGGAGATCCGCGACATCGAGGAGATCCGGCGCCGTGCCTAGAGGCGAGCCCCTCATGAAGACGCCTCCCGCGTCCCAGGCCCCGCGCCCCCCGTCTCCCGGAGCGCTCCCGGCCTGGCTGCGGCACACCCTCCGGGTATCCCTGCACCTGCTCTGCGACACCGCGGCCCTGGCCCTGGCGTTCCGGGCCGCCTACCAGCTCCGCTTCCACTGGGCCTGGCTCACGGAGCGCCTCCCGATCGCGGGCACGGACCCGGGCTGGGAGCTCTACGCGCAGATACTGTACGCGATCGTCCCCCTCTGGATCGCCGTCTTCTGGTACGCGGGGCGGCTGTACACCCAGTCCTGGACCAGCCCCTTCGACCGCTTCATCCGCATCGCCAAGGGCACCCTCCTGGGGACCCTGGCGACCTTGGCATTGACCTTCATCTTCGCCCGCCTCACCTATTCCCGGCTCATGATCCTCATGGCCGCGCCGCTGGCCACGCTCTTCGTCTCCCTGACCCAGGCCCTGGTCCTCAAGCTCGACGGCTGGATGTCCGCCTTCGAGACCACCCGGCCGTTGCTGCTCATCGGCGGCGGCAAGGTCGCCGAGGTCATCCGGGAGAACGTGCATGCCCGGCACCCCCGGGTCCCCATCCATGAACTCCACACCATTCCGAGTCCCGACGGCCTGATCGAACACGCGAAGCAGAACGGCGTCGGCGAGGTCATCCTCCTGCGCGGCGGCATCAGCCACGCGACGCTCCTCGAGCTCGCCGAGGCCTGCGAGGCCGCGGAGATCGGCTTCCGCCTGATCCCGGACCTCCTGGAGCTCCGCCTCGGAGAAGTGCAGATGGACGACTCCCTGGGGCTCCCGGCCTTCCATCTCCAGCACACGCAGCTCACTCGCGCCAACTTTGCGGCGAAACGGGCCTTCGACCTGCTCTTCGCGCTCGCCGTGTTCGCGGCCCTGGGACTCCCGCTCCTCGCCGTCGCGCTCCTGATCCGCTGGGACTCCGAGGGCCCCGCCCTGTTCAAGCAGAAGCGCATCGGTCTGCGCGGCAAGCCGTTCGAGGCCTACAAGTTCCGCACCATGGTGCTGGACGCCGAAGCCGGCCTGCACGCGGTCCGGGACCGCAACGACCAGCGCGGCGGCTTCTTCAAGGCCAAGACCGACCCCCGCGTCACCCGGGTCGGCCGCTGGCTCCGGCGCTACTCCGTCGACGAGTTCCCGCAGTTCCTCAACGTGCTCCTGGGCGACATGAGCGTGGTGGGGCCGCGGCCGCTGGCCCTGACCACCGGCGAGATGGAAGAGCTCGTCCGGCTCTTCGGCCGCACCGCCCGCAAGCGCACGAACATCCTGCCCGGCATCACCGGCCTGTGGCAGGTCTCCGGCCGCTCCGACATCAGCGCCGAGCAGCGCTTCTCCTTGGACCTGTTCTACATCGAACATTGGTCGCTCGGACTGGATTTGGAGATCATCCTCAAGACCGTGCCGGCCATGCTGTCGGCGCGAGGAGCCTACTGACCCCTATGACCACGACCCTGGCGAAGATACCATTGATGGACTTGAAGCAGCAGTACCTGTCCCTGCGCGGCGAACTCGTGGCCGCGGCCACCCGCGTCATGGATTCCGGCGTATTCATCCTGGGACCCGAGGGCGCCGCCTTCGAGAGGGAATTCGGGGCCGCCCACGATGCGCCGCACTGCGCCGGGGTGTCCTCCGGGACCTCGGCCCTGCAGCTCGCCCTGGAAGCCTGCGGGGTCGGCCCAGGCGACGAGGTCGCGGTCCCCGCCTTCACCTTCATCGCCACCGCGACGGTCGTCTCGGCGCTGGGAGCCAAACCGGTCCTGGTCGACGTGGACCCGGCGACGCTGACCATGGACCCCAAGGACCTCGCGGCCCGGCTCACCCCGAAGACCAAGGCCGTGGTCCCGGTGCACCTCTTCGGCCGGCCCGCGGACATGGGCCCCATCCTGGCCGTGGCCAAGGAGCGCGGCCTGCGCGTAGTCGAGGACTGCGCCCAGGGCCACCTGGCCCGCTACGGGGGCCGCTGCGTCGGCAGCCTGGGCGACTGCGGGGCCTTCAGCTTCTACCCCTCCAAGAACCTGGGGGCGATGGGCGATGCGGGGGCCCTGACCACCGCGGACCCGAAGCTGCAGGAACTGTTCATCATGCTGCGCAACGTGGGGCGCAAGCCCGGGGGGCACTATGAGCACGTGCGCGTCGGCCACAACTGCCGGCTCGACGAGCTCCAGGCCGCCGTCCTGCGCGTCAAGCTCCCGTACCTGGCGGCCTGGACCGAGGCCAAGCGCAAGTCGGCCGAGCTGTACCGCCGCGCGCTCGCGGGGCTGCCGCTGCGTCTGCCGCCGGAGGACGCGCCCGGCATGCGCCAGGTCTACACCCTCTTCGTGATCCAGGCGGACCGGCGCGACGCCCTGTCGGCCCATCTCACGAAGGCCGGGATCGGCAACGGGGTCTACTACCCCGCGCCGCTCCACCGCATGCCCGCGTACCAGCACCTCGGCCTGGGAGAGGGGTCCCTGCCCCGCTCCGAGGCCGCGTCCCGCGCGGCGCTGGCCCTCCCGATGTACGCGGAGCTGACCGAGGAGTCCATCGGACGGATCGCCGATTCGATCCGATCCTTCTACCAGGGATGAGATGAGGCGTCTGCTCTTCGTCAGCACGTCGACCACCATCGGGGGCGCCGAGAAGACGCTCTACACCCTCGCGACCCTGGTCGACCCCAAGCTGGCAAAGGTGGTGGGCATCGTCAGCCTCAAGCCCAAAGGCGAATACGCCCGGCGCCTCGAGGCCGCCGGCCACCGCGTCTTCTGCTTCGACATCGGCTCCCCCGCGGGCTTCCGGGAGGTCCAGAAGCTCGCGGTCGTCATCCACGAGGTCCGGCCCGACATCGTCCACGCGGTGATGTACCAGGCCATCCAGCTTTCCCGGGCCGTCCGCTGGCTGGGCTACGCCGACTACAAGCTGGTGAGCTCGCCCCGGGTCAACTACCGCACCCGCGGCGGATTCTCCCTTTTCGTGGACGCCCGGCTCAAGAGCGCCGACGACCTCCTGGTCACGGAGTGCGAGGCCAGCCGCAAGTATCTCATCGACAAGCTCGGCTACCCCGACGCCAAGACCCTGACCATACACAACGGGGTGGAGATGGCCGGCCTGCCCGTCAACCGGACCGAGCGTCAGCGGCTGCGTTCGGAGCTCGGGCTGGGCGAGCGGGACATCCTCATCGGGAGCGTCGGCCGCCTGGACGAGCAGAAGGGGCACGTCTATCTGCTGGAAGCCCTCGCCAAGCTCCAGGCCGTGCGGCCGGCCCGCTGCGTGCTGATCGGCGACGGCCCCCTGCGGGGGACCCTGCAGGCCATGATCCAGCGCCTCGGGCTCGACGAGGCGGTGCGGATCGTCGGAGAGGTGTCGGACATCCCGGCCTGGCTCTCGGCGCTCGACATCTTCGTCCTGCCTTCGCTTTGGGAAGGGCTCCCCAACGCCCTCCTCGAGGCGATGTCCATCGGCCTGCCCGTGGTCGCCAGCCAGGTCGACGGCGTCCTGGAGGTGGTCGCCCACAACGTCTCCGGGCTGCTGTGCCCCGCGAAGGACTCCCAAGGCCTGTTCGTCGCCATCCAGGATATGATGGCGGACCCCGCCCTGCGCCAGAATCTGGGCGCCGGTGCGAAGGCGGTCATCGCGACGAACTTCAGGCTGGCGGACATGATCCAGAAGTACGAAGCCGTCTACCAGCGCGTCCTGCCCGCCGCGGCGGCCTGATCAGGGCAGGCCGTTTATCCTCCGTCATTCCGGCGGAAGCCGGAATCCAGACAGCATTTATCTGGACCCCGGCCTTCGTCGGAGTGACCGCGTGCCACTGGATCCCGGCCTTCGCCGGGATGACGTGATTTCCTAGGGCAGGCCGTTCAGGAGGCCGTGGTCCCGCAGCTCCCCGATGTACTCGGCCAGAGCGTCCTTCCAGCCGGTCATCCTCTCGAGCCCGAGCTTCTCGAGGCGGAGGTTGCGGAGGGCTTCGTTGCGCACCCGGGGAACGGCCGTGGGGAACGTCGCCGCCGGAATGGGGGAGACGGGGACCGCGCTGGCGACCAGACGCGCCGTCTCGCGCGCCACGTCGAAACGGGTCACCGCCCCCCGGTTCACGGCGTGGAAGAGCCCGGTATGGCCGCGGTCCAGCAGGGCGCGGATCTGATCGAGGAGCTGCCGGGCATGGGTGAGGGTCCCCCATTGGTCGGAGACCGCCTGGATGGGCTGCCCCTGCGCCATGCGGCCCAGAATCTTCATGACGAACTTCCGGTCCAGCACCCCGCCGCCGATCATCCAGCCCGCGCGCACGATGAGGTGGCGGGGCACCAGCCGCCGCACGTCCTCCTCGCCGGCCAGCTTCGAGCGGCCGTAGACGCTGGGCGGGGCCGGGGCGTCGCTCTCCACGTAGAGGCCTTCCTTGCGCCCGTCGAAGACCATCCCCGTGCTCAGGAGCACCAGCGCCGCGTCCGCCTCGCGGCACGCCTCGGCGATGTTCTTCGTGCCGGCGACGTTGCTGCGCTCGGTCCAGCCGGGCTCGCGCTCGCAGCGCTCGACGTCCGTCGCGCCCGCCAGGTGGAGGACCCGCTGGGGCCGCAGCCTCCGGAAGGCGTCCCGCACCGCCGCGGCGTCGGTGATGTCGAGGTCGTGGGCGTCGGTGAGGACCAGTTCCTCTCCGGAGAAGACCCCGGGGACGTAGCTGCCCACGGCGCCCCGGGCCCCCGTGACGAGCATCATGTCAAAGGGCGGGAGCGCCGATCCGCAGTCGCGAACCCGAGAGGGAGAGGCTCGGGATGTCCAGCCGGAAGGGGAACACGGGACCCGGGGCGAAGTCCAGCGCGTACCTCGCCTGGGGGCCCAGGAGCGAGACCGGGAAGGCGAAAGCGCCCAGCGAGAGCGATCTCAGGGTCGCGTCGAGGCCGCTCCCGTCCGGGCGGAGCGTCGTCAGGACCTCCAGCGCCACCCGCATGCCGCGCGACCTGCCCTCCACCCGTACGGTCTTGTCGAAGCCGACCTTGGGGGAGGAAAGTTGGGAGACCCTGGCCTTGAGGAAGGTCTCGAAGGCCCCCTCCGTGACCGTGGCCGACAGTATCCTCAGGCGGCTCATCTTCAGGATGCGCACGTCCACGGGCGACTCCCGTCCGCCCAGGGGTTTGGCCACGGAGTTCGACTCGAACACTGGCACCAGGGACAGGCCCTCCATCTCCACACGGGGTCCTAGTATCTCCAGGCCGAGCAGCACCAGCCGCGTCGCTTTCACCGTGACCTTCGGGTAGACCCCGCGCGCCGCGTCCCAGGCGCCGAAATCTATGTTCAGGTCCTCCGCCAGGAACATCTCCTCCTCGAAGTAGTTGAAGCGGAGCTCGCGGTCCTGGACCGGCGGCCTGGCCGACCGGCGGCGCTGGAACAGGAGCGCCTCGGTCTTGTCGGGGAGGTCCCAACGCCCGACCTGGAGATAGCCGCGCTGAAACCAGGAGCCCGCCTCCAGCATCGCCTCCTGGTCCGCGGTGAGGGTCTTCGCCGCGGTGACCGGCCCCAGCGTCCCGGACTTCACCACCACGAACTCGGAGAATTCGCAGAAACGCCGGTCCACGCCCCGGTTGCGCAGGTTCTCGATCCGGCGCCGCCTGCGCTCCCAATCGAAGGTGGCGCCGTTGAACAACGCATGGTCCGCCGCCACGGTGAGGTTCCCGAACGGGGCGTCGGGGTCATGCCGCCGGGACGCCTCCTGGAGGATCTCGCCGACCTTCCAGTCCTCCGTCTTGGGGGGATCGGAACGGAAGAATACGACCGGGATGCCTACGTCCACCTTCTTCTCCGATATCCAGCCCAGACCATAGTTGCAGGCGGACAGGAAGCCGAACGAGCACAGGGTGATGGTCAAGGCCTTGGGCCAGGGGCCCATGGCGAACAGGGCCAGCGGGGCCAGCCCGGGAAGCAGATAACGCAGCTGCCGGTCGGGGACGATGGTCCAGAAGAGGAAGGAAGCGGCGAACCAGAAGAGCAGCAGCCAGCTGTCCCGCTTGCGCCGGACCGAAGGCACGGCCAGGGAGATGAGGCCGAGGACGAAGAAGGGGAACTCGAGCCCGGCGGCCATCTGCATGACGTAGGTGAACAGGGACTCGATCCGCCAGGACGGCACGGCGTGGTTCGCGGCGGCCTGGAAGAGCCGCGTGACCAGGACCGGCCATTGGATCCAATACCAGGGAATGGAGAGCGCGGCGGCGGTCCCGACCGCCAGCAGCAGCCCCAGCTTGCCCCGCCGCGTCTTCCAGGCCAAGGTGCAGATGCCCAAGAAGGGCATGAAATAGGAAGGCGCGCTCCACTTGGTCAACATCGCGGCTGAGAAAAGCACCCCGAAGAGCAGCGCGGGGACCTTGCGCTGCAGATTATCCGACGCGGCCAGCGCCCAATAGGCCGCGACCACCCAAGCGGTCAAGGCCAGATCCACCAGCGGCTCCCGGAGCAGCCATTGGACCTCCGGGATGCAGGAGAAGAGGACGGCGGCGCCCAGCCCCTCCAAGGGACCCATGAAATGCTTCCCCAGCCCCCACAATGAGAGGCAAAGCAGGGCCATGTAGAAGCCGTTGATCCACAGGACCGCCTTCGCCGGGTCCGGCTTGTCCATGGCCCCCTGGATGGAAAAAGCGTAGAGAGGCGGCAGCGGGAACGACCCCGTCTTCGGGGAAAGATGGATCGCCTTATCCCAATCGCCGGCCGCGACCGGCCCGTGATAGTCCCAGGCGGCCTCCATCTGGGCCGCCTGGTCCCAGGACGGGGGGCGGGCATCCTTGCGGATCCAGGAACCCAGGGACCAGAAGTGGAAGAGGATGAGCGCGACCAGCCCGCCCAGGCTCAGGAGCAGGGATCTCCGGTCCGAAAGGGGCCGGGCGACCGTGATAGGCCCCTCCGGCTCACCGTAATCGAAGCGCACGGAGTTCCCCTGCAGGTCAGCCTCGATCCTATCGTTGGGGTCCTGGGGCATTTTAAAGTGGGAGGATTATAGTAATTTGCTATGATTTTGCCCATTCTATTGAAGATGAAAGCGCTTATTTTGACGGGAGGCCTCGGCACCCGCCTCCGCCCCCTCACCTGCACCCTCCCCAAACCGCTTCTGCCGGTGGCGAACGTGCCTTTCCTGACCCACCAGATCCTCAACCTGCGCCAGCACGGCATCCGCGAGATCGTGCTGGCGACCGGTTATCGCCCCCCCCTCTTCCGCCGCCTGCTGGGGGACGGACGCTCCCTGGGGGTCCGTCTCCGCTATGCGGCCGAGAAGAGCCCGCTGGGGACCGGGGGGGCCGTGCGCAACGCGGCGCGCTTCCTCAAGGGCACGACGCTCATCCTCAACGGGGATGTGCTGCAGAAGCTGGACGTGGGCGCCCTCCGGCGCGCGCATCGCCGCAACCGCGCCGAGGTGACGATCTCTTTGGTCCACGTGCAGGACCCGACCCTCTATGGGCTCGTCGAGGTCGACGCCGCGGGCCGCATCCGCCGCTTCCTGGAGAAGCCGTCTTTGGACGAGATCACCTGCGACACCATCAACGCGGGCGCCTACGTCTTCGACGAGTCGGTCTTCGCCCGGATCGCCCCGGAGGTGCCCTACTCCCTCGAGCGCGGCCTGTTCCCCCGCCTGCTCGCCGAGGGGCGGCGCATGTACGGCTTCGTCACGCATGGGTATTGGATGGACATCGGCACCCTGGACAAGTTCCTCCAGGCGCATCGGGACATCCTGGAGGGCCGGGCCGCGTTCGCCCTTCCGGGGTACCGCAAACTGGCGGCCTTCCTGCTGGCCCCGGGAGCGCGGTTGGCCCCGGGAGTCCGCCACGAAGGGGTCGGCCGGGTCGTCCTCGGCCCCGCGACCGAGGCCGCCGCCTCGGTCCGCTTTGTCGGCTCGGTCTGCGTGGGCGCCGATTGCCGCATCGAGGCGGACGCGGTGCTCGAGGACTGCGTCGTCCTCGACCGGACGCGGATCGGACCGGGAGCCCAGCTTTCCGGCTGCATCGTCGGCCGCCGTTGCCGCATCGGCGCCAACGCCGTGATCGGCGCCGGACGGACCCTGGGAGACGGCTGCGTCATCCAGGAATTCTCTAGACTGTAATGAAGGAGCCTCCCATGGAGAAGGACATCCGATTCGGCACCGACGGCTGGCGCGGGTTCGCCGCCCGGGACTTCACCTTCGACAACGTCCGCCGCGTGGCCCAGGCCGTCGCGGACCATCTGCGGGAGCCCGGCCCCGGCGCGCGCAAGCCCTTCCCCGCCGCGGTCGTCGGCTTCGACAACCGCTTCCAGTCCGAGGACTTCGCCCGCGAGGTGGCCCACATCCTGGCCGCCAACGGGATCAAGACCACGCTCTGCGCCGAAGTGCTCCCGACCCCGGCCATCAGCCTCCTGAGCCGCAAGCTCAAGGCCGTGGGGATCGTAGTGACCGCCAGCCACAACCCGGCCGCCTGCAACGGCATCAAGGTCAAGGTCGACGGCCGCGCCGCTCCCGAATCGGTGACGGGCGCCATCGAAGCCTGCCTGGACCGCTCCAACCCCGCGCGCGACCCCGGGGCGAAGGTCACGACGCGCTCCTTCACGAAGGAGTATCTGGCCTACCTGCGCTCCCAGATCAACCCGGGGCGGTTCTTCGGCCGCCTGCCCCGCCCCGTGGTCATCGACTACATGCACGGCAGCAGCGCGGGCCTCCTCGGCCGGCTGGTGACCAGCAAGAAGCTCATCGAGATCCACACGAAAAGAGACCCTCTTTTCGGCGGCCTCAACCCGGAGCCCATCGAGACGAACCTGGCCGAGCTCAAAGCGCGCGTGCTGAAGGAGAAAGCCCTCATCGGCATCGCCCTGGATGGGGACGGCGACCGCATCGCGGTCATCGACGACAAGGGGAAATACCTGACCCCGTGCCGGGTCTTCCCGATCATCATCGAATACCTCATCACCCTGCGCGGCCTCAAGGGCAAGATCGTCCAATCCGTCTCGATGGGCTACCTGTCCGGCCGCATCGCCAAAGCGCACGGCCTGCCCTTCGAGGAGATCCCTGTCGGCTTCAAATTCGTAGCCGAACAGCTCGCCAGCGGAGCCGCGATCGTGGGCGGCGAGGAATCGGGCGGCTACGCCTGGAAGGGCGGCCTCCCGGAGCGCGACGGCATGCTGACGGCCCTGCTCCTCCTGGAGATCTGCGCCAAGACCCGCAAGACCCCCTCCCAGCTCTGGGAGCTCATCGAGAAGAAGTACGGCAAGTCCGAATTCCGGCGGGTGGACTTCAAAGTCTCCAAGCCCTCGGTGGACAAGGCCGCCTTCACCGCCAAGCTCCAGAGGCGCCTGCCCAAGAAGATCCTGGGGCTCACCATCAAGAGCATCCTGGACACCGACGGGGTCAAGGTCATCCTGGAAGGGGACCTCTGGGTGCTGATGCGCCCCTCGGGCACCGAACCGCTCATCCGGACCTACGCGGAGACCGATTCCCCCAAGCGGACCCAGGAGCTCCTGGAGACCGCGGCCCGCTGGGTGAACACGCACTTATAAACTTTGGTATACTAATTTCTTCCGAAACACGATCTAGCGCCGCGCTCGAAAGACGGCGCACCGGAGGACTCAGAATGCATCGCAACGGACGGCATTATTTCACCTCGGAATCGGTCACGGAAGGCCATCCCGACAAAGTCTGCGACCAGATCTCGGACGCGGTCCTGGACGCCGTGATGAAGGACGACCCCATGGGGCGCGTGGCCTGCGAGACCTTCGTCACCCGCGGCATGCTCATCGTGGGCGGCGAGATCACGACCAAGACCTTCGTGGATGTCGACAACCTGTCTCGCCGGGTCATCCGCGAGATCGGCTACGACCACCCGAAATTCGGCTTCAGCTGCGAGACCTGCGGCGTGCTCAACGCCATCGGCACCCAGTCCCCGGACATCGCCCAGGGCGTGGACACGGGCGGGGCCGGCGACCAGGGCATGATGTTCGGCTACGCGGTCCGCGAGACGCCGGAGCTCATGCCGCTGCCCATCATGCTGGCGCACAAGCTCACGCGGCGCCTGGCGGAGCTCCGCAAGAAGAAGGTGCTCCCCTACCTCGGCCCGGACGGGAAGAGCCAGGTCACCGTGGAATACCTCGACGGACGCCCCCTGCGCGTGGACACCGTCGTCGTCTCCACCCAGCACACCGAGGACATCCTCGACCGGACCGGCAAGAAGATCACCGACAAGGCCCGCAAGGAGATCATCGACACGGTCGTCCGGCCCGTGCTCGGCAAGCGCCTGATCGACAACAAGACCCAGTTCTTCATCAACCCCACGGGAAAATTCGTCGTGGGGGGCCCCGTCTCCGACACCGGAGTGACGGGCCGCAAGATCATCGTGGACACCTACGGCGGCGCCGCGGCGCACGGCGGCGGCGCGTTCTCCGGCAAGGATCCGACCAAGGTCGACCGGTCCGCCTGCTACATGGCCCGCTACATCGCCAAGAACGTCGTGGCGGCCGGTCTGGCGGAGGAGTGCAGCGTGCAGCTCGCCTACGCCATCGGCATCGCGGAGCCGGTCGGTCTCTACATCGACACCTACGGCACCGGGGTGCGCAGCGAGCAGCGCATCGCCGAGATCGTCCGCAAGAACTTCGACCTGACGCCCCGCGGCATCATCGCGACGCTCAAGCTGCGCCGGCCCATCTACCGGAACACGGCGGCCTACGGCCACTTCGGCCGCAACGAGCCGGGCTTCGAGTGGGAGCGGACGGACAAGGCGGAGGCCCTCAAGCACGCGGCCGGCGCCGCCGCCTCCAAGAACGGCCGCAAACAGGCGGCCCTGGCCGCCTGAGCGGGGCCATGGACCGGCCTGACCCGACCCGCAGACCCGCCGCGGCTCTCACGGCGGCGGGTTGCGGGTCGACTTTCATACCCATCCGCACCGAGGTCCGCCTATGATCGACAAGCGCGTCCCCAACGCCGAAGACGCCCTTCGGGACCTGAAGGAGGGCTCGTCCATCCTGGTGGGAGGGTTCGGAGTCTCCGGCATGCCCGAGCACCTGCTCCGGGCGCTCCTGCAGAAGGGGACCAAGGGCCTGACCCTCATCTCCAACAACCCCGGCACGGACCAGCACGGCATCGCCCCCCTCATGAAGGCGGGCATGGTGCGAAAGATGATCCTGTCCTACGGCGGTTTCTCCAAGACCTTCGAGGAGATCTCGCTCAAAGGCAGCGTAGAGCTGGAGTGGGTCCCGCAGGGGACCCTCGCCGAGCGCATCCGCGCCGGCGGCGCCGGGGTCGGCGGGTTCTACACACCGACCGGGTACGGGACCATGGTGGCCGAGGGCAAGGAGACGCGCCAGTTCGACGGGAAATGGCAGATCCTCGAGCTCCCCATCCGGGCCGATTTCTCCCTCATCAAGGCCTTCCGGGGCGACCCCTACGGGAACCTGCTCTTCCGCAAGACGGCCCGCAACTTCAACCAGGTTATGGCGACCGCGGGGCGCACCGTCCTCGCGGAAGTGGAGGAGCTCGTGGAACTGGGCGCCATCCCGCCCGACCAGGTGCACACCCCGGGCCTCTACGTGGACCGCATCTTCCAGGGCGACGCCTATGAGAAGCCGATCGAGATCCGGACCACGCGGCCCCGCGCGGCCGTGAGAGGCTAGCCATGGACGAAGGTGAACTGCGCACCCGCGTCGCCAAGCGGGCCGCCTTGGAACTCAAGGACGGGAACATCGTGAACCTGGGCATCGGGATCCCCACCCTCATCGCCAACCACCTGCCGCCGGGCATCCGGATCGTGCTGCACACCGAGAACGGGATGCTGGGCTACGGCCCCTTCCCCTTCGAGGGGGACGAGGACCCGGACCTCATCAACGCGGGCAAGGAGACGGTGACGGAACTGCCGGGCTGCTCCTATTTCGGCAGCCACGACTCCTTCGGGATGGTCCGCGGGGGACACGTGGACGTCACGGTCCTGGGAGCCATGCAGGTCGCGGAGAACGGGGACCTGGCCAACTGGGCGATCCCCGGCAAGAAGATCCGCGGCATGGGCGGGGCCATGGACATGGTGGCCGGCACGCGCAAGGTCATCATCGCCATGGAGCACGCCGCCAAGGACGGGGCGCACAAGATCGTGAAGAGCTGCTCCTTGCCCCTGACCGGCAAGGCCGTGGTCCACACGATCGTTTCCGAGCTGGCGGTGATCGACGTCACCCCGCAGGGACTGCTCTTGCGCGCCGTCGCCAAGGGGACGAGCCCCGCGGACGTGCAGAAGCTGACGGAGCCGGTCCTCAAGGTCGCGGAACGCCTCGAGGTGTTCGAGTAGGGAGTACGCTGACGACGCATCGCAAGGGGGGCCGACTGCCATGAATTCCTTACGCCTGACCGCCATACTCTCCATCGCCGCTCTCTCGCTGGCCCGCCCCGCGGAGGCCACGCCCTGGCACGTAATGGGTCCCCGCGCCATGGGCATGGGCGGCGCCGGAGTGGCCGTCGCCCAGGGCCCGCTGGCTTCCTACTGGAACCCGGCCGGACTGGGCCAGCTCTACAACGTCAACGGCGGGATGCTCTCGGCCAGCTTCCGGGCCGCCTTCGTGGGCAAGATGCTGGAAGGCGCCAACGACCTCAACCGCATCAACCAGGACTGCCAGAAGGCCGGCGGCGGCGCCGGGACCGGCTACTGCCAGACCGACAAAGTCCGGATCGCGCTCGCCAAACTGGGCGACAAGACCAGCGGCGCGGACGCGGACGCCGGAGCGGCGCTCTCCATCAAGGTCAAGAAGCTCGTCTTCTTCGCCCATGGCCTGGACTACATGGGGGTCACCGCGCTCGTCGACCAGGTGAACAACACCGATGCCGCCCTCGTCGCCAACGCCAACACGTCCCGCCTCATCCTGCGCGGCGGCCTGTTCACGGAGGTGGGGCTGGGCTACGGCACGGAGATCCGGGAGTCGGGCATCGTGGTCGGCGCCAGCGTCAAGGCCATCCAGGGCAAGATCGGCTATTCCCGCTTCAACCTCTTCACCGACAAGCCGGACTCCAAGGTCTTCACCGATTACAACAAGAACACCAAATCCAGCGTCCAGCCCGGCGTGGACGCGGGTCTGCTCTGGGACCTGCGGGAGACCTACCCCTCCTTGCCCATGCGCCCCCGCATCGGCGTGGTCGGGCGCAACCTCAACGACCCCAAGTTCGACCAGCCCCAGGCCGCCTCGGACGGAGGGGCCCCGGCGCGGTACTCCCTCCATGGGCAGGCCCGCGCCGGCGTCGCGCTGAGCCCGTTCCGGTTCTGGCACCTGGCCGCCGACGTGGACCTCACCGACAACCTGACGACCGTGGAGGGGGTCAAGTCGCGCTACCTGTCGGCCGGCACCGAGATCGACCTGGTCAACCACCCCGCCTTCAACATCCCCCTGCGGGCCGGCGTCCAGAAGGACCTCTCCGGGGAATCGTCGCTCGCCTACACCGCGGGACTCGGGATCAACCTGCTGCACCTCGTGGTGGACATCGCGGGCTCGATCAGCTCGGACCGGACGGACTGGCAGTCCGAGGAGAAGACGGAGAAGATCCCCAACAACTTCGGGGTCTCCCTGAACGTGGGCTTCCTCTTCGGCGGGAAGGACACGGGCGTGCGCAACAAGTAGCGCTAAGGGCTCGCAATGAAATAAGTGGCGCACTTCGGAGGCCCGATCTTGAGCCGATTTCTAGGCGCGAGGAGCGCGCATAGCGTGAGCTATGTAAGCGACGAGCAACGACGAAATCGGCCAATAGCGGGCCTCCCCGAAGGGCCGGGGCGCTTTTGGGCTGCGCCTTCGCGCTGCTCGACTTACAGGCCTCAAGGCCTGCGCGTCTCGCATCGCTTCGGCTCGCTCCAAAATCGCCTCCGGCGAAATGCGCCACTTATTTCATTGCGAGCCCTAACGCAGATCGCGCCAGCCCCAGAAGGCGAGCGCGCCGAAGACGCCGTTGGGCAGCCAGGCCGCGGCCAAGGGCGGCATGGACCCGGAGTTGCCCAGCATCCGGCCCACCTCGATGAACCACAAGAACAGCGCGCTCACCACCAGCGCCATCGTGAAGGCCACGGACCGGGAGCGCTGGCGGAAACGCAGGGCGATCGGGATCCCCAAGGCGCAGAGGATGACGTTGGTGAAGGGGTAGGCGATCTTCTGATGGAGCGCGGTCCACTCGATGCGGGTGATGCGGCGCACGCCCTCGAGATGGCGGATCTCTAGTATCGTCTCGAATATGGACATCTCATCCGGGCTCTTGCGGCGCGGCACCAGCGCCTTGGGGGGGGTGAACAGGTCGGAAACCAGCTCTACGAAGGGCTTGGAGGATGTGAGCGCCCCGTCCTCGCTGTAGCGGCGGACCACCCCCTCGAGGAAGACCCAGCGGCCCCTGGCCTTGTCCCAGCGGGCCTCCGTCGCGTCCACCTGCCGGCGCAGGATGCGGCGATTGTAGTAGTCCATCACCGGACGCTCGAAGGTCCCGTCCTTGACCGCGAACAGGCGCGCGGAGACGAAACGGTCCGGGCCGGGGGCCAGCACCACGTCGCTGAACTTGTCCCACTCCCAGACCGGATGGATCTTCTCGCGCCACAGCGTCTGGGAGCGGGAGAAGCAGGCGGGCAGGACGGTCTCCTGGGCCACGAAGAAGACCAGCGCCACCCCCGCGGCCATCCAGAGCAGGGGCCGGAAGAAGGGCCCGACCTCGAACCCCGCGGCCTGCACCGCGGTGTACTCCCCGCTGCGCACGAACCCCGAGACCGTGAACAGCGCGGCCAGCAGGGTCGCCACCGGCACGATGCGCAGGGTCCAATAGGGCATCTGTAGCACCAGATACTGGAATATCACGCCCAGCGAAGCCGGGCTGGTCGCCAGCCGGTTCATCTTGTCGAAGAGGTCCCCCAGGAACACGAGCAGGGCGAAGACCCCCAGGCCGAAGAAGAAGGGGCCGAGGAAATGCGCTCCCAGGTAGCGGGTGAAGAGCTTCATCGCCGCATGCGCCCCCACCAAAGGAGCGCCCCGCAGGCCAGGCAGGCCGCGTCGGGCAGCCAGGGCCCCCAGGGGGACCAGGCCAGGTGCCGGCGCCCGATGCCGACGCCGACGGCCAGCAGTCCATAGTACGCGAACAGGAGCAGCAGGCTCAGCGCGAAGCCGAGGGCCCGGCCGCGCTTCTCGAAGACCATCCCCAGGGGGGTCGCCACCAGGAACAGGACCAGCGGTGCCAGAGCGGAGGCGCTGCGCATGGCCTTCTCCGTGGTGTACTCGCGGGCCTTCTGCGGATCGTCGCCGAGCGCTGCCAGACGCTCCATCAGCCGGCGCGTGCTCAGCTCCGGGATATCGGGCTCGCGCGGAGCCTGGTTGTGGTCCCGGAAGGGGATGAAGAGCCTGGCCTTCTGGAAGGTCGAGGTCGTGCTGGTCAGGGGGTCCTTGCTGGGCCAAACCAAAGACCCCGCCAGAAGTTCCAACCGCAGGCCCCGCTCCGGCTCCACCCGCATCCGTCCCTCCGGAGCTGATATCCGGAGGCGGGCGTACTCCCCCTTCCGCTTCACCAGGCGGATGCCCTCCAGCGCCCCCCCGCCCCGCTCCACCTGCTCGGCGAACACGTCCCAATCCCCCAACTGGGTCAGGGAGCGTTCATCGAGATTCAGCCGGGAAGCCTGGGCCGCGGCCCGGGTATAGGATTCCCGGAAGGAATGGAACCCGTCCGGGCTGGCCTTGTGGTTGATGTGCAGGAGCAGGAGGGTGCAGCCGAACGCCGCGGCCAGGAACGGCCCCAGGATGTCCATGAAGGAGAATCCCGACGCGCGCATAGCCAGGATCTCACCGCTCTCGGTCAACTGCCCCAGGGTCAGGAGGAGCGCCAGGACGAAGGCCATAGGCAGAGCCAGGCTCAGCAGATAGGGCAAAAGTCTAGTGAAACAAAGGAATATCCACATCAAGGGGATGCCCTGCATCACCGCCAGGTTGAACAGCCGCAGGAAGTAGTTCATCAACAGGACGAACAGGAATACGCCCATGCACAGCGAGAAGAGCGGGGTGAAAGTCCGGAGGAGGTACCGCTGGAGGATCGGCATCAAATATGAAATAACGCGAGATTATACTATTAACGTCGAACTTGACAGCGCAACACGGCCCTGTTACACTTTGCCCGCAAGGACGCGTCCCTCTAACAAACCTTGGCGAACCCTGTCCCAGGAAGGCATATATCACGCGTCGCGTGCGCGCTCGCGCTAATGTTCATAGGCGCGAACGGGTACGGACAGTTCAGCCTCCCCTACGATCCGGATTTCGCCCCCCCCCCGTCCGAGCGCGTCCGGGAGGAGCCTGAACCGGCGCCGCCCGGCGCCGAGACCCCGGAGCAGGCGCCCTCCGAAGAGGCCCCGCCTGAGCTTCCGGAATGGCTGCGCGGCGCGGGCCCGTTCCTCCTCCTCGACCGCCCCGATCCCGGCCGCGTCCTCTCGGTGTCGGATTCCACCGCTCCGGCCGCCTCCCTCCCGGATTTCCTCCTGCGCGATAAGCCCTTCCAGGTCGACCAGGGGGCCTGGAACCGCATGCGCGACTCGTTCGAGCAGGGCCGCCTCTCGGAGGAGGAGATGGAGCTCCCGGCGCCCCCCCCCGGGGAAGCCGGGCCCGCGACGGCCGTGGCGGAGGTTCCGGCCCCGCCGGCTCCCGAGCTGGAGCTTCCGACCTACGGCACCAGCCTGTCCATCACCGGCCGCAAGGTGATCGGCTTCAATTTCAGCGAAAGACGCTACCTCAACCAGCAGAAGCGCTCGGGCCGCCCGGCCTCCACCAATCTGCTCGACATCAACCAGCAGCTGCAGCTGCGCATGCAGGGCAAGGTCGGGCCCAAGATCACCGTGAACGTGGACTACGACGACACCAAGCTCAACAAGCAGGACATCTCCGTGGTCTACACCGGCGATCCCAACGAGGTGGTGCAGAACGCCTCCTTCGGAGACATCGACCTCTCCTTGCCCTCCACCGAGTTCGTGAGCTACAACAAGCAGCTCTTCGGCATCCGGGTGGACATCAAGTACAAGGGCTTCCGGGCCATCTTCATCGGCAGCCGGACCAAGGGTACGAGCAAGTCCAAGCAGTTCCGCGGCAACACCCAGCTCATCAGCCAGGACATCCTGGACACCAATTATTTCCGCCGGCGCTATTACGACCTCTCCTTCGGCGACCCGGCCCGCCTCCCCATCCGTTCCGGCTCCGAGCGCATCTACCTGTCCCGCCAGACCGCCGGCCAGCTCAACGTCAACGAGGTCACTCTCGTGGTCGACGACCTCGCCGTGCCTTCCTCGACCTTCACCGGCACCTTCGTCCAGCTCTCGGCCGGGCTGGACTACACCGTGGACTACGCCAAGGGCATCGTGACCTTCAAGAACACGCTGGAGCCCTCGGAAGTGGTGGCGGTGGACTTCACCGACGCCCTGGGCGCGCGGATCGCGATACAGAACTCGACCTCCTCCGCCCTGAACACCAACGCCGGCACCGACCGCTTCAAGCTCATCAAGGCGTTCGCGGACGTCGCCATCGCCACGACCGCGGAATCCGGCTGGCAGCGCGAGATCAAGACCTTCTACAGCCTGGGCCGCAGCCAGGTCGTGCGCGACGACGGCCGCGGGAACTTCTTCCTGCGCGTGCTGGACCAGAACCGCAGCGAGACCGGCTCCACCCTGAACCCGCGCCAGGTCTACCCGGACACCATCGACGTGGACTTCGAGAACGGCACCTTCCAGCTCAGACAGCCCTTCTCGGTGGACAACGCCTCCCCCACCGTGCCGGATTCCCAAGTCTACGCCCCGAGCGCCATCACCAAGCGCTTCATCCAGGTGGAGTACCGCTTCCGGCTCAAGACCTTCTTCCTGGAGCCCAACCTGGTCCTGCAGTCGGAGGTCGTGCTGCTCGACGGACGCAAGCTGACCCGCAACGTGGACTACTTCATCGACTACGAGTCGGGGTTCCTGACCTTCTTCAACGAGGACCGCATCGCCGAGAACGCGGTGATCGATGTGACCTACGAAGTCGCGCCCTTCGTCGGCAACGCGACCGAGAGCCTGCTGGGGACGCGGGTGTCCTACGACATCACCAGCAAATGGTCCATAGGCTCCACCCTGCTGTATCAGAGCGGCTCCAAGCCCCAGACCGTCCCCTCGGTCACGGAGCTGGCCAAGAGCCTGCTGGTCTACGAGTTCGACACCCAGTTCAAGGACCTGCGC
>Ga0154315_1087_pt1 | contig 18150 bp, 13 predicted proteins | sample RifGroA2_FD_105609 | JGI IMG/M metagenome (GOLD analysis project Ga0154315, IMG submission 105609) | Elusimicrobia bacterium GWA2_69_24
CAGGCCTTCTGCGCCTCTTTCTTGTCCGATTCAATCAGGCTGGAGTCGACATCCAACGTCAGGTGTCCGGGACTAATCCAGGCACGGCGTCGAGATCTTCGATCAGCTTGCTTCGGTGGGCCAGCTCCGTCAGCAGCGGCAAGCCGGCAAACGAGGTGCTCTATTTCTCGCCCGGCGGGGATAGCCTTGCTTGCGGATTCGGGCGCCGCCGCAGGCGGCGCCACGAGTGTGCCCGGGCACAGTTGCTTAGCCGAGGATCGGGGTCAAGACAGCCGCCTTGACAGGGGGGGACGGTCGGAGCGATACTAGCTCATCCGTCATACAGGAGGGTCCATGCCCATCGCCCGCATCCTCGCCCTGACCGCGCTGTTCGCCACCGCCGCCCTCCCCGCAGCCGCCCAGGGGTCCGAGGAGAAGCGCCGGGAGGTCGTCAGCGCCGAGGTCTCGGAGGAGTTCCAGGCGCTCAAAATGCCGCAGGAACTAAAGGACAAGCTCGAAGAGCGGATCATCGACACCATCATGGGCAAGGTCCAGGGCGTCCGAGCCCGGAAGATCCGAGACGTGGATATCGTTTACAAGGAAGGCGCCACCACCGAGAAGCTCGTGAAGGGACATTCCTACGATCCGGAAGACCGGACCCTGACCTATAACGGGAAGAAGTACCAGGTCATCGAGCTGGAGCAGGACCTCCCCAACATCCCCGAGACGAAGACCAAGACCACCAACCCCATCCAGCTCAATAATTTCGGGAACCTGTTCAATGACAACGAGTGGACCCCGGACGGACCGAGCCGCGACGCGCTCCGGAACTCCCTCGCCAAGATCAAGGACACCCTCAAGGCGTCGAAGGGGAAGATCATCAGCATCATGATCAAGTCCTCGGCGAGCACGCTCAAGAACACGGGCGCGGCGGAGGCGAAGACCCACCACCGATTGGCGCTCGACCGCGCCGAGGCGGCCCAGGCCTTCATCCTCGAACAGCTGGGCGACTACGCGAAGGGTGCGAAGGTCCTCATCAACGCGGACGGCGACACCTACGACAAGGCCCAGCCCGCCACCGCCGGCAGCCGGGGCACCTCGGGGCCCGGCAGCCCCTACCCCTGCCCGCAGGGGACGGACCCGAAGTTCTGCCCGCCGGGCGACGACCAGGGCATGGATGCGTTCTGCGCCGGCGGCGGCGCCGTTTCCGTGGACGATTCCGGCGCTGCCTGCTCCGCTCCCGCATCGGACGAAGCCGAGGCGGACCCCGCGGCCTGGGACTTCGGCCAGAGCCCCGAGATAGACTGCGAGAGGTGGAAAGCCGTGAAGGCCCTGCGCGCCAAGCCCCACGCCTCCTGGACCCCGGCCGACAAGGCCACGGTGCAGGGATTCTACGCGCCCTTCAAATACGTGTACGTGAAGATGGAAGCCCTCAACGAGACCGTGTCCGCCGCGGGGCAGAAGGGCCAGGCGCACATGGTGCTCGCGGTCGTCGAACTCGACCAGGGCGGCAGCCACTGGCGGCCGCGCTTCAAGACCCGCTTCAAGCCCGTCAAGGCCAAGGTGAAGAAGCGCAGCCTCTGGGAGAAATGGCAGGCGAGCCGGCGCACGAAGCGCGAGTGCAAGAACGCCAGCTTCCGCTGACCGCCGCCCCGAAGCCGGACTGGAGCGCCGCCGCCTGGCTGGCAGTATTGCCCATACTCCTGCGTCCGCTCTCCGACCCGGACCTGTGGTGGCATCTGAGCGCCGGACGCTGGATGGCGGAGAACCTCGCGGTCCCCAGGGCGGACTGGCTGTCGCACACCATGGCCGGCCGCCCCTGGGTCGATTTCGAGTGGCTCTCCCAGCTCTCGTTCTACGCGGCCTATAGGCTCGCCGGTCTTCCGGGGCTCCTGCTCCTCAAAGCCGGCCTGTTGGCCGCCGCAGCCGCAGCCGTGCACGCGCTCCTGAAGCGCGCCGCCCTCGGCCCCCTGTGGTCCGCCCTCGGGATGGCCGCATGGTGCATGGCGGTCGCGGTGCGGGCGGACCTGCGCACCGAGCTGTTCTCCCTGCTGGGCTTCGCCCTCCTGCTGGGCCGGCTGGAGGAGGACCGCGTCTCACCCCTGCCCTGCGCCGCGTTCTTCTGCCTCTGGGCGAACCTGCACGGAGGGTTCGTCTGCGGCCTGGCGCTCCTGGGGATCCATGCGGCCGCAGGCCGCGGACGGCGACGGAACCTGCTCCTGTGCCTGGGCGCCGGGGCGGCCGGCGCGCTCCTCAATCCCTACGGCTGGAAGGTCTACGGCGTCATCTTCGCGCACGCCTGGGAGGGCGCGGCCCTGCGTGCGCTCATCCAGGAATGGAAGGCGCTGCCGTGGTGGGAACCCGGCTACTGGCCCACCACCGTCCTTCTGCTGGGCTCGCCGCTGTTGTTCTTCTCCGCCCGCACCGCGACCGCGAAGCGCCCGACCCCGGCCGCGGCCCTCGCCGCGGCCGCATTCGCGGCCGGGACCCTGAGCCACTCCCGGATGGCCGCCTACTTCGCCGCGGCGGCGATCCCCCTCTGTCTGCACTCCGCCGCGGCCGCCGGCTTCCTCGAGCGGGCCGAAAGGGGACTCCCCCTCCGCTCCCTGCGCGCGCTCGGCCCCTGGGCGAGCGCGGCCCTGTGCGCTCTGCTCATCTTCCCGCCCTTGTGGTGGGGGCACCGCCGGGACGCCCTGCGCCCGGTCTGGACCGGCCCATTCCCGGTCCGGGCTGCGTCCTTCCTGGCGGGACGGCCGGAACTCTCCCAAAGGAGCCTGTACAATCCCTGGGAATGGGGCGGCTATCTCGGGTTCCGCCTCGGTCCGGAACTACGCGTGTTCCAGGACGGCCGCCACCTGTTCTTCCCCCTACTCAAGGAAGCGTCCGGCTGCTCCGCGGATGGCTGGGAAGCCCTCTTCGACCGCCATGGCGTGGACCTGGCCCTCCTCAAGCGCCCTCCGCGCCAGAAGCTGGACCCCCGCCGCTGGGAACAGGTCTACTCGGACGACCAGGCGGAGCTCTGGTCCCGGCGCTGAGCGCCGAGCTCGACGCGGCACCGGGGAAGCCGTTTTGAGCGTTCAGGTCGGGCCGACGAAGACGTGCTGGATGGGGGAGCGCTGGATCCGGCCCTGGGCGTCCTCGGCCTCGATGTAGTAGTCCACGAGGACGTCCTTGCCGGGTGACACGTGGGCGTGCGCGAACCGGGGAAGCTCGCGCACGCGGTCGCCGGCGCCCAGCCCGGACCACTCCACTTGCGCGTAAGGGTCCTTGAGCTCCATGGGCGCCGCGTTCCAACCACCCACGGCGGGACCGGCCCCCGCGTACAGGAGGTTCTCGTCCGCTGGGGAGGTCCGGCCGTCCGAAGAGACGCGCCATCTCAGCTCGACCCGCTTGAGCCCGCCCGCGGCATGAACGAAGCCGTAGGCGTCGAACTCCGGCGCGTAGACGTGGGAGCGCCAGCCGTAGACCTCGCCGCGGTTCTCCCCGCCCGGGTTCCAGGGGAAACGGTTCGGCCCCCAGATGGTCGGCGCCATGAGGGACGCCTCTCCTAGGAGATTGCGCGCGACGTCATAGGCGGTCTTGGCGGCCAGGAGCGGGATCTGGACGAAATCCTTCTCCGGAGAATAGTAGACATGCCCGGAATCGAAGGCGCGCAAGACCGCCTGCACCGCCTTCTCCAGGGGCCCGGCGGCGGGGTCGGAATCGGCCTTGACCACCCTGGCCATGTCGAGCTCCCAGCCCGGCGCCGACCTCTTGAGCGCCGCCTCGGCCTGCAGGAGGCAATGGACGGCCATGGTCAGGAGGGCGTGGAACTGGAGCTTGAAGTTCCAGGCCGCGGGATCGAAAGCGGGTTTCTGGCCGTTGATGATCTTGATGGGCGGCCAGAGCCAGCGGCTCATCTGCGGCGTGCCCCAATCGGCGTTGGGCCAGGCGCCCGGCTCGACCCACTCCAGAACGTCGTCAGCGGGCACGGGATGCCGGGTCAGGTATTCCTGGATGGTGCCGAAGCGGTGGCCGTTGGCGTCGAGCCAGTGCGCCAGGCGCGGCATGGACTCCATGTAGCTCGAGTAGCCGCCGCCCCAGGCGTTGTCGCCGTCGGTGTCCAGGCCCAGGACCGGAGGCCGCGCACCCGCGCGCCGCGCCACGTCCTGGACGATGTCGTTGGGGAAATCCTGGTAGCCCGCGATGTAGGAGGGACCGCCGGCCATGGGGAATACGATGATGCGATATTCCTTGCCGTCGGCCGGGTCCGTGACGCGCAGCCAATGGGGCAGATAGGCGTGGGGGAGGACGTCCTTGGTGTTGCGGCCGTCCTTGCCCGAGGTGTAGTAGTCCAGGGGCCCCGGCGCGGCGTTGCGCTGGTCCGCCTTGTTCGGGGGCGGCAGGTTCGGCATCCCGCCGGCGTCATAGCCCTTCATGGCCCGGCTGACGTGGTGGCTGTCCACGACCACGACCTGGATGCCCACCTTGACCAGCGCCGGGACCAGCTCCGGGCTGAAACCCACCTCCGGCGGACGGAATATGCGCATCTGTCCGGGCGCGGGAGGGCCCCAAAATTCCTTCATGAGGAGCTCATGGTAGCGCACGTTCCAGCGCACCAGGGCCTCGCCCGCCGGACCCCAGGGGAGGAGGCCGTACAGGAAATGGAAGCCGGTGATGAGCATCTCCATGCGCGGCGCGCCGCTCGCCGTGCGCCAGCCGATGGCCTCGCGCCACCGCTGTATCCAGCCCGTGCCCCAGAGCTTGCGGGCGATCTCCATGAGGGCCGGAGTGAAAGAGACCGAGAGCCCGGCCGGGTTGTCGGCCGCCCAGCCGGTGCGATTGAGGATCTCGCGCAGGGCGCCGGCCGGATGCTCGCCGTTGGTAGCCTTGACCTTGTCTTCGGAGGCCATGTCGCCCGTGACATGGTCCCAACTCCGGTGCGGATAATGGAGGTGGAGGATGCGCGTCCCATAGACCGAGCCGGCGAGCCGCGCGGCGGCCGCGGCGACCTGCCGGACGACGGCGGAGAAGGCGGCCCGGATGCCGGGGCGCCCGGACCCCGCGGACTTCGCTCCGGCCGCGACGGCCTCCGGACCCGCAGGACCGGCCGGCGACATGGCCCCGTAGGCGCGGGCGCCCCCGGTCCGGGACAGGCGGGATGCCCACGGCATGCCCGCCGGGGCTCCGGGAGCCGCGTCCACCGGGTCCGGCGCTACCGAACGGGGCCGTATGCCAAGGAGCGCGTCCATCAGGGCGTCGCCGGATCCGCGCGCGCTGCCCGCGCTCATGCCCGCGACCTGGGCCCGGTCCGGCACCGCCGCGCCATTGACCACCGGCCGCCCGTCCCGCTGAACGACTTCGAGGAGGACGCTCCCCCCCGCCGCCGTTAACGACCACGGAGCGGAGGCCGCGGTCGGGGTGACGGCAGCCGACGGAATCCGGATGCGGCCCGGTCCGGCCGCTCCATCAGGCCGCAGGGCAGGCGCGACGCGCGCGAGGAAAGGCAGGACCGGGGAGATGAAAGGCGCGGCGAGCCCGGCCCCAGAGGGCGGCTGGAGGGACCCGACCGAGATGTTCCCCGGAGTCCCGAACACCGGGACCGTAGGCGCCGCAGGAACGCGGGGTACGGCGGCGCCCTGGACCAGGTGGACGGCCGCGGAAGCGGGCGCGGACCAAAACAGGCCCGCGGCCAGCAAGGACGCTACGGCTTTTCGGCCCCCCTCTCTCATCCCGACATTCAGTATACCGCGTCTCCGCCGCTCCCCCGTGGGTCCCCCGGTCCGGTAACCCGGGGGGAAAGCCCCAACGGCCGCTGGGTCCCTTGGCACCGGTTCCGGGGATTAAGTTACTTAAGTAAGCGTCCGGAAGAGCCTTCAGTCAGAAACTTAAGTAACTTAATCCCCGGGATGGGAGGCGGTAGTCCGGCCTTGACAGCCGGCCGTGCCGTGCTTGACGGTCCGGCGGTGGACTGTTATGATGGGTCCATGGCCCTGATCCTGGTCGCCGACGATACGCCGGAGATCGTCATGATGCTCAAGGACATCCTGGAGGCCCACGGGCACCAGGTGGCCACGGCCGACGACGGGGTGGAGATGGTGGAGAAGGCCAAGAGCATCCACCCCCAGCTCATCTTGGCGGACGTCATGATGCCGGGCGCCTACGGCTCGGCCGCCTACAAGGCCCTGCAGTCCGATTCCCTCACCAAGGGCATCCCCGTCGTCTTCCTGACCGCGATCACCCCGGAACAGGCGCGCAAGGTCATCCCTGAAGTAGACAACGTCCGGGTGCTCCATAAGCCGGTGGACATGTTCGCCATCATCAAGGCCATCGAAGAGCTGCTCGGGCCTTCGGCCTGAGGCCGGCGGGACCGGGGTCATGGCCGACTCCTCCGACCGGATCATAGAACAGCTGGTCCACCAGTTCGACCGGCCCCTCGACTTCTACCGGGAACTCATCCAGAACGCCATCGACGCGGGCTCCAACCGCGTCGACGTCTCCCTCGATTACGACGTCCGGGCGGGCCGCGCCGCCATCCGGGTAGAGGATGACGGGGAGGGCATGGATGGACGCACCCTCGAGGACCACTTCCTCGTCCTCTTCCGCTCCACCAAGGAAGGGGATTTCACCAAGATCGGGAAGTTCGGCGTGGGAATCGTCTCCCTGTTCGCCTTCGAACCGGACCTGGTCCGCATCCACACCGGCCGGCGCGGGGAGAGCTGGCGCCTCGACTTCAAGAGCTGGCGGCGCTACGACCGCTACCGCGCCGACGAGCTCCGCGAAGGGACCCTGGTCGAGCTGTTCAAGGCCATGCCCCCCGCGGAATATGCCGCGCTGGCCCAGGATTCCCGCGCCGCCGTCAGCTACTGGTGCCGCCACGCGGACGTGCGCATCGCCTTCGCGGACCGCGGCGGCCAAGGGGCCGCCGCCCTCGAAGGCGCGGGTCGTTCTCCGCTCGCCGGAGAGGGGGCCGCTTCGGAACTCCTGACCGAACCCTTCTCCCTCCCGCACCCCGAGAGCCTGCGGTACGGCGAAGAGGGCACGGAGGCCGTGCTGGGCTTCTCTCCCGACGAGGCCCCCTTCTTCGGGTTTTACAACCGGGGGCTCACGCTCAAGGAAGGCCGGGAGGCGCTGCTGCCGGGCATCGAGTTCAAGGTCAAGTCGCGTTATTTCGAACACACGCTGACGCGGGACAACGTCCTGGCCGACGACAACTACCGCAAGGCCTTGGGCATACTCCGCCGTCTCGCGGAGGAGGAGATGCCCGCGAAGGCCCGGGCCGAGACCACGGCCCTGGCCGCCAAGATTTCCGCGGGCGACCACTCCCTCAAAACGGAGTGGGCCCGGCGCCTGCCGTATCTCCGCTGGCTCTTCTCCCGACCGCCCTCCCGCCTGCGGGAACCCGACTGGCCCATCTTCCCCTCGCTCGCGGGCGCCCCGCTCTCCTGGGCGCGGGTCCGCGCCGCGGTGTCGGCCCGCGGCGGCCTGCTCCTCCACGACGACCGGGATACCCCCATCTCCCGCGCCCTGGCCGCCGCCAAGGTCCCGGTGCTGGTCTCGGGCCCCTGGATCCCGGAGCTCCGGCGCTGGCTGGGACCCCTCTGCCGCATCGCGCGGGCCAGCGAGCACTACCTGCGGGTCGCGCCGCTGCGCGACGAAGCCGCTCCCGCCGCCCTCCGGGGTCTGCTGGCGGACCTGCGCGCCCTGGACGCGGCCTCGGGCGCGCGCTACCGCGGCATCCACGCCGCCGATTTCGACTACCCCGGCTCCAGCGCCCGCGGCCGGATATTCGTCACCCCTGAGGCGTCCGGGGCGCTGGTCGAGACCGCGCAGGCCCTCCCGTCCTCCCTGCTCGCCTCGGACGCGCCCAGGCGCTTCGCGGTCCTCAACCTCTCCCATCCCTTCGTGCGCGACCTTTGCGAGATCCATCGGTCGACCCCGGGCCTGGCAAGCCTGCTGGCCCTCAAGACGCTCTACCTCAACGACGGCCGCGTCCCGCCGGAGCAGCACACCGAGTTCTGCAACCTCGCCGAGAAAGTCGAGCTGCGGCTGGCCCAAGCCGCCCTGCGCCTGGAAACCCGGAGCCGGAAGGAAGACGGCCGATGACGGACGGGCCCGAGGGGACCTTCGTGGATTCGGGCTCGTTCGGCGTGGACCGGACGCGGGCCCTGGACAAGCTCATGCGCTTCCAGCTGCCCGATCCCGACATGTTCCTCCTCCCGCTCATCCGCTGCGCCGTGGCCGGCGGGGCCACGGCCGTGCGCATCCAGGACGGCGGCGGCCCAGGGGCAGCCGTCCCCGGGGCGGAGCCTTTTTCCTCCCGCGGAGGGGGCGGCGGCCTCGAGATTCGTTTCGACGGCCGCGCCTTCTCCAAGTCCGAGCTCGCCGACCCCTACGCCTGCCTGTTCGGGGGCTCCGCACCGGGCTTGCGGCGCAACCGCCACCTCGCGGTCGGACTGCTCTCCTCCCTCCGGCTCAATCCCACGCTGGTGAGCGTCGCCTCGGGAGTGCGCTCGCGACACCGCCTGCGCGTATGGTCACCGGAATCGGAGACCCTGGAAGAGTCCCCGGTCCCGGGCCGCGACACCGCCGTGACCGTGGCCGACGGGCGGGCGGAGCATCCCGAAGCCCTGGCCCATGTCCGGGCCTGCTGCGGCATGGTCCCCATCCCCATCCACCTCGGGGAGGAGGAGCTTCCCCGCCTCCCCGCCGCGGAGATAGCCGGCGTGCGGATGCGGCTCGACATCCCCGCCGCGGGGCCGCGGGCGGACAGCGCCCTGCGCGCCAGCGTGGACGGGGTCTGCGTCGGAGAGCTCCTGGCCGCGCTCCCGCTCGCGCAGGTCGAGGGCCACGTCGACGACGCCCGGTTCTCCATGAACGCCTCCCAGACCGGGATCACGCGCGACACCGTCCTGCAGGAGGCCTTGCTGGCGGTCGCCGCCGGGGCTCGGGAACTGCTCCTGGAGACCGCTAGGACGAACGGCGCGGCGCTGGAGAAGGCGGCCGCGATCCTGATCGCCTCCCCGGAACTCATCCACTACTGGAAGGACTGGCGGGAGGACGGCTCCGCTCCGTCCCTGCCCGAGGAACGGGAGCCTGACATCCGCCTCATCCGCCGCGCCGCGCGCGCGACCGCATGGCTGCGGGACGCGTGCGCGCGCCTGCTCTCTGAACCGGCACCGGACGCCGCGGACCCGGTCCGCAAGGCCCTGTGGGAGGCTCCTCTATTTTGGGGAGTCTCCGGCCGTACGCTCAGCCACCTGAACCTGCGCTCCCAACGCGGGCAGCTGGGCTACCTGCCCTACGCCGTGCAGCGCCCCCAGCAGGCCCCCTCCGCCTTCGAAGCGGTATGGTGCCCCTCCGGGGAGGACCGCCGCGCCCTGGAGCCCCGGTTCCAGAAGGACCTGCGCGACGTGGGGGAGAACCTGTCCGAACGGGAGGCGGCGACCTCCCGCCCGCGGCTTGAGCGGGCCGGGATACTGTCCTTGCTCATCCGGGATTCCCTGCCCCCCTCCGCGGCCGCGGGAGAGGTCGGGCTGAGCCTGCCCCCGCCCCGGAAGGACTCCCGCGTGCATCTATTCTGCGACGGGCACCCGAAGGCGACGGTGTCCATCGTCTCACCCCTGCGCTTCGACGCGGTCGTGGAGCTTCCGGACGGAGCGGATCGGGAGCGCGCGCTGGCCGCGGTCCACTCAACCGCCGCCTCCCTGTATCGCCGCCTCGCCGAAGGCTACGATCCCCTGCGGGCCGCGGATTCCGGAGACGCGATCCGGGAGCATCTCCTGGACTACCTCCTTTGGTCCCGGGGCTCAGCCGGCCCCGCGGAAAACTGGGCCCTGGAGCTCCCGCTGTTGCGCTGCGATGACCGCTGGGTGAGCCTCCGGCATATCCGGGAACGCCTCGCGCAGGGACACTGCTTCCAGGTAAGCTCCGATCCGGGGCTTCCTCCCGGCGAGGCCGGTGGCCTGCTCCGGATCGCGGGCCGGGCTCCCCGTCCTTTCCTCGCGCAGGTATTGCCCGAAGCCACCTTCGAACCGGTGGCCGGCAATCCCGAACTCCAGCTGATGCTTCTCAAACCCGCCGGGTCCCCCGCAGCGTCCGCGGCCGCGGACCCCGCCGCCGCCGCCGAGACCGCCGCCCTGTCGCGGGGCTACGAGGAGCTCGGCGCCGCCCCGGTCGACCCGCTCCGCTTCGAGGAGGCCATGCTGTTCTCGCGCCGCTACCGGGAACAGGGTCTGGACTGCCTGCTCGGCCTGCCGCACCGCTTCCCGCCTCCCGCCCCCGTCTTCCTGAAGGGCGGGCACGAGGCCCCGCGGCCGAAGAGCCTCGCGGCCGTAGTCTTCCCCTGCGCCCTGGTCGCGGACCTGACCCGCTGGCGCAACCCCGATCCCGGCGCCCTGGACGCCGTCCTCCGGCGCCGCCTGTCGCAGTTCTTCACGGAATACGCCAAGGCTGGGTCCTTCTCCGAGGAGGCGGCCGACTGCCTGCTCCAGTTCTTCGGCGACTTCTCCAGCGACCTCCCTCCCGCGGATGCGGCGGCGCTGCGCAGCCTGCCCCTGTTCCGCTCCCTCGGCGGGGGGACGCTCAGCCTGGACGCGCTGGCCGCGGCCGTGCGCCGGGACGGCCAACTCGCCTTCGCCGAGCAGGCCGCCGAGTCCGTGTCCCCGGAGGACCGGGACGTGCCCATACTCCGCAGGCCGGAAGCCGTCCTGCGCCTGCTCGCCGGCGAGGACAGCGCGGTCCCGCTGCGGAGATCGGCTGCGCCGCCCGGGGTCCGGCGCGGCGCGCCGCGGCCCGGGCGTCCGCGACGGCCGGCCCAGGTCGAGGCTCCGCCCCCGCCGGCGCTCGTGCTCTGCCATGGACTGCTCCTCAGAAATCTCGGACGGCGGGGGATACAGCTCACGGCCGGCGGCTTGGGAACGGAGGGGCTGCGGACGACCACGGAAGGCCCGCTGGCCGCGGTCGCCGCGGACGGAGGGCTGGAAGTGAACCTGAAGCATCCGCTCGCCGCCGCGGTCCTAGCCTCCGGCCTGCCCGACCGGGTGCAGGCGGCCTACCTGGCGACGGCGGCCTTCACGGAGCTCAACCGGCAGGCGGCCGAGATCTCGGACCTGGACGACGCCCGCTTCCAGCAATCGCTGGCCGAGGACCTCGCCGCCCGTCCGGCGGACCGCTAGCCCGCTACTCCCGCTGCGGCACGCCGGAACCCACGGGCATCTGGAACTGCATCGCGGCCTTCTCCGGGACCAGGATCATGTCCGCTTTCGATTCGAGGAGGTGCTGGGTCTGCAGGATCTCGAACAGCACCTCGACGACCTGCGGGTCCTGCGCGATGCCCTGCAGGGCCTTGCCGATGATGGCCGGCCCCAGAGCCCGGGCCTCGCCGAAAGCGATGGCGGCCTGCCGGTCGGCCGAGCTCGTGATGATGCTGACCTGGTTCGCTCCGTCCTGCTTGATGGCGGAGGTGACCTGGCGCAGGCGGTTGACCACCTTCTCCTCGATCTGCCGGATCATGCCGCCGTCGCGCAGATGCACCTTGCGGATGTAGACCGAGCCCAGCTGGTAGCCCCACTCATGGGACTTGGGCGAGACCTCGGAACGCACGGTCTGGCTCATCGCGTGCCGGGTCTGCAGCATCTCCGCCAGCGGCATGTTGCTCAGGCAGCGCACCGTGGCGTTGCTGACGTTGGCGCTCAGGGAGCCCTGCGGGTCGGCGTTCTTGAACAGGTAGGAGACCGGGTCGCTGATGTACATCTCGTACCAGATGCCGATCCCCATCGGCGCCCCTTCCTCGGAGTTGACCGCCTGGCTGCGCAGGTACAGCTGGTCGAGCCGCATGTCCACCACGTAGCAGCGTCCCAGGAAGTTGACGATGAGCGAGGTCGGGCCGATCTCCCACCAGAGGAAATGGATGCCCGGCTCGCGCAGGACTCCCACTACCTTGCCGAAGAGCACGTACACGCGGCACTCCCCTTCGGTCAGGATCGCGTAGAACCCGAACAGCCGCATGAGCCCGAACAGCATCGGGACGAGGATGAAGCAGCCGAAGAAGGTCCCCAGGGTCGCATACAGGAATTCGTTCATCGCCGCGCCTCCAGGATGACCTGCTTGGCCCGGCTGTAGAGGGCCAGCCGCACGTTGCGCAGGTAGTTGGCCAGCGCCGCGGGGCCGATCCTCTTGAGCTCGGTCAGCTGGCGCGCGAGGGCGACAAGCGGCTCGACCTCGGTGTGCGCCTTGAGCGTCTCGATCTCGACCGCACGCTTGGACTGGACGATCTTCTGGTCCGCCGACGCCTGCGCGAGGCTGATCTCGGAGGAGACCTGGTTGTGCGCGGTGTTGATGGCCGCCAGGGCCGATTCCACTTCGGCGGGCGGGTCGATGCCGGTGATCAGGGAGGCGTCGAGGATGATGCCGAAACGCGCTGTCGAGGAGAGGCAGTCCTTGTCCATGAAGTCGTTGAGGCTGCGCAGGTTCTTGCGCAGGTCGTTGATGGAGACCCCCGACACGTCGCTCATCCCCGTGGCCGGGCCCGTGGGGGCGACCACGGCGACCTTGGGCGCCTCGAAGTTGGCGATGCGCTCGCGGAGGATGGAGACGAAATAGGCCATCACGTGGACGAAGGGCCGCTTGACCCCGAACAGGTAGGCGTACAGGTTGCGCTCCGAGACGCGGTAGCGGATCTGGCCGGTGAGCCCGGTGTTCAACTGGTCCTTGGTCACCGCCTCGAGCATGGTCCCGCGCTTGTTGGCGTCGGGATTCTCGGGGTCGTAGGCCATGTTGGCCGTCTGGGTGGCGATGGAGACCTTGTACACCCTCTCCCACGGCCACTTGAAATAGAGCCCGCCCGGGGGAATGACCTGGATCTGGGGATAGACGTAGCGCTCCCGCTCGTCCGGCCGCAGGCTCTGAGCCAGGGCCGGGTCATCGAGCGTGGTCTTGCCCTCGATGCGCTGGGCGCGGCCGAAGCTGGTCTTGACCGCCCGCTCGTTCTGGTCCACCGTGTAGACTCCGGCGACCAGGTAGTTCATCAAGAACCACGCGACGAACCCGATGGCACAACCGACGAGTATGCTCATGGCTGCCTCCGTCTTCCGTCTCCTGCCGCACTAAGCTATACAATGGGGATACCAATGTCAAGCTTGGGTTGGGCCCGGACGTCGCGCCGCCGCTCGGTCCAGGACCGAGCGATATAACGAATAATGCGGTAGGTATCGACAAAGGAATATGTGTATGCTATTATATATGCATATGATAAGGACCACATTAATGCTCCCCGAAGAACTGCGCCGGAAGGGATTCGCTGAGGCGCACCGGAGAGGGATCTCCTTCGGGGAGTTCGTGCGCGACGCGATGCGTCTGGCCCTGGACCGCACACCCCAATCGGGGATGGTGCGCGATTCCTTCTTGGACGACCGCGCGGTCTATCCGGGTCCCGCCCCCGTCGACGGCTCCACGAACCTCGACGAATACCTCTACGGCGAGAAGCCGTGACCTTCGTCGATTCCGGGGCCTTCATCGCGCTTTGGGTCGCGCAGGACGGCCAGCACGACGCCGCGACAAGAGCCCTGGCCGCCCTCAAGGATGAGGGTGCGCGCCTGTGCACGAGCAATTTCGTCGTGGACGAGGCCGTGACGTTCGTCGGGCGCCGGGCCGGCGCGGCCTTCGCCGCCGAGCGGGCCCGGAACATCCTCGATTCCCAGGCGATGACGATGCTGCGGCCGGACGCCGAAGACGAGCGTGCCGCGCTGACTCTTTACGAGAAGTACGCCGACCAGGGCGTCGGGTTCACCGACGCCGTCTCCTTCGCCCTCATGCGGCGCCACCGCATCAAGCGCGCCTTCACCTTCGACCGCCATTTCGCCCAAGCGGGCTTCACGCTCTTCCCGTAAGCTCGCGCAATTCTCGAGAGCCGTCTTACCGGCGAAAGCCGGTATCCAGCGTACGTAAGGGATTCAAGGAAATCCATTTTGGTTCATGGACCCCGGCTTTCTCCGGGGTGACGTAGGACGCGGCAAAGGGTAATGACCTCAGCGGGCGGGACGGAACCCCAGGTAGCGGGTGCGGGAGCCCGGAACGTAGTAGTCGCGATACGCGGACCGGGCGTTCCCGACGTCGAAGTTCCAGGAGCCGCCACGAATCACCCGGGCGGAGCCCGCTGGATTTTCCCAGGCGCTCCCATCAGTCGGCGCTCCGCTGTACGGGCTGTGATACCGATCCTGCACCCATTCCCACACATTGCCCGCCATGTCGCACAAGCCCTGTTCGCTGTTGCCTCTGGTTTTGGAGCATGCGGGCCATGTGGAGTTTTTGCCGCAGCCAAGGCCGCCGTCTGAGATCACCGCCCTCTCGCAGGTCGCGTCCTCATTGCCCCAGGGATACTTCCGATCCTTCCCGGCGCTCCGGGCCGCGTACTCCCATTCAGCCTCGGAAGGGAGTCGTCCGCCAACCCACTCCGAGAACGCCTTGGCCTGAGTCCAGTCCACACAGTTGACCGGATGATCCTCCTTCCCGGCAATGCCCCACGTGCAAGAGCTCCCCGCATCGGGCGCGGTGCATTTTCCCGCCTCCACGCAAGCCTTATACTGCGCTGCGGTCACCTCGGTCTTGGCAATCTGAAAGCTCTTTATCGTGACCTGATGCGCATCGCCTCCCTGGCCCATGCTGAACGCCCCGCCGGGGATGCTCACCCATTGGATGCCGCCCTTCCCGGCGGCTGCCTTCGGCTTGGGGGCCTGGGCGCCGGCTTTGGCCGCCCTTATCTCCGCGGGGCTCAGCGTTCCCTCGGGCAAAAGGGGCAGGAGTTCTCCGAGGTACGGGTTGTCCTGCGCCTTCTTGCCGTAGGCGTTGACGAAGGTCGCGGCGAACTTCCGCTTGTCGGCCTCGCCCACCACCGAAAGCGCCAGAAGCCGGCTCAATTTGGCCCAATCCTTATCGCGGATCTCGGCCCGCCGGGCCCGGGCCTCCTCGGCCGCCGCCAGTTCCTGGGCGTAGCGCTCCCATTCCCTGGCGCGCTCCTTGGCGGTCTGGGCGTACTTGGGGTACTTGCCGCCCAGTTCCAGCCAGGCCGCCTGCTTCTCCTCGGGGCCCAGGTCGCCCTTCTCCTTTTCCGCCGCGACGCTGAAAGCCGCCTCCGCCGCGTAGTCGTCCCAGGCGGCCGCGCGCTCCCGCGCCAAATCGGCGTAGGTCTTCACTTCCCGCCCCAGCTCGCGCCATTTCGCGGATTTCGCTTCCGCCTGCGCGTCGCTTTTCTCGAACTTGGCCACAGCGTCGTACTTCTCCAGGGCGTCCACGTCCACGGAAGAGAAGTCGATGCCCTCGGCGCTGCCGATCTCACCCGGCATCCGGGCGCGGGGCACGCCGCCGTACCCGGCGGCCGTGGGCGCGTTGGCCTTGGGCACCTCGGGCAGGGAACTCACCTTGAACTCGATGGCTCCGGCTTTGCCCTCCCGGTCTATCCTGGCCAGGTTGGGTGAAGCTTCCCGGCCCACGCCCAGCACCGTTCCTTCCGCACCGGCCGAAAGCTCGGGCGTCTGCGTGCGGTCGCGCGCCAGGCTCAAGGCGCGCCTCGCGAAATCCACGATCCCGGACGCCGTCACCTTGCCCTCCGCGTCGGCCGCCCAACCCCTCAAGGCTCCCAACGCCAGATAGCTGAACGCGGGCCGCGCCTTGCCCGACTTAGGCAGGGGGCCGGCGAACTGGTCCGCCTTGGCCGCCGTCATCAGGATGGTGCGGTTGTCCATGGCTCCCGGCGTCCGGGCCATCGTTATGAGGGGCTGAAGCCCCTTGACCAGCGGCGCCCCATCGAAGGAACGGCCGCTGAAGCAGGCATCGACGAGCACGAGCGTTTTAGCCTGATTCCCCTTGGACAGATAGCCCAAAAGTTCGTTTCGGGGCAGACTGCGGGCATAGAGACTGTCGGCGTCCTGCTGTGCGTCCGCTCCCACCAGCAAGCCGTCCTGGCCGTCCTGGGACGGAGCGCCGTGGCCGATGAACACGAACCACAGGGTCCCCCCGGACTTCACTTCCCCGGCGGCCTTGGCAGCGTACTTGCGCAGCTTCTCCACGGTCGCCTCGTTGTCGCGCAGCAAGGTCACCTTGTCGGAGGGGACCTTCAGGGTGTCGGTCAGGTACGCCTGCCAATCCTCCGCGTTCTGCCGGGCGCCGGGCACCTTGGCCACGAAAGCGTAGTTCTCCGCGCCCACGATGAGCGCGGCGTCCCTCTCGCCCCCGCCCATGGCCTTGGGCGGAGAGGAAAGGTCAGGCCAAAGCTCCTCGGCACAGGAAGGCCGTGAGACCAGCAACAGCAATGGGGCAAGCATCGTTCGCATAGGCATACTCCACCCCACAGGCAGGATACGGTCAAGGTAGGGATCGATGCCACGGGGTCCGGGACGCGGGCGCTATGAGATCCAGATAGCGGGGTCGCGGCTAAGAAAATCGTCGAGGCCTATGCCGCTGGGACCCACGAGCAATGTCCGCTTGATCCCGATCCTTTCAGCCGAACTCGCGACCGGCGCGGCGCGCTTTTTATCCGAAATGCCGACCTCCAAGGCGAAGACGTTGCCCTGGCGGCGCGCGATGAAGTCGATCTCTTGGTCGCGCTCGCGCCAATAGAAGACTTCAAAGCCCGATCTCAGAAGATGGGCCCCGACCGCATTCTCGACCCAGCGCCCGTAAAGCGCCCGGTCCTGGGCGCTGCTGGCTGGTGCTCTGCCTTGCACGGCGGCCAACAGGGCCTGCGCCAAGACGATGAACTTGGGGCTCGAGGCCCTGATGCGGAGGATCTCGGGACTGTACTTCTGCAGAGGCACGACCAGGAAAGCCTTCGCCAGCAACTCCAGATAATGGGCGATCGTCGTCACGTTGCCCTTGTCGGTCAATTGCCCGAGCATCTTCTGAAGTGAAACGATCTCGGCCGGATGGTGACAGGCGAATTCAAAGAGCCTCCTGAGAAGAACCGGCTTATCCACGGGATGGAGCAGGAGGATGTCCTTGCTCATCACCGACTCGACGATGGAGTCTCGTACATAACCCAGGAACCTCTCGGCCTCGCGAGGGAATTCGCTCAGCCTTGGATACCCGCCCATGGCGACATAGCCGTCCAGGTCCAACTTGAAAGCCGAGGACTGTTCGCCGAAGCTCCAGTGGGGAAACCGGATGAGTTCAAAGCGCCCGGCCAGGCTCTCGGTCAGGCCTCTTTCCACCATGAGGGCGGATGACCCCGAGATGACGACATGCGGCCGCCGGCCCGGCCTCAGCCGCTGGTTGGCGTCGAATTCCCGCTTTACGATCTCGCTCCATCCCGGGATCTTTTGGAGCTCATCGAAGGCCAGGAGGGTTGATTTGCCGGCTTTGGCCAGCGCGTTGGCCTTTGCCCAATGACGTGCGATCCACTCCCCTGGGGGGGAGGCCAGGGCGTCCGCATTCGCCGAGATGATGGAGAACTTCCTGCGGCGCAGCCTCTGCGCCACCTGTTCGATCGCCGTGGTCTTGCCGACCTGGCGCGGGCCCGTCAGTATTTGAAGAAGGCGCGGCGGCTCCTCCAGCCGGCGCAGCAGCTCACGGGTCATGCCCCTCAAATACAGTTCCACGGTCATAGTATAGCGGGGAATCCGGAGCCAATCAACAGATTAGTAGGCATGCCTACTAATTTGTATTCCGGCGCCCGATGGCGACCTCTCGCCGGGGGGCCCAGGGACGTGGGTCCTATGGCCTAGTACCTTTTTCCTAGACCCGTGGTAGAATAAATGGGCCCAATGGCCCTGCCGCCGCGGCAGCAAGCCGGAGACACTGGGGGAGATGAGGATGCGCAGGTTCCAAAAGACGATCGCCATCGCGCTGCTGCTGATGAACTTCAGCGGCGTGCGCGTCGTCACGGCGAGCAACTCCTGCGGGACCAACAGATCCCATTTCGAGCCCGCGCGCGGGCTCAAGACCATGCTCCGGAGCGCGACGCGGCAGCAACAGCGCGTGAGGCGTCCGCCTCGCGGCCGGACTTCCCTCCAGAACAGCAGCCACGCCTCCTATGAAGTGAAGGGCGTATCCGGCGCGGTCAAAGCCTCCGCAAAGTTCATCCTCCCGGTGCTGCGCGTCTCCCTGCACACCGACACCGCCCGGGTCCGGCAGCTATACCTTTGGAAGCTGCCCCAAGACCTCCACCCCGTACAACCCCCGCAGCTGCTCTCCAAGAAG
>Ga0154315_1089_pt1 | contig 17991 bp, 12 predicted proteins | sample RifGroA2_FD_105609 | JGI IMG/M metagenome (GOLD analysis project Ga0154315, IMG submission 105609) | Elusimicrobia bacterium GWA2_69_24
AGGGAGTTCGGCCGCAAGAGCCCTGCGCCGAACCAGGGGAACGGTGCCCCGCCCCAGACCTCAGGCGGCCTGCCGCCGCCGGTACAGGACCTGGACAAACTGGACATCCCGACCTTGGAGCGGATCCTTAACGGCCTCCAGAGGCCCTGAACTTCTAAGCCCGCGACGGCTGTAAAGCGCAGAGCCCCCTGGAGGTGGTTAGGGGGCTCTGAAAACGGTGCTTTGATTCCTTGCGATAAGGATACCTCATGAGGGGAGGAAACGCATGGGGCTTCCGGGCTAGGCCTGCCCTGGAAAAGGACCCCCCCGGATGGCGGTCCTATGGCCCGCGGCCGGGCCGCGCAGGGGATATTGTAGGGTACATGTGAATGATACTAGTATATGCTCCGTCATGGGGCTGTGTTCCAGATCTGCGTCCGCGCTGCTGATCCTCGTCCTAGGTCTGTCCCAGGGGCTCCCGGCGTCCGGCGCCGAGGGGCCGGATGCCGAGGCCTGCCTCGGCTGTCACGGGGAGAAGACCTTCCAGGGGGAGCGCAACGGGAAGCCCCGGCCCCTGTTCGTGGACGGCGGGACCTTCGCGAAGTCCGTGCACGCCGCGGCGGGCTGCGTCGGCTGCCACGCGGACCTGCAGGGGTCCGACTTCCCCCATGCCGCCCCGCTCAAGCCCGTGGACTGCGGCGCCTGCCACGGCGGCCAGCAGGCGCTGTTCGCCGACAGCCTGCACGGGAAGGCCCTGGCCAAGGGGGACCCCCTGGCTCCCCGCTGCGCGAGCTGCCATGGCAGTCACGCCATCATGCCGGTGAAGAGTCCGGAGTCCTCCGTGCTCCCCATGAAGGTCCCCTACGTGTGCGGCTCCTGCCACAGCGAGGGCTCGCCGGTGATGCGCCAGCGCAACATCCACCAGCACGAGATCGTGCAGAACTACTCCATCTCCATGCACGGGGAGGGCCTGCTCAACAAGGGCCTGTCCGTCAGCGCCACCTGCACCTCCTGCCACACGGCCCATCATATCCTGCCCCACACGGACGCGCGCTCGAGCATCGCGCGGGGGAACATCTCCCGGACCTGCATGCAGTGCCACGCGCAGATCGAGTCGGTCCACCGCAAGATCATCGACGGCAAGCTCTGGGAATCCAAGCCGAACGCCATCCCGGCCTGCGTGGACTGCCATCAGCCCCATAAGGTCCGGAAGGTCTTCTACGAGCAGGGCATGGCCAACCGCGACTGCATGACCTGCCACGGAAACCCGAACCTGCGCCGGGCCGCGGACGCGAAGTCCCTCTATGTGAAGCTGGACGCGCTCAAGGATTCGCCCCACAGCGAGACCGCCTGCGCCCAGTGCCACACCGGCGTCACTCCGTCGAAGGTGCGCACCTGCGCCACCGTCATCAAGAAGGTGGACTGCTCCATCTGCCACGGGGCGGTCGTGCAGAAATACGCCACGAGCGTGCATGGGGCGCTGTTTTTGAAGGGCGACCCCAACGCCCCCGCGTGCGCCGAGTGCCACGGCGAGCATGGCATGCGGCGCAAGAGCGACCGCCAGTCCAATACCTTCCCCACCAACGTGCCCAAGCTCTGCGCCCGCTGCCACCGCGAGGGGGAAAAGGCCGCTCTCCGTTATAAGGGGGCGGAGCACGAGATCACCGGGAACTACACCGAGAGCATCCACGGCAAAGGCCTGCTCAAGAGCGGCCTCACCGTGACGGCCATGTGCACCAACTGCCACACGGCCCACGCCATCCTGCCCGCCCAGGACCCGGCCTCGAGCGTCAACGAGCGCAACATCCCGAACACCTGCTCCCAGTGCCACAACGGCATCTACGAGCAGTTCGCGCAGAGCATCCACGCCACGGGCAAGGCCCCGAAGGGCGGTTCCCTGCCGACCTGCCGGACCTGCCACAGCGCGCACAGCATCCAGCGCGCGGATGCCGACCAGTTCCGCATCGGCATCATGCAGCGCTGCGGGCAATGCCACGGCGACGTGGCTGAGACCTATTTCGAGACCTACCACGGGAAGGTCTCCCAGCTGGGCTACGGGAAGACGGCCAAGTGCCACGACTGCCACGGCGCCCACGACATCTTCGCGGTCAACGACACCCGCTCCCGCCTCAGCCGTCAGAACATCCTGGAGACCTGCCGGAAGTGCCATCCCGGGGCGGGCCGCCGCTTCGCCGGCTATTTGACCCACAGCACGCACAACGACCCCAAGAAGTACCCCCTCATCTTCCTGACCTTCTGGGCCATGACCGCGCTCCTGGTGGGGACCTTCATCGGCGCCGGGGTGCACACGCTCCTGTGGCTGCCGAAATCCCTGCAGATGCGGCGCGAGCACCCTCCGGAGGAGTACGATCCGGCCCAGAAGCAGTACATGCGCTTCGAGCCCCGCTACCGGGTCATGCACGTGGTCATGGTGTCGAGCTTCCTCCTCCTCGCGATGACCGGGATGACGCTGAAATTCTCCTATACCCGCTGGGCCGTGCTCCTCTCCCATCTCTTCGGGGGCTTCGTCACCGCGGGCTACCTCCATCGCCTGGCCGCCGTCGTGATGTTCGGCCTGTTCCTGTTCCATCTCCGGGACCTTTTCCAGCGCCTGCGCGGCGCCCCGGGGGGGGTGCTCGGGTTCCTGTTCGGACCCGACACGATGATGTTCACTTGGCGGGACCTGCGCGAGGTCTTCGAGACCATGAAGTGGTACCTCGGCCGGGGGCCCAGGCCGCAGTACGGGCGCTGGACCTACTGGGAGAAGTTCGACTATTTCGCGGTGTTCTGGGGCATCGCCATCATCGGTTCCACCGGGGTGGCCCTCTGGTTCCCGGAGCTCGTGACCCATGTCCTGCCCGGCTGGATGCTCAACGTGGCGACCATCGTCCATTCCGACGAGGCGCTCCTGGCCTCGGGCTTCATCTTCACCATACACTTCTTCAATACGCACTTCCGCCCGGAGAAGTTCCCCATGGACATCTCCATCTTCACGGGGCGCGTGTCGGTGGGTGAGCTCAAGCGCGAGCGGCCCGACGAGTACGCGGCCCTGGTCGCGAGCGGCGGGCTCGAGGCCCGGCTCATCGACCCCCTCCCGCCCTACCTGATCCGGGCCATCCGCATCTTCGGGTGGACGGCGCTCACGCTCGGGCTCGTGCTCGTCGTCTGCATCATTTACGCGATGCTCTTCTCCTATAAATAGGAGATCCCCACCCCTACCCCCGGCCGGAGCCGTCCGGCCTTTGGCCGGCCGGCGTGCCCGGAGCTCTGCGGAGGGCGCCCCCGCTGAAGCGGGAGAGGGGAATCCCCAGTGTAGTGAGTCATAAGTCCAATTGCATTCGTCACCCCGGCGAAAGCCGGGGTCCAGGCGCCAGAACAGGATTGTCGAATCCGTTCCACACGCCGGCTACCGGCTGGCGCCGGCATGACGGCTTTTCAAATGCAAAGAAGCGTTGGGTACACTACATGGGATCAGCGGCCGGGACCGAGTTCTTCATTGATGTCGTCGAGGATGTCGGACTGCAGCCGGTCCGGGTCCAGCCCCATGGATTCCCCCGCGTGGAAGGCGTCGTCGGCCAGGGCTTCCTTCTGCGCCCGGCTGGCGCCGCGGGCCTGGGGCAGGGCCGCGTCCACGCCGGAGGTCACCAGCTGCCGCCGGATGGTGCTGCGCAGGTCTCGGCGGATGTCCTGTATGACCGGGGTCAGGGAGAGCTTGAAGCGGCTGCTCCAAGGCGAGGGGTCGGCCTCGACCCCGGCCCCGACGGTTCCGGCGCCGGGCGTCCCCGCCGGAGGTCCCTGGCGCACCAGCATCCGCGCGGGCCGGATGCGGACTCCGTAGACGCCGATGGAGGCGCCTCGGGTCAGATCCCAGGTCAGGGTCTCGAGGCTGGCGATGGGGGAGCGCAGCGCGTCCATCGAGGCGCCCGGGAGGCGCCGGACGTCCGAGAAATCCCAGCGCAGGCGGTAGTCCAGGTTCACCCGGGTGCCGCGCTCGTCGTACCAGAAGGACACGTTGAAAGGGGACGCCCCTTCCCCCCGGGTCCGGGCCGTCGCCGTGCTGGGGGCGGCCGGGACCGCGGCGGTGCTGGGGGCCGGCGCGGCCGCCGGCGGCGTCTCCGCGGCCGAGCCGGGAGCGGCGGCCGCCAGGAGCAGCGCCAACAAGAAGGGCTGAGCCATATGCCTATTGTACGGAATGTTCAGCGAAACTGCTCGGCTCCACCCGCTACTCGCCATGTAGTAAAATCTCGTCATGCGATTCCTGCAAGCCTGCCGGCGCGAGAAGACGGACGCCGTCCCGATCTGGTTCATGCGTCAGGCCGGCCGCTACCTCCCCGAATACCGGCGTCTGCGCTCCCGCCATACCATGCTGGAGCTCTGCCGCAGGCCCGACCTCGCCGTCGAGATCACCCTCCAGCCGGTGCGCCGGCTCGGGGTCGACGCGGCCATCCTGTTCGCGGACATCCTGCTCCCGGTGGAGCCGATGGGCCTCAAGCTCGATTTCGTAAAGGGGGAGGGACCCGCGATCTGCCCGCCGGTCCGGACCGCCCGCGATGTGGCCCGCCTGCGCCGGGTGGACCCGGAGGAAGGCTTGGGGTACGTCTTGGAGGCCGTGCGGCTCCTGAGGCGCGAGCTCGACGGGGGCACCCCCCTCATCGGCTTCGCGGGCGCCCCCTTCACCCTCGCCAGCTACATGATCGAGGGGGGGCCGTCCAAGGATTTCCGCCTCACCAAGAACATGATGCGCGCCGCGCCCGCGCTGTGGGACCGCCTGCTGGGCAAGCTCTCAGTCGTGATCGCTGATTTCCTCCGGGCGCAGGTGGCGGCCGGCGCCCAGGCCGTGCAGCTCTTCGACAGCTGGGTCGGCGCCCTGTCCCGCGAGGACTACGAGCGCTTCGCCCAGCCCTACTCGCGCCGCGTCCTGCGCGCGGCGGCGCGGACCGGCGTCCCGGTCATCCATTTCGGCACCGGGACCGGGCCTTTCCTCGAGAGCTTCCGCGACGCGGGCGGCAGCGTCGTGGGCGTGGATTGGCGCACCCCTATGGACGAGGCCCGCAAGCGCATCGGTCCCGGCCGCGCCGTGCAGGGGAACCTCGATCCGACGCATCTCTTCCTGCCCCGCCGGCTGCTCGCCGCGGAGGTGCGCAAGGTCCTGCGCGGCGCCGGGGGGCGGCCCGGGCACATCTTCAATCTGGGGCACGGCATCCTCCAGCACACCCCCCCGGACAGCGTCCGGGCCGTGGTGGACTGGGTCCACGAATGGACCGCGTGAAGAACCCCTGCGTGCTCCTGATGGCGTACGGCGCCGCCCGGAGCCCGGAGGAGATCCCCGCTTTCCTGGCGGACGTCCGCGGCGGCCGGCCCCCCTCCGAGTCTTTGATCCGCGAATTCGTGGAGCGTCTGCGTCTGGTCGGCGGCGCCTCCCCGTTCCACCGCATCACCGGAGCCCAAGCGGAGGCCCTGGCCGCGCGTCTGGCGGCCGCGGGCGGGTCCCTGCCCGTCTACGTGGGCATGCTGCATTCCGAGCCGCGCATCGCCGAGGCCGCCGCGCGCATCGCGGCGGCGGGGCACGACGCGGTCATCGCCATGTCCCTGACCCCGTACGACTCGGGCAAGGTGGTCGACGGCTACTTCGAGCGCCTGGACCAGGCCCTGGCCGGGACCGGACGACCCTTGCGCACGGAGCGCATCCGGAGCTGGCACGACCAGCCCGGACTCCTTGAGGCCTACGCCGCCTCGATCCGGGACGCCGCGTCCCGGCTCCCTGCCGCGGAGCGGGAGGGGACCGCGCTGCTTCTGACCGCGCACAGCATGCCGCAGTCCTGGGTCTCGGCCGGGTGCCCCTACCCCGCCCAGGTCGCGGCCGCGGCGCGCGGAGCGGCCGAGCGGGCCGGGTTCTCCCGGCACACGCTGGCGTACCAGAGCCGTCCGGACGGGGTCCGCGACCCCTGGCTCGGCCCGGAAGCCGCGGAGGAGCTGCGGCGCCTGGCCGGCACCGGGGTCCGCAGCGTCCTGGTCGCCCCCATCGGCTTCGTGTCCGAGCACATGGAGACCCTCTACGACCTGGACGTGCTCCTGCAGGGCGAGGCCGCGGGGCTGGGCCTGCGCTTCACCCGGGCCGCGACCCCCAACGCGAGCGCCCCGCTCATCGCTGCCATGGCCGAGGTCGTCTTGGGGAGGCTGGCCGCGTGAGCCGGCGGGTCGCGGTCATCGGCGGCGGCATCACGGGCCTCGCGTGCGTCCACCGGCTTATCCAGGGCGGCGGCGTGGAGCCCGTGCTCCTGGAGGCCTCCGAGCGGCTGGGCGGGAAGATCCGCAGCGAGTCGGACGGCCCGTTCGTCTTTGAGTGCGGCCCGGATTCCTTCTTGACGGCCAAGCCCTGGGCCCTCGAACTCATGCGCGAGATCGGGCTGTCGGACGCGCTCGTGGCGACCAACACCGTCTCCAAGAACCTCTACCTCTATACGCGCGGGCGGCTGCGCCGTTATCCCGAGGGTTTGCTCCTCATGGCGCCGGCCAAGGTCATCCCGTTCCTCCTGTCCGACCTCGTGCCGTGGGCGGCGAAACTGCGCATGGGCCTGGACTACGTGCTCCCGCGCGGGGACGGCGCGGCGGACGAGTCTCTGGGCGCGTTCGCGCGCCGGCGCTTCGGCGACGAGGCCCTGGAGACCGTGGTGGGTCCCATCATGTCCGGCATCTTCTCCGGCGACCCGGACCAGCTCAGCCTGGCCGCCACCTTCCCCCAATTCAAGGAGATGGAGCGCCAGCATCGGAGCATGATGCTGGGGATGAGGGCCGCCATGCGCCACCGCCCGCCCGCGTCCCAGGGCATCACCATGTTCATGACCCTGCGGGGGGGCATGTACCGCTTCGTGCAGACTCTGGAGCGGCGGATTCCGGGGGACGTCGTGCGCCGCAAGACACAGGTCCTGGGAGTGTCGCGGTCCCCGGACGGCAAGTGGCGCGTGGCCGTGGCCGGCGGCGAGCTCGTGCGCGCGGACTCTGTGGTCCTGGCGGTCCCCGCGGACAAGGACGCGGGCCTCCTGCGAGAGTGCGACCCCGGCCTCGCAGGCGAGCTCGCCGGCATACGCTTCGCCTCCACCGCCACCGTGAACCTGGTCTTCCCGAGCGCGGGCTTCCCCCGGGGCTACGAGGGATTCGGCTTCCTGGTGGACCGGCGGGAGGGGAAATCCCTCACCGGCGTAACCTTCACCTCGAACAAGTACCCCGGGCTGACGCCGCCCGGACATACCGTGATACGGTGCTATATGGGTGGCTTCGGAAGGGATTCGGTCGTGGGCAAGCCCGACGGGGAGCTGCTCGACATCGTGCTCGGGGACCTGCGTTCCATCATGGGCGTCACGGCCCCCCCGGAGCGGGTGAAGCTCTTCCGCTGGCCCGATTCGAACCCCCAATACGAGGTCGGTCACATCGCGCGTCTTGAGCGGATGGACGCCCGGCTGCAGGGGCATCCCGGGCTTCTGCTGGCGGGGTCGTCGTTCCGCGGCATCGGTATACCGGAGTGCGTGCGCTCCGGGAGCGAAGCCGCCCATCGGGTCCTCGAGGCCGGGGAACGGTCCCCGGCCGGGTCGCTGGTCTGATATGCGCTTCCTCCCCCCTTGCGGGGGAGGATAGAGGTGGGGGGTTTCTCAAGGAGTCGAACATGAACAAGACCCTGACGGTCCCGTTGGCAGCGCTGCTCTGTCTCGGCTTCGCCCGTCCCGCAGTCTTCGGACAGGACCGGGCGACCGACCGCGTGCCCGGGGCCGGTCCGGCCGTCTGGGAGACCGGCTCGCGCTTCCCCGTCCTCTATCCGGCCCCCTTGGCCGGCGACCCCATGAAGGTGACGGTGCATCGCCTGCGCAACGGCCTGACCGTCTACCTGAGCCCCAACGACCAGGAGCCCCGCATCTCGGCTTGGATCGCGGTGCGCGCCGGCGGCGCCCAGGACCCGGGGGATTCCACCGGGATGGCCCATTACCTGGAACACATGCTCTTCAAAGGCAGCCGGCGGCTGGGGACCACCGACTACGGCAAGGAAGCCGCGAGCCTGGACCGCATCCTCCAGCTCTATGAGGAGCTCTTCCGCACCGCGGACCCGGAGCAGCGCCGGGAGGTCTACTCCCGCATAGACCGGGCCAACCAGGAGGCGGGCGCCTACGCCGTCCCCAACGAGATGGACAAGCTCTATAAGGCTCTCGGCATCCGCGGGGTGAACGCCTTCACCTCCAATGAGCAGACGGTCTATATCTGCGATATGCCCAAGAACCGCCTGGAGGCCTGGGCGCGCCTGGAGGGCGACCGCTTCCAGCATCCGGTCTTCCGGCTCTTCCAGACGGAGATCGAGACGGTCTATGAGGAGAAGAACCGCTCGATGGACGATCCGGACGACATCCTGGGCGAGGCGACGGAGGCCGCGCTCTGGGACCGGCACCCTTACGGACGCCCCATCATCGGCACCATCGCGCACCTGAAGAACCCGTCCTTGGAGAAGATGTACCGCTTCTACGGCTCGAACTACGTTCCCAATAACATGGCCGTCGCCCTTTCCGGCGACTTCCAGACCGCCGAGATCCTGGCCCTGCTGGAGCGGACCCTCGGACAGTGGCAGCCGAAGCCTCTGGAGGCGCGGCCCGCGACCCCGCTCCCGAAGCTCGACCAGCCGAAGAAGGTGGAGGTGAAGTACGAGGCCGAGGAGGCCGTGGTCGTGGCCTGGCCCGCCGCGGCCAAGCTCCATCCCGACGCGGACGCCCTGCGGGTCATGGACATGGTGTTCGACAACTCCGAGTCCGGCCTGGTCAATCTACGCCTCAACCAGGCGCAGCGGGTCAAGCGCGCGGGCTCGTACGGGCAGGCCCATACGGAAGGGGGGGCTTGGTACCTCTCGGCCAACCCCAAGGAGGGCCAGACCCTTGAGGAGGCGGAGGCCCTGCTCCTGGAGACCGTGAAGGCGGTCCAGGAGGGGGAGTTCAGCGAGGAGGACCTCAAGGCCAACATCCTCAACTTCGAGATCGCGGAGAAATACAAGCTGGAATCGAACGCGGGCCGGGTCGCGGCCATGGCGGACGCCTTCGTGGGCTACGAGGACTGGGCGCACAAAGCGGACTGGCTCAAGCGTCTGCGCGCGGTGACCAAGGCGGACGTGGTGCGCGTGGCCCGGCAGTACCTCGGGCCGGGTCGCGCGGTGGTCTACCGCCGCAAGGGAAAACCCGAAGTCCCCTCCATCCCGAAGCCGGCCTTCACCAAGATGGACATCGCCCAAGGGCGGGAGTCGGCCTTCTTCGGAGAACTGCTCAAGATCCCGGCCCCCGTCATCGCGCCCAAGTGGATCAAGGCGGGGCGGGATTATTCCGTGCGCTCTTCTCCGTCGGGCCGGCTTTACGCGGTCAAGAATCCCGTCAACGACCTCTTCTCCCTGAGCTTCAACTTCGAACGGGGGCAGAAGCACGAGCGCAGCCTCTGCGCCGCCTTCCGCCTGCTGGATAAGGCCGGGGCCGGGGCGCTGAGCGCCGAGGAGTTCAAGCGCAAGCTCTACGGGCTGGGGCTCAGCATGGACGCGGGCTGCGATGACGAGGAGTCCCGCGTCAGCTTGAGCGGCATCGAGGCCAACCTGCCCGAGGGACTGAAGCTGCTGCGGCTGCGCTTCCAGGAGCCCAACATCGCTCCGGATACCCTGGCCAAGATGGCCGACATTTGGATCGGCCAGCACAAGGACAACAAGGTGGACCCCGACGCCGTCAACGCCGCCCTGTCGGAGAAGGTCCAGCGGGGCCCGGAGAGCTCGGTCCTGAACTCGCTCACCGACGCCGAGATCCGCTCCCTGAAGGAAGAGGACCTCAAGCGCCTCCTCAAAGGCGTCTTCGGCTGGCAGCGCCGGACGGGCTACATCGGGACCCTGTCCGCGGACGCGGCGGCGAGACTCCTGGCGGAGCCGGGGGCGGTCTACCAGCCCACGCCCAAGCCGGAGACGCGCCGATATGTGAAGACGGGCAAGCCCCAGGTGTTCTTCGTGCATCGGGACATGGTGCAGTCCCAGATCGGGGTGTACTCCGCCGACGAAGCCTACGACCCCAAGAACTACGTGGACTACCGCTACTACGCCAACTACATGGGCGGCGGCATGAGCGCGGTGGCCTTCCAGGAGATCCGCGAGGCCCGGGCCCTGGCCTATTCCGCTTGGGCGGGCTACCTCATGGGGGGGCGCAAGGGCGACATGAACCGGGTGGCCGGCATGCTCGGCACTCAGGGGGACAAGACCATCGAGGCCACCGAGCTCCTGCTCAAGCTCCTGCACCAACTGCCGCCGTCCGAGAGCCGGTTCCAGGAGTCGCGCAACTCCATCGAGCAGGACTACCGCACCAGCCCCGTCAAGTTCCGCGCCGTCCCGGGAACGGTGATGGATTGGGAGGACCAGGGCCTGCGCGGGGACCCGCGGCCGGCCCGGATGCGGAAGGCGCTGTCCTACAAGCTCGATGACCTGGTCCGCTTCTCGGCCCGGTTCCGCGAGCGGCCGCTGACGGTCTACGTCCTGGGCAACCGCGACCGGGTGGACCTGAAGTCCTTGGAGAAGCTGGGAACGTTGACCGAGCTCAAGATCGGCGACTTATTCCCTTATTAGGGGAGAATATCCCCTCCCCCCTTGCGGGGGAGGGCGGTGAGCAAATTCCCTCCCCCCTTGCGGGGGAGGGCTAGGGTGGGGGGATTTTGAAGCGGTTTTGGGTGTTCACGGGCAAGTCCGCCGCCGGGCCTTACGAGCCGGGACGGCTGAAGGGGCTCCCGGGCTTCGGCCCCGGAACGGTCGTGGCTCCGGAAGGGGCCGCGACCGAGGCCGCCTGGAAGCCGGCCCGCGATTTCCCGGAGTTGCGCGCCCTCTTCGCCAGGGCCCCGGGCGGGCCGGTCCCCGCGGCGCTCTCCGGCCGCGCCCCCAAGCCGTCGCCCGCGCGCTCCCATCCCGCGCCGCGGCTGAAGTCCTCCCATCCTTCCGCCGCGCCTGCCGGCGGCCCGGGCGCGGGTCCCGTCCGGCGGCGGCCCGCCGCGGCGCTGTTCCGGGGCCGCTTGACGTGGGTCCTGGCGGGCTTCCTCGGCCTCGTCCTCCTGGCCGCCGTCCTGCATTCCGTCTTCGACCGGCTGGAGCGCGGGCAGGTCCCCGCAACCGCGACTCCCAGTCCGGCCGGCCTCCAGCGCCCCATGCCGTTCGAGGCTCCCGGCTCCCCGCTTCTTAAGAAGCAGTCCCCTCCTCCAGTGCCGTGATCCGGCGGATGGGATATCCTATGGCGCGGAACAAATGGGAGATGACATCATGACGATCATGGCCAGCGGGAACCGCCGCCTCAAAGTCGCGGCGATAGCGGCCGCACTCCTCTGGAATCTGGGAATCCGATCCGCCCTCGCGGCCCCCGCTGGGCCGGCCGCCGCGGATATTGGACGCAGTCCGGCGTATGAGCTTCTAAGCGCCTTGGACCTGCTCGAGGTGTCAGCAAGGGATGGCCTGCGGGTCGGCCCCCCGCAGCCGCGCTCGGACGGCTCGCATATCGTCCGGATCACGCTCGACGAGGGTCCGTGTCCGGACATGATCAGCGCCCGCGGACTGAACATCCTGCCGGTGGAGATGGGCAACACCAAGGTGTTCTGCCTGCGCAGCTTCGACCTGTTGTACAACGGGCAGGACAGGCTCATCGCCGTTTTCCCGGTCTTCCCGGAGACCGCCAAGCCCCGCAGCCGCGAGGAATGGGTAGCCCTCCAGCCGAAGTACTTCGATCTGAGCCCCTACTATATGGAAGTCCCGGGTTCCCAAGACCCGTCCTGGAGCGCCGAGTGGCGGGCTTTCGCCGCCCTTCACGAGGGAGATCAAAAGCGCATTGATGCGTTCCTGAGGGAATCTCACCGTTCCCTCAGCGAAGCCTTTCCCGAGTTCCTGCGCCCGGCCTTCCCTTATCGGTTCCACGAACTTGACGCCCTGACCGGGGACTGGACCGTGGAGGATTTCAGTCCGCTGGTCTTCCTCGACACTCCGCCGGCGGGCCGCATCCTGACCAGCATGGAGCCCGGGGACTTCCTCCGGAAATTCGATCGGGAGCCGGCGGGAAAGCATCGCCTCATCATTCCCACCTTTCCGACGGTCTATGCTCTCGCGAACATGACCCCGGATGAATTGGAGTATCTGCGGGGAGTCTACAAGCGGTTCCAGCTAGGTCCGAATGCGAAGATCCTGGTCGTGGGCCCGGGGACCGGCGTGGACACCTGGATCGCCTCGTTCCGCACCAAGCAGCCGATCCGGGTGATCGGGATCAATCCGCTGGAGGTGGCCAATACCCGCGTCACCGCAAAGCTCGCAGGGTTGGAGGTGCGCACCCTGGTCGGAGACAACGTCGCGGACGAGAGAGGAGAGCCCCGGTTCCCAGGGGAGCGCTTCGACGCGGTGTTCTGGAGCATGCCGGCCGTATGGGACGCCCCGCCGCCCGGCCCGAATCCCCCCTCGTTCACCGATTTCTGGGATGGCGACATCGGCGGAGGCATCCTGGAGCGGCTGGCCAAGGCCCTGCCCAAGCTCCTCGAGCCGGGCGGCGTGGCCTTCCTGTGGAACTATGCCCCGATGATGGACGGCCGCAACATGGTCGCCGCGACGCTTGAAACCGCCGGGACCGGCCGGAAGGTGTTCGACGTCAAAGTCGAGAAGTTCGTGAAGCGCTCTCGCCCGCCCCAGGAGTGGTTCAAGGGACAGCTCTACACCGTCACCTGGCCGCAGTAAGGAACGACAGGGTCCGGGTGCGCTCAGTGGATGCCGAGCGTCCGCTCGATGAGGCTGGTGATCTCGCGGATGGGGAGGCCCTTGTCCACGAAATCGGCGTCGAGCTCCACGAGCCGGGACTCGACCTCGCGGCGGGGCATGACGTTGGAGGTGACGAAGATCCGGATGCGCGCTGTCTCCTCCTCGGCGCGCAGGGCCTGCAGGACGTGGAGCCCGTGGATGCCGGGCATCATGATGTCGAGGAGGATGAGGTGGGGCTTGAGCCGGCGCGCCTCCTCCAACCCCTTCTCTCCGTAGGGGCAGTGGTGGACCTGGAACACGGGCTCGGGCAGGCAATGCCGCAGCAGGGCGACGAAATCCGGATCGTCATCGACGATGAGGACGACCCGGGGCGGCCCCGCTATTTCATGTCCGGATGGCATTCCCGGCATGTCGTTTTCACATCCTTGCGCAGCGGGGCCACCTTATGGGTCCCCAGCTCATGGCATGCGACGCAGCCCTTCATGTCCGTGTGCGCCTTGTGGGGCATGGTCTTTCCGAAGGCCTTGACCGTCTCGGGAGGGATCTTCACCCCGAGCTTGGGGTGGCACATCGTCGCGCAGTAGCCCCCGGAGAGCAGGGGGAGCGCCGAAAGGTCCGCCAACTCGGCCCCGGTCTTGCTGCCGGCCTCGGAATAGGTCCGGTCCGCCCGACGCAGCGCCTCGGAGGCGAGGTAGACGTTGTGGTCGCCGCGGGCCGCCTGGACGAAGCGTACCTGCCGCTCCGCCCGGCCCAGGGCGGCGGACAGGGCGGTCCGCTCCTTGCCCTTGAGTTCAGATTCGGCCACCGCCCCTCTGGCCGCGAGTCCTTTGGCCGAGACTTCCGCGATGGTCTTCCGCAGCTCCGTGCGGGTCTCTTCCAGGATGTCTTTGAACTTCGGGCCGTGGCATTTGACGCAGGATTTCTCCGAGGCCTTTTCCGTCTTTCCGGTGAATTCGGCTTCGATCCCGCTGGCGGTCTCGGCGTAATGGCAGCCGACGCAGTCCACGCTGGCCAGGTACATGGGGCTGGGCATCTCGGGCAGGCCGAGGGCAGCGGCTTTCCCGGAGTACATCTCCAGCTGGCCGGCGTGCTTGCCCTGGTGGCAGTAGGAGCACTCGAAGGTGAGCGCGGCGCCGGCGTGCGCGGCCGGCATCGGAGCGGCCGCGGTCGCGGTCGAGCCCGAGATGGACGGCAGGGCCGCCGCCTCCGGATGGCCGTGGGTCATCTCCTGGTGGCAATGAAAGCACGCGATGTTGTGCTTGGTGACGTGGTTCTCGTGGAGGAAGGGGCTGTCCCCGTAGTGCGCGAGCTTCTCCGGCTGGTTATGGCAGGTGAAGCAGCGGTCCTTGGGGGCCTCGCCCTTGCCCCGGACCACGTCCAGGTGGCAGTTGCCGCAGGAGACCCCCTGCTTGATGACGAAATCCGTGTGCCGGTAGGTCATGTTGCCGATGCGGAAGGCGCCGGTCGGGAGCTCGTGACAGCCCAGGCAGCCGCCGAGCGGCTTCAAGTCCTTGCCCTCGCCGCGGCCCTTGAAATGGCAGAGGAAGCACGTGTCGTAGGTGACTTCGATGTGCTTGCCGACCACGACCTGGGAGTGGCACGAGACGCAGCGCAGCTGCCGTCCCCGCCGGACCTGGCTGAGGTGGGGCCGGTGGTCGAAGCGGATCTTCCGGGGGGTGACGACCCGGCCTTCCAGGAGCCGGGCGGAGTGGCAGCCCGAGCGCAGGCAGGAGGCGTCCTCGACCTCGGCGAAGGGCTTGGAGGAATAGGTCCGGGTCACGTATTTGACGACCTGGGACATGGCCTGGAACTTCTTCCAGATCAGGGTCCGCGGCGCGGCGGGAGGGTAATGGCACTCGACGCAGCGGATCTTGTTGTGCTTGGAGCCCTGCCAGGCGTCGTAGTAGGGCTTCATGATGTGGCAGGAGTTGCAGAAATTGGGGGTCTCGGAGTAGTGCACCATGCCGCCGAGCACGACGAGGCCGACCAGCGCGACCCAGGCCGCGGCGATGAGGAGCCGGCGGCGGGTGATGCCCGAGAAATCGAATCGTCCGAACTTCGTCATCGTGTCGCTCCCAGTGAAGGGTACATGATATTAAATGGCGGGCCTGACGCAGGACGGCCGGCGGCGTAAGCCGCCGGCCGTCCTATCTCGGATCTAAGTCTGCTTCAGAACTTCGCCGTCAGCCCCGTTTCGAGGATGTTCACGTGCCCGCGTTGGGCCGAGTCCAACCGGTCCGTCCAGCGCGCCACGCTGTAGCCGGCGACCAAGGAGACGTCTTTCGTGGCCGCATACTCCACGCGTACGTTGCCGCGGGAGATCTGCGTGTCGGTCGGCTGCAGATCCGTGACATTTCCCGTGGTGTCCACCGCCCCGGTGACTCCGGTCGTCCGGAAGGGCGCGGTGAAGCTGACCGGGATCGCCCCCTTGGACTTGGTGTAGGACCCGCCTCCGTTGACCGTCAGACCCTTGGGCAGGCGGGCGTTCACCTGAGCGCCGATCGTGTCATCCTTCGACAGGTACGCCAGTCCCGGGTCGTGCTGCATGTTGACCACGTTGTTGCTGCCGCTGTAGTTGTTCGCGGTCCCCCAGTAGCCCGCGGAGTACGCGCGGGTCCTCTGCCGGGCCGCGTTGATGCCGATGTCGAACATCTTGCTGGCCCAGTTCAGCGCCGCCATGTAGTTGTTGTAGGTGGCGTTGCTGAAGGTGAGGTTCGACTTGTTGTTCTTCTCGTGGGTGTAGTCCACCGAACTCATCAGCGAGAAGCCGCCCGGGAGCGGCACCATCAGCCCTCCGTTCGCGTTGTCCTGATAGACCGGCATGCTCTCGTACGCCGGCCGGTTGGCCTGGTAGCGCTTCACCCCGGCTTCCACTTCGATGCCCAGGGGGAGTTCGACCGAGGCGCCGAGGTTGGCGATGTGCTTGATGTCCTCGGTCTCCACCTGGTTGTTCTGGGAGTAGGCTCCCCAGGTGTTGCCGTCGGCGTAGACGGCGGCTTTCGTGAAGACCTCGGTCGGGGCGTCCCGCCGGTGGTTCATCTCGAACTTGTAGCCGGCCTTGAGCTGCGCCATGTGCAGGGAGTAGCGGCCCTGGAGTTCGGCGCGCACGGTGTTCTTGTCGATCTGGCTGACGTTGCCCTGGGTGCCCAGGATGCTCCGCCACGAGGTGACTTCCCGGATCTGCACGCCCCGGGCGTAGAACTTCGCCAGTAGGGCGAGATGCGCCGAGGGGTTATACGACGCCGCCAGGCTGCCCACGTAGTCGTCCAGCCGGTAGCCGGTGTCCGTGTTGAGCCGCGTGCGCCGGCCGACTTGGCCGGTGTACGCCATGGCCGAGTCCGGCGCGCCGTAGCGGAACTTGACCTCGTCCGAGTTCATCTTATGCGTCGCGCCGCGCGGCCGGACCACGTAGGACGACGAGTTCGTGCGGATCGCGGAGGTGGTGCGTACGATGGAGTAGTCGTCGTATTCGCGGTACACGTGCTCGTACAGCGCGCCGGCCTCCTCGCCCGAGACGCCGGCGGCCAGGGCGACTTCCTGGGTGAGGCGGTCGAGGTCCGCCTGCTGAGCCCCGGTCCCGGGATTGGTCGCGGGATAGCGCCCGGAGGTGGTGCCCTTCTCGTCCTCCCGCCAGTATTCCGCGCTGATCCAACTCGGGACTTCGGTCGTGAGGTCGATGAGCGTCCGGACCTCGCTCTCATGCCGCTTGAAGAACAGGTCGGAGCCGTCGTCGGCCCCGGCGTCGCCGGTGGCGCCGCCGCCGTCGCGGTAGTGCCCGATCACCGGGTTCTTCCGGTACTGTTCGTCGAGCCGGATGCCGGAGTCGACGAACGCCTGGCGATGCGTCAGCGTTTCGAAGCTCCCGTGGAGACGCACGTGCTCCCCTTTGGAGAGGTCGAAGTACGCGCTCTCCTCGGAGCTGTTGATCCCCTGCGCCCCGAAGTCGAACAGCCCGCCCTCTCCCCACAGGGAGAGGCCGAGGTCCGCCTCGGCGAAGTCGTACTGCCGGCCGTCGTACTGCTGGAGCCGGCCGCGGTTGCCCCGGTTGCGGGAGCTCACGTACCGGACGCCCACCGTGGTCTCGTCGCCCAAGTTGTAAGACGCCGCCTCTTCCGCGGCGGCGGGGGCCGGGAGGAATGCCCCGCTGAGCATCACTGCCAATGCAATCAGGAGTTTCATGTGTGGTTTCTCCGTTCTCGGTCTAGCTCAGTTCTTGAACGCCGCGTGGCGGTCGGAGCCGTGGATCTCGTGGTGACAATCCGTGCAGCGTGAACGCTGCTCGAGGTTCGTGATCGAGGTCGCGTTGACGCCGTTGGAGCGTTCGACGTGCGGCCACTTGTGGCAGCGCATGCAGAGGAAAGGCTGCGCCTGCTTGAGCAGGTAGGCGTTCTGCGAGCCGTGCGGCTTGTGGCAGTTGGCGCAGGACTCGCCCACCGGCGGATGCTCGAAGGCGTAGGGTCCGGCCTTGTCCGCGTGGCACTTGAAGCAGGTCTCCTCCAGGGAGTCCGCTTTCAGGTTGGCTTCCACGCCGCCGTGCGGGTTGTGGCACCCCGTGCAGCCCATCTTGCCCTCCAGGATCGGGTGATGGGAGGCGAGCTGCAGGTCCGCGCGCTTGTTCTTGTGGCAGTTGAGGCAGGTCTCGGTCTCGCTCTTGGCGAGCTGGGCCTTGCCCTCGCCCTTGTGCATGCTGTGGCACTTCAAGCAGGAGACGCCGTTCTGCTTGTGGGCGCCGGTGCCCCAGGCCATGAGCTCCTTCTCCTTCTTGTGGCAGGAGAGACATATGGCGCTCTGGTCGGCGACCGTGAGGGCGGTCGGCTTCTTGATGGTGGCGAAGTCGGGGTTCGACTTGTCGCCGCCCGAGTTCGCGTGCAGGGAGCCCGCTCCATGGCAGGTCTCGCAGGACTGTTCGAACGCGATCTTCTGCCGGGAGGGCCAGGCCTTCCCATGGATGCTCTTGCTGAAAGAGCCGTACTCGGCATGGCAACCCACGCAGGTCGTTGCGCCGACTTTCTCCGCCTGGTCCGCGGCCCGGGCCGTGCCCGTGATCGCGAAGACCGCGACGAGCGCGAATGCGGCCGCGACCGCGCAGCTAAACGCCGACGACTGCTTTGGTTTCATCAGTTTTCTCTCCGGTGTTCGGACGGGCGGCATGACAGTCCGCCTTCCGTATTTCTGAGATGCATTTGTCTACGGCCAGAACGATGAGGCCCTCCGCCTTCGCCTTCTCCACGGACTTCTGGCGCATG
>Ga0154315_1006_pt1 | contig 17462 bp, 12 predicted proteins | sample RifGroA2_FD_105609 | JGI IMG/M metagenome (GOLD analysis project Ga0154315, IMG submission 105609) | Elusimicrobia bacterium GWA2_69_24
GACGAGGACTGGGACTACGGCTACGACGAGCACGCGGGCCTGTTCCCCCATCTCTTCGGCAACCGCTTCGGGCAGCACCGCATGCCCCCCATGCCGTTCACGACCCCCAAGTCCAACGAGGCCCAGGTGTCCCAGGCGGGTGAGTCCCTGGTCAAGTCGCTGGAGATGGTCGCGCGCATCCTCTCCAGCTACATGGGCCTGCGCCTGGTCCCCTTCTACTACCTCCAGAAGCACGGCGAGGACGCCCAGAACACGCCGCGGCAATGGCGCACCGTCCTGCAGATGGAGGAGATCCAATACCTGCCCGAGGACCTGGCCGACAAGGACCGAAACGTCTCCCTGGGCCGGCTGGCGCACGAAATCTGGCACCTCCTCTTCAGCCGCCCCGAGCTCATCTTCGACCACCCCGAGTTCGAAGACGACATGGCCTTCCAGGCGCTGTGGTGGGCCGTGGAGGACCCGCGCGTCAACAACTTGGGCATGGCCGAGCACCCGGGCGCCAAGGCCTGGATCGACGCCGCCTACGCCAAGGACTTCGCCATCCAGGACATCGACCTGGAGCGCGCCCAGTGGTCCCAGATCCCGCTGCACCTCCAGTTCAACTACGGTCTCATCTACCAGTGGTGGTCCGGCAAGTCCGACCCCCGCATCACGGACGCCCGCGTCCTGGACGCGCTCAAGCGCGCCCGCCCGGCCATCCGCAAGGCCGCCGAGGAGAGTGACGCCGCCCGCGCCTTCGAGCTCGTCCGCGACGAGATCTGGCCCATCTATAAGGAACTCCTGGACGAGGCCTACGAGCAGGCCATGAAGGACAAAGCCCGGCAGAAGCAGGAAAAGCAGCAGGGCGAGAAGTCCGAGGAACAGGACGAGGACCAGCAGGGCCAGGGTCAGGGCCAGGGCGAGCAGGGGGAGGAGAAGGAATCCGACCAGGACCAGGACGGGGGGCAGGGCAAGCCCGGCAAGCCCAAGCCCGGCAAGCAGGGGAAGCCGGGCCAGAAGCAGGACCAGCCCCTGACCGACGAGGAGCGCCAGAAGGTCGAAAAGCAGGTCAAGGAGGAGATGCGCAAGAAGGAGAAGGAGTTCCGGGACAAGCACTCCAGCAAGATGGTGGACCAGAAGGACAAGATGTCGGACGCCGAGAAGGAGAAGCGGCGCAAGGAGATGGAGGAGCTGCGCAAGAAGCTGGATAAGGCCCGGCAGAAAGGCCAGCCCCAGAAGGGCAAGCCGCAGGACGGCAAACCCCAGGACGGGCAGCCCCAGGACGGCGAGAGCGCCGACGGCGCGGCCGACAAGAAGAACGAGCCCGACAAGAAGCTCTCCGAGAAGCAGAAGCAGCGCCTCAACAAGGCCGACGAGGAGAAGAAGGACCTGCGCAACGAGGACCACGAGCGCTACCGCAAGTACTTCGACCGCGTCCGCCAGCTCGTGCCCGTGATGCGGCACCAGTTCATGGAGACCTTGAAACAGAAGATCCGCCGGCGCACGCTGCGCGGCCGCGACTCGGGCGACCTCGACCCCGACGCCCTGCACCTGCTCCCCTCCGGCAACAAGGACGTCTTCGTCGAAGAGTTCATGCCCAACAAGACCCTCTACCGCATCTCGCTGCTCATCGACACCAGCGGCTCCATGAGCGGGGACAAGAAGGAGCGCGCCATCGAGGGCGCCATCATGATGATGGAGGCGCTCGACAAGGTGCCGGGCGTCGTGTTCGAGATCGTCAAATACGACAGCGACCCCAAGGTGCTCAAGCCCTTCAACGTGAAGCTGACCCCCAAGATGAAGGAGGGGATCGTCTCCTCCATCCACAGCGGCTCGGGCTCCACCGAGGCCTTCAACGCCCTCAAGGAAGCCATCGAGCGCGTCCGCCAGGGCCGCGGGGACAAGATGGTCATCATGGTCAACGACGGCGACCCGGACTACAACTTCGACCGGGACGCCTACCGGGCCATGGTCAAGGCCGCCAAGGACGTGGAGATCCACGGCATCGGCCTGGGCGACGGCGCCCAGCTCGTCCTCGACCTCTTCCCGCCCGGCCAGGGCCACTGGGTCAAGGACGCGGCCGACTTCGCCAAGAACCTGCGCAGCATCCTGCGCAAGAAGCTCCTCGGCAAGTAGCCGGGGAGACCGCCGCCCGACCGGGTCAGGCGGAGCCGGGGCCCCAATCCCATGCGCTCGAGCGTTCCGCGTGCGAGCCGAGCCCCCCTCCGGGCGGCCTTTCGGCTATGAAATATCATCACCGGGAGCAATTCCCGGGCGTTTGCAGGACGGCGGAGGGGGTCGGGTGGGGGTTCGGTTCCTGGCTTAATCGGCCAGAATATTGCGGAAGGTGCCCATCAAGGGCTACCGCGTGCTCGATCCCAGCGGACCGCGGCGAGGCCCCTGCGATTCTGGCTGGATGATCCAGGCGAACCTCCCGGGAATGATGAGCTTCGCCCGCAGGTCGCTTCGCTGCTCGGCCACGAGAAGCGGTAGTTCGGTTCCGGGCGAGTCGATCTCGGCGGAGGAATTCGGCGGCCCTTTCCAGACCCTCCCCCGGTAGTCCCGGCCTTCTCTTGCTATGATTTGAGGGCATGCCCGCTCGAGCCCTGCTGCGGCGCTCCGTCCCCCTGGCCCTCCTGGCCGCGTTCTGGCTGCAGGGTGCTTATCTCGTCTTCCGGACCGGCGTGACCTATGACGAACCGGTGCACATCGCCGCCGGCTTCCGCTATTGGCACGACGGACTCGGCTTCTTCACCCATCAGAACCCGCCCCTGATGGACTATCTGCGCGCGCTGCCCCTGCTTGCCCTGAGACCCTCCTCCCCGCAGGCGCCCCGCGGCCAGGAGCTGTTCGTCTCGGCGGACACCTACGGGCAGATGTTCCTGTTCGGCAACCGCCTGGCCCCCCGGCTGCTCCTGCGGAGCGCGCGCATGATGTCCTTGCTGCTGGGCCTGCTCCTGGCGGTCGTCCTCTGGCGCTGGACGGCCTCCGTCGCTGGAGAGACGGCCGGCACCGCGGCGCTGTTCTGCTTCGCTTTCGACCCCAACATGCTCGCCCACTGCACTCTGGCGACCAGCGACATGGGCGTGCCGGCATTCGCCCTGATGTCTCTGGCCGCCTGGGAACGACACCTGACCCTGCGGACTCCGGGCTGGGCGTGCGCAGCGGGCCTGGCCGCCGGGGCCGCGCTGACCAGCAAGGCGACGGGTCTCGTCCTGCTCCCGGCCATGGCGGCCTCACTGCTCTGGGCCCGGGCCGCGGCCTGGCGCGCGTCGCCCGCTTCTGCGAAGACGGACCTGATCCCTCTCGCCTGGGCGTGGCTCTCGGCCGCCGCGGTGCTCCTCGTGGTCTATCCGCCCGCGCAGCTGCATCGCTACCTGGAGATGGTCCGCTTCCATCTCGTCGACCTGACCCGGCCCATACCGACCTTCCTCTTCGGCAGGGTGTACCCGCAAGGACATCCTCTATATTACCCGGCCGTGATCCTCATGAAGACCCCTCTGCCCCTTCTGGGCCTGGCGGGTCTGGGACTCCTGCGGCTCCGTGCGCGGCCGGACCGGACCCATGCCCTGCGCGCACTATTCACGTTCCTCGTCCTCCTCCTCATCGCCGTACTCCGGTCCCAGCGCCAGCTCGGCGTCCGGTACCTCCTGCCGCTCTACCCCGCGTTCTGCGCTCTGGCGGGGATCGGGGTCGCCGCGCTTTGGGAGCGGCCCCTGGGACGGCGCGTCGCTCTGGCTGCCGCGGCCTGCCTTCTGGGAGGGTCCCTGGCGGTGTTCCCTTTCCCGCTCACCTACTTCAACGCGCTTGCCGGGCTCCCGTCAAGAGGTCAGCAGGTGCTCGCGGACCACAACCTCGACTGGGGCCAGGCCCTCCCAGAACTCCAGGCCTTCCTGGCCCGCAACCCCGGCGGGCTCATCCTTTCCTATTTCGGGAAAGACTGCCCCGAAGCCTACGGTCTGGAGGCCCAGCACATCTTCTCGACGCCGGGCCTCTGCACCGGGCAGCCGACCCTGCTCCCCCCCGATATCGGCCGGGAATGGCTGGCGATCGGCGCGACCAAGTGGCAGGGCGCGTTCGAGACCGGCGCCCCGGTGTTCGGCTGGCTGCGCGCCAGAACCCCTGCCGCGACGCTGGGCCGCTCCCTGTTCGTCTATGACGTGACGGAGGATGCGGACGCTCACCGTCAGCTGGCGGGGATGTACGAAACGCTGGGCAACCCGGCCGCGGCGGCGCGAGAGCGCGCCCGTGCCGGACGGATCGAGGCCGCTCATGGGACCCGTTAGCCCGCGGCTCCGGAACACCGCCGTCCTGGCGGCCGGACTCTTCCTCCTTCTCGCCGGACTGCGCAACCGGGATTTCTGGGCTTATCTTCTCACCGAACCCGGCGTCTACGGATGGGACTGCGCCATCCGTGCGGCCGGGAGCCTCCTGCCGTCCTCGACTTGCGCGGGCCTCCTCCTCTTCGCCTCCTGGGGACTCGGGAGGAGCCTTCTGCGTCTGTTCGCCGGGGCGGGTCCGCAGGATGAGGGACCGGCCGCCCTGGCGCTCGGCACGGGCGCGCTCTCCATTTCAGTCTTCCTCCTGGGTACGGCGGGCCTCTACGACAGGACCGTCTTCGGCGCGCTCCTGATCCCGGCCCTGGCCTGCGCCGGGTGGGAATCCTTCCGGATGTCCCGCGCCCCATGGACGGCCGTGGAAAAGGGTCCCTCCCCCTCGTTCCGGTGGCTCCTGTGTGGACTGCTCTTATTCCTGGCCTGGCACGCGGCGATCATGGCCTCGGCTCCTCCGACCGAATGGGATTCCCTCGCCTATCATCTGGCCTTGCCCAAGCTTTACCTGTCCGCCGGACGCATCCTGGAGATCCCCTGGCTCCTGCACAGCCACTGGCCCCATGCCCTCGAAGTCCTTTACGGCCTCCCCTTGTCTTTGGGACTGGACACCGTCCCCGCTCTCCTGCACGCCGCGCTGTGCGCCGCGCTGGTCCTGGCGGTCTTCCGGGCGGGAAAGCAGGAGCTCGATGCGGAGAGCGCCTGGCTCGGCGCCGCGCTCCTGGCCGCGCAGCCGGTCCTGACGGGTCTGGCCGGCACGCCGCACAGCGACGGCGGCTTCGCCTTGTTCCACTTCCTCGGGACCCTCGCCTTATGGTCGTGGCGCGGCTCCGGAGCGCGCTCGACGCTCGCGCTGGCGGGCCTGCTCGCCGGATTCGCCGTTTCCGCGAAACTGCTGGGGCTCCTGCCGCTGGCGGTCCTCGCGGTCTGGACCGCGCTCGTCGACAAAGGCCGCGGCGGCTGGTCCCGCGGACTGCGCTCCGCGGGGCTGTATCTGGCGCTGGCCGCCGCGCCGCTGGCTCCCTGGCTGATGAAGACCTGGCTCGGCGCAGGGAACCCGGTCTGGCCGTTCTTCTCCGCGGTATTCGGCGGCCACTGGGGCGCCGCGGCCCTCGCAGGCCCCTACTCCCTGGTCAATCGCTGGTCCTTCCCGGAAGACCTCGGCCTCCTGGGAAGATACGGCCCCTTCGTACTACTGGGACCCCTGGCCGCGCTGTACGCCATGGCCCGCGCGCTGGGCCAGCGTCTGCCGCCGTTCCTATCCTTCCTGCTCCTGCCCCTCCCCTTCTATCTCCTGGCGACCATCCGCCACCATGAAGTCTGGCGCTTCTGTCTCCCCTTCCTGCCCGGCCTGACTCTCAGCGCAGGCTGGCTCGCGGCACAGCTCCTCAAGAGAGACGTCATGGTCCGCAGCGCGGCCGTCGTCCTTCTCGCCATCGCCGTTGCGCCCGCCCTGACTCTGAATCAGAACAACGAGCTCTTCGCCATACTCGGTCCCCGCTCCCAGACCCGGCCGGAGGCATCTCCCCGGGAACTCTATCTCGACCGGTCTCTGGACCATCACCGCTTCTTCCGGGCCGTGAACCGGACGCTGCCGCCTTCGTCTAAGGTCCTGCTCTTCCGGGAGATCCGGGGGTATTATCTCGACGTTCCCTATATGTGGGGCGACCCGGTCAACCAGGGCCTGCTCCTCTACGCCCCGCTGCAGGATGACCTCCAGCTCCTTGACCGCCTGAGGGCACTCGGGGTCACCCATGTCCTGCTCAACCGGGGGAGATATCCCCCTTCCGAACGCTACTACACCCTCCGCCTCCTCGAACTCATGGAGCGGATGCTCCGGGACCGGGCGCGGCCTCTGCTGCGGGATGGCCCGCTGGAACTGCACCAACTGGATCGGACTGTGCCCGGGCACAGTCCCGCTGGACGCCGCCGAAGACCGCCTCCTTCGATGTCCCGGAGTTCAATCCCTGTTTCCCCACCATCGCCGCGGCACGATGCACGGCGCTGCAGAAGATACCATGCTTTACTCTCCAGCATCCTGGTCCCCATCACGGAGCACCGCGGGGTGGTCAACAAGTTCATCGGCGACACCGTCAACATCGCCGCGCGGATCGAGTCCACCACCAAGACCCTCGACTCGACCATCCTGCTCAGCTCGGAAGTGCACCGCAAGATGAGCCCCGACCTGCGGGCGCGCCTCCCCCTGGAGCAATGCGCCGACGTCCGGCTCAAGGGCAAGGACCACCCCCTGACCCTCTACAAACTGGGTTGAGCCTCGGCCGGTTTGCCGCGCACGAAGATGCGGTCGTAGACGATCAGGCCGATCATCGAGGCCAGGCCGATCAGGGCGAACCAGATCCAGATGCGGTCGGGGTGGAAGCGCTCGAACAGGACCCGCGTGGCCTCCCCCGCCGTGACGTTCAGCTTCGCGGCCACCAGCGGCAGGACCTCCTGCTTGGGCAGGGCCTTGACCGCCTCGCCCGTCATGCCGAAGTCCGTCTCCAGCACCCGCCGGGCCAGGTTGGTCTTGTCCGCGAAGTTCTCGTAGAGATAGCCGCCGATCTTGCTCCCGATGGCCCAGCCGATGGCCAGCGGCACGTTGGCGTAGCCGAGATAAAGCCCCTTCTTCTCCGGCGGAGCCAGCGAGGAGAGGTACTCCATCTTCTTGGGGGAGGAGGCCATCTCCCCGATCGAGAAGATCAGGATGCCCAGGATGCACAGGGCGCCGTTCATGGAAGAACCCGCCAGGACCAGCCCGCAGGCCGAGATGAAGATGCCCACGATGATGGAGGTGAGGGCCTTCAGGCGCGAGAAGAGGACGGCGATGGGGATCATGAGGACGATGATGAAGCCGGCGTTGAGGTTGACCATCCATTCCGGCGGGATGTTGAAGCCGGAGGCGCCGAGCTCCGCCAGCCTCCCGATGTGCAGGAAGCGGCCCAGGCCCAGCACCACGCCGGAGGAATCCACCCAGTCGTCTATGAAGTTGGGCAGGATGTCGAAGAGCTGCATGAACATGAGCCAGAAACCCGAGAAGAGCAGTAGGAAGCTGATGAGCTTGGGCTCGAAGATGTTCACGACCGAGGCATATAGGATCTTGAAGAACTCCTTGACCGGATCGGCGTCGGTAAACTCCTTGGCCTGCTTGGGCTTGGGATCCGAGTAGAGGAAGAGCATGAGGTAGTTGACCGAGATCATCACCGCGCTCATCATGAACACGTATTTCCAGGACATCATGCGCAAATAGCCCGCGACCCACGGACCGATGAACCCGCCGATGTTGACCATCTGGTAGAACAGGCCCCAGCCCACCGCCGCGTGCTTTTCGTCGAGCGAATGGGCGATGGTCCCCTGCACCCCGGGCTTGAACACCGCGGTGCCGGTGGCGAGCATCATGCAGCCGAAGAAGAACCCCCAATAGGTCTTCTGCGTGCCCATCAGCAGATACCCCGCGATGACCAGGACCCAGGACACGGCCATGGTCTTCTTGTAGCCGTAGCGGTCGGCGTACCCGCCCGTGAACATGGGCAGCAGGCACTGAATGAGCGCCCACCAGGAGTAGATGCTGCCCTTCTGCAGATGGTTGAACTCCAGCCCGCCCTTGGCCGCGGCGTCCACGATGTAGATGGAGAGCAGCGCCCGCACCCCGTAATAGGCCCAGCGCTCGAAGAGTTCGATGATGTTGGCGCACCACAGGGCGCGCGGGAAAGACTTGATCACGGCCCAGGTGGAGGGAGACTCGGTGGGTTCCATCAGGCTATGATATCATGTCAGCCGGAGTCGGCATCCATGGCCTCGCTCAAGCTCACGGACGGAATCCTTTCAGGACCCGCTTCGGACGGGGTCCGGGCCGTCGCCTCCAGCCTCATGGACGCGGCGCAGGAGGCGCACCTGCGCATGGACGACCCCCAGGACGCGGAGGCGCTGCACGACTTCCGGGTGTCCTTGAGGCGCCTGCGCAGCTCCCTCCGGTTCTACCGTCCCCTGCTGGGGGGCGCCCTGAAGAGGAAGGTTCTACGGCGCCTCAAAGGAGTCGCCGCGGCCACCAACCCCGGGCGGGACGCGGAAGTGCAGGCCGCCTGCCTGCGGGATTGGGAACCGCTGTTCTCCGCCAGGGTCCGGCACGGGGTGTCTCTGTTCCGAGCCCAGGTGGAAGCGCGGCGGGACGCGGCCTACGCCGCCGGGGTCGGGGAGGCCCGTGCCGCTTTCCATGCCTTGGAGCCGGTCCTGCGCGGCGCATTCACGGGACCCAGGACGGAAGAGGCCTCCGCGGACCGCGCACCGCTGGCTCCGGGACCTACGTTCGCCCTGGCTGCCGGAGAATCCATCCTCTGCGCCGCGGAAGACATGCGCAAATGCCTCTACTCCATCCATCCTCAGAGCGTGAGCAGGAATCCCGGACCGAGCCGGGCGCTTGAGATGCGAGCAGCGCAAGGCGCGACGAACGCGCGTGCCGATAGGCACGTAAGTGAGGAGCAACGCCGCGATGCGACGCAGATCGAGCGATCCGGCGACGGGAGGGATTTCTGCTCCCGCTCTCAGGCCGACGCGGCCATCGTGCACTCGGCCCGCATCACGGGCAAGCGCCTACGCTACCTCCTCGAGCCGTTTCAGGAACGGTCCAAAGCCTGGGCCCGGTGCATCAAGGCGCTCAAAGCGCTGCAGGACATCCTGGGCGAACTCCACGACCTGCACATCCTGTCTTTGGACATATCCCATGCCGCAGAGACGGGCGCCGTGGAAGAGGTGCGCCGTCGCTTTTCCTTGAAGCTGGGGACCGCGGCCCCACCGGCACCCGCACGCCGCAAAGACCCCTTGCCTGGACTCATCCGCCTGGCCAAGCACGTGCGCGACCGGGAGCGCCTGCTCCACCGCCGCCTGCACCGCAGCTGGGGAGACGTACGCCGGGCCCGTTTCTTCGGAGAAGTCGCGGCGCTGGCCGAGAGCCTGCGCCGCATCCGTCCCCACCCCCATGCCCAGGAGGCATCCCAACCATGAGATTCATGATCGTCGGCAGCGGAATGCAGGGCCGTGCCTGCGCGTTCGACATGCTCAAGAACCCCAAGGTCACCGAAGTCCTTTTGGCCGACAGCTCACCGGAGAACCTGGCCTCGGCCAAGCGCCTCCTCAAGTCGAAGAAGGTCCGCACGCTGCGCGTGGACGCCTCGGACGCGGCCCGCATCGGCAAACTGGCCGCGCGCTACGACGTCCTGGTGAGCTGCGTCCCCTATTTCTTGAACCTCCCGCTGGCCAAGGCCGCGCTGGCCAACAAGACCCACTTCGTGGACTTGGGCGGAAACACGACCATCGTGCGCCAGGAACTGGCGCTCCACCCCCAGGCGATCAAGGCCGGCGTCTGCATCCAGCCCGACGTGGGCCTGGGCCCCGGGATGATCAACACCATCGCGGCGCACGGCATCGCCATGATGGACCGGGCCACGGACGTCCTCATCCGCGACGGCGGCCTGCCCCAGAAGCCGGTTCCGCCCATGAACTACATGCTCACCTTCTCGGAGCACGGGCTCATCAACGAGTACGTCGAGGACGCGACCGCGGTCCGCAACGGCCGGCTGGTCAAGGTGACGGGGCTCGGCGAGACCGAGCTCATCGACCTGCCCCCGCCCCTGGGGCGCTGCGAGGCGGCCCACGCCTCGGGCGGGCTCTCCACCATGGCCTGGACCTTCGCGGGCAAGGTTCGCAACATGGACAACAAGCTTATCCGCTACCCCGGCCACATCGCGATCATCAACGCGATGACGGCCATGGGCTACTTCGACCAGAAGAAGCGCAGGGTCGCGGGAGTCGAGATCGCGCCGCGCGCCTTGAGCGCGGTCCTCTTCCGGGAGCACTTCGACCGACCGGGGGAAAAGGACCTGGTGGTGATCCGAGTGACCGTGCGCGGCTTCAAAGACAGGCGCAAGGCCGAAGTCGTCTACGACATGATGGACAAGTACGACGACCGCAACAAGATGACCGCCATGATGCGGACCACGGGCTTCCCCGCCTCCATCGTCGCGCAGATGATGGCGGAAGGGGTCATGAAGCCGGGCGCGCGGCCGGTCGAGATAGGGGTGCCGCACGAGCCTTTCTTCAAGGAGGCCCGCAAGCGCGGCTTCAACCTCAAGTGGAAGTTCCGCTTCCGCAAATGACCGCATGAGCGGCGCGAAGAGCTGCCAGAAGTGCAGTCTTGACAGGGCCGCGCGCTAAGTTACAATGTAGCGTAAAGCCCCGCCGGAGCCGGGGACTTTCAGGAGGCATAGCGATGGGAATCCTCAAGACGACCCTCTGCGCAGTCCTCATAGCCGTCTGCGCCGCCGCCGTTCAAGCCCAGAAGCCCGGTCCGGGAACCGCCCCCGGGGCCGCGGCTGGAGGAGGCGAGGGCAAACAGGGAGCGCAGAAAGCCCACAAGGCGTACCTGCTGGGAGACGAGCTCCTCCTGCAGATGCCGGAGCCCCTGGCGAAGGCGATGCGCGCCGAAGAGGGCGGCCCCAGGGTCGTGGCCGAGTTCAACGGGGTCGGGGTCGGACGCGTCCGCAACCAGATCAAGACCATCGAGGGCGTCATCACAGTGGCCTCGGCCGCGGAAGGCGCGGGCGAAGCCATGGCCGGGGAAGCCATCAAGAAGTTCCTCAAAGCCCAGATGGCCGACAAGGCCGAGGGCAGTGGATTGCGCCGGTTCCTGCTCTTGAAGAAGGAAGGGATATGGAAGGAGGGCCAGGCCCTGAAGGTCCAGGTGCTCTACCCCGAGAAGCAGGAGTTCCTGTTCAAGGTGGGCGCCGCCAAGAAGACGCTGACCAAGGACCTGGGCAAGACCGCCGGCGGGCAGCCTACTCCCGGGAAGTCGGGCGGCGAAAAAGACCGACCCGAATAAGGAAGACCGCGGCGACGGCTGCCGCGATCCAGAGCCCCCATCGGCTTCCCGGCGCGCTCCGCCGGGGAGCCGATGGCGGGACTCCAGCCGACGGACCCGCGGAGGCCATCGCGTCGCCCCGCCTCCCTCGCGAGGGTCCCGATCCCGCCCCAGGAGTGCCCCGCGCGCCTGCGTCTCCCGGCAACCGCGATTCCGGGGACAAGACCGCCCCGCCGTCTCCGGAAACAGCCGACTCGTCTTCCCTCCCGCCGAAGAACCTGCCGATGGAGGCCATGAGCCCGCGGAGGCCGCCGCCCCCGTCGAAAGCGCTGCGGGAAAGCTTGTCCCGGGCCTCTTTGAGGTCGCTGTCGTCGTCGAGGACCCACTCCCCGTCATCGTCGAGTGACTCGTATACGGCGCGGAGGTCCTCCGGGGGCACGTACTGCCCCTTGGAATAGGAGGCCGACAGGACCTGCTGATTGCAGTCCCCGGAAAGCTTCGCGCAGGTGGCCGACCACAGGAAATCCCGCCGGTCGTCCGCCAAGGCGATGTGCCGGAAGGCCTTTTCCTCCGGCGGCTTCACCCCGAACACTTGCTTGAGTTCGGCGTGCTGGGGCCGCCCCAGCACCTGGAAGAAATCGGGGCGCTGCAGCAGGGCCCGGGGCTCCGCTCGGATCCGTTCGCGCAGGGTCTGGAGCTCGCCGGCCCCCGCCGGAGCGCCGCTCATGCGGAGGATGGCGGGCCGCCCGTCGTCGCCGGTCCCCACCTTGAGGCCGAGGTCCTTGAGCGTCCCCCGATACCCCGCCATCGCGGCCATGACCAGGTCCTGCGGAGTGGCGGGATCGGACAGGTTCTGCGGCAGAGCCGCGCCGTCGAAGCCCGGGATCCGGGGGCCCGCGGAGGAACGAGCGCCCCCCCCGCCGCCCGGAAGGCGCCCCGCTCCGTCCCCGCCTCCGGGAAATCCGCCGTCAGTCTCCTTGTACCCCTGGTCCAGAGCCCCGGCGTCCGTGCGCATCCCGCTCAAGGTGCGGCCGACGCCCGAGGCATCCAACTGGGACTCCAGCAGCTGCGGCGGGACTTCCGGGCGCTCCGCAGAGGTCGTCCCTCCCGGCCGCGGACCTCGGACCGGGACCTGCCCCGACGTCGGACCCCGGCCCGGACGCGTCCCCGTGCGCACCGCGGTCGCCTGGCCCGGAGCCCCGCCCGCCGGGCCCCGCTCCGCGGCCTCCTGGACCGGCTCCTCTTTTTCCTCGGCCGCGAACAGGGCCTTCTTGCGCAAGTTCGCGTATTTCCCGGCCTGATACTCCAGGCTCTTTATCTTCGCTTCGAGTTCGGCCAGACGCTTTTCGTCCGCCTTGCCCGAAAGGTCCAAGGCCAGCTTGTCCCGCTCCATGGCCGCCTTGTCCAGGTCCTTATGGATCCCCTTCAGGGCCTCATCGAGGTTCCGGCCCTCGTAGTAGACGACTCCGTCGCGCACCTCGAGTCCCGGAGAATCCTTGCCCGCCGCGCCCTCCGCCTTGCGGGCCTCCGGAGGGCTCTCCTTGGAGGCGGCCTTCTTCAGCTCATCGCCGTCGGCGCCGAGGCCGGGCGCCGCGGCCGCCAGGAGCAGGATGGTCAGGAGATGGGCTGGGAGCATCGCAAGCTAGCCGAACAGCCCCTGCATGACCTCGATGGCGCGGGCCAGGGTCGGGCGGTCGAGGGTGAAGGCGAAGCGCACGCAGCCCTCCCCGGAAGGCCCGAAGGCGATGCCCGGGGACGAACCCACGCCGCCCTGGTCGATGAGATAGTCCGTCATGGCCCAGGAATCGCGCTTCCCCTGATATCCCTCCCAAGAGTCCGCGATCCGGCACCAGACGTAGAACGCGCCCTCCGGCTCGAACGGCTCGAAGACCCGGATGGTCTTCAGCCCCGAGAAGAACAGGTCCCGGCGCGCCGCCAGCTCCGAGACCATCTCCCGGACGGCCGTGTCGGGCCCGGTCAGGGCGGCCAGCCCGCCCCACTGGGTTATCGAGGGGACGCCGTTGGTGGTCAGGCGCAAAAGCTTGCGGCAGCGGTCCACGATCAGGTCGTCGTTGACCGCCATGTAGCCCAGCCGCAGTCCGGTCATGGCATAGGTCTTGGAGAAGGTGTAGGCCGTGATGGTCCGGGCGGCGATCTCGGGGATGGAGCCGATGCTGAAATGTCTGCGCCCGTCGAAGATGACGTGCTCGTAGGCCTCGTCGCTCACCACCCACAGGCCGTTCTTGACGGCGAGGCGGGCGATCTGGCGCTGGGCGGCCTCCGACACCACCGCGCCGACGGGATTCTGGGGCGAATTGATGTAGATGGCCTTGGTCCTGGGGGTGATCGCGGCCGCGATCGCCTCCGGGTCATAGAGGAAGCCCTGCTCGGAACGCAGGGCGACCGGCACGGGCACTCCCCCGGGCCGCTTGATCAACTCGGCGATCTCGCTCCACATGGGATCGGGCAGGATGACCTCGTCGCCGGGGGACAACAGGGCGGCGAACGCCATGTAGAGCCCGTGCATTCCGCCGATGGTGACCATCACGTGCTCTTCGTCCTTGACGACCAGCTGGTTCTCCCGGCGCATCTTGTCGAGCATGGCCTGGCGCAGCTGGGGCAGGCCGGTGGACGGCGGATAGTGGGTCTTGCCCTGCCTCATGGCCTCGGTGATGGCCTGCTGGATGCCGGCCGGGACCGCGAAATCGGTGTCCCCGACCTCGAGCCGGTACACCTTGCGCCCCGCCGCCTGCTGCGCCATCATCTTGTCGCGCACCAGGACCAGCGCGCCCAAGGTGATCCCGTCGACGATGTGAGTCATTCCACTGTCTCCTTTTCGACCGGAGCCGGATAGCCGGCCTCGGGATAGCCCTGCGCCGCGGCCTTCTCGCGCCAGGCCAGGGCCTCGTCCTCATCCGCCTCGACGCCCCAGCCGTTGGCGTAGAGGACGGCGAGGTCGAACTGGGCGCGCGGCTCGCCCTGCTCCGCGGCCTTGCGATACCACCCGGCGGCGGCCTCGTAATCCCGCTCCACGCCGATGCCCTGCGCGTACATGACGGCCAGGTTGAGCTCGGCCACCGCGTGCCCCTGCTCGGCCGCCTTGCGGTACCAGAGAAGCGCGGCGTCGAGATCCTTCGCGGCGCCCTGCCCGCCATAGAACATGCTGCCCAGGTTGTTCTGGGCCTTGGCGTCGCCCTGCTCGGCCGCCTTCGCGAGCCACTGCAAGGCCTGGGCCGGGTCCTGGGGGACCCCGAGTCCGTCGCGATACATGAGCCCGAGATTGGACTGGGCCTTGGCGTCCCCTCCTTCCGCCGCCTGCCGGGTCCAGCGCACCGCCTGGGGAAGGTCCTGGGGCACCCCTGCACCCGACAAATACATCCGCCCGAGGAGGGACTGCGCGGCCCGGTCCCCGCGCTCCGCGGCGGGCAAGAGGGATTCCGGGGAGGGGGCGCCGCCCCCGCCGAGGGGAGCCGGCCGCCCCGCGCCGGAAACGGCGGTTTCCTGACCGCCGGTCTGGCGCCAACCCCATTCCAGATACAGCCAGACCGCCCCGGCGAGCAGGAGCAGAGCCGCGACCGACAATACTAGGTTCCGGACCGAGAACAGCGCTGGGATCCGGGAGCCGGTGAAGAACACGCGTTAGAACAGCGTGTAGACGAAAGGGGCCACGGCCGAGGTCTCCGTGAACACCAACAGGATGCCGAAGAGCAGGAGTATGAGCACGATGGGGGTCAGCCAATAGCGCTTGCGCACCTTCATGAACGCCCACAATTCCTTCAAGATCTCCATCCGTGCCATCAGAATTGCCTCTCGTAAGACTTCGGATCCGTGATCGGCTCCCGCGTCTTCCAGTAGCTGTCCCCGGTGCCCAGCTTCTCGTCGAGGAGGTCCTTGCCCAGCAGCCGCGCGATGAGCCGATACGGCGTTACCATGAGATAGAAGACCACGGCCATGAGCAGGAAAGCGTTCACCGCGCCGATCACCCCGACGACGCGCATCCAGGGGCCGTAGACCGGGGTCAATGCCGCGGGCCGCAGCCAGCCCAACAGGGCCGCCGCGGCGCCGGCCCAGAACCAGTAAGGCGCGGCCGCCCCCCCCTTGCGCCAGGACAGCAGGCAGAACACTCCGCAGAGCATCCCCAGACCGAGACCGAACACCCGGAGGTCCTTGAGCGTCGGGGCCGCGGACTTAGTCAAGGGCGAACTCCTTCATCCAGGACTGGTCTTCCTCCGCGGCGCTCTGGGACGTCTTCTCCACCAGGAAGCTGCCCATGGCGAGATAGTCCATGTGCGTACGCATGAAGCAGGTGTACGCGTCCTGCGGAGTGCAGACGATGGGCTCGCCGCGGACGTTGAACGAGGTGTTCACCAGCACCCCGCAGCCGGTCTTCTCGTAGAAGCGCCGCAGGAGCGGATAGAAGGACTCGTTCTCCGGGTCCACGGTCTGGATGCGCGCGGAGTAGTCCACGTGGGTCACCGCAGGGATGTCGGAGCGGGACACGTTGAGGCGCTCGATGCCCCAGAGCTCGCGCTCCCCGTCCCTCATGGGCCGGCGCCGCTCGGGGCGGACGTCGGCCACCAGGAGCATGTAGGGGCTCGCGCAGTCGAGCTCGAAATAATCCGAGACCTTCTCCCGCAGGACGATGGGTGCGAAGGGCCGGAAGGATTCGCGGAACTTGATCTTGAGGTTCATCTTGGACTGCATCTCGACGTTGCGCGCGTCCCCGACGATGCTCCGCGCGCCCAGGGCCCGCGGACCGAACTCCATGCGCCCCTGGAACCAGCCCAGGACGTTGCCCTTGGCGATCATCTCGGCCGCCTTATCGAGCAGCGCCCTGCGCTCGAGCCGCTCGTAGGGGATCTTCCGCTCCTGCAAAAACGACTCGATCTCCGCGTCGGAGAAGGCGGGGCCGAGCAGAGCCGCCTGCATGGAATCGCGCTCCCCGTCGGCCCGCCGCGGCTGGCCCTGCACCTGATGCCACAGGAAGAGCGCGGCGCCGACCGCCCCGCCCGCGTCGCCGGCGGCCGGCTGTATCCACATCCGGTCGAATATCTTCTCGCGGTTGAGCTTGCCGTTGCCCACGCAGTTGAGCGCCACCCCGCCGGCCAGGCAGAGGTTCCTGGAGCCGGTGAGCGCCCGGGCATGGCGCGCCATGCGGCGCATGACCTCTTCGCAGACCTCCTGCACCGAGCGCGCGAGGTCCATCTCGCGCTGCGTGAGCTTGGACTCGGGTTCGCGGGGCGGACCCCCGAAGAGCCGATCGAACTTCTTGTTGGTCATGGTCAGGCCGGCGCAGTAATCGAAATACTCCATGTTGAGCTTGAAGGAGCCGTCCGCCTTCAGGTCCAGCAGTTCTTCATAGATCGCAGCGACGTGCTTCGGCTCGCCGTAGGGAGCCAGCCCCATCACCTTGTACTCCCCGGAGTTCACCTTGAAGCCCGTGTAGTAGGTGAAGGCCGAATAGAGCATCCCCAGGGAATGCGGGAAATGGAGCTCCTTGAGCAAAGAGACCTTGTTGTCCGAACCCCGGCCGATGCTGCTGGTGGCCCACTCACCCACACCGTCCATGGTCAGGATCGCGGATTCCTGGAAGGGCGAGGGGAAGAAGGCCGAGGCCGCGTGCGATTCGTGATGCTCGAGGAAGTGGACCTTCCCCGCGTACCCCAGCGCCTCGCGGACGAGGTCGCGCATCCAGAGCTTTTCCTTGACCCAGAGCGGGATCGCCATGCGGAAGGATTCGAATCCGCGGGGAGCGTAGGCCAGGTAGGTCTGGAGCAGGCGGTCGAATTTGAGGATGGGCTTGTCGTAGAAGCCCACCATGTCGAGCCCGGAGGCCTGGATCCCCCCCGTTTTCAGGCAATACGCGACCGCGTTCTTAGGGAAATCGGGATCATGCTTCTTGCGGGTGAAGCGCTCCTCCTGGGCGGCCGCGACGATCCGGCCGTCCCGCACGAGGCAGGCGGCGCTGTCGTGATAGAAAGCGGATATCCCCAGGATGTCCATGGAACAGCGGCAGTAGGATTATAACCGATTGGGACGGGATTGTCAGACGGACTGCAGGAGCTTGTCCACCAGCGCGATCTCGTTCTTGTCGAGCCAGATGCCGCGGCAGGTCTCGCAGCAGTCCACGCGCAGGAGTTCGCTGATCAGGCCCCCGTTCACCAGCTTGCGCCGGCAGCGGGGGCAATCGCGCTCGGACGGGCGCGTCCGCTTGAGCCCGCCTTCCTGGGCCTTGCGGAACTTCTCGGGATCCTTGGAGACCTTCTCCAGCTCGGAGAGGTCGTACCAGCGGCCGCCGCATT
>Ga0154315_1084_pt3 | contig 16742 bp, 11 predicted proteins | sample RifGroA2_FD_105609 | JGI IMG/M metagenome (GOLD analysis project Ga0154315, IMG submission 105609) | Elusimicrobia bacterium GWA2_69_24
GCCTCCGAGCCCCCGTAGCGGTAGCCCATCATGATGTCCTGGGCCGCCATGGCGATGCGGGTGCGCTTGGTGTTGATGTCGTAGAGCCAGCCGTAGGTGCTGTTGCGGTACTTCGGGTCGGCCTCTTTCTTCTCGGCCAGTTCCCAGACCCGCTGCACCTCGCGGCTCAGCTTCGGGTCCGAGAAATAGTCCCGCGGCTGGGGCCGGTACCAGGTATCCTTGCCCCCCGCGGTCCGCAGGACCACGCTCTTCTCCCGTTCGTCCTGTGAGAGCTTGGGCCGCGGGACCTTCTTCATCTGGGAGTTGACCCAGCTCTGCGCCCGCGGGGTCGAGTTCAGGGCGGCGAGGTCGAGCGACGACCGGCCCAGCCCGGGCTGGAATCCGCCTAGCGCGGAGCCGGCGCCCGGGACGAGGTCCCCGGCGTCGCGGTTCTGCGACTCGAGCCACCCAGCGATCCTGCCCACCTTGGCGATCAAGGACGCCCGCATCTCGGGCGGGAGGTTCGGGTCGGCCAGCTTCTGCTCGGCGGCGACCTTGACCTCGGCCGGCGTCAGCGCGCTGCGGCTGAGATAAGTCTGCACGGCCTTGTAGGCCTCCTCCGGGGTGAGGTCCAGTCCTTCCTCCACTGACGCCATCCTCGCCAGGAAGGCATCATGCGACTCCTGGCGCCCCCGGCCGAGCTGGACCCCCACGGCTCCGGGGAAGACCGCGCGCATCTTCTGGTAAGCCCGCAGGGCGTCCGACTCCGGCGCGCCCTTGGCCTCCCGGTCGAGCGCCGCGAGCTCTTTGGGGGAGAGCACGGTACCGAGGGTCCGACCGTCCAGATAGGCTTGTTTGACCTTGGCTGTGGCGGAGGAGAAGATGACGGGATCGGAGGGGACGGCGAAAGCCGCCGTCGGGAGCAAAAGCAGGAGCAGAAAGGGCAGAGGGCGGGGTCTCATCTCGGCACCAATCAGGAGTGTAGACCCGGAACCCCGGGATTTCAAGGGCTCGGGTTCACATCCCGAGACGGCGCTCGAGCTTTGCCATCCGCTTCTCGCTGCCGTGGAAGACCCGGCGCTTGACGAGGGAGCGGATCTTGGCGAGGCCCTGCCGCGCCCAGGCGAAGCGCCCGCTCAGCAGATAGAGCCCCAGCAGGATGAAGGGCGTTCCCGGGCCGGGAGTGAGCATCAGAGCGGCGCCGGCCCCGAGCATCGTGAAGCCCACGGCGACGCCCCACGAGCTGTTGCGGAGGCGTTTGAGGGCCGAGGGGCGGGGGAGGGGGAGGGGGACGGCGGCGCGCGGCGCGGTCCCGGTGAGCCGGGAAAGGCCCGAGCGTCCGGCGACGGCGAAGCCCGGTCCGGCCTCGACCGCATCCGCGGCGGGCTTCCCGGTCCGGCCGCCGTCGAATACCAGGCGCGGGAGGATCCGCGCGGCCTGCAGGGCGGCCAAGGGGTTCGCGGGGCGTGGAGCGTCCGCTTCGGCCGTCTCCGCGGCCCGCGCCGAAAGACCGTATCCGGCGGCCCGGGCTACCCGCCGCGCGGCGGTCGCCGATACCGCGGTCTGGAGGGCCGCCAGCCGCGGCGCCGCAACGGTCGGCGCCGGCAGGGAGAGCGACCCTGGAGTGGGGAGCCCCAGGAGCGGCAGGGAGGCGGCCCCGGGCAGGGTCGGGAACCCAAGCCCGCTCCCGGGATCCGCGGCCGGGAAGGTCACGGGGACCACGGGCAGGCCGAGGGGCGCGGCGACCGGCGCGGCGACGTGGAGGGACTGGGCGGCGGCGGAGAGCGGCATGCAGAAAGCCGCGCCCAGGAGCAGGGCGATGCGGAGACCGCGTTCCATCTCCCCGGAATATAGCCGGAACGCGGCGCCCGCGCCTGAGTCATCCGACCCCCCGCGCCGGGCCTTCGGGCCCAGGCTCGGTGAGGGGACGCCCCTTCCAGACATGATATATTCAGGGGGCATGGACCGCGGGTCTCTTCTGTCCTTGGGAGCGAACGACCTCCTGCAGCGAGGCTGGGCGGCGCTTTCGGTCCCCCTGCGCCGGCTGCTCCACAAGCCCCTGCGGGTGAGCGCCGAGCTCACCCGGCGCTGCAACCTGCGCTGCCTCCATTGCGCTTTCCCCTGCGCCGAGGACGCTCCCGACCGTCTCTCTTTGGGGCAATGGACGGGGATACTCCGGAGCCTGCGCCGGGAACTGGGACCCTATTTCCTCGCCTTCGGGCACGGGGAGTCGCTGCTCGAGCCCATGCTTTTCCCCCTCCTGGCGGAGGCCGCCGCCCTGGGCGCGAGGACCCTGCTCGTGTCCAACGGCACGCTCATCGAGGGCGACGTGCCTGAGAGGCTTTGCGCCGCCGGCCTGGGCAAGCTGCAGCTGTCCATTGACGGGACGCAGGCCCGGACCCACGATCTGGGGCGGGGGACCCCGGGGACGCATGCCCAGGCGCTGCGCGCCCTCGATGCCATGAGGAGGCTTCCGGGCTGCCCCAGTATCGGGCTGAATGCGATCATCGCCGGGCACAACCTCCCGGAGCTGGCGGGGCTGGTCCGTTGGGCCGCGGCCGAGGGCCTGGACGGGGTGTCTTTCCAGCCGCTGATGCGCACGGGCCCCGATTGGGGCGCCCTGTGGCCCCGGGACCCGGGAGCGGTCCGGAGCGCGATCGGGACGCTGCTGGAGATGAAGGACGCCGGCTTCCCGATCCGCAACTCGCGGGAGCAATTGTCGGCCCTGGAGGGCTACTTCGTCGCCCCGGATTCCTGGCCCGGCGGCCTGACGTGCGCCGCGGGGGAAGGTCTGCTCATCCGGCAGGACGGGGCCTTGCAGTTCTGCGTCCAGCGGGGCCCCTTCGGCGACCTCCGCCGGGAGGAGATCGGCGCGGTCTTGCGCTCCGACTCGGCCCGCCTCCGGTACCGGGAAGTTCTGGAGTGCCGGCAGACCTGCCTACTGCTGAACTGCAATCACCGGCCGTCGCTCCGTACGATAGCCGAGGGACTGGGACGCAGCCTGCGCCAGGCGAAGTAGGCTTCGCGCCGGAGCCGGCGGAACGCGCCGGGATGCGCCGTTTTCAGCCAACTCGCCCCCCGGAACGCGGCTGAGGCGAAGGATCCCGGCCAGACCGTCTCGGCGGGAGTTATCCAGCGGGCCTTTCCCTCGGCGGCTTCCCGGTAGGTCGGGCAGGAGGCGCAGGGGATGTCCGCCCGCGGCGGAGCCTGTCCCATGAGCATCCGCCGCGCATACCCTATCCGCTCCCCGTTGAGGCTCTCGACCAGGCCCTCAGTGAAAGCGTCCCCGAGGTCCGCCCAGAAGTTGCTGCAGCAGCCGAGGAGCCGGCCGTCGAAGTTGATCTGGGGCTGGCGCCAGAGCTGGGTGCAGATCCTCCGGAGTATGAGGTCCGTGTCGTAGACGGTAACCGGTCCCGCGGCCTGCGCCGCCGCCCGACCTTCCGCGCCGGGTTCCCAGGAGAGTTTGACGAAGAACTCCATGCCGAGCTCGCGGGCCAGTTCCCGCGCCGCGGGGATCTCGCCTTCGTTGTCTCCCAGGGCGACGAATTGCCATTTGAGGAGGGGGAAGGGAGTGCCCCGGGCGGCCTTGAGCGAATTGAGTCTCCGGATGTTCCCGATGACCCGGTCGAAATCGCCGCCCGCGCGGTACCGGGAGTGGGTCTTCTGGCAGGCTCCGTCCAGGGCGCAGGTGATGCTCCAGAACTCGCAGCGCACCAGGGCTTCCAGCACCGTCTGCGGCACGTCGTTGAAGTTCGACCCGTTGCCCGCGCTCAGGCTGACGCCCTTGCGGTGGGCGTACTCGACGATCGCCGACAGGTCCGGGTTCAGGAACGGCTCTCCCCAGGTGGAGAGTTCGATGTCCAGCACCCAGGGGTTCTCGTCGACCAACCCGCGGAAATCCTCGAACTTCAAGAATCCCGTGCCGATCCCCTTACGGACCTCGCCCCGGGTCGTGGGGCAGAGGGGGCAATGCAGCTGGCAAGTCGTCGAGGCTCCCAGGCGGATCCGCGGGGGCTGGATCCAGGGGGGCATCGGCTTCACCGCGACGGACGGCGCAGGGCCTGGAGGTTGAGCCCCAGCAGGCGCCACTTCGCGTTGAAGTAGCGGTACGCGTACTCGAGGAGCGGCACGTCCGACACCTTGCCGTCGGTCGCGGAGGCATGCCGCAGGAGCTTGACCCCGTTCTTCTCCACGACGAGCCCCTGATGGGAGATGAGCACCGGGATGGCGGGGGAGTTCTCGCGCACGAAGCTGACCACCGTGCCGGCGGGGATGCGCGCCGCGTAGTCCGGCAGGAACTCGATGGGCAGATAGGGCACGGCCACGGCCTGCGGGGAGAGGCCCTTGGTCTCCTGGCGCAGGCGGCCGACCAGCTCAACCTTCTCCTCGGCGGAGAGCTTGCCGACGCCCTGGAGGTCGGCGGTGGTCTTGTGCAGGTACCAGGCGGCCTTGTCGATGACCTTGGAGGAGACCCGGACGTCGTCGCCCGCGACCACCCGGGTGATGTCCTCCAGGTAGCCCGCCGCCTCGTTGTTGGGGATCCAGTCCGCCTCGGGGAAGTGGTTGCGGGAGGCGTAGCTCACGACGCCGTCCTTGTAGCGTATCTTCTGCAGGGTCTGCTTGGCCCGCTCGGGCTCCGGCTCCAGGGCCAGGGCCAGGACTTCCTCGACGAAGGTGGTGCAGTCGACCGCGTCGAAGCGCATGAGCGGGTCGCGGTCGAAGTCGCCCTTCTCGCCCTCGCCCAGCGGCCCCAGATGATAGGGCGTGCCCACGAAGCGTTCGCTCACCTTGCCCACCAAGGGGGAGGGATCGTGGAGCGTACGCAGGGCCGTCGCGATCTCCGGCTCCGCCATCTTGTAGAAGGGCTTGTCCTCGCCGGCGCCGGCGGGACCGGCCAGAACGGACGTCAGCAGCAGCAGGATCGCGCAGCCCATGGTTTTAGTGCCGGAAGTGGCGCACTCCGGTGAAGATCATCGCCAGGCCGAACTCGTCGGCCAGCGCCACGGACTCGCGGTCGTCGGAGGACCCGCCCGGCTGGATCACGGCCGCGATGTTGGCCTCGGCGGCCTCGCGGATCTCCTGGGGGCCGAGCGCGCCGTCGGAGGCCAGGACCATGGGCTGCAGCGGGGACACCACGGGGTGCCGCTCCTGGCTCTTGACGACGGCCAGCCGCACCGCGTCCAGCCGGCAGGGCTGTCCTCCTGCGATGGCCATGGTGGTCGTGCCGCGGCCCACCACCGCCGCGTGGGTCGCGGCGTGCTTGGCGACCCGCCAGGAGAATTCGAGCGCGGCGCGCAGCCCCTCGGAAGGCGGGGTCTTCGTCACTACGCGCGCAACGGCTCCCGCGGGGGGCGTGTCGCGGTCCTGGATGAGCACCCCTCCGGAGACGGTGGTGATCCCGCTTTCGTGGGCCGAGAGGAGCAGGGAGGGGAGTTGGACCAGGCGGACATCCTTCTTGGCCTTCAGGACGTCGATCGCGTCCGATGAGAACTCGGGGGCCAGGATGCATTCGAGGTACTCGGGGGCCAGCGCGCGGGCCGCATCGAGGTCCACCTCCCGGTTGAAGGCGGCGACGCCGCCGACGCAGGCGGGCGGGTCGGCGTCGTAGGCCTGGCGCGCCGCCTCCCCGATACGCTCCGAGACCGCGACCCCGGCGGGGATGCCGTACTTCACGATGGCGCAGGCGGGCAGGGAGAACTCCCCGACCAGCTCCACGGCGCGGTCCATGCTGAGATAATGGTTGTAGGACAGGGGCTTGCCGCACAGGAGCTTGGCGGCGTTGAGCCCCCAGGGGCGCGCTCCGCTGAGGCTGTAGAGGGCGGCTCTCTGGTGGGGGTTCTCGCCGTAGCTCAGGTCCGCGGCCTTCTTCAGGCTGACGATCATCTCATCGGGGAGATGCTCCAAGGACGGCAGATGCGACAGATATTGGGCGACGGTCGCGTCGTAGTAGGAGACGCAGTAGAAGGCCTTGGCCGCCAGGGTCTGGCTCCGTTCCACGATGAGCCCGCGGCCCAGGCGCAGGGTCGCAAGCACCGAGGAATAATCCTTGGGCTCGCAGAGGGTGATGACATGGCGGAAGTTGCGGGCCGCGGCCAGGAGCAGGGCGCAGCCCCCCGCGTCCACGAACTCCATGGCCTCCTTCTGCGTCATCTGTCCCGACTCCAGAACGCCGGCGAGGGGGTAGAGGTTGACGGCCACGAGGTCGATGGGCGGGATGCCTTCCCGGTCCAGGTCGCGCATGTGCGCCCCGTCCTGCCGGTCCGCCGCGATGCCGGCGAGGATGCGGGGGTGGAGCAGACGCACGCGCCCGGCGCAGAGGTCTCTCTGACCGGTGAGCTCCTGGACGTCCTGGAAGAGTATCCCCTCCTGCTGGAGGGTCTTGGCGGTGCCGCCGGCCGACAGGATGCGGTAGCCCAGGGCGCTGAGTCCCCGGGCGAAGTCGACGATGCCGGTCGTGTCCGCGACGCTGAGCAGCGCGGTCTTGGGGAACCCCGGGGCTTCCCAGTCCTGCGGGCTCATCGGAGCAGCTCCAGGAACGCGGACTCATCCAGGATGCGCACGCCGAGCTTCTTGGCTTTCTCCGCCTTGGAGCCGGGCTCCTTGCCGACCACGACGAAGGAGGTCTTCTTGGAGACCGAGCCGGAGGCGCGGCCGCCCAGGAGCCGGACCTTCTCCTCGGCCTCGGCGCGCGGCAGGGCGTCCAGCTCCCCGGTGAACACGAAGGTCTTGCCCGCCAGCCGGGCGTCCGCGGGAACCGCCGTCTTCGGCTCGGTGAGCGTGAGCCCGGCCGCGCGGAGCTTGGCCAGCAGGGACTCGGCCTGGGGCTGGCGGAGGAAGCCCCAGACGGAACCGGCGACGACTGGGCCCACCTCGGGGATGAGCTCGAGCGTCTCCAGCTCGCTGGCGCACAGGGTTTCCAGGGCGCCGAAATGGGACGCCAGGTCGCGCGCGGTCTTCTCCCCGACCTGCGGTATGCCCAAGGCGAAGAGCAGGCGGGACAGGGGACGCTTCTTGGAGTCCTCGATCGCGGCCAGGAGGTTGGCGGCCCGCTTCTCGGCGAAGAGCTCGAGGGCGAGCAGGTCCAGGAGTCCCAGCGTGTAGATGTCGGCGATGTCCTTGAGGCGGCCCCGGTCCACTAGCTGGTCCGCCACGGCCGAGCCGAAGCCCTCGATGTCGAGCCCGTCGCGCGAGGCGAAATGGAGCAGCCGCCGCTTGAGCTGGGCCGGGCAGGAGGGGTTGATGCAGCGGTAAGCGACGAAATCCTCCTCCTTCTGCACCGTGCCCGCGCACACGGGGCATTCCTTGGGGACGCGGATCGGGCGTTCCCTGCCGGAGCGCTCCTCCGGGACCACGGCCACGACCTTGGGGATGACCTCCCCGGCGCGCTCGATGACCACCCGGTCCCCGACCTTGACCCCCAGGCGCTCGATCTCGTCGAAGTTGTGCAGGCTGGCCGAGGAGATGGTCACGCCCGAGAGGAACACGGGTTCCAGTTCGGCCACCGGGGTGATGGTCCCGGTGCGTCCCACCGAGAAGACCACCTTCTTCAGGAGGGTGGTGGCCTGCTTGCCGGGGAACTTGAAGGCCATGCCCCAGCGTGGGCTCTTGTTGGTCGTCCCGAGGAGCCGCTGTTCGTCGAGGCGGTCCACCTTGGCGACCAGGCCGTCGATCTCGTAATCGAGGGTGTCCTGACGCCCGCGCATCTCCTCGTAGAAGGCCGCGAGCTCCGCCGCGTCCGCGCAGCGTCGCCGCAGTTCCGAGGAGGGGATGCCCAGGGCGCGGCAGGCCTCCAGGAAACCCCACTGCGTCTCGAAGGGCGCCCCGCCCTCCATGCGCCCGAAGGAGTGGGCGAAGAAGCGCAGGCCCCGCTCGGCCGTGGCCCGGGGGTCTTTCTGGCGCAAAGAGCCGGAGGCGCAGTTGCGCGGGTTCACGAAGGGTTCGTCTCCTTCCCGCAGGAGCCGTTCGTTGATCCTCTTGAAGTCCGCTTTCCCGAGGAAGACCTCGCCCCGGACCTCCAGGAGAGCCGGGACCGCGTCCCCCTGCAGGCGGAGCGGGATGGAGCGGATGGTCCGGACGTTGAGGGTCACGTCCTCGCCGGTACGGCCGTCGCCGCGGGTGGCTCCCAGGACCAGCCGCCCGCGCTCGTACACCAGGGAGAGGGAGAGCCCGTCGATCTTGGCCTCGACCACGTAGCCGGAGGGGGGGCGGCCGAGTCCCTTATGCACGCGCTCGTCCCAGGCGCGGATGTCCGCCGCGTCGTAGGAGTTGTCGAGCGAGAGCATGGGCACGGCGTGCGCGGCCGGGGCGAACTCGGTGGAGGCGGTCCCGCCGACGCGCACGGTGGGGGAGTCGGGGTCCCCGAGCTCCGGGTGGGCCGCCTCCAACCCGCGGAGCTTGCGGAGCAGCGCGTCGTATTCCTGGTCCGAGACCGAGGGCCGGTTCTCTATGTAGTAGCGGCGGTCGTGCTCCCGGATCTCCCGGCGGAGCTTCTCGGCGGCGCGCGCGGCGTCCTTCATCCCCGATAATCTACAAAATCCGGCGGCGGCTCAGGGCGGGCGCGGAGGGGGGCCGCTTCGTAGACCGAGATGGCGGGACTGCCGTCGGGATCGGGGAATCCCCGCAGCAGACGCAGTTCCTTCCCCGCGGCCGCGGCCGCCTCCCGCAGACCCCGGCGCGCCGGGGTATCGGCGTCTCCCTCATCGTAAAGGACGTAGCGGATGGCGGCATCCCGCACCAGCCTCGGGAAGCCCTCGGGGTCCGCGACGAACTCGGGGGCGAAGGCCCTCACCGGGAAGATCCGGCCCGCGGAAAGGAATTCGAGGTTGTACTGCAACCCTCTATCGATCAGACAGGGATGCGTCGCTCCCTCGGCCAGCAGCCAGTCGTTGAGGGCATACGCCGCGGGAGAACAAAGGGGCGCCAGACCGTGAGGTGAACGCAGGCGGGCGGGGAAAGCGGGGGGCGCCATGCCGCCGATGAGCAGCACGACGGCCCCGGCGATGACGTTCCTTCGCGCCAGCGGCAGTACCTTGAAGAGGCGATCGACGGCGTCCGTCAGGGAGAGCGCCAGGGTCATGGCGAGAAAGGGGACGACCGGGAGCAGATGGTCGTCTTGCAGCACCGTCGCCGCGAAGGGACTCGCCGCCAGGAAGCACGCCGTGAAGGTCAGGGGGAATAGCCGGAGTCGGACCGGGACCCGCCCCCCTGCGAGCCGGCAGGAACCCAGGAGCCACCCATGCGCCAGCAATAAGAGGATGCGGCTCCAAGGGGGAGAGCGCCGCCGGTCCGGCGGGGTCTGGAAGCATTTCTCCACCAGGTGATCTTTTTTCGGAAGCCGGCAGACCTGCCGCAAGCGCCGCTTCAGGTTGCCCAGATAGTCGGAATTATCGACGCCGTCGGGCGTGCGCGGGAGCCGCTGGACGGCCGCCGAGCGCAGTTCAGCGACGCGCGCGGGGCGGAGGAAGAACGGCGACCATCCCGCCAGAAACGACAGTAAGCCGAGGATCCCGATCAGGATGGCCCGGCGCGGAGCCCGGCGCACGGAAAGGAGTACCGGCTTGGCGAAGTAGACCGTCCCGACGGCGGCGAGAGCCGCCAGGGAGAACAGGAACCAGCTCCGGCTCGACAGCGCCGCCCCGCAGCAGAGGCACCCCAGGCAGAGCGACGGCAGGCCGGCCCCGCGGCGCCAGCGCAGGAAGAACAGCAGCGCGCCGGATTGGAACACCAGCAGGACCGAACCGGTGAGCATGCCGAAGCGGGTCGCGGAGACGAAGAAGACGAAGTAAGTGGAAAGGAGCAGACAGCAGGCCCATGCGGTGAGGGTGTCGTGAAAGCAGTCCCGGCAGAAACGATAGGTGAGAAGCAGGGTAGCGGCGCCACCCAGCACCGCGAACGCCCGCAGCACCTCGATGCGCACGCCGAACAACGCCAACAGGGGAGTCAGAAGGAGCGCTTCGGTCGGTCCATGATAGGCATGCCAATCGAGCCCGATCTCCCGGACATGGTCGAGGCCGATCCCCAGAGCATCCAGGAAGAGGAAGCTGGGGAGAGCGGTGTACGTTTCATCGAAGAAGGGTCCGGGGAGGGAAAGATGCGGGAGCGTGAACCATAGGTACGGCGCCAGGAATGAAGCGCAGAGGAGCCAATGTACCACCGAGCCAGACTTCGCGGGCAACGTCCCCCGGCTTTCCCGCCGATTCATGATATATCATAGCCCATGGGGCGATCCCAAGGGGGGGAACTCACGATCAGGCGGGTCCCCGCGTGAGCCGCCGCAAAGGCGCGGGCGGCTCGGCGGCCCCCGCCCGTCCCCGCCTCGCTTCCGGACTCGTCGTCGCCGCGCTGGCGGTCTGGGCCGGCATCGTCCTGAAGGCCTCCTATGCGGCTCTGGGCTGGCCGTTCACGGGCGAGTCCCTGCGGGCCCTGACCTGCATGCCGTCGCCGGGTGACTTGGCCGTAGCCGCGCGCCACATCGGGCGGTTCGGAGCGGCGTCGGTCGCCCTGCTGTCCTGTTTCGGCGTCGGACGGGCCGCGCTCGGCTCTCGGGGCCTCGCGTTCAAGAACCCCTGGGAGGCGGCCGGACTGACCCTGGCGGTCGGCCAGGCGCTCTGCGGCGCGGCGCTCCTGCTCTGCGGCCTGGCTGGGATCCTCCATCCCGTACCGCTCGCCGGTCTGACCGGCGCCGCTGGCCTCTACGGCGCCGTCGCCCTGCGCGACTGGCTGCGCCGTTGGCGGGGAGACCCCTCGTGGCTGGCCCCTTGGCCGCGCGTCCATCCCGTCGCGAGCGCCGCGCTGGTCGCCGCCCTCGCGGGCGCCGTCCTCTACGAACTGCCCTTCCTGCTGGCCCCCGAGACCTTCTACGACGCCCTGGTCTACCACCTGAACCTGCCCAACCTCTACCTGATCGAGCATCGCATCGTCCCCACGCCGAGCAACATCTACTCGGGGATCCCGGCCATACCTCAGATGCTGTACGCGCAAGCCATGGCCGTCGGAGGCCCGGCGGCGGCGCGTTGGGTCAACGCCGCATGGGGTCCCGCGACCGGGCTGCTCCTGGCCGGGATCGCGGTGCGCTGGGGTCTGGGCGGGGCCGGTCTCTGGGCGGCGGGTTTCTATCTGCTGACGCCGCTCGTCCTCTATGAGTCGCATCGGACCTCGGTCGGCCTGGCCTGGGGATTCTTCCTGACCGCGGCGTTCGGCGCTCTGCTCGCCGCCCTGGAGGAGCCCGCGGGGACTCCGGAACGGAGGCGTTGGTGGATCGTCGCGGGGCTGTTGGCGGGAACGGCGATGGCGACCAAGTACCCGGCCTGGGGCCTGCCGTTCGCCGCGGCGGCGGCCGTCCTCTTCCATGCCCGGCGCGCCCCCGCCGCCCGCGCGAGGCTGCCGGAGCTGGCGCTGGCGGTCCTGGCGGCGGCGGCGGCGTTGTCTCCCTGGCTGGCCAAGAACGCGGCCTTCTACGGGAACCCGGTCTATCCCTACCTGCATGAGACCTTCACCTCGTCGCCCGCGTCGCGGGCCGGCTGGCTGGATCTGCGCCGCAAGCATCTGTCGGCGGCCGAGGCGGATTGGCGGGCCCTCAACAGCGACGCCAACGCCCGGGACCTCAGGAGGACGGTGACGACCTGGGATGGCCTCCGGGACTACCTGCGCCATCCCTGGGATTTCTCGACCCGCGCGCACTTCTTCGAGGCGGAACTCATGGGACCGCTGTTCCTCTGTCTAGTCCCGCTGGCGTTCCTGGGCGCTCCGGCCGTGCCGGCCTATCCCCTTCTGGCTCTCGCGACGGCGGCATGCTGGCTCCCGTTGAGCCTGATCAGCGGCATGCCGCGCTTCTTCGTCCCGTGTCTGGCCCCTCTCAGCCTCCTCATCGCGGCCGCCGTCTTCGCGCTGGGCTCCGCGGCGGCGCGCTCTTGGATCCTGGCGGCCGCGGCGGCGGTCTGTTGGGGGAACCTCCTCGTGACCGCCGTCTCCCCTTCCGGCGCCTATCTCGCGGGGGTGGTCTCGGGCCGGGTCCCCGAGCCCGAGTTCCTGCGGGGAGGGAAGACGGGATACCCTACTCCACCCTACGCCGGCATCGAATTCATCAACCGCCATGCACCCGCCGACGCCAAGGTGATGCTGGTGGGGGACCCGCGGGGTGTCTATCTCGAACGGCGCTACCTCGCGAGCTCGCTCTTCGCGGCCCAGGACTTCGAGGACGTGTTCAACTCGAGTGCCAGCCCCGAGGACCTGGTCCAACGCCTGCGCCGGGCGCAGGTGACGCATTTTCTGGTCAATCGCGGGGAGTTGGCGCGGGTCAGGCCCAGCATGTACATCTCGCCGCAAGGGAAGGTCAACTACGACGGTTTCTGGCGACGCTACACCGAGAGGGTCTTCGCCGAGGGAACGGACCTCAACGACTACCGGGTGCTGGTGTACCGTCTGCTGTCAGAGGAGGAGGCGGGCCGGCCGCACGAGACGGATGACCTCTTTCGCACGGCCTTCAACCTGAGTCCGCTCTAGTGCGGCGAATGGGCCGCCGCATTCAGCGGCGTCGGAGAGCGAGCTCGACGATGGGCGGAGGGGACGGTCGGACGCCCGGCGGCACCGCAGTCCGCTCCCCCGCGTCCCGGAGCCGGTATAAGGTCCCGCCGTGGCGGTCGCGCTCGAGCTCCTCGAGGCGGTCCCGCCAGAAAGCCGCCAGCAGCTCGATCCGGTCCGCGGGCAGGGCTCCCAGCTTCGCGCCCAGGAGCCGTTCGGCCTCGGGCGCGGTGAAAAGGATGTGGGTCACCCCTTTGCGCGCCAGGGCCTCGCGCAGTCCCTCGGTCGACCCGGCCGCGGCGAGAGCTTCCAGGAAGAAATTCCGGTCGAAGCTCGTGAAGGTCAGGGTGTCCCGGGGTATGGGGTAGCGGCGTTCGTCGCCCAGCACCAGGATCCGGGAGGACTCGGGCAGACGCGCCGCGTACCAGGCCAGTTGGCTGAAAGGGACTGGGTAGCCGTGGTGAGGGCGGGAGAGGTAGGCCGGCTGGGTCTCGTATCCGAACACCACGGACGGGACTTCTTTCTCGTTGAGCATGGCGGCGTTCCAGGACACGTTCCATAGGACGACCAGCACCGCGGTCCACGGCAGCCAGCCGCCCCAGCGTTTGCCCAGGCGGTCGAGGGACTGGGCCGTGTACAGGCAGAACAAGGGCAGCGCCGGGATGAGCAGGCGGATCATGGAGCTCTGCGCGCTCCAGCCCAGGTAGGAGGCCCCGAACACGGCCAGCACCCAGCCGAAGGGGAAAGGGGACTCCGCGGCGAAGAGGGTCAGGGGCAGGAACGCCAGGAACACCGGGCCGATGAAGGAGAACGAACTCCTGCCCTCTATGAAGAGCCGCCAGGGCGTCAGCACCCAGGTCCGCCAGTCCAGAAGGCCGCCGTACCAGTAGTGTCCCCGCGCCGAGGCCTTGAAGCCTTCCAGGTCCACGCCCGAGGCGCCGCCATGGGACCAGGGCTCGAGGAAGGGGTAGACGGGATTCCCGGTGAACGACAGGTTCTTGAACAGCCACGGCGCCAAGAGCAGCGCGGCCGCGCCCGCCCAGACGGCGCCCAGCGACCAGCGCAGGCGCGAGGAGAGGTCCCGGCGGCGCAGCAGCCAGACGCCCAGCGCGGCGCCCGAGGCGGCGGCGGACCATATCACCGTGTACTTCGTCCCCATGGCCAGCCCGTGGAACACCCCGGACAGGATCATCCAGGAGACCGCGTTCCCCGGGGCCGAAGCCCCGGCCGGGGGTTTGCCGCGGGACGGAGCGCCCGAAACGGCATTGCCGCCGGGGACGGGGAGCGCGAAGACCGCGCGGATCAAGGTCCATACGCCCATGAATTGCCAGAAGGCGGCTCCGAGCTCGACGCCGGTCTGCCAGGCCGCGAGGGCGGCCACCGGGATCGCGGCGAAGAGCGCGGCCGCGAGCAGGCCCGTGCGTCGCGAGGACGCGGTGCGGCCGAGCCCATAGAGCGCCAGCAAGGTCAGCAGCATCATCCAGAGATGGAGGAGCTTGGCGGGAGGCTCTCCGCGCAGGATCAGGGCTATGGCGTACAGCATCTCCATGTTCTGGGGGAAATTGGAGTGCAGGATCCCTTCCAGCGGGACCAAGCCGCCCCGGATCAGGTAGAGCTGGGGGGCTCCCAGGTGATAGACCAAGGAATCGTGGAAGGTCTCCGGAGCCAGGGCGCCGACCAGGTGCAGGAGCGCGGCGTAGGCGGTCAGCAGCAGCAGCGCCCATTCCAGGGAGTCGAGGGTAGGCAGTGAGGGCGGCTTCCCAGAGTTGCGGCGGGGGAGAGGCTCCCCGGTCCGGCGCAGCATCTGTCTAGCAGCCAGGGCGAGGCCGACGCCGAGGGGGCCCAGGGTGGCCAGGATGGGGCGGATTCCGGCGGCCAGGATGGCCAGCTCCACGAGAGCGAGCGCGCCCAGCCCCAGTCCTTGCGCGAGCAGGAACCGCTCCAGCCTGCCTATGGGGAATTTGCAGGTCTTGCTCAGCAGGAGCGAGCCCCAACCGAATGCCGCCAGAGCGATGGTCGAAAGCGCTCCGATCGCCAGCGCGTGGGCGCCGATGACCTCCAGGATCGGCGCAGCCCGCGGGGCGCCGACCCAGGGGCGCAGGGCCAAGAATTCGAGTCCTTGCCGCAGGATGGGGCCGGAGCCGGAGTAGGCTTTCCAGAGGATGAACGCGGCCCAGGCCGCGAACAGGACTGCGGCGGCCTTATCCAGCCTCTTCGGCATGGGGAGGGGGACGGAAGGCCTGGATCTTGTCGAGGATGCCGTTGATGAACTTGCTGGAATCCTGGGCCGAATAGAGCTTGGCGATCTCCAGGGCCTCGTCGATGACCACGCTGGCGGGGGTCTCGGGGCAGTTCAGGAGCTCATAGGAGGCGAGGCGGAGGATGTTGCGGTCCACGGCGGCCATGCGGTCGAGAGCCCAGTTCTGCGCCGTCTCCTGGATGCGCGCGTCCAGGTCGGCCAGACGGCTCTCGGCGCCCTGGATGAGCCCGCGCGCGAACTCCTCGGACTTGGCGTCGAGGCCGGAGTCCGCGCTGACGATGAGGATAGCCGAGTTGGAATCCATGCGGGCCGTGTCCATGAGGTAGAGCGCTTGGAGTGCGAACTCGCGGGCCTGTCTCCGGCGTCCCATTCTAGAGGCTCCCCTTGAGACCGGCCATCTCCAGCGCGGCGAGGGCCGACTCCCGGCCCCGGTCCATCCCGCCCCGGGTGCGCTCCACCGCCTGCTTCCAGGTGTTGGGGACGATGATCCCCAGGATGCAGGGGGTCCGGGTCTCCAGGGCGATGCGCTGGACGGCGTGGATCACGGCGTCGGAGATGTAGTCGTTCTGCGGGGTCCCGCCCTTGAGGATGGCTCCCAGGCAGATGACCGCGTCGAAGCGGCGGGAGCGCGCCAGCTCTTGCGCTGCCCAAGGGATCTCGTACGCGCCCGGGACCCGCAGCACGCGGACCGCGGCCTTCCCCACGCCGCGTGCGCGCAGGGTCTTCAGGCAGTTGGCCAGGAGGCGGTCGGTGATCTCCTCGTTGAACCGGGAGGCGACGATGCCGAATCTGGGGTTCCTCACTTTTTCCTCTTCCCGTCGAGATGTTCGGTCAGGCTGAAGTGGGGGCGGGGCTCCTGGGCCGGATGGGCGTGGTCCAGGAGGTGACCCAGCTTGAGGCGCTTGGTGTCGAAGTAGCGGGCGTTGTGCGCGTTGGGGCGGATCTGCAGGGGCACGCGCCCGACCACCCTGAGGCCGAACCCGCCGATCCCGACGATCTTGCGCGGGTTGTTGGTCAGGAGGCGGATCTCGCCGAGACCCAGGTCGGCCAGGATCTGGGCGCCGATGCCGTACTCGCGGAGGTCAGCCTTGAAGCCCAGGGCCTCGTTCGCCTCGACGGTGTCCAGACCCCCGTCCTGCAGGGCGTAGGCGCGGACCTTCTGCGCCAGGCCGATGCCGCGGCCTTCCTGCGAAAGGTAGAGCAGGACGCCGCGCTTCTCCTTGGCGATGGCCCGCATGCCGGCTTCGAGCTGGGGGCCGCAGTCGCAGCGCAGGGAGAACAGGGTGTCCCCGGTCAGGCAGGAGGAGTGGACGCGCACGAGCACGCCGCGGACGTCCCGCAGCGTGCCCATGGAGAGGGCGAGATGCTGGCGGCCGCTCAGAGACTCCTCGTAGACCGTAAGGTCGAACTCGCCGTGGCGGGTCGGGATACGGCAGGAGCCGAGGCTGCGCACCAGTTTCTCGTTGGCGCGGCGGTGCTCGATGAGGCTCTTGATGGTGATGAGCCTGAGCCCGTGCCGCTTGGCGAAGCGCGCCAGCTGGGGCAGGCGGGCCATGGTCCCGTCGGGGTTGAGGATCTCGCAGATGGTCCCCGCGGGCTCGAGCCCCGCCAGCCGGGCGAGGTCGACCGCGGCTTCGGTGTGGCCGGCCCGGACCAGCACCCCGCCTTCCCGGGCCCGGAGGGGGAAGATGTGCCCGGGGCGGAGGAAATCCTCGGCCCGGGAGCGGGGGGAGATGAGCCGGCGCACCGTCCTCGCCCGGTCCGCGGCGGAGATCCCCGTCGTGGTCCCGCGCCGCGCGTCCACGCTGACGGAGAAGGCGGTGTCCCGGCCCGGCCCCTCCTCGCCTGCGGGGACCATCGGTTCGATGCGCAGCCGGTCGAGGTCGCGGCCCGACATCGGCACGCAGATGAGCCCGCAGCCGTGCCGCGCCATGAAGTTGATCGCCGCGGGGGTGGTCCTCTGGGCCGCCATGACCAGGTCGCC
>Ga0154315_1093_pt1 | contig 16722 bp, 15 predicted proteins | sample RifGroA2_FD_105609 | JGI IMG/M metagenome (GOLD analysis project Ga0154315, IMG submission 105609) | Elusimicrobia bacterium GWA2_69_24
GCGAAGGTGTTGGTGCGGTAGTCGAACAGCCGGGCCGTGTTGAGGATGGTGGGCCCCGCGCTGTTCTGTCCCCCGGCCAGGAGCACGAGCCCGTTGGGGAGCAGGTTCGCCGTGTGGTTGTAGCGCGCGCTGGCCGCGGCGTCGGCGTACGCGGTCCAGGTGTCCGTGTCCGGGTCGTAGACCTCGCCGTCGGAGAGGGCGGTGTCGCCCGTGGTCCGGCCCCCGTAGACCAGGACGCGCCCGTCGGGCAGGAGGGTGGCCGTGTGGGAGGCCCGGGCGGTGTTCAAGTTGTCGGCCGTGACGACCATATCGGCGGTGGAGATGAAAATCTCGACGTTGTTCATGTAGATGCCGGTGTCCCCGGCCCGGCCGCCGGTGATGAGGATGTTCCCGTTAGGCAGGAGGGTGGTGGTGTGCGCGAACCGGGCGGTGATCACGGCCCGCGCGGGCGACGCCCAAGCCGCCGTGAGGAGGCAGAAAGCCAGCGCTGAACCGAGTTGTCTTCGTCGGAGAAGCATCAATCCCCTCCACGACTGTGTGGCGGTATTCGGAGTTTAACAGGCGAGTGTTACAAAATCAATACAGTAGGCGCGGTCAGGGCTGCAGGACTTCCACTGTTTCCGCGGGGGTCAGCTTCTTGCGGCCCTGGGAATCCGTCACCTCGAAGCGGTATTTGTAGCTTTCCCCGATGTTGAGGTATATGGTCAGCTGCCAGGCGCCCTTGCTGTTCTTGAACATCTGCTTGCGGCCCCCGGTCCGCACCAAAAAAGGCCCCACCAGGGCCACTTCCTTGGCGCCGTTCCCTGTATAAGTGAAGGGCACGGGACGGGTCGCCGGTTTCCCGGCGGGTTTGGCCGCGGGAGCCTTCTTTTCCGGGGCCTTGGCTTCCGGGGCCGGGGGCGGAGCCGGCTTCTTGGGCGGTTCGGCGGGCTTCGCCTCGGGGGCCTTCTCCGGCTTGGCGGCGGCCTGGGGCGCGGCGGGCCCCGGGGCTTTCCCCCCCTTGGGCGCGGGGCGCGGCGCCGTCACGGCCGGGGTCGCCGAGAGATGGTCGATCACGCGGGTGGCCAGGACGCCGGAGGCGCCGAGGACCAGGAGGGTGTTCAGGGCCAGGGCGATGCCCCAGCCGCGCCGGGAGCCTTTCCCCGACGGCGCCGGCCCCGGGACCGGCGCGGCGGGCCGGCTTCCCGTCAGGACGTCCTCCTCGGGGCGGAGGTCTTTCTTTACGCCGAAGAGGTCGAAGAGCGGCATGGGTCGATTCTAATCAATACCCCGCGGCGGGGTCAAGGACGGGATTCGGCGAGCGGGACCTGGTGGAAGCGCCAGAGCGGGCGCGCGATGAGGCTGTCCCCCCCGTCGCGGCCCAGCCAGACCTCGGAGCCGCGCATGGTGAAGGCCGAGAGCGGGGTCTTGCCTTCCATGAGTTCCGTGAGGCCGTAGGCGCCGAGCAGGCTCAGGGTCTGGTCCCAGCGGTGGCGGAAGACCAGCCGGCTCGTCGCGTCCGCGGACCAGAAGCGCTCCGCGTCGGCATGCAGGCCGATGGGGGCGTGTTCGACCGGGAAGCTCTCCAGGACGGTCAAGGAATCGTTGAGGGCGTGCCGGTAGATGCGCCGTTCGCCCATATCCGCGGACCACAGCTGGGTCCCGTCGCTCAGGAGCGCGGACGGGGTCCCCCCCGGGCTGGGCCATTCCTGCTCCAGCTTCAGGCCGCCTTCTCCCAGGCGGCGCCGCTGGATGACCCGCCGCCAGGAATCGGCGATGTAGACGGTCTCGCCCACGACCGCCATGCCGGTGATGTGGGTGCCCGGGATCGGGAAGCGCGCCTCCTCCTTGATGCCCCCGGCCGTGCGGCGGAGCTTGTAGACCGTCTCCTCCTTCCAATCCGCGGCCCAGAGCGTCTGGCCCTGCCAGACCAGCGCGGTGGGATGGGAGAACGGCACCTTGTAATCCCGGCCCGAGACGGGGTGCAGCCAGGCGGCGATGCCCGCGGCGGCGACGCAGAGGAAGACCGCGGCCAGCGCCCAGCGCAGGACCCGGCCCCAGCCTTCGGCGGGCTGCTCGCGCAGCGCCGGCTGCAGCACCGCGGGGCGCGGCCCCGAGCCGGCCGGAGCCGCGACGAGCGCGGCCTTGGAGGCGGTCCCCGCGGGCGCCGGCGCGGCCCCGGCCGCCGCGGGCTGGGGCTCGGCGCGGTCCCGGCGGGCTTCGCGCAGGTTCTCCAGCATCTTCTGATAGTGGCGGCGGAGGCTGTCGAACTGCTCGGCGGTCTGGGCGTTGCGCTCCTTGCCGCGTTCGATGAAATAGGCTTCGAGCTTCTGCAGCATGTCCTCGCGCTTGCGGAGCTCCTCTTCCCGGATGTGATGCTGCTCCTCAAGGAGGGCGGAGCGTTCCGTGCGCAGGGCTTCCGCCTCGGAAGCCCGCGCCTCGGCCGCTTCCCGGACCCGGATGGCTTCGTCCCGCTCCCGGGACAGGAGGGCGATCCGCTCCCGCAGCTCCTGGAGCGCGTCCCGGTGCCCGGTGTCCAGGACGTCGACGCGCGCCGCCTCTTCCGCCGTCCGGCGGCCGAACTCCGCGCGCAGGGCCTCGAGCTCCGTGGCGCGGGCCTGCGCGGCTTCCCGGAAGCGCACGGCGTCGTCCCGCTCGCCGGCCAGGGCCGCGGCCCGGTCGCGCAGGGACTGGAGGTCCTTGCGGTGGGTGGCTTCCAGCGCCTCGCGCTGGGAGGCCTCGGCCGCGACCCGCCGGCGGATCTCCGCGTCGAAGGAGTCCCGCTCCATGGCGAGCTTCACCCGGAGGTCGTCGAGCTGGTCCCGGAACCGGCGCTCCAGCTCGGCGAGGCCCTGGGCGTGGGCCGCTTCCCGGGCCGCGAGGGTCTGGTCGTGGGCGGCCGCGCGCGTCCGCAGGTCTTCCTGGGTCTGCTGGGTCTCCCCCGTCCGGCGCGCTTCCGCCGCCGTGCGCTCGGCCGCGAGCGCGGTCTCCAGCTCTTCCTGCTGCGCGCGCAGGCGCTTGCGCAGGATCTGGACCTCGCCCGTGTGGGCCTCGATCTCCTTCTGGACCTCGCCCTGGCGCCGGGCGAACACCTCGTCGTAATGGGTGCGCAGGGCCTCCAGGTCGGCGTCCGCCGTGGTCTGGGATTCCGCCTGGGCGGCGCGCAGGCGGAGTTCCGCCTCGCGCAGCGACTCGGCGAAGCGGTCCGCGTCCTGCCGGCGCAGCCCGATCTGTCCCTCCAGGAGCGACGCCCGTTCGGATTGGAACGCCTCCTGCTGGAGGCGCATCTCGGTGCGCACCTTGGCGAGCTCGAGGGTGTGGCGCTTGGCCGCTTCCTCATAATGCTGGCGCAGGGCTTCGACCTGCGTGCCCGCTTCCTGCAGGCGGGCGTTGTCCATCTCCTGGAAGGACTGCCGCAGGGCTTCCAGGGTCTGGTCGAACTTCCGGGCGGTCTCCTCGCGCTGGCGGCTCTGCTCCTGGAGGAGGCCCAGGCGCTCGGTTTCGAAGGCCGCCTCGCGCCGGCGCAGGACCTCGCGGACGGCCAGGGTCTCCTGGCTCAGGCGGGCGCATTCGGCCGCGTGGCCGGCCTGGACCGCGGCGAGGCGCTCCCCGAACTCCAGGCGGGCGGCCTCCTCGGCCTGAGTCCGGTCGCCGAACGCCTTCTGCCGCTCGGCCTCGAAGGATTCCTCCCGTCGGCGGAGCTCCTCGCGGACCGCCTTCTCCGCCTGCATGCGCTCCGCGGCGGCGGCCTGCCGGTCCGTCTCGACGGCTTCCTCGCGGCGCCGCAGCTCCTCGCGGGCGGCCAGGGCCTCCTGGTGGAGGCGGGCGCATTCCGCCGCGTGTCCGGTCTGGGCCGCGGCCAGCCGCTCGGCGGACTCGCGGCGGGCGGTCTCCTCGCGGGTGAAGAAGCCCTTCTCGAGCTCCTGCAGGGCTTTCTCCCGGTCGGACAGAGCGGTCTCGCGCTCCGCGAGCAGGGCTTCCAGGCCGGCGCGCTCGGCGTCCCAGCGCTCCCGCAGCCGGGCGCCCTCGTTGACGCGGCGCTCCTCCCGTTCGCGGTCCTCCTCCAGGAGGCGGGCCTTCAGCTTGTCGAAATCCTCTTCCAGCTCGCGGCGCTTGGCCGCGTAATTGTGCTCGAGGACCAGCATCCTCTGATGGAAGCCGGTGACGGCGGTCTCCGCTTCGGCGCGGAACTCCTCCCGGGACCTCTCCAGCTTCTCCCGGTCGGCGCGCAGGGCCGCTTCCTGGTCCGCCTGGAGCTTGGCGACTTGCTCGTGGAAGCGCTTCTGGGCGTCGCGGAAGGTCCCGGTGTAGGTGGCCTCCATGTCGGCCAGGCGCTTGGCGTTCTCCTCCACCTCGCGCTGATGGGCCTGCTCGGCCTCCTGGAGCTGCTTGCGGACCTTGGCTTCGAGCAGGGTCCGCGAGGCCTCGAGCTCCTCCTTGCGCCGCACGAACTCCGCGACGTCGACCTGGCCCTTGAACAGGTCGTTGAGGATGCCCTGCATCTGCGAAACGAACTTCTCCTTCTCCTCGAGCTTCTTGGTGCGGTCCTCGATGGATTTCCGGTAGTCGCCGAACTCCGAGATCAGGGTCTGGCGCGCGTTGTAGGTCTGTTGGAGGGCCTCCTGGGTCTCGACCCCGGTCTTCTCCAGGGTGCGGATGCGTTCCAGGGCCCAGCGCAACGTCATGCGCGCGGTGTCCAGATTCGCGATGTTCTCCAGGATGATCTCCGGCCTATCGGCTTCTTCAGGCATGCAGGGGTGTCCCCAGGGACCCAGGCTACAGCGTAGCAGGGGTTATAGGAAATTTCAATGTCAGGAATGTTTCAGGAAACGGCGTCCGGTTTCGAGCTTTTGCGGGACTTCTCGGCTTCCTCGGCGTAGTGTGAGTGGTGATAGTAATAGTAGTAGTAATAATCCCCGTAGGAGTGGGCCTTGGCGGTCACCTGGTTGACCACCGCCCCCGCGATCTTGAGCTTGCCCTCGTCGATCTTCTGGCGGGCGCGCTGGGCGAGGTTCGCGTTGGTGGCCCCGAACTTCACGACGAAGATCCCGGCGTCCGCGTGGTTGCCCCACAGCAGGGCGTCGGTGATGGGGAAGATGGGGGTGCCGTCGATGAGGATGCGGTCGTAGCGGTGGCGGGCCCACTGCAGGAGGGCCGGGATGCGCGGGGTGCTGAGGAGCTCCGAGGGGTTGGGCGGGATCTGCCCGCAGACCAGCACGTGGAGCTTCTCGTCGACCGGAGCGCGCTGGATGAGTCCCTCCAGCTCGTCGGCGCTCTGGCCGTAGGCCAGGAAATGGCTGAGCCCCTTCTCTTTCGACAGCCCGAAGCGCTTGTGCAGGTTGGGCCGCCGCAGGTCGCCCTCGATGAGCAGGACGCGCTCCCCGAGCTGGGCGAAGACCATGGCCAGGCTGATAGCGATGAAGGTCTTCCCCTCGCCCTGGGCCGTGCTGGTGACCAGGAGGCAGTGCATCTTGCCCCCGGCCGCCGCGAAGCCGAGCATGGTGCGGATGTTCTTGAGCGACTCCCCGGTGAAGGATTTGGGCCCGCTGATGAGCTTGAGGTAGGCGTCCGAGGAGTCCCCCTCCAGCACGGCCATGGGGACCGAGCCCAGGAAGGAGAGTCCCACCTTCTGCTCGACGTCCTCCTGCGAATGGATGGTCTGGTCGAGGGTGTCCACGCCGAGCGCCAGGAGATAGCCGCACAGGAGGCCCAGGAGACCCGCGATGACCAGGGTGCGCAGCTTGCGGGGCTTGGAGGGCGAGCGGGGGACCTCGGCCGGGTCCACGATGCGGACGTTGTTCCCGAGCAGCTGTCCGGAGAGGTCCGCGCGCATCCCCTCCACGACCTTCCGGGTCTCGCCTTCGATGCGCGAGTTCACCGCTTCCATCTGGGATTTCAGGCGCACGAGCTCGGGATGCTCCGCCGTGTAGCGGTGGGAGAGGTCCCCCCACCGGGCTTCCAGGTTGGCGTGGATGCCCTTCAGGTTCTGCACCAGCGGGCTGTTCACCACCGCGGGGAGGGAGTCGTACTGTATCTTGGCCGGGGACGCGCCGCCGCCCCGGGCGGATTTCCCGTCCATCTCCGGGAAGAGCACCCCCAGGATCTCCTTGGAGATGAAGAGCTTGCTCTCGATGTTCTCGGAGACGAAGAGCGCCGACAGGGCGTTGGCCACGCGGGTGGCCAGTTCGGGGTCGTACGATTCGACCGTGATGTTCACCAGCCGGCTCCGCCGGATGGGGGAGACCGTGACCGCCTTATCCAGGGCGCCGATCCCGCCGGCGAAGTCCTCGGTCTTGGACAGCTCCATCGTGTCGTAGACCTTCTTGAGGAGGGTGCGGCTCTTGAGCAGGCGGTACTGGGTCTGGTAATAGTCGTCGGCCGTGGTCTCCACCATCATGCCTTCGGTGTAGGTCTTGTCCAGGCGCTCCTTCTCGATGAGCACCAGCGAGGTGGCCGAGTAGACGGGCCGGGCGGTGTAGACGTAGAGGGCCGCGCTCAGGAAGGTGATGAGGAGCACCGAGATGATGATCCAGCGCCGCCGCGAGAGGACGCGCAGGTAGTGTGAGAGGTCGATCTCCGGCGCGATCTCGTCTCGGGGCTCGGTCATCAGAAGTAGGTCTCCGGGACGTAGACGACGTCGTTGGGCTTGAGCTGGACGTCCTTGGACTTATCCCCCCCCTTCATGATCGCGGAGACCGCGATGGGGAGGATGTCGCTCGTCCCCTTGGACTTGCGGATGACGCGCGTGCGGTCCACGGCCGCGTATTCGGTGAAGCCGCCGGCCAGGGTGATCGCCTCGATCACGCTCAGGGGCGCCTCGGTCGGGAGCGGGTAGGAGCCGGGCTTCTTGACCTCGCCCAGGACATAGACCTGCTTGTTGCCGTAGTCCTCGATGAAGATGGAGACCTGGGGGTCGATGACGTAGCGCTTGAGCTTCTCGATCACGGCCGCTTCGGCGTCCGCGACGCTCAAGCCCGCTACTTGGACCTTGCCCGCCAGCGGGAAGGTGATGATGCCCTCGGGGCTGACCCGCACCTTCCGGCCCAGGGCTTCTTCCTGATAGACCGTGATCTGGAGCAGGTCCGCCGAGCTGATGCGGTAGCCCTGCTGCTGGGTGTCCACGTAGTGAAGGACTTCCTGGATCTTGGCTTCCTCGTTGGCCAGGACCGCCGGCTTGCCCGGCTCCTTGGGGGCGAGCTTCATGGGCGGGATGCCGGGCTCGGTGGGGTTCCCCGAATCGGCCGGGACTCCGGCGGCGGGACCCGGGAGGAGCGGCTCCTCGGCGCCCGGCCCTCCCACCCGCAGCCCGATCCGGCCGCAGGCGGCCAGGAGCAGCGCGGCGGCGGCGCAGACGAGGAAGCGTCTCACCGGGAGGCCTCGAACTTCTTCAGGATGCCGTCCCAGCGGCCCTGGGATTTGAGCAGGATCTCCGCGGCCTCGCGCACCGCGCCGCGGCCGCCGGAGGCCCGGGTGACCGTGTCCGCCGCGGCCTTCACCTCGGGGCGGGCGTTGGCCACCGCGACCGCCCAGCCCACGCGGCGCAGGAGCGGGATGTCCTGGATGTCGTCCCCGATGAAGGCGGTCTCCTCGGGGCGCAGTCCGGACTCTTTAAGGATGCGCTCGTACTCGGGGACCTTGTGCACCTTCCCCTGGACCACGAAGCTCATGCGCAACTCCCGGGCCCGGGCCTCCAGGCCCTCCGAGGAGCGGCCGCTGATGACTCCGGTCTTGACGCCGTTCTCCACGAGCCAGACCAGGGAGATGCCGTCCTGGGCGTTGAGCCCCTTGAGTTCGACCAGCTTGCCGGTCGGGGCCAGCCAGTGAAACAGGCTCCCGTCGGTGAGCACGCCGTCGACGTCCATGAGCAGCAGGCGGACGCGCCGGGCCTTGGCGGTCGCGTGGGAGTTACTTTTTCGCGCGGCCAGAAAAGTGCCTCTCCAGGGCCAGGACTTTGTTGAGCCGGCGCTGGTGCCGCTCCGCCTTCGAGAAGCGGGCCTTGAGCCAGGCGTCCACGATCTCGATGGCCAGCTCCGGGCCGATGACGCGGGCCCCGAGGCAGAGCACGTTCACGTCGTCGTCAACCACTCCCTGCCGGGCCGAGAAGGTGTCGTGGCAGAGCCCGGCGCGGATGCCGGGGACCTTGTTGGCCGCGACGCAGGCTCCGACCCCGCTGCCGCAGAGCATGATGCCGCGGTCCGCTTCGCCGGAGACCACGCACTCGGCCACCTTGAGGGCGTAGTCGGGGTAGTCCACGGCGGCGTCGGAATCGGTGCCCTGATCGAGGACGCTGTGGCCTTTCTCCTCCAGGCGGAGGTGCAGGATGCGTTTGAGGGGGAAGCCGCCGTGGTCGGCGCCGAGAGCGATCTTCATCGGCTCCATTGTACCAAACGGGCGGCCGCCACTTCCGCGGCGAGGGAGGGAGGATGGGGCTGGAACCGGCGGTCCAGCCGCTTGAGGAACTGGGCCGCGAAGCGGGGGTTGCGGAAGACCCCGCCGTGCCAGGACAGGGGGATGCGGCCCCGGAAGCGCAGCTTGCGGCTCAGGCGCAGGGCGAGGTCCGCGAGCTCCTGGGCGGCCGCATCGGTGATGCGGCGGGCGGCGGCCACGGGGTCGCCGTCCCCGGGGCGGCGCCGTTTTCCGTCCGCGGCCAGGCGCAGGATGCGGTTGGCCAGGGCCGATATGGCGGAGAGCGAATCCCGGCGGCGCGCGTAGCCCAGGGCTTCGGCCTCCGGCCGTCCCTGCAGCCAGGTCCGGCCTATCCAGAAGGCGGAGCCGGGGTCGCCGAAGAGATGCCCGAGCCCGCCGGCCCGGGCGCGGCGCCCGTGCCCGTCCCGGCCGTAGGCCACCGAGCCCGTGCCCGCGATGACCAGCACGCCGGGTTCGCCCCCCAGCGCGGCGTACCAGGCCAGCTCCATGTCGGAGAGGATGCGGACCCGGCGGGCGAAGGGGAGCAGGCGCCTCTTGAGGCGGCGCTGGTCGGAGCGGCGCCAGAAGCCCCGTATGCCCGCGGTCAGGGAGTCCACCCGGGCGCCGCCGCGCTTGGCCGCCCGCAGGAGCGAGCGCAGGGCCTGCTCGGGCGTCTGTCCGGGGCGGAGGCGGCGGCGCAGCCGGCGCGGGGTCGCCGAGCCGGGGCGTGCGATCGCGGCGCGCAGCCAGGTGCCCCCGATATCGGCGCCGATGCGCAGCCCGGTCATTCGTCCTGGACTACGTCGGGCGTCCCGAACTTGTAGGAGGCCTTGTTGTCCTGCTCGCCCTGCACCTGGATGAGGAGCTGCTCCAGCGAGCGGGTCCAGCTGATCAGGTTGTCGCGGATGTCGGTGGGCGTGCGGTGGTCCATCTGCCGCTGGATGATGTCCTCGATCAGCCGGCGGCGGGAGGCCACGCTGTCATCCAGGCGGACCTCCACCCGCGGCTCCCGGCCGCGCTGGATGGGCAGGAGGCGCGCCTCGATGTAGCCGATGGCCACGATCTTGGTGGGCCGCACGTTGAGCCGGTCCTTGCGCAGGATGTCGCGGGGGAAGGGGACCACGTAGACGCGGTTGCCGATGCGCACCTTCAGGTTCTTCTGCAGCATGCCGAACATGTTGCGCGTCGGCCCCAGGCGGTACTTGTCGGGTTCGATGCGCAGGAGGCTGGTCTGGTCCGGGAGGGCGACGAGGCGGTAGCTGTCGTTGGCGGACTCGAGGTTCATCGCGATGCTGCCGATGCGGGTCTCCCCGTCGGGGAGGATGAGGCGGGCGCGTATGAGCACGGCTCCGAAACCCAGGGCGGCTTCGCCGTAGCGCTTGGGCGAGGTCCCCTGGCAGCCTCCGGAAAGCAGGAGGGCCGCGGCGAACAGGAGGGGTAGGGCGCCGTGTCTGCTCATCGTCGTTATCATAGCTATTCCCCTCCCACTAGACAATCTCAGTACCGCAGGTGTCCGATCTCGATGCCGTGGTAGTAGGCTTTCAGGATCGCGCCGTACGACTGACCCTCGATGGCCCGGCCCGTGGCTCCCGACTGGCAGAAGCCGACCCCGTGGCCCCAGCCCCCGCCGTAGAAGACGAAGTTCTCGGGCCTGCCCGCCGCGTCCCACTTGGTGTCCACGATGAAGAGCGAGCTGCGCTGGGACCCCACGCCGAAGAGGCTGCGGATGCGGATCTCCGAGGTCACCGTGCGCTGCCCCTTGCTCCCCCGCACCAGCACGGCGTTGAGATGCCCGGAGGAGGCCCGGCGCAGGGGGACGATCCCCTTCAGCTTGCCGATGGCGAGCCCCTGGTCGAGGCGCTTGCCCAGCTCCTCGGCCGAGACCACCCGGGTCCAGCGGAAGTGGGACGGGTGCGTGTGCGCGGAGGCCCCGCAGTAGGCCGCGGGGATCTCCCGCAGCCATTGGCGCAGGGCCCAGGGCGAATCGGGCAGCGCGGTCCCGGGTTCCACGTCGGGCACCCCCTTGAAGTAGGGGAGGTCGCCCCAGCCCGTGATCTCGCTCGCGCTCTGGGAGTGCCCGCCGCAGTCCGCCGAATACAGGACGTTGGCCACCGCTCCGTGGTAGGTGACCACCCGCCCCCGCGTCGCGTCCACGACCGAGCGGGAGCGACCGGTCTCGGCCGCCACGCCCCGGTACACCTGGCAGTGCTGGTCGTCGCAGAGGGTGTAGCCGTCCTTCACGTGCCGCTTCCCGATGCCGGAGATGTACAGCGCGTGGGTCCGGGCCAGCACGGCCTGCGCCTTGAGGGCCTCCATGGGCGAGGTGACCGGCAGCTCCGCCGAGAGCACTCCGTGGGTGTAGCTCTCCAGATCCACGACGTTGACGACCTTGATCCCGCCCTCGAGGAGCGTCAGCTCGATCTCGCCTTTGAGCCGCCGCTCCAGCCCCCGGTTCCAGGGGGGCGGCTCCTTGAGGAACGTGGATTCCCCGGTCTCGGACCGGGGCTGTATCTTCAAAGAGCGGGTGCCGCGGCCCACGCGCTGCCCGGCGGGATTGAGGAGCTCGAGCCGGGCGGGCCGTCCCCTGCCGGCGCGGATCTCCCAGGTCTCCTCCGGGGCCCCGTAGGCCAGCCGGCGCCCGGAGACCTTGTCGTAGACGGTGAAGCGGCTGGTGGCCGAGAAGCGGACGCCGCGCCAGGCCGCGGATCTGCCCATGCTGTTGGTCCCGATGCCGATGCGCAGCATCGGGACCCGTCCTACCGGCGGGATGGTGCGCAGGGGGAAGTTCTCCTCGGGCGGGAGCTTGAGGGGCGGGGTCCAGCCCTTGGCCCTCCCGGCGCGGACCTTGCGGGGCGCCGTCTTGGCGCCGCGCACCAGCGAGCGGTAGAGCCCCTGATAGACCTCGCTGTTGGGGGCGATGTCGATCAGGCGCGCGGCCTGGTCCGCCGCCTCGCTCGCGTAGCCGGCCCGGGCCAGGGCCAAAGCGAAGTCCTGGCGGGCGCGGGTGAAATAGGAGTCGCCGATGACGGCCTGGTCGTAGGCCTTGAGCGCCGGCTCCAGTTGGCCCGCCGACTCCCGGGCCTTGGCGAGCCAGTAGTGCGCGATGGTGAGCTGGGGGGCGAGTGCGACCGCCTTTTCGAATGCGGCGATCGCGTCGTCCTTCCGCCCCGCCTCCCGCGCGATCTGGCCCCGGGCCACCCAGGCGTAGTGCTCCGCCGGCTGGAGGGCCAGCACCCGGTCGATCTCCACGGCCGCCAGGCCGAGCCGGTGCCGGCGCAGGAGCAGCTCGCCCAGCGCGGTCCGCAGCTTGGGGTCGTCGGGACGCAGCGTCAGCGCCCGGCGGTACCACAGCACCGCGGTGTCCGGCTCCCCGAGGTCGCAGAGCAGCACCGCCCCGTTGATCCAGGCGTCGAGGTTCTCGGGGTCGCGGCGCAGGGCCATGCGGTAGGACGCCATGGCTTCGGTGCCCTGGCCCTGGAAGAAGAGCTTGTGGGCGTCGAGGACGAAGCTCTGCGCCGGGACGCCGGGCGCCTGGGCCGGCGCGAGGTCCCGGTTCCCCCCCAGCATCCCGGCGAAAAGCAGCGTCGTGCCGCACAGGACGCGGAGGATGGACTGCAGGAGCTTCACAATAAAGAAAGTTAGCACAGCGCTGTTACGCCCCCGTCACGGACCTACGAAGAAAATGTTACAGAGTCTACGAATTATCTAGACTATGCGCATGGCAGCCACTTTGTGCCGCCGATGCGGCGAAGACGTGAAAGGCGAGACTTGGAAGTGCCCGCGCTGCGGCGCGATGTTCCCGGAGCGGTCGGTCTACGAGAAGGCCTGGCGGATAGGCATCTTCTCCGCCATCGGCGCGGTGGCCGCGGCCGGGGCCGTCGGCCTGATGCGCAGGCTGTTCCGGGCCGCCGACCGCGACCTCAACTGACCCCCGGGGCTAGCGTGCGCATGCTGGGCGCCCTCGGGGCCATCCTGCTGCTATCCTGCGCCGCGCACGCCGCGCCGCGCGCACCGGCCGCGGGCAACGGCTTCATCCAGGCCGAGCTCGAGAAGGATTCCGTCTTCGTCGGACAGGGCGTGCGCCTGCGTCTGACCCTCCCCGAAGTGTGCCGCGACACGGAGCTCCCGCTCATGGCGCGGGGGGTCCGGGTCGACCGCCGGGGCGAGACCGCCCGTCCCAAGGGCCGCGCCGCCCGGCTCTCTCCCGTCGAACAGCTCTTTACCCGGACCTACGTCCTTCGTCCGAGCGTCGCCGGCACCGCGGTCATCGAGCCGATGTTCGTGCGCTGCGAGGACGGCCGGGGCAACGCGTGGCAGGGCTCCATGTTCCGCATGGAGCTCACGGTGTCCGAGCGCTCTCCCCGCCGCTGGCGCGGCCCCGAGGACCGCGGCAGCGGCTCGAGCGCCACGCCGCGGGAGGGCGGCAATCCCCGGGAGCTCGATTCCCTGCGCCGGCAGGTGGCCGACCTCTCGCGCACGGTCTCGGACCTGCGCGGCAAGCCCGAGCCCGACCCCGAGGCCATCAGCGACGGTCCGGTGCCCCTGCTCCGCAACGACGCCGCCGCGCCCCCGAAGCGCCAGGCCGAGCTCTCGGCGCTCCCGGCGGCCAAGCTGGCTCCCTTCACCGCGGCCGGCGGGCAGCCGGCGCCGCGGAAGGTGCCCATCTCCGTCATCCTTTCCAGCGGGCTGGGGTTCATCCTGCTCGGGGCCATGGTCGTGCTGTGGGCCAGGGACCGCGACCGTGCCGCCGAGACCGCCGTTTCCCCCGCCCCCGCCCCCGCCGCCCCGGCGCCGGCCCCGGCCGCGGTCACTCCGGTGTCCGCGGCGCCGACGCGCGTGGGCAAGTACGAGGTCCGCGCCAAAATCGGTCAGGGCGGCATGGGGGTGGTCTACGAGGGCTTCGACGCGGCGCTGGGTCGCAAGGTGGCCATCAAACAGATGCGCCGCGAGATCCAGTCCGTGCCGCGCGAGCGCCGGCGCTTTTTGCAGGAGGCCCGGGCCGTGGCCAGGATCACGCACCCCTACATCGTGGGCATCCACGAGATCGTGACCGAGGGGCCCGAGATCTACCTGGTCTTCGACTACGTCGAGGGCCAGCCCCTGTCGGACATCCTCGAGGCGCGCGGCCGCCTGCCCTTGTCCGAATGCCGGACCGTGCTCGAGCAGGTCTGCCAGGCCCTGGACTGCGCGCACCGCGCCAGGATACTCCACCGCGACCTCAAGCCCTCCAACATCATGGTGGACGCCAACGGCTTCGCCAAGGTGATGGACTTCGGCATCTCGCGCGAGGCCAAGGACACGGCCTCGCGCCTGACCGGCACCGGCACCGAGGTCATCGGGACCCCGGCCTACATGGCGCCCGAACAGCATCTCGGCGAGGCCAGCCGCGCCTCCGACGTGTACTCGCTCGGGGTCTGCCTCTATGAGATGCTCACCGGGGAACTGCCGTTCAAAGGCCCGGACTTCCTGGTCCAGAAGGAGCGCCGCAAGTACCCGCCGCCCAGCCAGCTCACGCCGGGCCTGCCCAAGGAAGTGGACGTGCTGCTGGCCGCCCTGCTCGAACCCGACCCCAAGAAGCGCGTGGCCGACGCCTTGGAGTTCCTATCCTCCCTCAAGTCCGTCACCGATCTCCCCCCCGCCTAGCCGGTGTGCCCGGGCACAGTTGCGCCTTCGCGCGCCTTGACTGGGGGCGGCAAGGGGAGTAATGTGTATATGCACATTATGGACCGCAGGCCATGAGCCCCCGTCCCGTCAAGCCGCGGCGGTGCCGCTGTCCGTACGGGCGCAACGCCTTCAAGCCGACCCGGATCCCGATGGACCGGCTGGAGAAGATCCCCCTGGCCAAGGATGAACTCGAGACCTTGCGCCTGTGCGACCTGCTGGGCCTGACCCAGGAGGATGCCGGCCGGCGGATGCGGGTGTCGCGGGGCACGGTCCAGCGCCTGGTGACCCGGGCGCGCGAGAAGGTCGCGCGGGCCCTGATCGAGAGATGCGCTTTGGTCATGGCGGAAAAGGAGAGGAAATCATGAGAGTCTGCATCCCCGTCGAAAGCGATGAAGGTCTGAAGAGCCGGGTCTGCGCCCACTTCGGTTCGGCGCCGGTCTTTTTGATCGTCGACGCCGAGAAGTCGGTGTGCAAGCCCATCGCGAACACCAACGCCCAGCATGCGCACGGGATGTGCCAGCCCCTGGCCCTGCTCTCCGGGGAGAAGATGGACGCCATCGTGGTCGGCGGGATCGGCATGGGCGCCTTGATGAAGCTCACTGCCGCCGGAATCAAGGTCTATCGCACCGGCCAGCCCACCGTCCAGGCCACGCTCGACGCCCTGCGGGATGGGAAGCTGGAGCCGGTCACTTCCGACACCGCCTGTTCCCACGGCCATTAGCAGCGCGTCCGCCGGAAATCGGCGGTCATGAAGAACCGGAGGCTGAGTGCAGTCATGATTCGTACAGCTTTGTACAGAAACCTGCGGCACTCAGTTCAACGGGTCCGGCCTCCCGTTTCAAGACCTGGGTTCTCATTCCGTCATATCTGACGCACGAAGGCCCCGCAAAAAGCGGGGCCTTGTGCGTCAGAGGAAATTACCAATTAGGTTTGGTGTCACCGGACTGAAGCCCCGCGATTGCGTGTCGTAGCCAGGACGCTTCATAAGTGTTGATGGCACGGACTGGATCGTCTGAGGTGGGGCCGGCGGAAACGGTTGGCGCTGCGAGTTCCTTCTCAAGGATTGGAATCACTGATGGGTCTCCGAAAAACTGTAGACCCTTGATCGCTGAGATGTAGTATTCCTTCGATCGCGTGTGAATGAAGTCTAGCAGAAATATCTTGGCACGATGGTCCCTCGTCGCTCCCAACGATTGAAGGATCAGATTCTTCTCGGTTTGATCCGAAACGACATCCCAACGCTTCCTCAGCAGGTCAAACGCCTCTTCGCCGCCGATGTTGCCAAGTGCGAGGTGCATCCGCGTCGATGAGAAAAGGCCCTTGGATGTGCTAGGGTCCAACTCTTTTGCGATGATATCGACCAACCCATCAATCTGCATGTGGGCAAGGTGGTCAAGGATGCCATTCCGGCGACTTGGATTCGGTTCCGCGAGAAGTTGTTGGGTTAGGAAATCCAGCACATCCTTATCTCCGACGTAGTGAGGTCGCAGAATAGACATTCGGATATGGCTTTGATTGTGCCCTTGGCGATAGATTCCAAAGATGGTTTGCTTGATTTCCTCTTTCAGCTCGGGTGATGGGGCGGCATTGAGCAAAACGATTGCCGCTTCGACTCGGGCCAACGGGTTGTCCCTCTTATCTCGCAAGATGCCCATGACCTGGCTGAGCTGCGTGGTGGTCATTCTTGAGCCGCTGCCAGCGAGGCACTGGGAGCAAATCACGCGCGCGGACTTGATGTTGGTGCGGTCTCCGAAGCAGGCAACGAGCGACTGAGTGTCCTGCTTACACGTGGCACGGGCCTGCGTCGCCATCATGCTTGAAGTGCATCCAGCGAGCGATTCCAAAAGCGTGCTCAAGAGAAGAAGTCGATTCCCGAGGGTCAGGGGCGCCATTGGCCTCTATTGTATCACCCCCGGTGAATTTCGCTAGGGGACCCCCGCACATAGTCCAATACCAGGAGTTTCGGGAATATGCGGTGGGGCGCAATAAGGGAACTTTTTGCGAGGTCATTCGTACATGTGAGTGGAGGGACGAGGCCAATGGAGGATTTCGTGTCATTGGAGGAGGTCGAGGAGAGTATCTCCTACATCCGCGGGCGGAGGGTCATGCTGGATAGGGACTTGGCCAATCTGTACGGGGTGCCGGCAAAAGCGCTGAATCGTGCCGTAAAAAGGAATCTGGAGAGGTTTCCCCTTGATTTCATGTTTCAACTCACGGCGGTCGAATGGGCCGACTTGAAGCGCCAGAATGGCACTTCAAGTTGGGGCGGAGATCGCAGGGCATTGCCGCACGCGTTCACGGAGCAGGGCGTTGCCATGCTATCCAGCGTCTTGAGGAGTCGCCGCGCAGTGCAGGTCAACATCCAGATCATGCGAGCGTTCGTCCGCTTGCGAAGAATCCTGACTTCGCACAAGGGATTATCCCGCAGGTTCGATGAGTTGGAGAAGCGGCATGAGGGAAAGTTCAGGGTCGTTTTCGATGCGATCCGCAGGCTCATGGCCGAGCCGGACAAAGTCCGTCCGCAAATCGGATTCAAACCCTAGACGTGGGTTCGACTCCGTCATATCTGACGCACGAAAGCCCCGCGAACGACTGCGGGGCCTTCTGCGTCAGATGGAGCGGGCGATGGGAATCGAACCCACAAAGTGTAAGTCACCCCGGGCTTGACCCGGG
>Ga0154315_1015_pt1 | contig 16249 bp, 15 predicted proteins | sample RifGroA2_FD_105609 | JGI IMG/M metagenome (GOLD analysis project Ga0154315, IMG submission 105609) | Elusimicrobia bacterium GWA2_69_24
CCGCCGCGCCTCCGGCTCGGCTAGGGGCGGCCCGCCGCGCCTCCGGCTCGGCTAGGGGCGGCAGGCGGATGCGCTCTTCCTTGCGCTTCTCCCCGCGCACCGTGACCCGGACCAGGAAGGATTCCCCCTCGGTCCAGCGGTAGGCGCCGTCGGGGCTCTGCACGGCGGGCAGCGCGGCCGCGGCGGCCGCGCACAGGAGCAGGAAGGCGGGGTGGAGCTTCATTCCATTAGAGTATATAAAACGGTGTCAGACGTAAACTTATGGAACTTTTTGCAGGTTGGATCGTACTTGTAGGCATGGGTAGATCTCCCCGAATTCATGTTCCCGGTCGGATTTATCATGTGACGACCCGCGGCAACGGTGGTCAAGCGATTGTTGGGAGTCCCGCGGAGTTCGACGAATTGCTTGAAATCATCGCTGCAGTGAAGAGGACATCCGACTTCAGTCTCTTCGCCTATTGCCTTATGAGCAACCACTTCCATTTGCTCCTTCAAATCGGCGAGGTTCCGCTGGATCGAGTCATGCAGCGGATCAAGACCTCATGGGCGAAGCGATTCAACATCAAGCGGCGAAGAATGGGACATGTATTCCAGGGCCGCTTCCTGTCGCTCGACTGTGATGATGAGCCCTATTTCATGGAGCTCCTACGCTATATCCATATGAACCCTGTCCGCGCCGGCCTCGTCTCATCGCCCGAACAGTGGAAATGGTCGAGTTGCAGGGAATATCTCGATATCGGAGTGCAGGAACCATTAGCGGACTTTGCTTGGCCGCTGTCGCTGTTCGGATTGGAACGTCGTCCGGCCGCTGAAGCTTTCCGGACGTTCATGCTTCAGGATCCCCAAGAGGACGTCGCCGCAACGCCCATGATGGACAGCCACGCCCCGACGCCGGAAGTCGAACGGCCTTCGGCCTCTGGCGGAGGGCGTCGGCCGCTCGTCGAGATCGCGGAAGAGGTCTCCGCGCAGACCGGTGTGACGAGTCTCGCAATCTTGGGGGTGTCTCGACGCAGATCCATCACCTTGGCGCGGCGGCGTTTCGCCGCGCTTGCTGTGGCCAGCGGCTATGGGGTGAGAGAAGTCTCCTTGGCGCTGGGAGTTTCCACGACAGCCGTCTCTCGAATGCTCCGCCAAGGGGAACCGGCATAGGGAAATCTCAGTGACAGGCCCGCCTCACCTATTTCACCGTCCACTCGGCTTCATCATAGTTGTCCACAATGTCCAATGCCGCATCATAGTCCCCAAACACTTCTTCTTTAAGTCTCTCGACTCGTTGTTCTCGGGACAACCCCTGCTCCGTCATGATTTGAATGACATGTGCTTGGGGAGGATCAATCAAGGTTAGTCGCCTCCCATCTGAGGAAAAAACCAGAGACGCTCCCCCGCGAAGGCCATCTTGCAGGGATGCGCGGTCAGATTCTCTTGCCCTCCGAGAATTGCGTTCCTCTAATCGTCGCCCATCCTTTGGGCTATTATCTACCGGGCGATTCTTCGGGAAGGAGATGTGGTACCTCATGTCAATGCCGGCCTTGTGGGCCAGCAATGAGGATTTGCTGGTCCAGAGTGTCGGCTTCTCAAAGATATCAGTTGCGGATTCTATAAGCTCAGTAATCTCCGCCTGAATATCAGCGAGAGGTTTCTTGTCAATATGTTGCCAATACAGTTCGCGGGCGGCTGCTTCAACTTCCTTCAACCGATTGATCTGATGAGGTTGCTCCGCTGTAACCTGGGGTAAGGGCGCAGGTTTCTCTCGCTGCAAAATCAGAGAAGGCTTCACCTGAACTCCATCCCGAGTTCAACTTCGAAGTGCAACACTTGAGGGATAAGGCATCCGCTATCATGAGGCGAGATGCCCAGACCATACAGGCAGTTGACCCAAGAGGAACGAGATCGTCTGTCGTTGTTCAAGGCCCAAGGAAAGTCCATGCGTGAGATCTCCAAGATGATTGACCGGGACCCCAGCACCGTGTCCCGGGAGCTGCGGAGGAATGCGCCGCCAATCCACCAGGGCTACTACTTGCCGCATAAGGCCCAGGAGCGCGCGGACGATCGCAAGACCAAGGGACATCAGCGCGAACGTTTGCGGAATCCCCGCCTGCGAGCCTATGCGCGCCGGATGCTGCGCCGTGGCTGGTCTCCCGAGCGCATCGCCGGTCGCTGGAAGACGTTCGCCCGGGGGCAGATCAGTCACGAGGCCATCTACCAATGGGTCTGCACCCAGACTCGGGAGCTAATCCCCTGCCTGGTTCGGGCGCATCGCAGGCGCCTCCGGCGCGGCCACAGCAGCAAGCATAAGTCGTCTCATATCCCGTCGAGAACGCCGATTTCGCAACGCCCGGAGCCCGTTGAGCGCCGCGAGCAGCCGGGACATTGGGAAGGCGATACGGTCGTCAGTCGCCAAAGCCGGCCTGTCCTTCAAGTGCTCGTTGAACGCAAGACCCGCTACTCGCGCCTGCGGACACTCCATGCGAAGGAGGCCGCCGCCATGCGCGCCTCCATCAACCGCGCCCTGGGACGCTATCCCAAGCATCTGCGGCGCAGCATCACTTACGACAACGGCAGCGAGAACGTCCAGCACCTCCAGGTCAACCCACGGCTGGGCACCGTATCGTACTTCTGCGAGCCTATGCACAGCTGGGAGAAAGGCACCGTCGAGCACGTGGCCGGCCTCGTGCGCCGCCGCTTGCCCAAGAAGACGGACTTCGCTGTCGTGTCGTTGGATCAAGTGAAAAGAACGGAACGTTGGCTCAATGGCTTAGCCAGGAAGTGCCTGGGATTGCAAACCCCAGCGGAAGCCTTTCGTCAAAGTGTTGCACTTACTGGTTGAATGCGGGCATTGATAAATATTGTCATCAGGGACACAAGTAATCCGCCCATCAAGACCAATATTCGTTTGCAGTGCGCCCTTCGATAACTGTTTGTCATATGAGAACTCCTTTGGAAGTATGGGCGGATTCCATGGCTTGTCAACCGACAGGAAACTGAGGGGAAATCCTTGATCCCATTGAGATTCGGCATCATTAGCTACAAACAAGTTCCATAAGTTCACGTCTGACACCGAGCGATGTTTGCATTGACCTGGGAAAAGAGAAATAATTCTTATCGTGACGACGAAAGAATGGACGATCGGCGATTCCGCGCGGCTCTACAACATCAAGGGCTGGGGCCTCAATTATTTCCGCATCAACGAGAAGGGGAACCTCTGCTTCCATCCCCGCCGCTTGTCCAAGCGCGTGATCGACATCAAGGAAGTCGTCGACGACATCGTGGCCCGCGGCATCCAACTGCCGGCCATGATCCGCTTCCAGGACATCCTGCGCGACCGCGTGGGCATCCTCAACCGCGCCTTCCGCCGCGCCATCGAGGAACACCACTACCAGGGCAAGTACATGGGGGTCTACCCCATCAAGGTGAACCAGCTGCGCGAGGTCGTCGAGGAGGTCCTCGACGCGGGCAAGCCCTACCGCGTGGGGCTGGAGGCGGGCAGCAAGGCCGAGCTCATGGCCGTCCTGGCCATGAACAACCCCGACTGCCTGACCGTGGTCAACGGGTACAAGGACGAGTCCGTGATGCGCCTAGCCTGCCTGGGGGCCAAGCTCGAACGCAAGATATTCGTCGTGATCGAGAAGCTGACCGAGCTCGACACCCTGCTGCCGGTGTGCGAGGAGATGGGCGTGCGCCCGCTGATCGGGCTGCGCGCCAAGCTGCACAGCGAGGGGACCGGCAAGTGGAAGGACTCGGCCGGGACCAAGGCCAAGTTCGGGCTCAGCATCCCCGAGATCCTCGCGGCCGTCGAGATCCTGCGCGCCAACAACATGCAGGACAATCTCAAGCTCATCCACTTCCACATCGGCTCGCAGATCACGGAGATCACCGCGGTGCAGAGCGCCGTCAAGGAAGCCGCCCGGATATTCGCCAAGCTGTGCAAGATGGGCGTGCCGCTCGAATACCTGGACTGCGGCGGCGGCATCGGGGTGGACTACGAGGGCACCAACTCGTCCAACGACCATTCCATCAACTACACCCTGGAGGAGTACGCGCGCGACGTGGTCTACTCCATCCAGGAGGTCTGCAACCAGGAGAAGGTCGCGGAGCCCAACATCATCACCGAGTCCGGCCGCGCCATCACCGCCTATCATGCGATGCTCATCTCCAACGTCTTCGGGATCATCCAGCCCGGCTCCGCTTCCGCGGTGTTCAAGGGCCGCGGGGACGGCAACCGCGTGGTCAACGAGATGCGCGAGCTCCTGGGCACCCTGTCTCCCGAAACTTTGGCCGAGAACTACCACGACGGCCTGCAGCGCCTCGAGGAGTCGAACTCCCTGTTCAAGCTCGGCTACATGGAGCTCGAGGACAAGGCCGAGGTGGAGATGCTCTTCTGGCGCCTCTGCCTGGAGATCCAGAAGCTGCTGCCGGCCGACACGACCGACATCCCGGAGGCGCTCAAGAAGATGGTCAAGAACCTGGAGCCGCAGTACCAGGTGAACTTCTCGGTCTTCCAGTCCCTGCCGGACGTCTGGGCCATCGACCATATCTTCCCGATCCTCCCCATCCACCGCCTCGAGGAGGAGCCCAAGCGCACGGCGTCCTTGGTGGACATCACCTGCGATTCCGACGGCAAGATCCACAACTTCGTCTATGGCGGGCAGCAGCGGGACACGATGCCCATCCACTCGCTGGATGAGAACCCCTACTATCTTGGGATCTTCCTGATGGGGGCCTACCAGTCGACCATGGGAGACATCCACAACCTCTTCGGCCGGGTTAACGAAGTGCACGTGTTCGAGGACGAAGAGGAGCCGAGCGGCTACTACATCGAGGAAGTGATCAACGGCGAGCGCATCGGCGAGGTGCTGACCGAGATCCAGTACAGCGAGTACGAGCTCGTGCGCATGATTAAGACCGCCATCGACGCCCGGGTGAAGGCCGGCGGCATCAAGCCGCGGGAAGGCGTCGAGCTCTTGAATATGTATGAGGCCATGATGCAGGAGTACACCTACCTCGACCGCGGCAGCCGCCGCCCGGTCGGGGGCCCCGAGGCCGGTCCGGCTCCCCTGGCCGCCGCTCCCGCGGCGCCGGCCGCGGAACCTGCCGCCGCTCCCGCGGCGCCGACGAACCCGCCGCTGGACGCGGCCGCGTCCCCCGCCGAGACCCAGGTATAGTGTGTCGTCATCCCGGGCTTGACCCGGGATCCAGGCTTATGGCATGACTGGGTCCCGGCTTTCGCCGGGAAGACGGACTGTGCTGGGTCACGGCGGAGTCAGCGGCGGATCCGCAGGCTCTGGAGGATGCTCTCCAGGTTGAATTCCTGCAGGAAGTTGGCCTCCGCGTGGCAGGCCAGCGTGCAGGTCGCGCAGGTCGCGCGGTAGAGCGGGAGCTTCCGGAAAGCCGTCTGGAAATCCTGTCGCAGAAGCTCCTGTCCCCCGCCATACGCCGCGTGGTCGAACTGAGCGGGGAAGCACGGGAAGAGGCGCCCATCCGGGGCGATGACGGCGTAGGAGACCCCCGCATAGCAGCGTTCGAGAGGCCGGCCGGAGGCCAGGAAGTCGAGGTAGCGCCGAGAGGTGCGCAGGCAGGGGGCTTGGCGCAGGACCGCGAGCGCGCGCTCCAGCGCCTCGGGCGAGAGCTCCTGCTCGGAGCGCCCGCTGAAGCCCGTCTGCACCCGGCTGACCATCCAGTGTATCCCCATGCGGGCGAAGGTGTCGGCCATCTCCTGGAGGCAGTCCGCGTTGTAAGACATCAAGGTGGTGAGGGCGGCCACGGGGATGCCGTTGCGGCGCGCGCAGTCGGCGGCCTTCAGGAAGGCGTCGAAGGCGCCGGCGCCGCGGATGCGGTCGTGGACCGCGCGGTCCCCGTCCACGCTCATGAACAGCAGGTCCGTGCCGCGCAGGACCTCGGCATAGCGGGGCACCAGGTAGCCGTTGGAGACGACCGAGACGATGAGCTTCCGGCTGCGGCAGCGCTCGAGGATGGCCCCGAAATCCGGGCGCATGAGGGGTTCGCCGCCCGTGAAGCCGACGCGGACGGTCCCGGCCGCGGCCAGCTCGTCGATGAGGGCGAGCATGCGCTCGGTCGGGATGTCGGGCTTGGCGAGGTCGTTCTCGGCCTGGCAGTGCGCGCAGTGCAGGTTGCAGCGGTGGGTGACCGAGATGGTCACGGCCAGCGGCAGCTTGCGGCCCCCATAGCTTCGGCCGTTGTCCTCGGGATGCAGGGACAGCTGCGCGGTCTCGGCCCCGGCCAGCACGCGCAGGCAGCCCCAGCCGAAGGCGAGCGCTCCGCTCATGACGCGCGGACCCCGGCGAGCAGCTCCTTCAGGACCTCGGGGAAAGGGGTGATGGAGTAGCCGAGCTCGCGCACGGCCTTGTCCGAGGAGTACCAGCCGAAGCGGGCGGCCAGGCGGCCCGTGTCGGCCCCGGCGACCCCCAGGAGCGCCTCGCTCAGCGAGCCGATGGCGGGCATCCAGCCCGCCGGCAGGTCCAGGAAGGGAGCGCGGACCCCGGCCAGGCGGGCCAGGGTGCCGTAGAACTCGGCGAAGGGGACGTTGGTCCCGCCGAGGATGTAGCGCTGCCCCGCCCGGCCCTTCTCGAGGGCCAGGCGCATCCCGCGGGCCACGTCGGCGGCGCGGGCCACGCAGGTGCCGCCCGGGGGATGGAACCACATCCGTCCGGCGAGGAGCTCGCGCAGCGCGCGCAGCTGGGTGCCCCGCATCCCCCGCGGGCCGACGATGGTGGCGGGGTTGACCACGACCGCGTCGAGGCCCTTGGCCGCGGCGACGCGCAGGGCGTCCTCGCCGGCGCGCTTGGTGGCGAAGTAGTCGATGTCCGCGGCGTTGAAGGGACTGGTCTCGTCGATGACGGCTGGTCCCGGGGAGAGGCCCACGGCGCCCGCGGTGCTGCAGTGGACCAGGCGCACCGGGCCGGCGGCCAGGAGGAGGTCGGCGAGCGAGCCGACGAAATCGCAGTTCCAGCGCCGCCGCTCCGCGGCGTCGCGCTGCAGGAGCGAGGTGGTCGCGGCCAGGTTGAATACGGCGCGGCAGCCCGCGAGGGCCCCGCGGAGGCCCTGCGCGTCGTCGAGTTCGCCGACCGTTTCCGTGAAGCGGCAGCCGGCCAGGTGGTCCAGACGGGAACTCTTCCGCCTGTAGACGGCGACCGGAACGTCGGCCGCGTTCAGCTCGCGGATGAGGTAGCCCCCTAAAAAGCCCGTGGCCCCGAGGACCAGGACGCGATCAGCGGCGCCGGACGGCATGGCCGTAGTTCCTCAGGAGGTTCCAGATCACCGGCAGGCGCAGGGAGAAGACCTGGTGGTATTCGGTGCAGACCAGGGAGTTGCAGGCCGCGCAGCCGTTGGTCGTGGTCCGGCGCAGGGCCTCCCGGAAGCCGAGCGCGACGGCATTGGCCGCCTTCCCGAAGCCGAGCAGGGGGTCGCAGGAGTAGAGGTCCCCGTTGGTCTGCATGACGCAGAAGAAGCGCGCGGCCTGGCAGGGCAGGGGGGTGAAGCCCGCGGGGACCTCGGGCGAGAAGAAGAGGGTCTTGCCGTAGCCGCCCGGCCAGTCCCGCACGTACTCCAGCGTGCTTCGGGACCAGACGATGGGGTCGCCCAGGGCCTTGCGGTCGATGAGTTCCTGCAGGAGCTTGCGGTACTCCGCGTCGTCGATTCGGCAGTCGGCGGCCTCGGGAGCGCGCGGGTCCCCTCCGGGCGGGTAGAACAGGGAGTTGGGGATCCAGGCGAAGTCGAGCTTCCGGGCGAGTTCCAGGAGGGCGCCGACGTGGCGGTAGTTGTGCCGCGTCAGGGTGGTCATGACGTGCACCTTCATGCCGGCGGCCTTGGCGGCCGCGATTCCCTGGACGGCCTTGGCGAAGGTCCCTGCGCCGCGCAGGCGGTCATGGACCTCCTGGGGCCCGTCCAGGCTCACGGAGAGGAGGTCGGCGCGGCGGATCTTGGCGATGCTGCGGGCCGCCAGCGTCCCGTTGGTGTTGATGTTGCATTCGATGCCGAGCTCCCGGACGCAGTCTACGATGTCGCCGATGTCGGGGCGCAGGAGCGGCTCCCCCCCCTCGAGGCTGACTCGCTCGGTGCCGCAGGAGCGGGCCTCCCCGAGGATCTTGCGGAGGGTCTCCAGGGGCAGGTCCGGGCGCGGGTGGTCCAGGTCGACGTAGCAGTACCGGCAGCGCAGGTTGCAAAGGTCGGTGACGTGGACATTGAGCTGGAGCGGGGCGCCGACCCCGCGCAGGCGGCTGAGCAGGAGCCGGAAGGCGAAACGAGGGTAGTTCATCGCGCGCGGAGGGGTATGAGCCATGATACCTAGTGCCGGTGTCGGCCGTCAAATCACGGGAGATGCGGGACCCCGCATGCGCGCCGAAGATCCGCCGCGGGGCCGCGGCTCCGTGCGTTTGACACGTTATTAGCGAAGATATGGGATATCGGTAATAATGTTATTTATTATTTTCAGTCCCTCTCGCGGGTGGGGAGCATGAGCGGCTCCGTGAGGCCTCCTGGCCGTTGGGTGCGCTGTCCGACGCGCTATCGGGCCTTCATCCCGGCTGCTTTGCCGCCGGTGCTCGTTTGGACTCCAAGGCTGGCGCGGGCGTTGTCGGACCCGGACCGCTCGATCGGACGCCTCGCGGGGGAAGGAGGGCGCCTGCCCAATCCGCACCTCCCGACACAGTGAATCTTGGCACAATAGTTGATATCCCTTTACGGAAGCGTATGAGACGGCATGGTGCCGGTTCAAACACAGGGTCTCCTCCCCTGGCGACAGCGTTGGTTAGACTGCGAATTCTCATGGCCATCGGCGCAAACATCGCGATTCTAGGCTGTGCGCACGCCAAGCCGATGGCGGTCTTCGCAGGTGCTCCAGAATGGATCAGTAGAGGTTCTGGAGTCTTCAGTCAGGGACCCCCCGCATTCTACGGGATAGGCATTGCTCACGGCATCTCTGGGGAAAAAAGGCAGTTGGCGGCGGCTGACCATCGAGGGCGAGCGGAGGTTGCCAGGCTCTTGTACCGTTACATGTGGGCCTTGGCAGAGAGCCGTGGATCCTCAACGATTGCGAGCGGCATTCCCAGACTTCTCACTTTCAGTCAGGAATTGGATAGCCTTTTTGGACGGTTGGCGCGCGGCATCGAAGGTGGACAGTATGGCGTCTGCGCAATCGACCACTGGAAGGACCCGGCTCACGGAACTCTCTTCTCGCTAGTGAAACTCGATCTAGCCGTCATGCAGAATGCCTTGGAGACATCAAGAGATTTCCATGTCGGCGCGGGAGTCATGGATTATGTCAAAGCAAATTCTAAAGAGGCCTTTGACAAGCTGAAGGTGACGCCCGAAGCCTTTCCCCCGAAATCTCTTCGGGAGTGGTCTGCAAAGAACCCGTATGCCGGCGGCATCGGCGTGGCCATTACGTTCGATTCCGGCCCGGTGATTACTGGCATCACCCCAGGTTCAGATGCGGAGAGGGGCCTTATACCCGGCGATCGGCTCCTGGAGATCGAGCACAATTCGGTTCAGGGTTTGACGGCGGACCAAATCACCTCGCGTCTTCGCGGTCCAGTTGAGAGCATCGTCAATGTCACCATCATGAACCCCAAACGCGAGAACGGAAGCGGGCGCCTCTATCTCTCTTTAGAGCGGGACCTCCGTTTCGTCGAGTGGGTCGACAAGGAAGAAGCCGTGCGCAGGATCGGCGAGTCTGCCGCGAAGGGTGAATTATTCGGAGGGGTCGGCATGATTCTTGCCGAGGACGATGGGATTATGGTTTTGGATATCATCCCCGGGTTGCCCGCGGAACGGGCCGGAGTCAGGAGGGGTGACCGAGTGACTGGAATCGACCAGGTCGCGACCAAAGGTCTATCCATGGAACAAGCTATAGAACGTATTCGGGGAGAGCCAAGTTCGCATGTGCGCTTGACCATCGTCCGGTATGGCCGTTTCCGGCCGAAGGACTACGATTTGATTCGAGAAAAGATCGACCTGACACCACTCGAATCCAGAGTGACGCAGGATTTTCGCCAACCAGACTCCGCCGAGCAATCATGCCATGTCAGTGCCAACGATTCTATTGGAATGGTCCCCAGAAACCTTCTCGGCATCCCTGCGGGAATCGTGGGATTCGCTGTTTCGTTGCCGATATGCATCGCAAAGGACATAGCGATTCTGCCATACCTCATCGATCGTTCGAGTCATGGGGACGCTATTGAAATCATGCTTTGGTGCCATGCGGGGATTCCTACGGGCTTTTGGGCTTATGGCGGCTCGATAGGCGCATGGCCCTTTCTTAAGATGAAAGAGCGGATCGTGTATCGGAATTGCGATACGGGCACGATTCACGACGCTGCCGTGATCTGGGATCGTTCACGGAATGCCAAATAGGATTTATGAAGGACCGGATCGTCCGCATGATATATCATAGGCCCATGACAAAGGAGAGAACCCTGCCGGAAGTCGTCTTTGCGAGCGCGCGGGAGCTGCGGGACACCCTCGCCGCGTTCCTGAAGGCGCCCCGCGCGGTCTGGGGCGTGAACATCGCCAACGTCATCGAGGGCCTGGTTTACTTCGGCATCCTGACCATACTCGGCAAGTTCTGCTCCGAGAACGTGGGCCTGAGCGACATCCATTCGGGCTGGGTCTACGGCGGGGTGACCGGCGGCATCACTTTCGCGATGGTCTTCCTGGGGGGACTCTCGGACCGCATCGGCGTGCGGCGCTCGCTCATCCTCTCCTTCGCGGTCATGCTGGCCGGCCGCGTGCTGGTCTCCCTCGCCGGCACGCTGTCCTTGGGGCCCGGGCTCTCAGGCGGGATGTTCTGGCTGATGAGCGCGGGGCTGCTCCTGATGGTCCTGGCCTACGGGGTGTTCCAGCCAGCCACCTACGCGGCCATCAAGCATTACGCGACCCCCGAGACCGCGGCGGTGGCCTACGCCGTGCTCTACGGCGGCATGAACCTGGGTTCCTTCCTGTGCGGCTTCGTGTCACCCATCACCCGCCGGGGCCTGGAAAGCGCCTTCCCCCCCAACGGCCTGGCCGCGGTCTTCTGGGTCTACGCGGGGCTGACCCTCATCAGTCTGCTCACGGTGACGGTCCTGCTGGCCCGGAGCCGGGTGGCGGGCGCGGCCGGCAACGACGAGCCGGCGCTCGCGCCCCAGGGCGGATTCCTGGCGACCGTCCGTTCCTACCTGGCGGCCTTCTCGGACGCGCGCTTCGTCTTCTTCATCTGCATTCTCATCCCGGTGCAGACGCTGTTCGCGCACAACTGGCTGACCATTCCGTACTATCTCGACCGCGCCTTCGCCGGCACGACCGTGGGCGAGAACTATGAGTTCTTCTCCAACCTCAACCCCCTGATCATCTTCCTGCTTTCCCCGATAGTGGCCGCGATGACCGCGCGCCTGGACGTCTACCGCGTGATGATCTGGGGCACCCTGGTCATGGCCGCGCCCACCTTCCTGCTGGCCTTCGGCCCCAACGTCTATCTGTTCCTGACGTTCATCCTGCTCATGTCGGTGGGGGAGGCCATCTGGAGTCCGCGCTTCCTGCAGTGGATCGCGGAGATCGCCCCTCCCGGGAAGGTGGGGATGTACCAGGGCATCGGCCAGCTGCCCTGGTTCCTCACCAAGATGCTGACTTCGGCCTACTCGGGCTGGTTCGTCGCCAACTACTGCCCCAAACCCGACAGCGGCCTGCCGATGAACACCGGCGCCATGTGGCTCATCTACGCGTTCATCGCCATGGTCAGCCCCATAGGATTGGTGCTCGCGCGGCGCTGGATGGAGAAGGGGTCGCTGGCCTCCCACGCGGGCGCGCCGGTCCCCGAGACCGCGGCCTGACGGGTCAGGGAGCGGCTGCCGGGGCCGGCGGCGGGAGCCACTTCCGCTTGAGGCCGGCGGCCAGCTTCGTCCAGGCTGCGCGCTGGTCCGGCCGGAGCGTCCCGGCGATCTCGCGCTCGGTCGTCTCCAGGCGCTCGAGCACGCGCGGCCAGACCCCCGCGCGGAGGACTTCCAGGTCCGCGGCCTGACGCTGGAGGATCGCTCCCACCTTTTCGCGCTGGGCCGCGTCGAGGTCGAGCTTCTTGCCGAGCCACTGGGTCGCGCGCTGGGCGCGGACCTCGGGATGACTGACGGCGCGCTGGGCCGCGCGCCGGAGCGCGAGGGCCGCGCCGCCGGCGCCGCAGACGAGCCCGCTCAAGAACAGGGCGAGGGCGGCGAGCGGCCGGGAGAAGCGGCCCCGGGGCGGCGTGGGCAGGGGCGCGGGGGGCGGTGTATCCGTCATAGCGGCCTCCATTGGGAGAAGTCCTGCAGCCAGCCGTACCAGTCGCCGAGCAGGGCGTTCCAGGCCTGCCAGCCGAAGACGCCGACCACGGCCGCGGCGCAGGCTGAGGCCGAGGCGAAGGTCCAGAGTCCGGGCTCTTCCGCGGGGGCCGTGCGGATGCGGGCCAGGACGCCGGGGGCCGCGTCGGTCCGGGGCGCGTCTTCGCCCCGCGCCAGGGCCGCCCAACGGGCGAAAATGTCGTCGTCGTTCATCGTTCGTCCTCCGTCTCCAGCGCTTTGCGCAGCTTCGCCCGCGCTCGCCACGCCTGCACCTTCACCATCACCCGGCTCCAACCCGTCAATTCCGCGGCCTCGGCGACCGTCCGGCCTTCCAGGTACAGCAGAGTGAGCACCAGGCGGTCCCGCGGCGGCAGGCAGGCCAGCGCCCGGTGCACGAGCTCCCCGGCTTCGGCCGCGGCGGTCCCGGGCGGGGGCGACTCCGCCAGGCGCCGCGCGGCCGTCTCATCGAGGGCGTCGGGCCGGCGAGCCCGGGCGCGCCAGTAGGCGTAGCCCGCGCGCACCGCGATCACGGCGAGCCAGTGCGCGAAGGGTCCGCTGGCCCGATAGCCGCCGAGACCCTGGTAGGCCGCCACGAAGACCTCCTGGACGAGGTCCGCGTGCGCGCCGGGGTCCCGGGTGAAGCGCCACATCCGCGCCGCCACCGCGGCCTCATGCCGCCGGATGAGGCGGGCGAAGGCCTTTCCGTCGCCGCCGCGGGCGGCCCCGGCGTCCGCCGAGTCCTCATCCGCTGCCGCGGAGTCGCTCATGGACATGCAGTATAGCGCCGCGCCGGGACCCGGACAAGGCGGCGGCGGCCGGAAGGCCGCCCCCGCCGCCGCGGGGACCTCACTTCGCCTCGAGCTCCTGGAACGCCGAGTCCATCCTCGCGTCCGCGGTCCCCATGAAGTCGTCGACCTGGGTCCGTTGCTTCGGAGTCAGCAGCACCAACGCCTCGCGGCGCACACGCGCGCGCAAGAGCGCGGCTTCCGTGAGCGGCCCGGTCAGCGCGGCGACCGCCTTGCGGATGGCAGCATCGTCGGGTTTGTCCGCGCGCACGGCGGCCAGCACCTTCTCGCGTCCGTCGCGCACGGCGCGCACGGCCTTGAGGACCTCCGGCCTGCGGCTGCGGAAGAGCTCCTGGAGCTTCTCCTGCTGTTCGGCGCTGAGATCCAGCGTTTTGCGCAGCTCGGCCAGCCTCCCCAGGTTCTGGAACACCGCTTCCAGCACGGGCCGGCGCGCCAAGGACGGCCCGGACGATCCTTCGGCCCGCAGCGGCCCCGCCGCCGCCAGCCCCAGCAAGAACGCTCCAAACGCCGCGCGGACCCAACGATGTTCCTTTTCCATTCTCCCTCCCCGGCCGCTCGCGCGGCCTCAAAGGGTTGGTGGAGGGAGGGGGCCCGGAGGTTACACCCTCCGGGGGACAAAAGATATGATGGCCGCATGGCCGGCGGCAGCCTCCTGGCGCTCCTCGACGACATCGCTACGGTGCTCGATGATGTGGCCCTGCTCACCAAGGTGGCGGCCCAGAAGACCGCGGGCGTGCTGGGCGACGACCTCGCGCTCAACGCCCAGCAGGTGGAGGGCGTGCGGGCGGAGCGGGAGCTGCCCGTGGTGTGGGCGGTGGCCAAGGGGTCTTTGGTCAACAAGGCGATCCTCGTCCCCTCGGCCCTGGCCATCAGCGCGCTGACGCCGCGGCTGGTGACGCCGCTTTTGATGCTGGGAGGGGCCTACCTCTGCTACGAGGGCTTCGAGAAGGTCTTCCACCGGCTCGCGGGCGGGTCCGGCGCCGACGAGGCGCGCCGCGCGGAGGTGCTCGCGGCCTTGACCGATCCGGGCTGCGATCTGGTCGCGCTCGAGGCGGCCAAGATACGGGGCGCGGTGCGCACCGACTTCATCCTTTCGGCGGAGATCATCGTGATATCCCTCGGCACGGTGGCCGCGTCGCCGCTGTCGGTGCGGGTGCCGGTGCTGGTCGCGATCGCGGTGCTGATGACCGCCGGCGTCTACGGGCTCGTGGCCGGGATCGTCAAGCTCGACGACATCGGGCTATGGCTCAGCCAGCGCGGCGGAGTCGGCTCGGCGGCGAGGCTGCAGCGCCGCCTGGGGGCCGCGCTTTTGGCCGCCGCGCCCCGGATGATGCAGGGCATCTCCGGCGCCGGGGTGGCGGCGATGTTCCTGGTCGGAGGCGGCATCCTGGCTCACGGGATAGCGCCGCTGCATCACGCGATCGCGGGTCTCGCCGGGGGATGGGGAGCCGCGGGCAGGTGGCTCGTGCCGCTCCTGGCGAACACGGCGGCGGGCGTCGCGGCCGGGGCCGCGGTCTTCGCCGCGGCGGCGGTGACGCGGCGCAGCCGGCGCTCGCGCGGGACATAACGGCTTAACGAAAGTGTTAAGATGAGGAAGTTGCCCTCGTAGCTCAGCGGTTAGAGCAGCCCGCTCAATTGGGCTCCTCGTCGAGTAATCGGCGAAGGATAACTGGGCAAACTGCCGGAAACCCCTTAAGCCCGGGGAGCCACAGCGTAGCCGGTGACGGCAAGCGCGAAGGCTTTAAGAATCCTCGGGATTGGGCAATCGGCAGCCGAGCCCGCAACGGTGCGGGAAGGTTCAGAGACTATACGCCCAGGTCCCGGAGGCAACGCCGGGACATGATATAGTCCAGCCTACAACGCGGCGACGCGGTCGGGGAAACCCGAAGTAGGAGAGCATAACGGGTTGGTCGCAGGTTCGATCCCTGCCGGGGGCAGGATTTTTATGTCTCATCAAGAACGTCCTCTGTTCTCCGAGGCTGAGGTCCGGTCGCTCCTTGAGCGGACGGAGGGCCAGTACCTGGACTTCAAGTCCCTCTGGGACCGGACGAAACCGACCCCGAGCCCCGTTGATCGACGGGCCGCGCGCGACATCGTGGCCGAGTACGTCGCGGCCTTTGCCAACGCGGACGGCGGCACCCTGGTCCTCGGCGTGGAGGACGACGGGGCCCCGACCGGCCACGGCTATCCCGAGGATGCGGTCCAGGATATCCTGGCCGTACCCCAGCGCCGCCTGCGCCCCGCGACCTCTTGCGCGTGGCAAAGGATCATGATCGACGGGCATGAAATCCTGCTCTGCCAGGTCCCGATCGCGCCCGAAGCCGTGATGGTCGAGGCCAACGGCTTTCCCTACCGCGCCGGTGACCGCGTGATCTGCGAGCCCCAGGAAGTCATCAACCAGCGCAAGCAGGTATATCGCCGCGTAGGCTGCGAGGCCCGCATCCGGCCTGAAGCCGGGCTTGCCGACATCGACCTCGAACTGGCCAAGACCTTCCTCTCCAAGTCCGTTTATAAGGATAGATCGGTCGAGGCCGCGCTGGAGTCCTACGGGCTGATCGCGCGTAAGCCGGATGGCTTTGCCGTGACCAACGCCTGCCTCCTGCTCTTTGGCCGCAAGCCCCTGGTGCGGTGGCATCCACGAGCCGGAGTCCGCTTCTTCCGGGTCGCGGGCAAGGAACGCCTTCACGGCGCTCACCGAAACGTCGAGCAGTTGCCCAGGGTCGAGGAGCCGCTCGCCACGGCGATACCCGAAGCCTACCGCCTCGCTCGGGAGCATATCCGCAAGTCCGAGAAGCTCCACGACCTCTTCTTCCGCGAGATGCCGGAGTACCCGGAGTTCGCGTGGCAGGAAGCCCTGGTCAACGCCTTCGCACATCGGGAGTACGAGGATTCCGCGCGCGAGATCGAGGTCTGGTTCTATGACGACCGGATGGAGGTCCGAAACCCGGGAGAACCGACTCCGCCCGTGACCCTCGACCTGCTCCGCAAGCGCAAGTCGATCCACGCCAGCCGCAATCCCCTGATCGTCCGAGTCCTGGCCGACGCCGGGCTCATGCGCGAGGAAGGGGAAGGCATCCCGCGCATCTTCGAGGAGATGGAAGAGTCGTTCCTGCACGAACCCCGCTTTAAGATCGAGGGCGG
>Ga0154315_1101_pt1 | contig 15716 bp, 16 predicted proteins | sample RifGroA2_FD_105609 | JGI IMG/M metagenome (GOLD analysis project Ga0154315, IMG submission 105609) | Elusimicrobia bacterium GWA2_69_24
CGGGATGCCCTTCGTTTTTCTAGGTCAAACCATCAGGCGGTGCCATGCTTGTAAAGATGGACGCTGTTTGCAGAAGAACCATATCATTGGTATAATCAGCCCCATCAGAACATGACCCTCGTCATCTGCTCCATCGCCCTGACGGCATCGCTGCTGACCCTGTTCTCCGGGTTCGGTCTGGGGACCCTGCTCCTGCCCGCGTTCGCGGCCTTCTTCCCTGTGGACGCCGCGGTCGCGATGACCGCCTTGGTGCATTTCGCCAACAACCTCTTCAAACTCGCTTTGCTCGGCCGCAAGGCGGACCTCTCCGTCACGCTCCGCTTCGGCGCGCCCGCGGTCGCGGCCTCCTTCCTGGGAGCGCGCATCCTGCTCTGGCTCTCGGATCTGCCCCCCCTGCTGGAATACTCGCTGGCCGGACATCCAGCCGCCGTCACGCCGGTCAAACTGCTGATCGCGGCGCTGATGCTGTCCTTCGCCGCGCTCGAGGCCTCCCCCTCCCTGGCGGATATCTCCTGCGACCGCCGCTACTTGCCGGCGGGAGGCGCCTTGAGCGGCTTTTTCGGCGGGCTCTCCGGCCACCAGGGGGCGATGCGCAGCGTTTTCCTGCTCCGCTGCGGCCTGACGGGGGAAGGGTTCGTCGCGACCGGCGTCGTCGTCGCCTGCCTGGTGGACGCCACGCGCCTCATCGTCTATTTTCGGCACTTCTCCAGCACGGGTGTCGGAGAGAACGCCTCCCTCCTGGCCGCCGCGACGGCATGCGCCTTCCTGGGAGCCTGGATCGGCATCCGCCTCCTCAAGAAAGCGACGATCGGCGCCGTGCGCCGGGCCGTCGCCCTCATGCTGGCCGTATTCGCCGCCGCCCTGGGCTCCGGCCTCCTCTGACGCGGTGGCCGCGGGCTGCGTTGCTTGGCTATTTGGTATAATTGCCAATATGCGCAGGCCCGCCCCGTCCGACTTCGTCTCCCGCGCCGCCATCCTCAAGTCCCTGGCCCATCCCACGCGGCTCTTCATCGTCGACGCGCTGTCGCGCGGCGAGCTCTGCGTCCGCGACCTCACCCGGAAGATCGGCGCGGACATCTCCACGGTGTCCAAGCACCTCTCCGTCCTCAAGGCCGCCGGCATCCTGCAGGACCGCAAGGCGGGCCTGCAGGTCTTCTACAGTCTGCGCTGCCCCTGCGTCATGGGCTTCTTCGCCTGCATCGAGGGGGTCGCGGCCGCGGACCGGAAACTCACGGGGAAGAATCCTTGACCCGAAAGCACCTGCTGGTCGGGACCGCTGCCCTGGCCCTATGGGTCGCCGTCTACGCGCAGCTCGCCCCCCTGGCCCATCGGCTGACCTATGGGCTCCTGCGCCTGGTTCCGGGTTCTCCATTTTCCTCGGCCGCCGAATTCTTCCTTTATGAGACTCCCAAGGTGATGATGCTGCTCACGATCATCCTCTTCGTCGTGGGCGTCATCCGCACCTTCTTCACGCCGCAGCGGACCCGACGCATCCTTGCGGGCCGGCGGGAATCGGCGGGCAACGTCCTCGCCGCCCTGCTCGGAGTCGTGACTCCCTTCTGCTCCTGTTCGGCGGTTCCCTTGTTCATCGGCTTCGTGACCGCGGGAGTGCCCCTCGGCGTTACTTTTTCCTTCCTGATATCGGCCCCCATGGTCAACGAAGTCGCGCTGGTCCTGCTCTTCGGACTCTTCGGGTGGAAGGTCGCCGTCCTCTATGCGGGAACCGGCTTGTCCATAGCCATCGCTTCCGGCTGGATCATCGGCCGGATGGGCATGGAGCGCCATGTAGAGGAGTGGGTCTATCAGACCAAACCCGGATCGGAAGACGAAGCAACCGCCCCCGATTGGAGGGAACGGCTCCAGGATGGCCGCCTCGCCGTCCGCGATATCGTGGGCAAGGTGTGGCCTTATGTCGTCGCCGGCATCGCCTTGGGCGCCGGCATCCATGGTTACGTACCCGAGGATTTCATGGCCGCGCTCATGGGCAAGAGCGCCTGGTGGTCGGTCCCGGCCGCGATCATCATCGGCATCCCCATGTACTCCAACGCGGCGGGGATCGTCCCCATCATGCTGGCCCTCTTGGAAAAAGGGGCGGCGCTGGGAACGGCGCTGGCGTTCATGATGGCCGTCATCGGGCTCTCCCTGCCCGAGATGATCATCCTGCGCAAGGTGCTCAAGCCCCGGCTCATCGCGGTTTTCATCGGCATTGTCGGCACCGGGATCCTCATCGTCGGCTATCTTTTCAACATGCTGTTTTAGGAGGCATCGCCCATGAAAATCGAGATATTCGGACCGGGTTGCCAGAAATGCTCTGCCGCGGAGAAGATCATCAAGGCGACACTGGCCGAGCTCAAGAATGATGCCGAGGTCGTCAAGGTGACGGACATCCAGGAAATGGTGTCCAGAGGTGTTATGTTCACCCCGGCCGTCATCATCGACGGCAAGAAGGTCTGCGAAGGCAAGGTCCCCACCCCGGACATGATCAAAGGGTGGCTCAAATGACCGTGGCTCGGGGAATGCCGGCGGACAGGGCAAGGACGCGGGGCGGCAAGCCGTAGACACCGGCATGAAGAAACACTTCGGCTACGCCCTGCTGGCTTTCGTGGCGCTCAGCGTCGCGTTCGAGGTCTTCCAGGAGACCCGCCCCGTGCCGCGGCCCATGGCGGCGCCGGAGGTTCCGACGCCGAACGTGCCTGCACCCGCGACGACGAAGACCCAGCCCGCCAAACAGCTCGTTATCGCACGATACTGCCACGGCAATGCCCGCTGCTCGAACTGCATCAAGATCGAGCAGTACTCGCGGGAGGCCATCGAGACGGGGCTGCGCAAGGACCTCGATTCGGGCCGACTGCAGTTCGAGACCGTCAATGTGGAAGAGCTCGCGAACAGGCACTACGTCCGGGACTACGCTCTCTACACCAAATCGCTGGTGCTGACCGCGCAGACCGGCGGCAAGGAAGTCCGCCACAAGGTCCTCAACGGAGTCTGGGACCACCTGGGGGACAAAGACGCGTTCATGGCCTACGTGAGATTGGAAACAGAGAGCTTCCTCAAATAACGATGCTCGCGACGGCGACTGCTTTCTGGCTCGGGATCCTGACATCCATCAGCCCCTGTCCATTGGCGTCGAACATCGCCGCGCTATCGTTCTGTCTGCGCGGCGGCCCAAGCCTCCGCAGGGCCGCAGGCTACGGCACGGCCTATGCGGCAGGTCGGGCGGCAGCCTATGCCGGACTCGCCATGCTCATCATGACTGCCGGCTTTTCCATCCCTATCCTCTCCGACTTCCTGCAGCGCTATCTCAACAAGGCCCTCGGCCCGGTCCTGGTCCTTACCGGCGCGGTCATCCTTGACCTGCTGCCTTTCTCGATGGGGACCTGGAAGCCGAGCGAAGCCTGGACCTCCAGGCTGGTCCGCAACGGCGCCTGGGGCTCGGCCGGGATGGGCTTCCTCCTCGCCCTGGCGTTCTGCCCGGTCTCGGCCGCGCTGTTCTTCGGCGCGCTCATCCCCCTGACCCTGAAGACCGGGACGTGGGGATTTCTGCCGTTCGTCTATGGCCTGGCCACGGCGGTCCCGGTCCTCCTGTCCGCGACCGCCATCGCCGGAGGCACGGCCTCCATCACCGACCGGTTCGCGAGCTTCCAGGCGTTCGCGAAGCACACCCGCACCGCGACCGGAGCCATACTCGTGCTCCTCGGCGTGTACCTCACCCTTCGGCATATCTTCCACGTCCTATGAGACCCTCGAACAAACCGCTCAATATCCTATTCCTCTGCACGGGAAACTCCTGCCGGAGCCAGATGGCGGAAGGCTGGGCCAGACATCTATTTCCTGGCCGATATGAAGCCTACTCGGCCGGGACCAAGCCGAAAGGACTCGACCCACGGGCCGTCAAGATCATGACCGAGGCCGGAGTGGACATCTCAAAGCACCGCTCGAAATCCCTCGCGGAGCTGAAGGGCGTCGACTTCGACCTGGTGGTGACCGTATGCGACAGCGCGCGGGAAACCTGCCCGGTTCATATCGGCCGCGCGCGCAAGCTCCACCGGAGCTTCGACGACCCGCCCTTCCTGGCCCAGGGCGCAACGGACGAAGAAGCCGCGCTAGCGCATTACCGCAGGGTCCGCGACGAGCTCCGGACCTTCGTGGCGACCCTGCCGGACATCCTCAAGGAGGCCGCGCAATGAGCTGCGAACCCACCATCGCTTCGAGACTCTCTTTCCTGGACCGCTGGCTGACCTTATGGATATTCCTGGCCATGGCCGCGGGCGTGGCCCTGGGCTGGCTGTTCCCAGAGGCCGTGACCGAGTTCAACGCGGCGTCCAGCGTCGGCACGACCTCGATTCCCATCGCCATCGGGCTCATCCTGATGATGTATCCCCCCCTCGCCAAGGTCCGCTACGAAGAACTGGGACGGGTGTTCGCGGACAAGAAGGTCCTGGCCCTCTCCCTCATCCAGAACTGGATCATCGGGCCCATCCTGATGTTCGCGCTCGCGGTGATCTTCCTGCGCGGCTACCCCGAGTACATGATCGGACTCATCATGATCGGCCTGGCGCGCTGCATCGCCATGGTCATCGTCTGGAACGACCTCTCCCAGGGCGACACCGAATACTGCGCGGGGCTCGTGGCCTTCAATTCCATCTTCCAGGTGCTCTTCTTCTCGGCCTTCGCCTGGTTCTTCATCACGGTCCTGCCCGTCAAGCTGGGGCTCGCGGGAGCCGTGGTGAACATCACGATGGGCGAGATCGCCAAGAGCGTGTTCATCTACCTGGGCATCCCCTTCCTGGCGGGGATGGCGACCCGCTTCGCCCTGGTCTCCGCCCGCGGGAAGGATTGGTATCACGGCCGCTTCATCCCCACCATCAGTCCCATCACCCTGATCGCGCTGCTCTTCACCATCGTGGTGATGTTCTCCATCCAGGGTCACCGCATCGTGGGATCGCCGCTGGACGTTCTGCGCATCGCCGTCCCGCTGCTGATCTACTTCCTGATCATGTTCTTCGTCTCGTTCTTCATGAGCCGCCGCGTGGGCGCTGGCTACCCGGTGACCTGCACGCTTTCCTTCACAGCGGCCTCCAATAACTTCGAGCTCGCCATCGCCGTGGCCATCGCGACCTTCGGCATCGGACACGGCGCGGCGTTCGCCGCGGTCATCGGCCCGCTGGTGGAGGTCCCGGTGCTCATCGGTCTGGTCAACGTGGCATTGCGCCTGCGCGGCCGTCTATTCGGCCCCGAAACGCGGTAGAATAAGCTAGAGGTCCTTCTGGAGGGTGAACCCATGCTGAATCGCCATTTCCGCTGTAGCGCGGCCGGCCTGCTCTCAGCGCTGCTCCTCGCCGGCTGCGGCCGCCGGGACGAAGCCTCGGTCGGGACCCCGGAGAACCCGCTGGTCGTCCTGCTGTCTCCGTCCCACGCTCCCGCCGGGCGGGAGCCGCTGGACTTCATCGCCAAGCGCCTGAGCGCGGAGACCGGAATGACCGTGTCGGTCTTCACGGCTTCCACGCCCATCCAGGCCATCGAGGACTTCGGGGCCGGGCGCGCGGACGCGGGGATCCTGACGGTCGACGAATACCTGCTGGCCCGCGAGGAGTACGGCGTCCACGCGGCGCTCCAGGCGCTCCGGCGGGGAGCCGAGCACGAGTTCGCGGCCGTCCTGCTGGGCCGCGCCGAAGGCGACCCAAAGGACGTCCCGGGCTTGGCCCACCGGAAGGTCGCCTTCGCCGATCCGACCTCGCTGAGCGGCTTCCTCCTCCCGGCGGCGTTCCTGCTCAAGGCCGGCGTCGAGGTGCAGACCGAGTTCACGGGCGGCCACGACGAGTCCGTCCGCAGGCTCCTGGCGGGGAAGGTGGACGCCGCGGCCACTTACGCCGAGATGGCCGTGCGCCACAAGGGACTGCGCATCCTGGCGCAGACCGGGATGGCCCCCAACGAACCCTTCGTCGTCCGCCGCGGACTCAACCCGGACAAGCGCCGGGCCCTCGTCGCGGCGATCCAGTCGCTCGCTGGGACGGAGGAGGGCGAACACGCCCTCGGCGCCCTGGCCGACATCTCGGGCTGGCGGCCGATCGACGAGGACGTGTACCGGCCGATCCATGATACGCTCCGCGCCCTGGACAAATCGGTGTACGACCTGGTCCCCCAGGGCTGGGAGATCCGGCGTTTGAACCAGCCTTACCTGCCCGACTGAGCCATGGCCACGGCGCGCTCCGTCCATCGGCTCGTCCGCAAGGCCTACGGCCAGGTCGCCCGGAAGCGGTCTTCCTGCTGTTCCGACTCCTCCTGCTGCGGTTCGCCCCCGCGCCCGGCCGCCAAGGGGGACTTGGGTCTCTCCTGCGGAGACCCGGTCACCTTCTCCTGTCTGGAGCCGGGGGACGTCGTGCTGGACCTGGGATCCGGAGCCGGCAAGGACGTGTTCCTCGCCGCCCGGAAGGTCGGCCCGCGGGGCCGGGTCATCGGGGTGGACATGACCCCCGATATGCTCGCCCTGGCCCGGCGCAACGCGGGCAAGCTCAAGCTCCGCAACGTCGAGTTCCGCAAGGGGACTATCGAGGACCTGCCCCTGGAGGACGCTTCCGTCGACGTCGTCATCTCCAACTGCGTCATCAACCTGTCGCCGGACAAGCCGGCGGTGTTCCGCGAGGCCTTCCGCGTGCTCAAGGCGGGCGGACGGCTGGTGGTCAGCGACATCGTCCTGGAGAGGGCCCTGCCCCCCAGACTGAAGACGGACGCGGGTCTTTACGCGGCCTGCATCTCCGGAGCGCTGCTCCGGAGCGCATACCTGAGCGCCGTACGCGATGCCGGATTCCAGAAGCTGGAGATCCTGTCGGACCGGGTCTACAAAGCCTCCTCCGTGGGGGAGGATCCCATCACCGGCGAGACCGGCGCCGCCCTGGCCGGAGTCGCCGCCAGCATCACCTTGCTGGCCCGCAAGACGCGCTGAGCCATGGGCGCGGGGTATCGTGCGGTGCCCCTGAGCGGCGCCGGCTCGGAAGCGCGCGAGCCGGGCGGCCGAAAATGTTATCTTCACCCGATGCCGCAGGGCCGCAGCGGGGAGAGCACGCCATGAAAGAAGCCCAAGGGACCGACGCCGCCATCAGCGAAGAACGCTGGCTGGAGACCGTCTACCGCCGCGACACGCCCCAACTGACCGTGCGCGCCGTCATCGGCGGGATGGCCATCGGCGCCCTCATGTGCCTGTCGAACCTCTACGTCTTCTTCAAGACCGGCTGGTCCATGGGCGTCACCATTACCGCCGCGATCCTGGCTTTCGCCACGTTCAAAGCGTTGTCCGCGGCCCGCATCACCAAAGACCCGCTCACCGCCCTCGAGAACAACGCCCTCACCACCGTGGCCTCGGGCGCGGGCTACATGACCGGAGGCGGCAATATGGCGGCCTTCGGGGCCCTGCTCATGGTGACCACGGTCCGCCCCGACCCCGTCCCCATGATCGCCTGGTTCGGCGTCATCGCGGCCCTGGGAGTCTTCACCGCCATCCCCATCAAGCGCCAGCTGATCAACCAGGAAGGCCTGGCGTTCCCCACCGGCAAGGCCACGGCCGAGACCCTGCGCGCCATCCACGGGGACACCGGCGGCGGAAGCGGCGAGGGCACCGGGCAGGCCCGCGCGCTCGGGTTCGGGGCGCTGTTCGCGGCCCTGCTCGCCCTGGTCCGCGACGCCAAAGCTCCCTGGATGCCCTGGAACCTCCCCAGCTCCTTCCCGCTCCCGCTCACCATCGCGGGACGTCCGGCCTCCGATTGGACGCTGTCTTTCAAGACCGAGGTCGTCCTTCTGGGGGCCGGGGCGCTGATGAGCTTCCGCACCGCCTGGTCGCTGCTGCTCGGCGGGCTCCTCACCTACGCCTTCCTGGCGCCCGCCCTCGTCGCTCAGGGCGCGGTGACCGCGGTGAGCTACAAGGCCATCGTGGGCTGGACCGTCTGGCCGGGAGCCGCCCTGCTGGTCGCCGCGGGGCTCACCTCCTTCGCGCTCGACTGGAAGTCCGTGGGACGCGCCTTCTCCGGCATCTCCCGCGTGTTCACCCGCGCGAAGACCGACGAAGCGGCGGACCCCATCGACGCGGTGGAGTGCCCGGGCTGGTGGTTCCCCGCCGGCTTCGTCGTCCTCGGCCCCATCGTCGTCGTGCTGATGACCTGGCTCTTCCAGATCCCCTGGTGGGCGGGAGTCGTCGCGGTGCCCCTGGCCGTGGTCATGGGGTTCGTGGCGGCGCGGGTGACCGGAGAGACCGACGTCACCCCGACCAAGGCGCTCGGTCCCGTGACCCAGCTCCTCTACGGCATCATCACGCCGGGGAACCTCTCGGGAAACATCATGAGCGCCAACGTCACGGGCGGCATCGGTTTGCACGCCGCGGACCTCTTGACCACGCTGAAGACCGGCTGGCTCCTGGGCGCCAGTCCCCGGGTGCAGTTCCACGCCCAGCTCTTCGGGGTCCTGGCCGGCGCGGCCGTAGTGGTGCCGGCGTTCAACATCCTCATCCCGGACCCGGCCCTGCTGGGCAGCGAAGCCTGGCCCGCACCGTCCTGCCTGGTCTGGGCCGGGGTCTCCAAGGCCTTCGCGGGGGGAATGGGGGCCCTGGACGGCCTGGCCAAGACCGGGATCGCCGCGGGGCTGCTCCTGGGCGTCGCGCTCGCGCTCCTGGAGCGCTTCGCCCCGCCCCGGTTCAAGCACCTGGTCCCCTCGCCCTCGGGGCTGGGCATCGCCATGGTCATCCCGGGGAGCAACGCCATCGCCATGTTCCTGGGCGCTTTGGCGGCCTGGCTGTTCCAGCGCCGCGATCCCGACCTGGCCCAGCGCTACGTCGTGCCGGTGAGCTCGGGGCTGATCGCGGGGGAGAGCCTCATGGGCGTGGTGATCGCCCTGCTCATCGTCAGCGGCGTGCTGAGCCGCTGACGCGCTGCTCTTCCAAGCTTATGACCGAAGCCAGGATTAGCATGAGCCGGCGGTCCTCGTCGTCCGGCTCGAAATGCCGCTTGTACAGGACGCACAGGGCCCCGATGGGGCGCCCGTCCGCGGTCACGGACTTCCCGAAGTAGGTCATGAGCCCGTACCGGCGGACGTTGGCGTCCTTCGCGGCCAGCGGGCTGGCGGGGAGGTCCGTGATGTACTCCGGATCCTCCCGGTCGCGGCGGAACACCTCGAAGCAGACGTGCCCCTCGGCCTTGTCCACCTCGGGCAGGTCGTCGGGCGCCTGGTAGCGCCCGACCGTCCGCAGGTTCTCCCCCTCGACGCGGCTGTAGAGCGCGCAATCCGCTCCCAAGGACTCGCCGCAGAGGCCGGTCAGCCGCGTGATGTTCTCCAGCGGGTCCAGGGACTGCGTGAGAAAATACTGGTTCAGCTTGCCCATCCGGTCGGCTACGCGCTTGGTCGCGGTCACGTCCCGGACGCAATGGACCGCCCCGTCGAACCGGCCGTCCGCGTCGAACAGCGGGTCCACGATGACCTCGAAGGACCGGCGGCCGAAATCGATCGGCATGACCTCCCGCTTCCCCGAGAGGCGGGCCCGCTGGGTCGGGCAGTCCGCGATCGGCCCGTCCGTGCCCGGGTGGAATATCTCCCAGCAGCGGCGCTCCAGGAGGCCGGCCGGCGTTTTGCCCACGATGCGCCCGGCCGCGCGGTTCGCCCGCAGGATGTTGTGGTCCCGGTCAAGCAGGCAGATCCCGTCGGCGGCCGCGTCGAAGGTCTCCTGCCATTGCCGGGCCATGGCGCCCAGCCGGTGCTCCGCCTGCTTGCGATCCGTGAAGTCTAGCACGTGGGTGACGAAATGCAGGGGCTTGCGGTCGGCGTCCCGCAGGAGGAAGCGGTGCACCATTCCCCAGACGGTCCCGCCGTCCTTGCGGATGAAGCGCTTTTCCAGATTGAAGGATTCCAATTCACCGACGAGGAGCTTGGCCGCGTACTCGTTGCTGGAATCGAGGTCATCGGGGTGGGCCACCGCCCGGAACGTCAGCGCCAGCAGCTCATCGGAAGAGTACCCCAGCATATCGCAGAAGGCCGAGTTGACCCGCATGAAGCGGCCGTCCAGATGGTTCAGGCACATGCCGACCGGAGCCTGCTCGAAGGCGGCCAGGAACCGGTCGTCGCAGCGGCGGAAGGTCGTCTCGGCCCGCTTGCGCTCCTGAGCGAAGCGCAGGACCCGCAGCAGCCAGCCGCCCCGGATCGTCCCCTTGACCAGATGGTCCTGGGCGCCGGCCTGGATCATCTTCACCCCGAGCTCGCAGTCCTCCTTGTCCGTCAGCGTGAGGATGGCCGCATCCGGGACCTTCGCGTGGAGCCGGAGCAGGGATTCCATACCCTCGCAGTCGGGCAGCACCAGGTCGACCAGGATAGCGTCGAAAGGGCGTTCGCTCGCGCGCCGCACCCCGGCGGCCAGGGTGCCGACGCAGTCCAGCCGGACGCCGCCGTCGGGGCAGTCCTCCAGGGCCTTCCGGAAGAACGCCACGGCCTCCAGGTCGTGCTCGATGAGAAGGATGTTCATGCCGGCAGGATGCGGCTTCCGGGCCCGGCCGCCCGGCGCGTCTTGATGCGGATGATGTCCCCCTTCATCCGGCCCCCCCGAATCGGCCGCCCGTCAGGCGGGCGGCCGCAGTAATGGCTTATGTTAGGCAACCCTCGGGGGGGCTGTCAACGGGGAAGTAGATGTGCAGATCCGTGCCCGCGCCCGCCCCCCGCTCCGCCTGGATGGCGCCGCCGAGCTGGCGGACAATGTCGTAGACGAAGGGCTCCCCGAACGGGCCGCCGCCCTCGTGGCCGCCGTGGTCTCCCGCGCCGGACAGAGAGACGCGCAGGTGGACGGCGGTCCTTCCGTCGGCCTCCGGGAAAGCTGACCGGAGTTCCTCCGGAAGAGGTCCGGTCTCCACGGAGAAGGTCAGGTCCCCGCCTTCCGGCATGCTGCCCCGGGCCTTGACCGCAAGCACCAGCAGCGCCTGCGCCAACCGGCGCGGGTCCACCCGAACGGGGATGGGCCCCGCTCCCGGCTCGATCGTCACCCGGACCGCGCCCCCGGCCAGACGCCGGAGCGTCCCGGACAGCCCCTGCAAGGCCGCGCTCAGGTCCACGGGCGGCGTCGGCAGGGGCTCCGGGGACACGGGATCCAGGAGCACCTGCAGGAGGTGGTCCAGCGCCGCCTGAAAATCCTCTCCCGGCTCCATCCGATCGAGCGCGACGGACAGCTCCTCGCTGCGACGCCGGTGCCGGGCAGCCTGCCACCCCGCGGCCAGCGCGGCCAGCAGGATCGCGCCGAAGACCACCGTCGCCGCGGCCGCAGCCGCGAAGCCGGAGAACGCCTCGGTCAACTCCACCTGCCGGAGAATCCCCCAGCCCGTGGACGGCATCCAGCGCGCGGCGGCGAGGGTCCAGACTCCCCGGTAATCCGTGAAGGCCCCGAAGGACTTCTGCCTCCCAAGCGAGGCGCCGGCCGCGAAGCGGGGATCGCTCAGGGGCCGCCGCGGGACGGCCGCGCCCGCGGGCAGATGGCGCACCGGGGAGAGATAAACGGCCTCGCCCTTCCCGCCGTCGAGCTGCACCAGGGCGAACTCGCCGGTCTCGGTGGGGGTCGGCTCGTTCTGCAGGAGCGGGAAGAGCGTCCGCATGGGCGAGATCCATGCGCAGTACCGCCCGACCGGAGCCTCCTTGGGATCGGCCCGCACCTCGGTCGAGAAGCCCCAGAGGCTGTCCCCGGGCTTGAAGCCGCGCAGGAATATCCTGAGGCGGCCGTCCCAGGCGAGTTCAGGGTGGGACTTGCCCCCATCCTCGCACAGCCGCTCCGCGCCCCGGGTCGCGAAGGAGAGCCTCTCCTCCTTGTCCCAAAGGCAGATCCCCGCGTACTGGCGGCTGGAGGCGACCGCCTCGAGCTCCGCCGCGATCCCGGACCGGTCCCGAACGCCGCCCGCGAGAAAGGCCCGCAGTTTGGGAATTTGCGCAAGGGCGAGGGTCTCCAGGCGCCGCTCCGAAACCCATTGTGAGGCGACCCGCTCGCGGTCATCGGCCTCGCTGGAGAGCCGGGCCTCCCAGTCCCGCCAGGTTTCCAAGTACCGCAGATGGATGAAGTACCCGCAGGCGACCGGGACCGCGACCGCGGCCAGGATCATCAGAGCCTTCCAAGGGAGACGCTCCGGCGCCATCTTTCGATTGTGCCATTCCCGGCGAGACAAGACAACCCAACCCGGTCCCGGGGATTAAGTTTCTTAAGGTAGCGCCAAACAACTTAAATAACTTAATCCCCGGGACCGGGTCTTAGGGCCCAGGCGGGGCTGGGTCCGGGTCCCCAGGTTACGGGGCGGGATTCCGCTTATCCTATTCATGATGAAGAAACACCTGGCCGGTCTGCGGATCGCGATCCTCTCCGCCGGCGTCATCGCCTCGGTCCCCGTCCTCACCCTGCACGCCGCCGATCCTCTCGGCGGCGAGCCAGGGCTCGCCGTCCTCGGAGCGCAGCCTTTCTCCACTCGCGCAGAGGGCGGCGAGCAGGCGGACTTCGGCGAGACCGCCAGCGGCCTCTCGATACAGATCGGCCGGACCTTTGCCGCGGCGCGCGAGGCGCGGGAGAAACGCGAGCCCGCCCGCCCGCGCTATGATACCGCCTGCATCCTCTCCGCGGTGGCCTCCCAGATGGGGGTGACCCTGCGCGGCGACGTCCCGGTCCCCCAGGTCTTCTACGGCAGCAACACCCCCCTCAAGCAGCTCCAGGACGCGGTGGAGCCGCAGTGGGGCTTCCGGCCGGACGTGTTCGCCAACGTCTACGTCTTCGCCCGCAACGAGATATATCTCTGGGACGACGCCGCCTACTACGTCCGGATGAAGCGGTCCATCGACGACTCCCTGGCCCACGAGCTCGTCCACTTCATCCAGGTGAAGTATCAGAATGCCAGCTTCGCGGGCGGCGGCGAGGACCTCGAGAGCCAGGCCGTCCATGTGCAGACCTGGTTCCGCGAGAACTACATACAGCAGCCCGGCGTCTGCGCCCGGTAGCCGCGGCCGGCACCGATCATCCCAACGCCTGTCTGAGATCCTCCAGCAGGTCTTCCCGGCTCTCCAATCCGACGGACAGGCGCACCAGGCTGTCGCCGATCCCGCGTCTGAGCCGCTCCGCTTCCGGAAGGCTGCCGTGCGTCATGACCGAGGGATAGCAGACCAGGGACTCCACTCCGCCCAAGCTCTCCGCGAGGCAGAAGATCCGCAGCCGGGAGAAGAACCGCTCGACCGCCTTGCGCCCGCCGCGGAGGTCCAGACTCACCATCCCGCCGAAGCCGCCCATCTGCCGCCTGGCCAAGCGATGCCCCGGATGGTCCGCCAGGCCGGGGTAGTAGACTCGCGACACCCTCCGATGCCCGCGCAGGGCCCGCGCCACGGCCAGCGCATTGGCCTCATGCTCCCGCATGCGGACCGGGAGCGTCTTGACGCCGCGCAGGACCAGCCAGCAGTCCCACGGCCCGGGCACCGCTCCTTCCGCGTTCTGGTGGAACTTGAGCCTCTCGTAGACGCCCTTGCGGCCGCAGACCACCGCGCCGCCGATCAGGTCGCTGTGGCCGGCCAGGTACTTGGTGGTGCTGTGGACCGCCAGATCGGCCCCCAACTCTAGCGGCCGCTGGAAATAGGGGCTGGCGAAGGTGTTGTCCACGGCGAGCAGGGCCCCGCTGCGCCGGGCGACGGCCGCGAGCCTGCGGACATCGACGATCTTGAGCAGGGGATTGGTGGGGGTCTCGACCCATATCAGGCGGGTGGCGGGCCGGACCGCCGCCGCGAAGGCGGCGGGGTCGTCCACGTCCGCATAGCTGACCTCGAGCCCCCACTTGGCGAAGACCTGCTCGAAGAGCCGGTAGGTCCCGCCGTAGATGTCGCTGCCCGCCACGACATGATCGCCCTTCTGCAGGAGGTTGACCACCGCCGCCGTCGCCGCCAGGCCGGAGGCGAAGGCCAGGCCGTAGCGCCCCCCTTCCAGCGAAGCCAAGGCCGTCTCCAGCGCCGTCCGGGTGGGGTTCCCGGTGCGCGCGTATTCATAACCCCGCGGCTTGCCGATGCCGTCCTGCTGGAACGTGGAAGTCTGATAGACGGGAACGGTGACCGCGCCCGTGACCGGATCCGGCTCCTGCCCCGCATGGATGGCCCGCGTTTCGAATCTCATGGTCTTAGACTCCTTTACCCGCGATCTCGGCGATGGCGCGCGCCGCCGATTCCGCATCGTCGTCGCTATTGAAGAACCCGAAACTCACCCGCACCGCGCCTTCCGGGAAGGACCCCAGGACCTTATGCGCCCCGGGCGCGCAATGCAGTCCCGCCCGCACCGCGATGCCGTAACGGCCGTCGAGGAGCGCAGCGACCTCCTGGGCTGCCAGGCCCGCGACGCGCAGGGTCACGATGCCGGTCCGCCCCTCCCCGGGGCGGCCGTTCAGCACGGTCACGCCCGGGATACCCGACAGCCTCTGCGCGAATCCCCGGGCCAAGGACTGCTCGCGCTCGCGCACCCGCTGCAGACCGGTCTCGCGCAGGAAAGCGAGGCCCGCGGCGAGCCCCGCCAAACCGTGCGCGTTGGGAGTGCCGGCTTCCAGGCGGTAAGGCATCTCCTCGGGATGCGTCGCGTCTTCGCTGCGGATGCCGGTCCCGCCCTCGCGGCTGGTCCGGAGGTCGAGGCCGGGGCGGACATAGAGCGCCCCCGTCCCCATGGGCCCGAAGAGCCCCTTATGGCAGGGGAAGGCGACCATATCCAGACCCGCGGCCGCGACATCGATGGCGGCGGACCCGACGGCCTGCGCGGCATCCACGAGGATGGCGGCCCCGCGATCGTGGGCGGCCGCAGCCAGGCCTGCGACGTCATTGAGCACGCCGAACACGTTGGAGGCCGCGGTGACCGCCACGAGCCGGGTGTCCCGCCCGCAGGCCCGCCGGACCGCGTCCGGCGACAGGGTCAGGTCGTCCCGGGGCCCGACGCGCGTCACGCGTATGCGTCCGGCGCGTTCCAGGCCGGTCAGCGGACGGCTGAGCGAATTATGCTCGAAGGTCGTGGTCACCACATGGTCGCCGTCGTTGAGGAAGCCTTTGACGGCCATATTCAAGGCATCCGTCCCGTTCAAGGTGAAGGCGATGCGGGACGCATCGGGCGCATGCAGCAGCTCCGCCAGCCCGGTCCGCGCCTGCCCCACGCGCTTCCCGGCCGCGATCCCCATGCGATGGCACGCCCGGTCCGGGTTGGCGGCCTCATGCTCGGCGAATTCGCGCAGCGCCGCGAGCACGGCCGGCGGCTTGGGCCAGGACGTGGCGGCGTTGTCGAGGTAGATCATGTGCCGATATAGCGCGCATAGAGCGACCGCGCCCGCGCGATATCGTCGGTCCCCTTGATGATGGCGCGGCCGTCGCCGAAGACCGTCATCTCGAACCCTTCCGCCGCGAATTTCAGCAGGAACTCGCTCCGGCGGACCGCCCCCGCGGCCGAGAGCCTGCGGGCCAGAGCATCCAGATCGACGGGGGTCGTCGCCGCGGGAACTATCTGGACCGCCCTGCGGCCGCACAGGCTCGTCGCTTGGGAGCCCGCCGCGCCGTTGAGATGGTCGAAGCGCCCATGCGCGCAGGCCGGGCAATCGGGGTCCCGCTGCAGGCGGAACACGTGGAACTCCCCCTGCCAGAGGTCGGCGCTGAATACCCCGGCGACGAGGGCTTCCAGCTTGCCGGCCAATATCTTCGTGGCCTCGGCGACCTGGAAGGAA
>Ga0154315_1011_pt1 | contig 15567 bp, 14 predicted proteins | sample RifGroA2_FD_105609 | JGI IMG/M metagenome (GOLD analysis project Ga0154315, IMG submission 105609) | Elusimicrobia bacterium GWA2_69_24
GATGTTCTCCTTACGCACGGCCCGCTATTGGCCGATTTCGTCGTTGCTCGTCGCTTACATAGCTCACGCTATGCGCGCTCCTCGCGCCTAGAAATCGGATCAAGATCGGGCCTCCGAAGTGCGCCACTTATTTCATTGCGAGCCCTTACGCCGGAATGACGGCATTCTTGCCTGACATCGGCGCTAATCCGGGACTTCAGCCGGGCAATGGGTCACGTCCCGGACCAGGGCGTCGAACGTGAATACCGCCAGGGACGCCAGGCCCCAGGACAATCCCACGATCACACCGCAATTGACGATCCCGTGCCAGGGTTGGGGCATGCGCCGGACCAGGACCACCAGGAGGATGATCGCGGCCGTGACCGAGAAAGAGGTGATGATGCGCCAGCGCGGCGCGTGGAAGAAGCCCATGCAGAAGAACGGCGCGAGCAGCACGTGGGGCAGGCGGGGGTGATCCCGGAGATGCCGGACCCGGGCCGCGATGCGGGGGGAGAAACCGCCCTGGAACAGCCGGTAGCCTTTCAGGTAGCCCATCCCCGCGACGGTGCAGGCGAGGGCGGCCCAATGCCTGCGGCTCAGGGGAAAAGAGAATAGCTCCAGGGCGAAGGGGGTGAGCCGGACCACGGCCTTTCCCAGGAGGAAGGACACCCCGAACCAGCCCCAGAGGGCCCCGAAGAGGCCCAGCATCCGCCGGGCGGAAGGCATGGGAGAGTTTAGGATATAATGGGAGGATGAGACATCCGGGGACGCTGCTGGCCCTGCCGCTCCTCCTGCTCGCCGGCGCCTGCGGTCCGGCCAGGATGACCTACGTTCCCAACCCGCCCATGTCCGGGGCTCCCAACATCCGGCTCAAGGTCGTGGTGCTGCCCTTCCTCGTGCCCGGCGCGGCGGCGCAGGACCCCCACGCCCCCCGCCTCGACGGCGAGGATTGGGGACGCTTCCTGGCCGACGATCTGCTCAGCGCCGGCGTGTTCTCCACGGTGCGTTTCGTGCCCCGTTTGGAGGCGGCGGAGGACGCGGACCTCGTGCTCCGGGGCCGTATCGTTCGGGCTTTCCTCGACCCCAGGACGCCGAGCCGCCCCCGCTTCGAGGCGCATCTGGCCGCCCAGCGGCGCGACGACGGCCGGACCTTCTGGGAGGGGACGCTGCGCTTTGAGCTGGACTGCAGCGCGCTGAAGCCCGCCGAGGTCCTGCCCCGCATCCTCCATGACCTGTTCCGTCAGGCGCGGGAAGGCCTGGTCGCGGGCCTGCGCGGTTGAGGGTTGCGGTACGGTCCTCATGGGTGCCGCGCTCTCACCGACCCGCCGGCGTCTGATCGTGTACGCCGGCCTGCTCTATATCCTCCTTCAGGGAGGCGTCGCGGTCTATTCGCGATACTTGGCCGCCGAGAAGGACCGCCTCGACGCCGTCCTGAGACAACAGGTCTTGGAACATCGGAGCCGGGCGATGGCGAAGCGCTTGCGGCACATGCGCTACGCCTCGGTGCGCGGTTGACCCCGAAGGCATCGGGGCTCCTGCTCTGCTTCGCGCTCGCCGCGGGTCCGGCGTTCGCGGCTCCGGCGGTCGAGGTCGCGGTGGGCGACGGTCCGTTCGTCCGGACCGACGCCGCGGCCCCGCTGGCCGGTCAGCGTGTGCGGCTGAGGGTGGCGCCGGTCCCCGGCGCCCGGGTCCGCTGGGTGCAGCTCGTCCGCGACGTGACGAAGATGTACAAGAACGCCAATTTCCCCTGGGACCCCGACCCCTATCAGTGGGTGGGGCTGGCCGAGATCCGGGCCGATCGTGAGCCGCTGCCCCGCTTCGACGGACTATGGGAGGTGGAGCCGTTCCCGGCCGGCCGCCGCGTGAAGCCCCGGGAATGGACCGGGCGCTATTCCAGCCGCATCGCGGAGTCCGAGTACTACCATCCGGACGCCGGGTCGTTCTGGTTCCAGGCGGAGGTGGAAACGGACGGCCGCGTCGAGCGCGTCCCCGCCCAGGGCGTGCGCGTGTCCGTGCGGGACGGGCCCGGTTTCCTGGGCTGGCTGTCGTCCTATCTGAACGTACCCGGGGTCTTCGGCTCGATCACGGCGCAGGCCAACGGGCATCTGGGGGTGGACTGCGCGGACGCCGTGACCGCCGCCTGGGCGAAGTACACGGGAAGGCCGCTGACGGAGAACCTCAACGTCGCGGCGCTGGTCTCACGCCTGCCGCACGCCGCCGAGTTCGACTGGGGAGAGGGGGGCGTCGCCGGGGGGCGGGGGATCCGCTGGGGAACGGACGTCCGTCCCGGCGACTTCCTGGCGGTGCGCTATCCGGGGGCGCGTTCGTTCCAGCACGTGGGGGCGCTGGTGTCCGACGCCGACGGGGACGGCCGGCTGACCCCCGGGGACCGCGTCCTGCACGCCGGGCCCCTGCCCCTGGCCTACGACCGGGCGGGGTCCGCTCCCTTCCAGGGACATGTGGTCGTGCTGCGTCCCGAGAGCCCGATCGTCGAGCGGCCCATCTCCTTCGGCGCCCAGCGGGTCCAGGCCACGGCCGGGTACATCAAAGCCCATTACGGCGAGGACCGCCCGGACGGCCGCATCCGGCCGCGGATGATCGTCCTGCACTGGACGGGCTCCGATTCCATCGAGGCGGATTTCCAGACGTTCGACCGCGAGGTCCTGCCGCGGGAACGAGCCGATATCGCCGGAGGCGGGGACGTGAACGTCTCGGCGCACTTCCTCGTGGGGAAGGACGGGCGCATCCTGCGCCTGATGCCGGAAGACCGGATGGCGCGCCACGTCATCGGGCTGAACCTCGAGGCCATCGGGATCGAGAACGTCGGGGGGACCGGGGACCGTCCGACCCTGACCCAGGCCCAGATCGGAGCGGACGCCTGGCTGGTGCGGGAACTCAAGGACCGCTTCCCCGGCATCCAGTACCTCATCGGGCACCACGAGTACCGGAGATTCGAGGGGACTCCGCTATGGAAGGAATCAGACTCCTCCTATCGCACCGTGAAGTCGGACCCGGGCGACAAGTTCATGGCGGCGGTCCGCTCCCGCGTCGCCGACCTGGGGCTGAAGGACTCTCCCTAGCGGACGGGAGGGGGTGCAACTTTTTGCGGGGTGCGGGTAAGTATCCATGAAGACGGAATGTCTGAAGGAGGCGTGCTCATGAAGATATGGATGCTGGCGGTCCTGATGGTAGGACTGGCGGGACCCGCGCTCGCGGGGGGGGCGGCGGATTGGCCGAGCCCTCTGAACGAAGGAGAATATACCCCGGCGGAGCTCAAAAAGTACGTGATGGTGGCCGAAGAGGTCTTCCTCGCCTCTCTGGACGGTTCGCGTATCTACGGCGTGGAACAGAACGGTTTGACCGCGGCTTCCGGCGGGACGACCCAGTACTCGGCGCGGGTGGGCGACAAGCGGGAGTACGTGTACGTCACCACTTTCAGCGACGAGGTGAAAGGGTTCGGGGTGAGCATCGCGCGCTACCGGAAGACCGGACCCCGCGGCAGCACCGCCGGCGAGGGCCTGATAGAGGAGAAGGCGCATTACTTCACCGACTTCGCGCCCGTGACCGTGGAACTGGCCCGGACCGCGTCCCGGAAGACGGTACTGCGCCTCACTCCCTTCATAGGCGCCCTGCCCCCGCGGGCGGAGGCTTACGACGGCAAGCGGCTGCGCCTGGACGGCTACGTGATCAAGAACGGCAAGAGCGTCGTGGCGCGCGGCGTTTCGGCCTCAGGTCGGAAGATCACTCTATCGGCCCCGGAACTCGGCAGGCTGGAAGTGGCCTTGTCGGAGTTCCCGGGGGCCAAGCCCGTCGGCAGGATCATGGGCAGCATGCTGAGCTTCGAGATCGGAGCGGACCGCTATCAGTGGCTGACCAGCGCCCCGATACTTCCGGAGGGAACGTGGACGGTCTGGCTCAAGCACGACGGCACGCCGACCCAGTCCAAGGGCGTGTCGATCAGCTCCGGTGACCTCTGATACAGACGGCATCCTGATGGGGCGGACGGCCTCCGGCGACCGGGAGGCCTTCCGCCTCATCCTGGAGCGGCATGAAGCCAGGGTGTTCCATTTCGCCCTGGCCCTGCTCCGGTCCGAGGATGCCGCCGCCGACGTCACCCAGGACGCTTTCCTGGTGCTGCTGCGCAACCCCGGAGCCTATGACCCGGGACGGGGGGGATTGGGCTCCTTTTTGCTCGGCATCGCGCGCAACCTGGTGCTCAAGGAGTTCCGCCGCCGCAAGCGGGAGGCTGCGGAAGAGGTCCCGGCCGACGGGATGCCGGGGCGGGACGCGCCGGCGGGTCTGGAGTTGGAGCGCCGGGAACGGGCCGCGCGGCTGCGGGAAGCTGTGGCGAGCCTGAGTCCGGCGCAGCAGCAGGTGCTGACCCTGAGATTCCAGCAGGAACTCGATCTGCAGGGCATCGCGGGGCTCATGCTGCTTCCGTTGAACACGGTGAAGAGCCATCTGCGTCGCGCGATCCTGAGTCTGCGCGAGGCGACGGGAGGAGGGGACGATGGATTGTGAAGGGTTCCAGGATGGCGTGATCGAGGGCGGGCGGGGCGAGGAACTCCCTGCGGCCGCGGCCGAGCACGCCGCCTCCTGCGCCCGGTGCGCGGCGTTCCTCGGGGACATCCAGGCGATCGAGGCGGCTTTGGGCGCGGCACGCCGCGCTCCGGTGCCGGCCCGCGTCCGGAGGTCGCTCATGAGCGCCTTCGACGAAGAGTACGGCGCGCCGCGCTCCCCGGCGTGGTCCTTCTGGCCGGTCATGCCCCGGCTACTGCTGGCCGGCGCGGCGGCGGGCGCTCTGGCGCTCGCGGTCTGGATGGGCCGGCCGCCGGGAACCGCGGGGCCCGAGATGGAGATCGTCAAGCTGTCGGTGACGATGATCCCCGACTGAGTCCGTCCGCGCCCTGGGGCGCGGGGTGGGCGATGCCGCGGGCGTAGGGGAAGCGCGGATGCCCCGCGACGATGCTGGTGTGGACCTTGTGCCCCGGCGGGACGCCCGCGAGCCGGGCCAGGTCCTGGCTGCGGTTGACGGGCTCGGTCAGGAAGCCGATGACGCACGCTCCCAGACCCATCGCTTCGGCGGCCAACAGGATGTTGGCGCCGGAGTAGACCGCGTTCTCGGCGCCGCAGGGGTCGCCCGGGCGCGTATGGATGAGGATGGCGCAGGGCGCGTCGTAGAGTATCATGTCCCGGCCCCGGGGGAGGGCCGAGGCCATGGGCTTGAAGAGGGGGAACAGGGGTTCGAGTTCCTTGTAGCCGCGGCCCATGAGCATGCGGAAGACCAGCCTCCAGAGCGGGCTCTCCAAGCGGGCGGCCATCCAAAGAGTCTGCTTGCCGATGCGCCGGGACAGTTCCTTGAGCGTCGCGGGCTCCGTGACGACGGTATAGCCCACGTCGCGCCGGTTGAGGCCGTTCGCCGCCTGGGCGCCGGCGGTCAGCAGGGCGTCGATCTCTTCCCGCGACAGGGGCTGGAGGGTGAACTCGCGCCGGGACCTGCGGGCATGCAGCAGAGACATGAACTGCGCGGGGGCGGGCAGGTCCCGCAGGGGCGTGAAGCGCAGGTCCGAGAGCCCGTCGTGGGAGACCGCCTCCTCGGGGCACACGGCCACGCAGTGCCCGCAATGGAAGCAGGTGAGTACGGGGTCCGCGACCTGGGGCTTGCCGCGCGGCGTCTCGGAGAAATTGAGGGGGCAGACCTGCGCGCAGCGGTTGCAGCCGCTGCAGAGCACCGGATCGATGGCGATCTTCATCGCGGCGACTCGGGCGCCGGCGCGGCGGCCGCCACGCGCAGGTCGGCGTAGCGGGGCCGTCCCAGGTACACGGTGCGCACGCGCACCGCCGAGGTCTTCTCGGCCCGCTTGGCCGCGAGCGCGCTCCGCAGCTCCGCCAAGCCGGGAAGGGGACGCCCGTCGAACTCGACCAGGAGGCCGAAGGGCTTGAGTCCCGCTACCTGCGCGGGGCTGCCGGGATCGACGTCGTAGATGAGCAGGCCTTGGAACTGCTCGTCCAGACGCAGCAGGCGCCGGACGTCCGCCGTGAGCTCCTTGAGGGAGAGCCCGGTGGCGGAGTCGATCCACTTGGGGGAACTCTCCACGTCGGGAGGGCTGGCCTCCAAGACCAGGTCCGCGGTGCGCTCTTCACCGGCCCGTCCGTAGGCCACTCGGAGCGCCGTCCCCGGCACCAGGTCCGCCAGCGCGTCGTCGAGTCCGGTGGACAGACGGCGGAAGAACCAGGCGGCCTCGTTGGCGGCGCGCACGTAGACGGGCCGCGCCTTGGCCGGGATGAGGGCGTCCTGGCGCTTGCCCGCGGGACGCAGCCTCAGGAGCAGGTCGCCCGGGAGCATCCCGGCGCGTGCCGCCGGCGAGCCGGGCAGCACCTCATTGACGAGCTGGCCGAGGGAGCCGCCCTTGGTGAGGCCGCCGACGTCGAGGAGCTTGGCGAGGTCGGGGTTCAGGTCCTGGGTCTCGACGCCGAGCCACGGCCGGCGCTTGCCGCCCAGCGCGTCGAGCGGCTGCAGGCGCGGGTCCACCGCCTCCTCAGGCTTGGCGAAGGTCCGCGAGAGTTCCGCCAGCGGGTGCAGCCGCACCAGGGGGGCGGGCTTGCGCCAGCGGTCGCGCTCTACCACGCTCTCGGTGCGCACCTCCTCGACCATGAGGCCGTAGGGACTCCCAGCCAGGTCCGCCGCGAGGCCGCCGGCGCCATCCAGGAAGCGCGGCTTGCGCCGGCGCTCTCCGTCATAGCCGGTCGCCAGGCCTTCGAGCCGGTCGGGGTAGACCCAGACCTGGAGGCCGGCGTCGGCGGCGCGGGTCTCCACGGACAGGGCGAGCTCCCCGTCCTCCGGGGTGCGGCCCTCGGGCAGGGTCTCTAGGTCCGCTTCCGGGACCACGAGATAGCCCGCCAGGGCCTGCGCCGGCACCCCGGCGAAGCGCGCCGCGACCGTGCGCGAACCGACGGCCAATTCGACCGATTCCAGCCGCCGGACCAGCTTGGGGGTCAGGGCGCGGGGGCAATACACGACGCGGGGCGCCAGCGGGAAGCCCACGTCGGCGCGCTCCTTGACGGCCGCCTCCTCGTCCCCGTAGGGGGCGGCGCTGTCGGGCCGGAAGCGCAGGCGGACGACGGGCAGCGCCCGGGCCATGCGTCCCTCCGCCGCCCGAGTGAGCCGCTGGAACTCCGAGAAAGGCAGGACCTCGTCGCGGACCTGGGTGGGGGATACCAGGGCCTCCGAACGGTAATCGCCGGAGAGCCAGCCGCGCCAGACGCCGCTGGAGTCGAAGACGACGGCGAGTTCCTTGTCGATGACGGCCGGACGCGACGGCTGGGGCCGTTCCGTCTCGTGGAAGGAACGGTCGACGCCGGACTTCTCCTTCATCGGACGGCGCCAGGGCCAGAGGTCGAAATGGAACGCGTCGCGGTCCCTGGACAGCCGCACCCGATGCCCCGATTCCAGGTCGCCGGCGGGGAGGAGGGGCGGCAGCGGGAGGGCTGCGAGCCCTTCAGCCGCGAACCACACCCCGTCGCCGCGCCGGGGGAGCCCCCAGGGCTTGGCCGGATGCTCGCCGCCCTTGAAGTCCACGGCGGTCAGGGCCTCGAGACGCTCGAGGTCGAAATCGAAGAGCGGGGCGACGAAGAGCCCGGGTCCCGGCGCGCGGGAAGCGGCGAAGGAGAGGGTGGCGCGGTCCTGGGCCTTCTCGTCGAGTCCCCAGGCGTCGTGGCGCTTCCAGAAGCGCGTCTTCTCCACCAGGCTGGCCGGATCGTAGGGGGCGAGGCGGAAGCGCAGTTCCACGAAGAGGCTGCGGGCGTCGCGCAGGCGGGCCGCCTCGGCCGCGGTGGACAAGTCCAGTTCGTCGCGGCGCGGCGTGCCGGACGAAACGGCGAGCATCGGGGAGAGGGGGAGGAGCGCCGGGAGGGCCAGGGGCTCCGCCAGTTCTCCGAGAACGCCCATCTCGAGGCGGAGGGGACCGAGCTCCAGGTCGCTCGCGACGGTCTGCGCGGCGGCCGGCGCGAGGCCGAGGACGCCGGAGAGCGCCCAGGGGGCCCAGCCGATCATCGTTCCTCCTCCCGCGCGGACCGGGAGCGGCTGTAATCGAGAGCGAGCTTCAAGGGCCGCCCGCGGCGCAGCACCGAAACCAGGAGGAGGCGCTTGGCCGGGCCGCGCTCGAGGCTCCGGCGGTAGGCCTGACGCAGGTCTTCGAGCGAAAGGACCTCGCGCCCGTCCACCTCCAGAAGGATGTCGTAGGGCTCCAGACCGCTGCGCGCCGCGTTCCCGTCGGGGGAGACGCCGAGGATCCAGGCGCCCCGCGGCCGGAAGAAATGGATGACGGTATCGTCTTCCTCGCCGATCTCCTGGGCGGTCAGCATCCACTCGGGGGCGTCGAACACGGCGTCGGCGGGGCCCGCGTGGCGCTTGGGGACGGCGGTGAGCGGGACCGTCCGGCCCTCGCGCAGCGTCTCCAGGCGCACCGGCCGGCCGGCCGGCAGGTCGACGAGGAGCCGGCGCACCGCGGGCAGGTCCGAAGCGTAGAGCGCGTCCAGGGGCCGGCCGCCGGCGCTGAGCAGGATGTCGCCGGGGGCGAGTCCGGCCCGGGCGCCCGGGGAATCCGGTTCCACGCCCCCGATGAGGACGCCGCGTTCGCCGGGGGCGTAGGATTCGCGGCCGAAGTCGCGCAGGGCCTGCAGGGTCAGCCCGAGCGTGCTGCGCTCGACCCGTCCCGCGGCCTGGATCCGCGTCAGGACCTCCCGGGCCTGCTGGGCCGGGATGGCGAAGCCGATCCCGCTGCCCCCGATGCCCAGGGTGTCTATTCCGACGATGCGCCCCTCGAGGTCGACGAGCGGGCCGCCGGAGTTCCCATGATTGATGGCGGCGTCGGTCTGGATCCAGTTGTAGAGGCCGTCGTCGCCCAGCGATTGCGCGGGGTTGTTGACGATGCCGAAGGAGACGGAACTGGCCAGGCCGAAGGGGCTTCCCACCGCCAGCACGAATTCGCCGGCGGAGAGGTTCCGGCCTTCGGCGAAGGACGCGAAGGGCAGCGCGGGGGAGCCGGGCGGCAGCTTGAGCCTGAGGAGCCCGAGGTCCGTCTCCTCATCGCTGCCCACGATCTCGGCCTCGAAAGCGCGCCGGTCGGAGAGCATGACGCGGACCCTCTGCGCCCGGTAGAGGACGTGGTGGTTGGTGGCGATGTAGCCGTCGGAGGAGATGATGACGCCGCTGCCGCTCCAGAGCGCGCGCTTGGCCTCGCCGCCCTCGTAGTCCTCGCCGACCACGTGGACGTAGACCACCTGCGGGAGGATGGCGCTCTGCGCGCGATGGATGCGCTCTTGGAAGTCCGCCGGCTCGGCGGCGCCGGCGGCCGTGGCCAGCAGGAGGCACGAAAGGATGGCGAGCACGGGCATATGATATATCATGTCCGCTGGGGCTCGCCGCGAAATAGCCGTTCGCGATCCGGAGGCCCGCTGCGCGGAGTGAAATTGACTGTTGGCTTTGCGAAAATGGATAATGAAGGACATGCTGGCTGACTTCGTCGCCATCGATTTCGAGACCGCGGACCATGGTCGCGACAGCGCCTGCGCCGTGGGCTTGGTTAGGGTCCGTAAAGGCAAGATCGTCAAGCGCGAGCGCCATCTGATCCGGCCGCCGCGCAAGACTTTCTTTTTTACCTACATCCACGGCATCGCATGGTCTCACGTGGCGAACAAGCCCGACTTCGCCGCGCTGTGGCCGAAACTGGAGAAGAGTCTGGCCGGGGCGGATTTCCTCGCTGCCCATAACGCCGGTTTCGACAGCGGAGTCCTTGACGCCTGCTGCTCGGCGGCAGGCGTCAAGGCGCCCGCGTTGCCGTTTCTCTGCACCGTCAAACTTGCCCGCAGGGCCTGGTCCATCCGTCCCACCAAGCTTCCCGACGTCTGCCGGCATTTGGGCCTCAAGCTCGACCACCATGATGCCCTCTCCGATGCCGAGGCCTGCGCGAACATCGTTCTCGCGGCGGCCGAAGAGGGGATTCCCCTTCTGGGTTGATGCCAGGGTCTCGAAAATGGCCTGGGTGAAGAGGCTTTTCGGGCGGACGACCGGTCCGGACGGCGGGGTCTATCCGGACTATAGGGATCTCCCGGACGACCGGCTGATCCGGCTCCTGTTCACCGAGGCCGACCAGCTATCTTCGGCCGCCGCCCGGGAGATCGTCGCTCGGGGCCGACGGCTGGTCCCGGCCCTCTCCGCCATCATCGACTACGGGTGCAATTGGCACAGGCAGGACGCGGGCTGGTGCGCGACGATCCACGCCGCGCACCTGTTGGGCGCCAGCGCGGACGAGGCCGCGATCCAGCCGCTCATGCGCGCCATGGCTGAGGCGGATTACTGGGAGGCGGAGATACTCCAATATGCGCTCCCGGCCATCTTCGGACGCCTCGGGCCCAAGTCCCTGCCTCCACTGAGGGAAGCGGCCCGCGACCGGGAGGCGGAGTGGTCGCTGCGCGACTGCGCCATGATGTCCATGGCGGCCGTCGCCCTGCGCCATGCGGAGCATGCCCAAGAGGTGTTTTCTTTCGTGGCCAGCGTCGCGGCGGATACCTCTGAAGACGAGGACGCGCGCGCCTGCGCGGGCTGCATCCTCTTGAACTGCGCCCGGCAGGAACACGAGGCCCTGCTCCTGTCCCTCGTCCCTGGTGTGGCCAAGGGTTGGTTCGACGCCGACGAGGTGCGCCAGGATGTCAAGGAGCCTCATCTGCATGCCTACTTGCATGACTGGATGGACTTCTATTCCTCGGAGCGGATAGCGCGCCGCCGGAAAGAGACGGAAGCGGGTCGGCTGACCGAGGAGGCCGCGCTCCAGGAGGCCCTGGGCCGCGCCTGGGGTGAAGACCCGGACGTGTGCCCGGATGACGAGCCGGGAGACGCCGGGCCGAGTTCTCTGCGCGACCCCTGGCTCGCCAGGGAACAACTGTCCGCCCACTCCGCCAGGCTCATCCGGGACAAGGGTTTCGAGACCGTCGAAGAGATGAATGCGTTCTTGAAGACGGTGGACGGGATGATGGAGCCCCCGCCTCCGGCGAACTCCTGGGAGAAGGCTCAGGACCTGATGTACGAGGCGTGGCAGGAGGCTGACCCGCGCCGGCGCGAGGAGATGGCACGTTCCGCCCTTGCGATCTGCCCGGACTGCTGCGACGCCTACGCCCTGCTGGCCGAGGAGACGGCCCGGACGGTCTCGGAGGCCGCCGAGCTCTACCGGAAGGCCGTGGCGGCCGGGGAACGCGCCCTGGGCCCGGACTTCTTTCGGGACAACGCCGGGCACTTCTGGGGGCTGGTGGAGACCCGGCCCTACATGCGGGCCCGCGCCGAACTGGCCCGCTGTCTCTGGTCGGAAGGCGATTTTGAGGCCGCGGTCGGGCATTATCATGAGCTGCTGCGGTTGAGTCCCCGGGACGGCCAAGGCATACGCGGCGTGCTGTTGGCCTGCCTGGGCGATCTGGGACGCTTCGCCGAGATCTCGGAGCTTCTCGCCCGCCCCGAGTACGATGATGATGACGGACTGGAGTGGAGACTCATGAAGGCGCTGGCGGCGTTCGTGGGGGAGGGCGCCTCCGACCGCGCCGGCGGGCTTTTGAGAGCGGCGTTGGACTGCAACAAATACCTGCCGGACTATCTCTTGGGCAGGAAGACCTCGTCTTGGACGGGCGGCGGCAGCGTGAGGGTCGGAGACGAGGACGAGGCCGCGGCCTGCGCGCGGAGCTTCCTGTCCGTTTGGAAGCGGGTCCCCAACGCCCTGGCCTGGCTGGCGATCTCGGCCGGGGAGGCCCGAGCCGCCGCAGTCGGCCGCAACGCCCCCTGCCCGTGCGGAAGCGGCAAGAAATTCAAAAAATGCTGTCTCAACCGCGCGCCCGAGGGCCACGCCTGACCCCGTTCGAACAGCCATCAAGGAGACCCTATGACCATGGACGCTTTTCCGGAACCGGCGGTGAAACTAGACCCGTTTTGCGTGGAGAAGAATCTCCGCTCCTGGGCCTCGGGCCGGATCATCTGCCGCGGGCGGGACTACTACCGGCAGAAGCGGGTGTTGTCCCTGGAAAGCTGCGCGGACGACCGCATCGTGGCCGTTGTGGAGGGGACGGCTTCGGCGCCCTATCGGGTCGAGATCCGATTCGACCGCTTCGGCATGCCGGTCTCAAAATGCGCCTGCCCCTTCACGTTCGAGCCCCTGTGCAAGCACGCGGTGGCGGCGCTGATCGCCTGGCAGCAGGAGGAGACCGGCTCCGAGCCGGACTTGGGCGAGATCCCGGGGGAATTCGAGGGCTGGGAGGACAACCCGGAGGAACGGAACCGCTACCTGGAGGAATTGGCCCAGGTGGAGCGCGAAGCCCGCAGGCATAGCTCGCGGGAGCAGGGACTGAGGATAGTCTCCAGGCCGGCGTCAGGCCCTCTGGGAGTGTATGACGTGGCCTCCGGCACCCAGGACCGGAAGGGGCGCCGCTACAAGGTGACGGTGCGCGACGCCGATTGGAGGCACGCCTCCTGCGGCTGCACGGACTACCTGACCAATGAGCTCGGGACCTGCAAGCACATCGAGCGGGTGAAGGCCTCCCTGAACTCTCTATCAGAGGCGAAGCTGGAAGCCGCCGAAGCCAAGGCCCGGCGCATTTCCATTTATCTGGGCAGCCGGCCTTCGCATGAGAAGCTGCTTCACGCTCTCGATGAGATCCGGGTGCACGTCCCAGGACCGCTTCAGGCCAAGGTACCGCCGCAGCTGCTGCGGGCCTTTGACGGCGAGGGCTATCTCTCCAACGGCAAGGACCCCCTGCGCCACAAGGCCGCCTTCGACGGCTTGCTGCGCCTCGTGCGCGCGCAGTCCCGGCTTCCGGTCGAAGTCGAGCCGGCCGTCCGGGAGCTCCTGGACCGGGAGGCGGAGGCTTTTCAGTGGGAGCGCCGCATCTCGGCCATGGCCAAGGACCCGCAAAAACACCCGGCCTGGCGCGATTCCGTCGGAGCCATGAACGTCAAGCTGCACCCTTATCAGGTGGAAGGGATCTTCTTTGCCGCCAAGAAGCGCCGCGCTTTCATCGGCGACGACATGGGACTGGGCAAGACCGTCGAGGCCATCGGGGCGGCGCTATTCCTGCGGGCCTTGGGCCCGGTGCGGCGCACGCTCATCATCTGCCCGGCTTCGCTGAAACAGCAGTGGAAGCGCGAGATCGAAAAGGTGTCCCAGGCGGATGTCTCGATCATCGCCGGACCGGCGCGCGAGCGCGAGAGGCTCTACGGCGGCGCGCGGACGTTCTTCATCATCCTCAATTACGAGCTCTTGTACCGCGACCTGAAGCAGATCGCGGGGCTCAAGGCCGACTTGGTCATCCTGGACGAGGCCCAGCGCATCAAGAACTGGGAGACCAAAATCGCCCAGGCCATCCGCAAGCTGGACAGCCCGTGCCGCTTCGTCCTGACCGGGACGCCGCTGGAAAACCGCCTGGCCGAGCTGCACTCGATATCGGAGTACCTCGACCCCAAGTCCCTGGGCGCGGCCTGGAAGCTGGCGCCGACCTATGCCCGGCTCAACGAGGAGGACCGGATCATCGGCTATCAGCGGCTGGACCACTTGCGCGCGCGGCTGAGCCGCTACCTGATCCGGCGCACTCGCAAAGAGGTGCTCTCCCAACTGCCGGGGCGCACCGACAACTGCTTCTGGACTCCCATCACGGGCGAGCAAGCCGAGATCCACGACCATCTGGCCAAGCAGGTGATCCGGCTTATCAATAAGTGGCGGAAATTCAAGCGGCTGACCAAGGAAGACATGCAGCGGCTGTTCATGCTGCTGACGTGCATGCGCATGGCGTGCAACGCCTACGGCCAGTACGACTGGAAGCCCATAGAGCTGGAGGTCATGACCGCGCGCCGGGCGTCGGCGGGACTCAAGGCCAGGATCGGCTCGCCCAAGCTGGAGGAATTCCGCCGCGTGATGGCCGACCTGCTGGAGGTCCCGGGGCAGAAGGTGGTCGTGTTCAGCCAGTGGGAGCGGATGCTGCGTTTGGGCGAACTCTATATCCGCGACCTCTTGGAGGAGCGCGGCGCGCGGTCGGTGGTGTTCTGCGGCGCGCTGTCGCTCAAGAAGCGCGAGGCGGAGATCCAGCGTTTCCTGGGCGACCCGGCCACGCGCGTGTTCTTCTCGACCGACGCGGGCGGGGTGGGCCTCAACCTGCAGGAGGGTTCCAACTGCGTGGTCAACCTGGAGATCCCGTGGAACCCGGCGGTGCTGGAACAGCGCATCGGCCGGGTGCACCGCATGGGCCAGAAGAAGTCGGTGCAGGTAATGAACCTGATATCCTCGGAGTGCATCGAGGAGCGGATCTTCAACCTGGTGGCGCAGAAGAAGGCGTTGTTCGAGGGCCTTTTCGACGGGCGCACGGTGGATATCCGTTTCGATGCCGGCCAGACGGCCTCCTTCATGGAGAAGATGAAGACCCTCTTCCCGGTGACGGGCTCCGTTGATGATGAGCCTGAGGAGGAGGCGCAGAAAGGCCTGGAGCCCGGGGCCGAAGCCGTCACGGATCGCGTGCCGGCCGTCGAGACCTTCGAACCCCAAGAACAGCCGGCACTGCTTGCGGCGCCGGCCCCGGTCGTCAGCCTCGACATCACCCAGGCGCTGGCCGCCCTGGCCAGGGCCGCGGGCGCGACCCAGCCTCCCGCGGGCGCCGGCACGGTGCGCATCAGCCAGGAAGGCGACGACTACCGTCTCTCGGTGCCCAAGCCGGCGGTGGAACTCCTCAAGGGCCTGCGCCCCATCTTGGAAGCCCTGCTCAAGCTGGGGTAGCCGCCGGATACCGCACCCCGTGGGGTTGCGGAGAAGCCGCCGCAGCGCGGCGCCAACAGGGTGCCGGCGCCGGAGCTTTGGTGGACTGTGCCCGGGCACAGTCCGGCGCCCGGGGACTTCGTCTGCGCTCTGGACCCTTGGGTCGCCGTCGTCAAGATGCCGCGCGCCCCGCGCCCGCGGAACATCACTTCTTGAATTCGATGCTCTTGACCAGGCGTTCGTAGACCTGGACCTGTTCGCGCGCCCGCGGGCTGGGCTTGCCGGCGTCGGGATAGGCTTCGGTAGTAGTTACAATTTTCACGGGGATATTCTTTTGCCAAGCCTCGCATTCCGAAACCAACGCCAACCCGAAACAGGCGGGCTTATTCCCGGTTGGGGTCGAGCACCCACCGATGGTGAACCCCTCCGTCACGCAATACACGCAGCGTCCGCCGGGAAGGATGATATTTTGCAAGGAGCCCAGTAACCGCGTATCCTCCCTGGCCGCATCCTTCAGCCGGGCCAGGACGATTTCACGCAGGGACAGTCCAACAGGGTTGGGTGAGCTTTTGGGAGCGATTGAAATCGACTCGGCTCCCGGCATTCCATCAATATCCCCCTGTTCCATGACGAAATAACCCATTGGATCCCCGGGAAGAGGAACAACCTTGCGGTCTTTGGGGTGCGCAAACTTGATCGCCGAATCCGCGTACCATTCCCATCCATCCGGTAGGGCAACCCCGGAAGGATGCTGACTTCCCTTCGGGCCGGGATTGGAGCCCTCCTTTCCGCACCCGCAGAGGGCGAGCAG
>Ga0154315_1116_pt1 | contig 15559 bp, 14 predicted proteins | sample RifGroA2_FD_105609 | JGI IMG/M metagenome (GOLD analysis project Ga0154315, IMG submission 105609) | Elusimicrobia bacterium GWA2_69_24
GCTCCGACGAGGTCTACATCCCGTATTTCGCCCATCGCCGGACCTTGAACCTGCGCTACTTCCGGGGGCAGGCGACGGGGCTCCATGCCCGGGTCCGCGAACTCGTCCAGGGGAGCGGCCCCGTCTTCGTCACTTCCGACCTGCTCGATGCCGAATGGCAGGCGGCGTTCTCCGCCCTGCACCTCGATCCCGTCGCCGAACATGGTGCCCTGACCCTCTACCACGTCACCCCCTAATTCGGTGCCAGGGGTCAACTTAGTGGAGTTATTCAACTTGTTTCTGGATAAGGGCTTTGGACACTGCGGAAACGGTGAGAGACAAGAACTCAGCGATCTCAGTCGGGGTATAGCCAGCCAGAAAGGCCCTCTGCATGAACACCCGACGGACGCGGCACACTTCACGCGCCCTGCTCGGCCCCCGCAATAATTCCATCGAAATCCCCGCGGTGGCCGAGTCCGCCGCGAGCTTCTCCAACGGGACCCGCACTTCACTCAATTCGATGAGGCGGCTGGGCACATGGATGGGTTTCTTGGGTGCAGATGAATCCGTGGGGGGATGAACCGCCGATGCGGCGTCAGGACCTCCCGGCATGCCGTCCTCGACGAAGCGCTGATAGGCCCCACGCGCGACAGTGATGTCGTCGTGAAACATGGAGAGCAGGAATTTCTGATCAATCAGATTGCGCGTTCCCCGTCCCAGATATTCAAGGTGTCCAGAGTAAGGCCAGGACGCAGGATCAGTGACGATTCCGGCCCTCACTGCATTGAGGTGTATGTACCGGACGAGATGCTTGAAGTATGGATCATTCGCACAGATTCTCTCCCTGAACCGCGATTGGAATACATGGCCCGTCCGCTTCAATCGCGCATTGAGATATTTCGAGTAGCGCGTCAAAAGCAGGTCCATAATCTTTGAGAGAGGGGTGACGAGGGTCTCGATCAGAAGGTGGAAGTGGTTCGGCATGAGAGCGTACCCGTGAAGGCGGAACGGCCGGGTCTTCTTGAGTTCCTCCAGGATGTCGAGGAATCGTTCCCAATCCTCTCTGATGAAGAATATCCGTTGCCGGTGATTCCCGCGGGAGTAGGCATGGTGGATGGCACCGGGGAAATCGACGCGTGGTGGTCTGCCCATGCCCACAAGTACGATCAAGCATCCGAAATAGTTCCCCTGATTCCACTAAGTTGACCCCTGGCACCAGAGGCTAGAGGTTGTGGAAGGGGAAGCCGAAGGGGAGCAGGTAGAAGAGGTTGAAGACGGCGGCGGCGCTCAGAAAAGGGCCGAAGGGGATCGGGTCCTGCCGGCGGATCTTCTTGCGCAGGAGAAGGGACCCGCCGTAGGCCGCGCCGATCAGGGATGCGACGAGGATGCAGTCATAGGCCCCCAGCGCGCCGGTCCAGGCGCCGATCGCGGCCAGCAGCTTCACGTCCCCCCCCCCCATGGCGTCCTTCTTGAAGATCTTCTCGCCCAGCATCGCGACGCCCCAGCATATCCCGAAGCCGGCGGCCGCGCCGCCCAGGGATTGCGCCGCGCGCCATAAAGGGCCGCCGGAGAACAGCGGATTGAACGGGGAAGCCAGGAGCCCCAGGGCGAGCAGCCCGAATGAAAGCTCGTCGGGGATGATGAGCTCGTCCCAGTCGATGCAGGTGATGGCGGTCAAGGCGGCCACCGCGAGCAAGGACAACAGGGTCCAGACCCAATCTCCCGGCCACCGCAGCCAGAGCGCGGTCCCGCCCACCGCCACCACGGCCTCCACCAGGGGATAGCGGGCCGAGATGGGCTTGCGGCAGTTGCGGCAGCGCCCCCTCAGGACGAGGAAGCTGAGCAAGGGGATGTTGTCGTAGAAGGCGATGGGGGCCCGGCAGCGCGGGCAATGCGAATCCGGCCAGATGATGGATTCGTCCTTCGGAAGGCGATGGATGAGGACGTTGGCGAAAGAGCCCAGGCAGAGTCCCAGCCCCGGCCACAGGATCCAGCCCGCCAGGACGGTCGGTTCGATCATCGGGACCCGGGGGAAGGAAGACGGGGCCCCCGGCCGATGGCCGGGAGCCCCGCGTTCTCAGTTCCTCGTCGCCTCAGTACGCTGTCCAGACGCTTCCCTTCGAGTCCGTGTGCGTACAACCCACCCACAGCGTCCCGTAGTTCGGGTCCGCCGCGACGTTGTTGTATAGCCAGCCGCCGACGTCGCTGGTGGATGACGCATTCGTGACCCCGGCCGTGTCCATGTGGTAGGACGGCGTCTTGGCCTTGGGTATCGCGGACATGTACTTGCCGCTCGCGGTCAGCGAAGCCAGGTTCATGGGATAGTAGCCTTCCATGTCCCCGTAGTAGATGCTCAGCGCTGACCGAACAGCTCCGAGGTTTCCTTTCGTGGAACCCTCGTTCGACTTCCGGATCAGGTCGGCGAACTTCGGGATGGCGATTGCCGCCAGGATACCAATGATTGCGACCACGATCATCAGTTCGATGAGCGTGAAGCCCTTGTTCGCTTTCCTGTTGTTCATTATTTTCGACATGCTTGCAGCCCTCCTTTGTACCGGCTTTGAATGACAAGGAGTAAGCTTTTCGATCCCGGTACTGTTGGCGCAAGCCGACCGTAAATACCCTCTGATTATTCCATGAACGCTCCTCTTTGTCAAGGGAGAGTGTCCGTGACTTTACGCATGGACCCAGGTCACACGGACAAAAGGCGGCGCCGGGTTCTCCGGCGCCGCCTTGCGCAAGGATGGGCAGAGAGGGACTCGAACCCTCAAGGCCTTTCGGCCACACGGTCCTGAGCCGTGCGCGTCTGCCAGTTCCGCCACCTGCCCATCATCTGACGCACCCGCCCGCTTCGCGGTCGGGGTTGAAACCCTCGCTCCGAAATGAGAAACCGGAACTTCACGGCCTCATTTAGTAGAATGGGATTCTACCACATATCCTCATGCCCAAGAAAGAAAAGGATGACGCACGGACGGTCATCGCGACGAACCGGAAGGCCTTCCACAACTTCGAGATCCTCGACACCTACGAGGCCGGACTCTCGCTGAAAGGCCCCGAGGTGAAATCCCTGCGCGCCGGGCAGCTCCGGCTCGAAGGCTCCTACGCCCGGGTCGACGGAGACGAGGTGTTCCTGCACAATCTCCATATCAACCCCTATGCGCAGAACACGTCGGAGGAGCTGCCCCCCGTGCGCACGCGCAAGCTCCTCCTGCGCCGGGGCGAGATCAAGCGCCTGCGCGACAGCCAGGACACCCGGAGCGTGACGCTGGTGCCGCTGGAAGCCTACTTCCTGCGCGGCTGGGCGAAGATCCGGCTCGCCGTGGCCAAGGGGAAGAAGGGACCCGACAAGCGCGAATCCATCAAGAAGCGGGAGACTTCCCGCGAGCTCGCGCGCTCCTTCAAAGGCAAGTTCAAGACCTGATGTTCGTCACTCTCCTCTTCCTGGGCCTCGCCCTCGGAGGCGTCCGCGCTCCGTGGGCCTGGACCTTCGCCGCGGTCCTGCTCTGGGCCGGCGCGGCCCGCACCGCCCCCGACATCCGCCGGGTCCCGGCCTGGCCCCTCTGGGGCGCCTTCCTCGCCTGGACCGCGCTGAGCGGCTTCCTGTGCGCGGAACCCTTCCTCGCCTGGCCCGCCGTGGCCAGGACCGCCACCATGCTCCTCGTCCTCCTCTGCGCCGTCCAGCTCGACGAAGGCGGCCGGAAGCTGTGGCTGGCACTGTCCTGCGGCGCGGGCGCGGTGCTCGGCCTCGCGGCCCTCGCCCTTCCCGTCACCCGCTGCGACGGCTCCGGGCTCCTCTATCCTCACTACAACTATACCGCGGCCGTCCTCGCCGCGGGCTTCGCCGCGGCCCTGGGAGCCTGGGATTCGCTCCGGGAGCGGGGTACCCGCGCCGCGCTGGGGACGGTCATGGCGTTCACCCTGGGAGTCATGCTTTGGGAGCATTCACGGGGCGCGCTCCTCGCCTCCGGAGCGGCCGCGCTGTTCTGGATGTGGCGGCACGGGCGACGCCGTCTCCTCGCCGCGGTCGCGATCGCCGGCCTCGCGCTCACGGCCGTCCTCGCGGCCTATACGGACGGGGGCCTCCGGGCCGCGCTCAAGCTCGATCACCCCGCGGCCGCGGTCCGCCCCTTGATCTGGAAGGCCGCGCTCGAGGTCGCGGCGGACCACCCGCTGCTCGGCGAAGGCCCCGGAGGGTTCGGGCGCGGGTTCCTGCGGCACAATTTCCCCGCCCCCCCGGGATCCTGGACCACGCGCTACGGGCTGCGGAGCACCCACGCGCATTCGGAGTTCCTGCAGACCGCCGCCGAGACCGGCATCCCGGGGCTGCTCCTGCTGCTGGCGGCGCTGGGGGCCGCCTGGCGGGCCGCTCTGCGGCCGCGCGCCGGAGCCGACGCGGCCGGGGACGCCGGCCGCCTCGCGTTCATCGCCCTCTTCACCCAAGCCGTCGTGGACAACGTCTTCGCCCTGCCGGCCATCGGCTGGCTGCACTACGCCGCCCTCGGGGTAGCCGTCGGAGCGCCTCCGGACGCCAAGGAGTCGGCCGGCGCCTCCTCGCGCGCCTTCTGCTTCGCCGGACTGGCCCTCGCGGCGACGGCCTGGTGGCCGGGCTGGGCGCTGGGCTCCTATCGCGGGCGGGCCTTCGCGGCTCCCGGCCTCGGAGGCTATCAGTGGATGTCGCGGGCGCTGGCTCTGTCGCCCCGGAACGCGGACCTGTGGGAGGACCTGGCCCGGCTGCACATGCGCCAGGACCCGCCCGCCCCGCGCCTCGCCCTGGCCGCCCTGGCCGAGGCCGAGCAGCTCTCCCCCACGGAAGCGGCCTACCCCCTCATCGGCGCTGAGATCGCCGCAGCGGAAGGGAACTGGCAGGCCGCGCTTGCTCTTGCGCAGCAGGCGATCGGGCTGGAGCCGCGCTGTCTCCAGGCGCGCCTGCTGCGGGCGCACGCGCTGCATGCCCTGGGGGACGACGGGGAGGCGAGCCAGGAGCTCGTCCGTCTCGATGAGTTCCGGGCGATGCCGATCCCGCCAAACCTGCCCTCGGACCTGCCACTGCTGCGCTTCGATGCCGGGCGACTTAAAGCGCTGAAAGAATCCCTGCAGTCTAGGTGCCAGGGGTCAACTTGCTGGAATTACTCAACCAAACATTTCCACTGAGTTGAACAAGTTGACCCCTGGCACCGACTAGAAGCGGATGCCGATGCCGGAGCTGAAGCCGTTGTTCCAATCGTCGGTGGTGGTGAAGGCCGCGTGCAGGTAAATATAGGTCTTGGGCCGGATGGAGAATCCGGCCGTGAAACGCGGCTCCGTAGTCGTGGTCGAGGCCCCTTCGAGGTTCGGGTTCCGATCGGGGATACAGCGCACGACGACGGTGGTCCGGTCCGCTCCGACCCCGAAGTAGGGGGTCATCCAGCCCATGGTGATGGAGCTGATGAGGTTGAGCCCGAAATGGCTCGCGGTGAAATCGCGGTGGGTCACGGAATGCCCGGACCAAGCCAGGAGGAACTGGGGGACGCGGGGCTTATCCACCGCCCGGCGTATGCTCCAACGCAGCCCGCCGCCCGCGATGGTGAGCCCCTGAAAGCTGATGCCGCGGATGTAGCCGTCCAGACGGAAAGGCAGCCCGATCTCGGCCTGGACCCAGGGCAGACCGAACGCCTTCACGCCCCGGTCCCGGAGCACCTTGTTGTCCTTATGCGGCTTGAGGCGCAGCCCGCCCCGTGCGCCCACGTCGAAGCCGGAAAAACCCAACGGTCGTCCGCTGTGGAAGGTAGCCGAACCCAGCACGCTGCCCAGGTCTCGGGTGAAGGGTTTCAGGGACTCCCCGTCCACGTATTGCTTGAACCCCCCGAACTGATCCTCCGCCCATGCCGGGGCGATGACCGCGTTGATGAATAATGACGATATAATAAGGATTTTAATTATCATCCGTCCCATCCAATGGCAAATATACCTAAATTCCCCGCCGTCTGTCTATCCACAGGGTTGCCCACAGCTTCCCCGGACGGTTTCCTGGGCCAGCCGCAGCCCCTGCAGGGTCAGATCCGGCACCCAGCGTACCGGGGATGAAAGCTCCTTGCGGAACAACCCGGCCAGGCCGCCGGTGGCCAGCAGCCGCACCCTCCCGCGCCCTTCCGACCGCATCTGGGCGAGAGTCTCCCGGAGGACCCGGTCCACCATGCCGGCGTGGCCGAAATACAGCCCCGTCCGGATGCAGGAAGCCGTGTCCCGACCGATGGCGCGGCGCGGCCTGGACAGCGCGACTTCGGGGAGCTGGGCGGTGAACCTCGCCAGGGCCCGGGACGCGGTCTTCGCTCCGGGCAGGATCGCCCCCCCGAGGAACTCCCCTTCCCTGGAGACGCAATCGATGGTGGTCGCGGTGCCGAAGTCCGCCACAACCGCCGGCCCGCCGTAAAGGCGGAAAGCGGCGAGCGCGTTGAGCAGGCGGTCCACGCCGACCCCGCGGCGGATGTCCGCGGGGACGCCCAGGCCCATCGGCGAGCGCGAGGTGATTTCGAGCGCGGGGATGCCCAGGGAACGGGAGGCCGCGTTGCGGAAGACCCGCGCCATGGCGGGGACCACGGTGCCGAAAACGAGGAGCGCGGCCCCCCTTCCCGGGAAGCCTCGCTCCAGCAGTCCGCGGATATCCGCGCCGTAGCTCCGCGCGGAGCGGTCCGGGTCGCTCGGCAGACGCCAGACCCGGAGCAACCGCCGGCCCGCGAACGCCCCGAGCGTGACGTTCGTGTTCCCGATGTCGGCGGCCAGAAGGATGGGTTTCAGCCCATCGCCCCCACGAGTTCCTTGACGGCCCCGGCCGACTTCTGCAGGGCGGCCGACTCCTCGGGGCTGAGCTTCAGCTCGAGGATGGCTTCGATGCCCTTGGAGCCGAGCTTCACCGGCACCCCGACGAAGATTCCGGAGACGCCGTATTCCCCGCTCAAGTAGGCGGCGCAGGGCAGCACCTTCTTCTTGTCCTTGAGGATGGCCTCGACCATCTCCACGGCGGCGGCCGCGGGCGCGTAATAGGCCGAACCCTTCTCGAGCAGCTTCACGATCTCGGCGCCGCCGCTGCGGGTCCGGTCGTTGATGGCCTGGATCTTCTCCTTGGGGAGCAGCTCCGTGATGGGGATGCCGCTCACGGTGGAGAAGCGGGGCATCGGGACCATCGTGTCCCCGTGGCCGCCCAGCACCATGGCGTGGACGCATTCCACGGACACGTCGAGCGCTTCGGCTATGAAGGACCGCATCCGGGCCGAGTCCAGGATGCCCGCCATCCCGATCACCCGGTGCGCCGGAAAGCCGGTCGTCTTCATGGCGACGGTGCACATGGCGTCCAGCGGGTTCGACACGATGATGAGGATGGCGTCGGGAGAATGCTTCTTCACGTTCTCGCAGACGTCCCGGACGATCTTGGCGTTGGTGTTCAGGAGGTCGTCTCGGCTCATGCCGGGCGTGCGCGGCTTGCCGGCGGTGATGATGACGATGTCCGAACCCGCCGTGGCCCCGTATTCCGTGGCCCCGACCAGCCGCACGTCCTTGCCGTAGATCGGCGTCGACTCGAAAAGGTCCAGGGATTTTCCCGCGGGCATCCCCTTCGTCTCGGGGATGTCCACCAGCACGACGTCGCCCAGTTCGCGCTCCGCCAGCCGCTGAGCCGCGCTCGCGCCGACGTTCCCCGCTCCCACCACCGTGATCTTCTTCCGTGCCATAGCCCCCGACCTCCTGAACGAAGATTTCTCAGTCCCCGAATAATACCATGTCCGGGGACACAGCGGATTCAATAAATCGAGGCGAGCCTCTCCAGACGCTCCGCGTAGCCGCGCCGCGCCGGCTCTTCCCCCTGGAGCGCCGCGGTCTCGGCGGCGTCCCGCAGGAGCTGGGGGCGGAAGGGGTCCAGCGCCAGCGCCGCGTCGAAGGCCCTCCGGGCGAAGGGCAGCCGGTCCTTCTCCCCGGCGAGCGCGGCGCGACGCAGCTCCGACAGCCCGAGCAGGCGCTGCAGTTCCGCCTCCCGCGGACGCCGGCGCAGACCTGCGAGCGCCGAGCCCACGGAGCGCTCCAGCAGGACGCGCCGCTCCTCCGCCCCCGCGCCCGCCGCCGCGTCCCACAGGAGATTGGCCAGGTCGTAGCGGTAGACGACCGAGCCCGGGCGCCAGGCGAGCGCCCGCTCGAAATGGACCGCGGCCTCCCGCGCCCGGCCCTCGCCCCGCGCCTTCCGCCCCGCCCTGTCGCTGGCCTCCGCGACGGCGACCCGCGCCGCGACGGCGTCGGTCCAGAGCACGGACAGCGCGAGCAGGAGGAGGAGTCCGCCGCGGAGCGCCGGAGCGCCGGCTTCGGGACGACCCGGGGCGGGACACAGCAGGCACGCCGCGCAAAGGCACGCGAACCAGGCCACGGCGAGGGCGGGGATGTTGAACTTGGCCTGGATGAAGACCGCGAGCAAGGCCGCGGCCAGCGGCGGGCCGGAGCCCGAACGCCAGTCCGGGTCCTGGGAAGCCAGCAGCCGCAGCCGGCGCAGGGCCGCGGCATGGAGCCAGAGATAAGCCAGCAGCCCGGCAGCCCCGAGGGTCGCCAGGACCTCGAACCAGTCGTTGTGCGCGTGCCCGAATATCCACTCCGCACCCGACTTCGAGCGGGAAAGACGGCCCAGGGCCTCCGAACGCAGCCGGCGCAGGCGGATAGAGAAGGTGGCGGGGCCGCTGCCGAGGAGCCGCGGCTCCCGCGCCCCCTGCGCCGCGATCCGCCACAACAGCAGCCGCGAGGAATCCGACTGCCGCGGCCCGGTCCCGCGCAGGACGATCACCCGGGCGGTTCCGCCCGCCCCCGCCAGCATCAGGCTGCCCAGCACCAGGCAGCGCCAGGGGGTCCAGCGGAAAGCGCGGGAGACGGCGGCCGTCCTCCGCTTGCCGGAGAGCGCCGCGTACGCGAGGAGCGCGAGCGCCGCGGCGAGCCAGGCTCCCCGCGAAGCGGCGGCGAACAAGCCGCCGGCCGCGAGCGCGGCCGCCGCGAGGGCGCCCCAGCGCCGCGCCCCCGCTCCGCTCCGGAAAGCATGGACCGCGAGCGGGAGCGCCATCGCCAGGTAGGTCCCCAGGGCGTTCGATTCTCCGAAAGTCGCCAGAGCCCGTCCGCCGCCGGAGCCGAGCTGGATGAGGGCGACGACGGAGACCGGCACGGAGGCGGCGGCGGTCCAGGAGATGAGGCGCCGCGCGAACTCCGGCCCCCGCTCCCGCGCGGCGGCGCAGCCGAGCCAGAACGCGGAGAGGCAGGCGGCCCAGGCCGGGACCCCGAGGACGCGGTAGGCTTCGCTGCCCGACCAGCTCAGGTCGGGGTCGATCGAACCCCACGCCGAGGCCAGTACCGCGGCCGTGAACGCGGCCAGGGGCAGGTCGAGGTCGGAACCCGCGCGTGTTTCCCCGCGCCGGCACAGCGCCTCCAGCAGGGCCAGCGTGGCGCAGAGGGCGAGCAGGATGAGCTTGGGGGTCTCGTAGGCGTCGCGGAACCAGGGGCAGTAGGCCAGCGGGAGACCCGCGGCTCCGGCCAGCAGGAAGGTTCCCCTATAAGGGGATGTTGCCATGCTTCTTGTCGATGCGCGGCGCGTGCTTGTTCTGCAGGAAACGGAAGGCCTGGATCACCTTGGGCCGGGTCAGACGGGCCTCGATGACCTCGTCGATGTAGCCGCGCTGGGCCGCCAGATAGGGGTTGGCGAAGCGCCGGGAATACTCCTCGACCAGCTCGCGGCGCCGCTCCCCCCCCTTGCCGCCCCGAAGTTCCTTGGCGAAGAGGATGCTGACGGCCCCTTCCGAGCCCATCACGGCGATCTCGGCGCAGGGCCAGGCGAAGTTGATGTCGCCCCGCACGTGCTTGGAGCCCATGACGTCGTACGCCCCGCCGTAGGCCTTCTTGAGCACGACCGTGACCTTGGGCACCGTGGCCTGGCAGTACGCGTAGAGGAGCTTCGCGCCCCGGCGGATGATGCCCCCGTGCTCCTGTTCCACGCCGGGCCAGTAGCCGGGGACGTCGACCAAGGTCAGGAGGGGGATGTTGAAGGCGTCGCAGAAGCGCACGAACCGGGCGCCCTTCTCGGAGGCGTCGATGTCGAGCGCCCCGGAGAGCACCTTCGGGTTGTTGGCCACGACGCCCACGGGGCGCCCCTCGAGCCGGATGAAGCCGCAGACGAGGTTCTTGGCGAAATCCCGGTGCACCTGGAAGAAAGTGTGATCGTCGGAGACCTCATGAATCACGTCGCGGATGTTGTAGACCCGCCCGGGGTCCATGCGCGAGATCTGGTCCAGCACGTCGGAGGCGCGCTTCGGGCTGTCCGTGCAGACCTTGTTCGGCGCGGTCTCCTTGCAGTTCTGCGGGATGAACTCGAAAAGCTCGCGGATCTGCCGGAAGCAGTCCTGCTCCGAGTTCGCCACGAAGTGGCACACCCCGGACTTGCGGCTGTGGGTCTCGGCCCCCCCCAGGGAATCCGAGTCCGTCTCCTCCCCGGTCGCCGCGCGGATGACCTCGGGGCCGGTGATGAACATGCGGCTGATCCCCTTCACCATGAAGACGAAGTCCGTGATCGCCGGGGAATAGACCGCGCCGCCCGCGCATGGCCCGAGGATGGCCGATATCTGGGGGACCCGCCCCGACGCCTGCACGTTCCGGTAGAAGATCTCGGCATAGCCGCCGAGGGCGTCCACCCCTTCCTGGATGCGGGCCCCGCCCGAGTCGCAGAGGCCGATGACCGGCGAGCCGCTCTCGACGGCGAGGTCCATTATCTTGCAGATCTTCTCGGCGTGGGCGAGCCCCAGCGTGCCGCCCAGCACGGTGAAATCCTGGCTGTAGACGCAGACGCTGCGCCCGCGGATGCGGCCCATCCCGGTGACCACCCCGTCGGCCGGCAGCGGCCGGTCCCCGAGGCCGTACTCGCGGGCCCGGCTCGAGCGCAGGAGGTCGAGCTCCTGGAAGCTGTCCTCGTCGAGGAGGAGCCCCAGCCGCTCCCGGGCCATGAGCTTGCCCGCCTTCTTCTGGGCGGCGACCTTCTCCGGCGCGGCGCCGGCCTTCACCTCGGCCGAGAGGCGGCGCAGTTCCGCGGTCTTATCGCTGATCGGCTTCATGACGCTCTCCTTCCCCTACCAGCTCCACCAGGACCCCGCAGGCGTGCTTCGGATGGAGGAAGCACACCGCGTGCCCGTGCGCCCCGGGCCGCGGCCGCGCCTCGAGCGGCGGCCGGCCCTCGCGCCGCAGGCGCTCCATCTCCCCGGACAGGTCGTCGGCGCGGAAAGCGAGATGGTGGACCCCGGGGCCCCGCGCCGCGAGGAACTTCGCCGCCGCCCCTTCCGCCCCGGCCGGCTCCAGGAGTTCCACCTGCGCGGCGTGTTCTCCGCCGGCGGGGTCGCCCAGGAAAGCCACCCGCACGTGCTGTCCCGGGATGTCCTCGCGGTGGAGCAGGGCGAGGCCGAAGGCCCCGGTGTAGACCCGGATGGCCTCCTCCAAGTCGCGCACGACCACGGCCACGTGCGCGAGCTTCAGATCTCCTCCGTGAGCAGGGCCCGCCCTAGAGTCAGCGGGTCCGTGGTCCCGGCCAGCAGGGCGTCGATGTGCCGCTCCCCGATCCGTTCCAGGGTGTTCCGGGCGATCAGGCTCGCGACCAAGAGCGACAGCTCCTTGCGCAGCTGGCGACGGCGACGGCGTTCCCCCTCCCCGGTGGCCTTCAGGGAGGCGCGGTGCTCGTCGATGATCGCCGCCGCTTCGGCGACGCCCTGGCCCGTCGCGGCGGCCGCCGGGACCACGCGCACCTGCCAGCCCGCGCGGACCTCCGGCCCCAGGCTGAGGGCGTCGCGGATCGCGCCCAGCGCGCGGTCGACTTCCTGCAGGTCCGCCTTGTTCACGACGAAGAGGTCGGCGATCTCGGTCGTCCCCGCCTTCATGGCCTGGAACTCGTCGCCCTGGTAGGGAGCGGTGACGCAGACCACCGTGTCCACCACCTCGACGATGTCCACCTCGTCCTGGCCGGTGCCCACGGTCTCGACCAATATCCGGTCGAACCCCGCCGCCTCCAGCACGTGGAGGGCCGGGAAGATGGCGGCGTTGAGCCCCCCCACCATCCCCCGGCTGGCGAGGCTGCGCATGAAGACCCCTTCGTCGAGCGAGTGCTCCTGGATGCGCAGGCGGTCGCCCAGGAACGCCCCGCCCGTGAACGGGCTCGTGGGGTCCACGGCGAGGATGCCCACCGTGTCCCCGGCCTTCCGGAAACAGGTGACCAGACGGTTGATGAGACTGGACTTCCCGCTGCCCGGGGCCCCGCAGAATCCGATCTTATGCGAGCGGCCGCTGCGGCGGAAGAGGGGACCGAGCAGGGCCTCGTAGCCTTCCGATTCGTCGGTGACCAGGCTCAGGGCCCGGGCGATGGCGCCGGGCTCGCCGCGCTCGATGCGCGAGACCAGGTCGGCGGCGGCGGCGGCGGGTTTACGCCTTCTTGCCATGCGCGGCCGGCGACGCCGCGCCGGCCCCCTCCCGCTCTGCGAACCACTTCTGCAGGAAGGAGACGATGTCGCCGGTCGGGGTCCCGGGCCCGAAGACCTCGGTGACGCCCTGCTTCTTCAAGCCCGGGACGTCCGCGTCGGGGATGATGCCGCCCCCGAGGAGCAGGACGCCGTCCAGGCCGGCCTCCTTGAGGAGCTTGGCCACGCGCGGGAAGAGAGTCATGTGCGCCCCCGACAGCAAAGACAGGCCGACCACGTCCACGTCCTCCTGGAGGGCGGTGCGCACGATCATCTCGGGCGTCTGGCGTATGCCGGTGTAGATGACCTCGAAGCCCGCGTCCCGGAGCGAGCGCACCAGGACCTTGGCGCCGCGGTCGTGTCCGTCCAGGCCCGGCTTCGCTATCAGGATGCGGCGTGTCTTCTTCACCATAGACCTTCCTGGGTCTCCAAGAGTTCGCACATCACATCGATCACTTCGGGGTCGTAGCGGGTGCCCTTCCCGGCCTGCAGCTCATGCAGGGCCCGGGAAACGAGCTGGTCGGGGGGCACGCCCCCGTACATGCGCATCTCCTCGATGGCCTCCACTGGCCCCAGGATGCGCGCTCCCAGCGGGATGGCGTCCCCCTTCAGCTTGTTGGGGAAGCCCGTCCCGTCGAAATATTCGTGGTGGTGCCGGATGATGGGGAGCGCCCCCTCCAGCATGCGGATCCCCTCCAGCATCTTGACCGAGAGCAAAGTGTGGAGGTTCTCGTTGGGGGTCATGATGCCCACGTCCGCGAGCAGCTTGGCGTTCTGGAAGCCCACGTAGCCGATGTCGTGCAGGAGCCCGGCGTAGTAGACGTTGCGGTAGACGTAGTCGTCGGCCCCCATGGCGCGGGCCACCACGCAGGCCAGGCGCGCCGTCCGGTTGGGGTGCCCGAGCATGCGGGGCTTGGAGATCTCGATCATGCTCCCCAAAAGCTCCAGCACATGGGAGAAGAAGTTCTTCTGGTCCTGTATGATGCGGGTGTTGGTGATCGCCACCGAGGCCAGGTTGGCGAGGCTCGACAGGAGCCCCACGTCCGCCGGCGAGTAGGTGCCGTGCTTCTTGTTGAGGACCTCGACCACCCCGACCAGTTCCCCGCGGAAGAACATGGGCACGCAGATGAGCGAGCGGGTGATGAAGCCGGAGGCCTTGTCGAACTGCCCGGCGAAGCGCGGGTCCTTGGAGGCGTCCGCCACGATGTCGGGCTTGCCCTCCTTGGCCACCCAGCCCGCGATGCCCTTGCCGATGGGGAGGGTCATCTTCTTGATCCGGGAGGCCGCCTCGCCGCCCGCGACCTTGAAAAACAGGCTCTGCCGGTCGTCGGTGACCAGCATTATGGCGCTGGCCTCGGAGTCGAGCAGGCGCTCGGCCGCGGCGCCGATCTTCTCCAGCAGGAAGTCCAGGTCCGGCGTGGCGTTGAGGGAGCCGGCGATCGAGAACAGCTCGAGCGCCATCTTGGTGTCGTGGGTGTCCATCGGGGCCGGAGGAGCGGTCGGTTCGGGGGCCATGGCTATTTCTTCTCCTCCTTCTTCTCCTCTTCCTTCTCCTGGCCGCCCAGCACCTCGCGCACCGTGGTCCAGCCCAGCTTCACCTTCTCCAGGCCGTCCATCATGATGGTGCGCATGCCCTCCTTCTTGGCCACGTCCGAGATGGTCGACGCGGCCATGTCCTTGAGCATGACCTTGCGCAGGTTCTCGGAGATGAGGAGGAGCTCATGGAAGCCCACCCGGCCCTTGAAGCCGACGCCCTTGCAGACGTCGCAGCCCTCGCCCTTCTTGAACTTGAGGCCCGCGGGCAGATCGACCCCGTGCTCCTTGAAGATGGCGACCTCCTCCGCGGTGGGATCGACCTCCTTGGCGCATTCCCCGCAGACCCTCCGTCCGAGCCGCTGAGCCAGCACGGCTTTCATGGTAGCCGCGACCATGTAGACCGGCACCCCCATCTCCGCGACGCGGGTCAAGGATGACGGCGCGTCGTTGGTGTGGATGGTCGAGAACACCAAGTGGCCGGTCATGGCGGCCTCCATGGCGATGTGCGCGGTCTCCGCGTCGCGGATCTCGCCGACCATGATGACGTCGGGGTCGAGACGCAGGAAGGAGCGCAGGGCCGCGGAGAAGTCGAATTTCTTGTCCCCGCCGAGCTTGAGGTCCGGGTTCACCGGCACTTGGATGATCCCGTCGAGGTTGTACTCGACGGGGTTCTCGGCCGTGAGGATCTTGATGTCCGGCCGGTTGACGTAGTTAAGGGCCGAGTAGAGCGTGGTGGATTTGCCGCTGCCGGTGGGCCCGCAGACCAGGATGAGTCCGAAGTTTTTCTTGCCGCCGATGCCCTGAAGGATGCCGAGGAGGCTGGCGAGGGTGTCGGCCATGAAGCCCATCTTGTTGATGTCCACCTGGATGGAACGGCGGTCCAGGATACGGAGCACCGAGGACTCGCCGTAGACCGTGGGCACGATCTCGACGCGGAACTCGATGGGGTTGCCGCCGGCCAGGATCTGGATACGGCCCGACTGCGGGATGCGCCGCTCGGTCAGGTTCATCGAGTTCGTGAGGATCTTGAGCTTGGCGATGATGGCCTGGCGGTAGGCCCAGGGGATGACGAAGGGGCCGGGCCGGAGCATGCCGTCCACCCGGAAGCGGAGCAGCACCTTGGACTTCTTGCCCGCCGGGTCTTCGATCGGTTCGATGTGGATGTCCGAGGCCTTGCTCTTGATGGCGGACAGGAAGATGGCGTTGACCCACTTCTCGACCTCGGGGGCCGAGGCGTCCACGTCCGAGATGTCCGATTTGGGGGCGTCCTTCTTGATGTCGTCGCCCAGCTCCGGGGGCTTCTCCGTGCTCTGGTCCAGGGAATCCGTGAGGTTGGTGAGCGCCGCCTCCGTGTCCTTGGCCGCCTCCGCCCGATAGATGCCGTCGAGCAGGGCGTCGATGTCCCAGGGCATGGCCAGGTAGGCCTGGATGTCGAGTCCCGTGCGCAGGTGCAGGTCCTCGGAGACGAAGAAATCCTTGGGGTCGGCCATGGCGACGAAGAGGGTGGACTCCTCCTTGGCGAAGGGGACGGCGACGTGGCGCCGGGCCACCGCCTCGGGGAT
>Ga0154315_1008_pt1 | contig 15162 bp, 10 predicted proteins | sample RifGroA2_FD_105609 | JGI IMG/M metagenome (GOLD analysis project Ga0154315, IMG submission 105609) | Elusimicrobia bacterium GWA2_69_24
CGGCCGCCGTGGAGGGGACGACGGGCTCGGTCGCGGAGAGCCCCAGGTTCCGGCGCGCCTTGGCGATGTCCGCTTCCAGGGCCTTGCGCTTCTGCGGGTCCTTCTGGAGGGAGAGGGCTTTCTGCCAGGCCGTGGCCGCCTCCCCGTAGAGCCCGAGGACATAATAGGTGGAACCGACGCGCTCCAGGGCGCCCAGATTATCGGTCTGCTTCATCTCCAGGACCTGTTTGACCAAGGACAGGCCCTTCTGGTAATCGCCGCGGCTGTAGGCTTCCTCGATGCGGGAGAGCAGGGCTTCCAGGGAGGCGGGGTCTTCCAGCGAGGTCGCGGGGACGGCGGGATCCGCCGGGGACGGCGCCGCGGCCGGGGCGGGCGTCGGGGCGACGGCGGGAGCGTGGCGCAGGCCCGAGCAGGCGCACAGCGCCGCCAGACCGGCCGGCAGGAGTGAATGCCGCGCACCCATCAGCGAAGGATACAAAAAATCGCTAGTTCGGATTGATGAAGCCCGGCAGCAGCTCGGGCACGTAGCCCGGCTCGACCGGGATGTGGAACGAGCCGATGTGGATGTGCGGGCCGCGCTCCCAATGGTTGTTCTCGGCCTGGAGATCGCTGGGGTGGATGCGTATGGCCACTCCCAGCGAACGCGCCTTCCGGAGGAGGAAGTTCGCGGGCCCCTTCTTGAGCGGCGCCCCATGGGAGATGGCCCGGAGTTCCTTGCGGAACGAGCGCTGGGCGTCGATGACGGCGCGGTCGGCGCCCCGCAGGTCCTGGTTGGGGACCCCGGGGTCATCGACCGAGACGGCCGAGCCGGCCGATGCGGAGCCGGAGTTGTCGAAAGTCTTCGCGAGGGCCGCGTTCTGGACGGTCGGGCCGGCCTGGACCTTGGCCAGCGCGCTGATCTCCTGGACGGCCGTTTCGACCTGAGAGCGGACGCTGACGACCGCCTGCACGGGCCTCGGCCGGATGACGGGGCGGAGCTGCGGCGCGGGAGACGGGAGGGCCAGCGGCGCCGCGACGGGTTCGGCCAGCCTGAGGGAAGGCAGGACGCTCGGGAGGACGGACGTCCCCGTGAGGACGGGGGAGACCACCGGCATGGCCTGCTGCAGGACGGGCGCGACCACGGGCATGACCCGGATCAGGCGCACTTCCTGCGCGCCGGCGAGCGCCGGAAGGAGGATTGCCAGGAGGGCCGCGCAGGTCTTCAGCCTCATGCCCTCAGGATAGCCCGGGAACCTCTCAAGGAGAGGGGGCTTCGGTCCCGGCCGGAGCTGGGTCTTAGGGCCCAGTTCCGGTCACTGGCGCCAGTAGCTGAGCTCGCCCGCGGCGCCATCGGAGGAGAGCGCGAAGACCCGGACCTCCGAGCGCCGCAGGTCGCCGAAGAGGTCCTTGGGGATGGCGAACTCGAAGCCGCAGTCCCGGAGGGCGGGGGAGCGCAGGTTGGCGGCCACCCGGGGCCGCGGCATTGAGGCCGTGCCCCGGAACACGAACCTGTCTCCGGCGAAGACCAGCAACGCGGCCGGCGGGACCCGCCGGCGCGCGTCCAGGGCCCAGCCGCGCAGGACCAGGTTGTCCTGGGCGACGAACGCCCGCTCCACGCGCCCCGTGAGCCGGCCGGCCGCGATCGGGTAGCGCGTCCCCGCCGTATCCACGATGGAGCCGGTCCCGGAGGCGTCCCGGGCCAAGGTGTATCCCGGCGGCGCGGAGCGCAGGGGGCAGAGGCGGCCGCCGTCGCGCGGGACGGCGAAGAGTTCGACGGCGCCGCCTTTCCCGCGCAACGACTCCTCGGGCCATAGGATGGAGAAGCGCGCTCCGTCCGGGTCCGGGGTGAGGGGCGCGACGGCGCGGACCGTCCCGTCCACGGCCACGGCCACCGCATCCGCGGAGGCCAGGGGAGAGGCGGAACGTATCCGGCCGGTGAGCAAAGCGGGGGAGACCGCGGAGTCCGTGGCGCGCAGGAGCGCGGCTTGGTCGAGCTCCGCCTCGGCATCGAGCGGGGGGCAGCTCGGGACGGCGGCGACGTCCCGGCCCAGCAGGCGCGAGGAGGCCCCGGCCCGGAAGAGGGACGGCCAGCCGGCGCCGGCCCCGAAGAGGCGCCGCTGGACCGAGAGCGCCGCGTCGCGCGCAGCCTCCGAGAGGGGGAGTTCCCGGCGCCGGCCCTGTCGGTCCATGAAGACCCGGGTCCGGCGGCCGGGGCCGGGCCGCAGGAGGTCTTCGCCATCGGCGGGCACGGCCAGGCGCAGACCGATGGCCCCGGCCAACGTGGGCAGGACGTCCACGGAGGCCGCCGCGCGGTCGACGACCTCTCCGCGCGTCTGCCCCGGGAGCTTGATGAACAGCGGGATGGGCAGGATGCTCCCGGCGTTGCGCTCGGAGAGTATCCGGCGGTGCCCGCCGGCCTCGAAGGCGGCCCCGTGATCGGAGACGAACACGAGCAGCGACCGGTCGTACAGGCCGGTGTCGCGCAGGCGCCGCAGCAGGTCGCCCAGGAGCCGGTCCGTGAACCCGACCTGGAGGAGATGGCGCTGCCAGGCCTGCTGCACGGCGGCGGCGTCGGCCGACCAGCGCTCCCCGTCCGCGGAAAGACCCGGCACCACCCTCTCGTTCTTCGGGACGTAGGACCGGCGGGAGTAGGTACGCCCGGAAGGCAGGTAGATGAAGGGCGGATGCGGCAGCATCGCGTGGAGGAAATGCAAGGTCGGCCGCGGCCCCGGGGTCAGGCCCGAGATGAAGGAGCGGAAGACCGCTTCCCGCTCGTTGAGGGAGGCCTCGGTGCGCCGGACGAGGGCGCCTTGGAAGTCGGTGAAGCCTTTCCAATCCTGCGTCACGGGCGGCAGGCGGCGGCGGAGCGGCGCGGGCAGGACGAGGTGGAGGTACACGACTCCCCAATCGGAGAGCACCGCTGCCGGGCCGCGGGGCTCGTGCGGACGGCCGGGCTCCTCCGGGCACAGCTCCGGCGGGCAGAGCAAGGTGTTGGTCTCGTGCACGTCCAGCGTGTAGGCCCCCGCAGACAGGGTGAACAGGTTGGGCGGATGCGCGGTCCAGACCGGCGGACGGGAGTCCTCGGGGTACCGTCCCGTGAGCAAGGAGGGCACCGCGGTCAAGGTGTCGTCGGTCACGGTGGCGGCGTTGCGGAACCAGAAGGCCTCCCCGCTGAGCGCCGCGAAATTCGGGAAGCGGGAGGCGTCGATGCGCCGGTCCGCGCCCAGGAGCGAGATGAGCGGGAATTCGTCGAACACGACGAAGACGATGGGCGGGAGTCCCGCGGTCCCCTTCGCGAAGGCGGCGGCCGGAGCTGCCGCGGGGGACAGGATGAGCGGACGGATGCCCTTGGAGGCGAGGAAGAGGAGGGGGAAGAGGAGCAGGGCCGGGGAGAGGACGGCCGTGAAAGAACGCATCACCCGGCTGCTGCGGAGGGAGCTCGCGGCGGCGGCTCCGAAAGCGGCCGCGGCCCCGCAGCCGAGCCACCATGGGAGGGCGGACATCCGGTTGAGGGGGGGCAGGACGATCAGCGCGGCGAGCAAAGCGGCGAGCAGCCAGCCGGCGGCGTCCCCGGCGCGGGGTCCGGCCCTGCGGGCGGCTTCGGCCAGGAGGACGGTCAGGAGGGCCGGGACCGCCGCCGCCAGGAAGGTCAAAAGCAGCGTCTCGGCCGGCGTGGGGCGATGGGCGACCAGGAGCCCGGGGTTGCGGGCTACGATGTCGAAGAGCGGCTGGGTGACCGCGAACGCGGCCAGCACGGCGAGATGCAGGCGCGTCATCCTGCGCGGGGCCGGGCGAAATAGAGGACGCGGTCGACGCTGACGAGCGCAAGCCGGTCCAGCACCGTGAAGCGCGTCTCCAAGCCGCGCTCGAAGGCTTCCCGGCTGTAGCCGGGGAATATGTCGCCCTTGTTCCGCATGAGCCTGCGGGCCATGGGATCGCTTTTGTCCACGAATTCGACGATGAGGCTTCCGCCCAGGCCGGCCAGCCAGTCCAGGACCTCGGCCAGCGGCACGTTGGAGCCCAGGCAGAGATGATGGATCAGGGCCAGAGCCAGCGTCAGGTCGGGCCGGCCCCGCTCGGAGAGGGCGCGGCGCTCGCGCCCGCGCCAGCCCAGCCCGGGGGAGGGGTCCGCGAAGTCCACCTGGAGGGGGAGTATGGGCAGGCGGGGACCGGCCTTCAGGCTCCGGTAGAGGGTCTCGATGACCGAGGCGTCGGAATCCATGGCCACGACGCAGCGGCAGTCCGCCGCGGCCAGGCGGGAGAATTCCCCGGTGTTGCAGCCCAGGTCCCAGGCCAGGGGCCAGGCGCGCGAGCCCAGGGCTTTACGGATGAAGGCCGTCTTCTTCTCCCGGTCCTCGGCGGAGTAGTGGGTCCCGCCGCCGTAGGCCGCCCAGCCCGCCTCGGCGGGGGACCAGGACAATCCGGCGACCAGGCCCCGCAGGCCCCGGAGATTCGCCTCGATGAGCCCCTTGTGGAAGCCCGCGTCGCGGATCTCGCCGCCGAGATCCGCCTGCGAGTCGGCCAGGCCGGCCTGGAGGCGCGACTGGAGCCATACGTGCTTGAGCACCCCCGGACGCAGGAGGTCCGCCCAGGTGAACACGCGCGCGCAGTCCGCGGCCCGTATGCCGTCGATCGCGCCGCGCAGCCAGGGACGGAACGGGATGCCCTTGTAGGCCTGGAGCATCAGGGGATAGAGGAACAGCTCGCAGAACTGCCGGTAGCCGGTCCACACCGACCCGGGGCGGAGCGGCTCGAAGGAGGGGATATCGATGAACACCGGAGCCGGTCCGTTCCATTGGATGTTGTAGGGCGTCGCGTCCTTCAGGGAAACGTCCTCGGCCAGCGCCTCCAGGAGGAGGTCGAGCTGGAGCAGGGCCGCGTCCTGGAGCATCCCGCAGCTCCACTCGAAAGGGTAGGAAAGGAAGGGGATCCGTTCGTGGACGAGCGCGGCCTCCCAGCCCTGCAGGGCCGGATCGTCGGCGGGGAGGGCCGTGGTGCGCACGATGCTGCCCTGGGCCATGCGGCGCGTGAAGAAACCGCGGGAGGAGACCGCCCGCCAATCGGCCGCGCTGCGGGAGTCCAGCCCGCGGCAGACGCGTTCGCCGTCGTAGAAGACGCGGTTCCCGGGGTCCCGGAAGGAGCCGGGGTCGGGGAGCATCAGGAGCCCTTCTTGCGGATCCCGAACCGGGCACGGAGCCTGTGCCAGTACATCTTGATGAGGACGACGGCTCCGGCGACCCCCGCGAGCAGGAGCTGGAGCATCATGCTCCCGCTGCCGGGGTCCAGATAGGCGCGGGCGGGGACCGCCGCGGCCGCGAGGAGGCAGACGGACATGAGCACCGCGGTCGCTCTGGAAGCGTGCATCCGATCGGGATTCTATCATAGAATGCCGGAGCCATGGGACCCGCGGCCGCGCCGTCGCCTCTCGTCGAGCGGGCGGAGCGCGCCCGGGAGGCGCAGGCGCGCTGGCGGCGGCATTCCCTCGCCCAGCGCGTCCGCGCCGTCCGCGGCCTATGGGCGGACCTGCTTTCGGTCCGGGAGCGGCTCATCGGCGTGATCCGCGAAGAGACCGGCAAGCCCGCCTTCGAAGCCGGGGTCATGGAGGCGGACGCGGCCGGCTGCCTGGTCAGTCACTTCACCCGCGAGGCCGCCAGGGTGCTGTCGGACCAGGCGGCCCCCAAGCCCTGGGTGTTCTTCAACAAGCGCGCCTACGTCCGCCAGGTGCCGCGGGGCGTGGTCGGCCTCATCACCCCCTGGAACATGCCCTTCCTCATCCCCTTCGGCGACGCCGTCCCCGCGCTCCTGGCGGGGAACGCTGTGCTCCTCAAGCCCTCGGAATGGACGCCGCGCACGGCGCTTTTCCTCGAGGAGCGGTTCCGCGACTGCGGGCTCTTCCCCGAAGGGCTGCTGCAGGTCGTGACGGGAGGGGGCGGCGAGGGGGCCGCGCTCATCGGGCACGTCGATATGGTCCTGTTCACGGGCTCGGTCGCGACCGGGAAGTCCGTGGCCAGGGCCGCGGCGGAGCGGATGATACCGGCGGTGCTGGAACTGGGGGGGCTGCATCCCATGATCGTCGCCAGGGACGCGTCCCTCTCCCGGGCGGTCAAGGCCGCGGTCTGGGGCCGCTTCGCCAACTGCGGACAGCTCTGTGTCGGGGTCGAGCGCGTGTTCGTGGAACGACCCCTGTATCCGGCCTTCTGTCAAGAGCTGGTCCGGGAGACGGGCGCCCTGCGCCAGAGCCTCGAGGCCGGCGACGCCGCCGACGTGGGCCGCCTAGTCACGCCCGGCCAGCTGGACCGCGTCGAGCGGCACCTGGACGACGCCCGCGCCAAGGGCGCCCGGGTGCTCGGCGGCGAGGTCCTGGACCGGGCCCGGCTCCTGGTGCGTCCGGCCATCGTCCTGGACGCGACGCCGGAGATGCTGGTCATGCGGGAGGAGACTTTCGGACCGGTGCTCCCGGTGATGCCCGTGGAAACCCTGGAGGACGCCGTGCGCCTGGCCAACGAGAGCTCCCTGGGGCTCGCGGCCAGCGTCTGGACCGCCGATCCGCGGGTCGGCGAGGCCGCCGCTACCCAGCTGGAGGCGGGACTGGTGGGCGTCAACGACGTTTCGAGCCACTACGTCTTCGGGGCCCTGCCGTTCGGCGGCTTCAAGCAGTCCGGGATGGGGCGGCGGCACTCGGATGAGGGCCTGCGGATGTTCTGCCAGTCCCAGTCGGTCATCGTGCACGAATGGCCCGCCGACTCCCCGGACCCCTGGTGGTTCCCCTACGACCGCGCGAAAGCGCGCCTCCTGGAACTCATCACCCGCTGGACATGATCCTCGGGCTGCATTGCAGTCTGCGGGGCGGCTACCTCGCCGCCTTGCGCCATGCCGAGAGCCTGGGCTGCGGGGCCATACAGGTGTTCACCTACCGGCGCCACCACGCCCCTTCCGAGGCGGAGCTGGCCGAGTTCCGCGCTGCCGCCAAGGGACGACTGCAAGTCGTCGCGCACGCCCGTTTCGTGCCCTGCCTGGCCTCGGCCGAACCCCGGCTCGCGGCGCGTTCGAGCGAACTGCTCGCCGACGAGGTCCGCATCGCCCGCGCTTTCGGGGCCGCGTTCTACGTGCTCCACCTGGGCGCCTATTCCGAAGGTTCCGACTCTGTCGCCGGAACGCGTCTCTTCGCGGAGGGTGTCCGCCGCTCCTGGCAAGACTCCGGGGATCCGCTCCTGGTCCTGGAGAACGTCCCCGGCGGCGGGCGGCGGCTGGGCGGCGAGTTGGAGGAACTGGCTCGCGCGCTCGAAGCCCTGGACCGCGTCGGCGTCCGCGCCGGGGTCTGCCTCGACACGGCCCATGCCTGGGCGCAGGGCTATGACATAGCCGACGCGGGCGGGATGGAAGCTTTCCTGGACCACGCCGAACGGATCTTCGGACCGGAGCGGCTGGCGCTCTTCCACCTCAACAACACCCGGACCGGGCGCGGCTCGCACCGGGAGGACCACTGGCACATCGACGGGGGGATGATAAAGGAAGGCGCCTGGACCGCGCTCCTATCCCGCAAGACCTTGGCGGGCGTGCCGGGCATCCTCGAGACTCCGTCGGGACTCGAGATGGATGCCGCCAACCTAGCCGCCGCGCGCCGGGCCGTTTAGCCGAGCCGCGTCATTCCGGCGCCAGCCGGAATCCAGGTCGGTCGTGCTCCGTCGTCGATAAGAAAAAACCGACCCCGGCTTTCGCCGGGGGACGAATGTAATGACTCACTAGTCTTTCTTGCCGAGCCAGGCGTCGCGCTGGAAGGAGTAGCTGATGTCCCGCTGGGCCAGGTGCTCGCGCATGGACTCGAGTCCCGATATGGAATCGGGAGCGGGGGGCGCTTCCATCCGGTCGAGGGCCTCCCGGTAGGCCTTGGTGACCACGGAGACGTAGTCAGGGCCGAACTGGCGGCCTTCGATCTTGAGGATGGCGATCCCCATCGCGGCGAGCTCCGGCACCCAGGCCAGGCGGTCCAGGTCCCGGCGCCGGAAGGAGCGGGGCGGGGCTCCCGGCTCCGGGCTCGTGCGGAAGGGCTGCTTGCAGGCCAAAGTGCATTCGCCGCGGTTGGAACAGCCCACGATCGCCGCCGAGCCGTGCCCCTGACCCGGCAGGACTCGCTCCCGCCTCAAGTAGGAGGTAAGGGAGCATTTCGCGTCGTGGAAGGTGCAGACGTCCCCGTGCACGAAGACTTCGAGGCCGCCCCGGGTCCCCGCGCGGATGGCGCGGAGTTCCTCCAGCGAATCGACGCTGCGCGACAACACGACCACGTCCGCGCCGCGTTCGTGCAGCCAGCGGGCCGCCGGGGCGTTCGCCGCGGAGAGCTGGACGCTGGCGTGCAGGTGCAGGTCCGGGAACTCCCGGCGCGCGCGCTCCAGCAGGCCGAGGTCGCCGATGACTACGGCGCGGCTCCCGCAGCGGGCGGCATCGCGCACCGCTTCCAGGGCCGCGTCCTCCTCCCCGGGCAGGGGGGCGATGTTGACGCAGGCGGCGACCCAGCCCCCGGCCGCGTCGGCCCGGTCCACGGCCCGGCGCAGGGCGTCCTCATCCAGTTCGAAGACCCCCGGCCTGAGGCTCCAGCCTTTGAGTCCCACGTACACCCCGTCCGCGCCGTTGGAGAAGGCGGCTTCAGCCGACGCCAGGCTTCCTGCGGGGGCCAAAAGCGCGGGACGGCCCGGGTGACGGGTGGGAAGGGGGACGCGTCCCGGGGATCCTCCGCCGGAGCCGGTGCTCAAGGGGCCGCTGCGCGGCGGGGGCGGCTGGACGGCCGGAAGCTGGGAGGGCGCCCGCCCCGTTCCGGCCAGCCCGGCAAGGAAGCCGTCGCTCCCGCGCCGGGAGGACTGGCGCGCCGGGAGCCCGCGGCCCGCGGCCAGGCGATCCAGGGCGGACTTGAAGAGCGCGACGGTCTCGCCCAGTTCGGCCCCTGCGAGCAGGCCTTCCATCCGGAAGCGCCGGAGCCCGAGCTCCCACAGCGTCGGGAGATGCTCGTAGAGGTCGTAGGGGAGGCTGGAGAACAGAGCGCGTCCGACCGCCCCGACCTCCCCGTCGTCCCAGAGCGCGGACATCTCCGGCCGGCCGGCGCAGGCCCCGCAGGCCTCTCCGCCCGTCAAGCAGGGCTTGCCGCAGCTCAGCGGGATGCGGCCATGGACGGTCGGCAGGATGGGCGCGCCGGAGGCGCAAAGGGCGGCGAGGCCGTGAAGGTCGAGTTCTATGGATGGGCACACCGCGATAAAGCGCTCGGGGCCCAGGCGGGCCAGGGTGTCCCGGTTGTAGACGTTGAGAAAAGGGCCGGCCAGGAGCTCGGCGGAGGGGAATCGGGCCCGGACTTCCCCCAGGAGGCCCAGGTCGCTCAATTCGATGCCGTCGGCTCCGGACCCCAGCGCGGCGCGCACGGAGTCCAGGACCCCTTCGAGTTCGCCGGGCAGTACCACGGGGGGGGTCGCCAGCAGGGCCTTGGCCCCCAGCGCATGGACCCGCGCCACGGCCCGCGGTCCGCGCAGCGCGCGGTCCGCCGCCGGGCAGTAGGGCTGGCCGAGCACCACGGCGGCCGCGGTTCCGAGGGTGAGGGAATCGAGGGCCTCCTCCGACGCGACGGCGACGAAGAGTCCTTCGGCGGGAGAGGTCGGCATCGGGAACAGTGTAGAAAATATATATCATGCCCGGACCCATGATCCTGCGCCTCTGCGCCCGTCCGCTTTCCTGCGCCCTTTTCTGCGCCGCGCTGGCGTCCGCCTTGGCCTGCGGCCGCCCGGATGCCGCTTTCACCGACGTCACCGGGTCCTCAGGCCTGGACATCCCGGGGGACGGGGGCGCGGTGGTCCTCTTCGACGCGGACGGCGACGGGCGCCTGGACCTGTTCGTCGCGCGCCGGCTCTTCCTCAATGAAGGGAACGGGCGCTTCCGCGAGGGCGCGGCCCTCTCCGCGGAAGGAACAACGGAGCGCTCCGAGGACCGCGCCTCCTGGGGCGCGGCCCTCTCCGCGGAAGGAACAACGGAGCGCTCCGAGGACCGCGCCTCCTGGGGCGCGGCCGCGGCGGACTATGACAATGACGGCAGGACCGACCTTTACGTCGCCGGCCGGGGGGGCGGGACCCTGTACCATAACGACGGCGCCGGAGCCTTCAGCGACGTGACGAAGAAGGCCGGTCTGGAGGGCCGTCGCTTCACCCTGCGGCCGTTCTTCGCGGACCCCGATGCGGACGGGTACCTCGACCTGTTCCTGCCGTCCTTCACGGAAGCCCTCCCGGCGGGAAAGGTCTCGCTCGCCGGCCTCCAGCCGGGTCGGAACCTCCTCTTCAACAACAAGGGCAACGGGACCTTCCGGGAAGTCGGCGTCAAGCTGGGTTTGTCCGCGCGGGCGGTACACGGGACCGCCTTCCCCACGGACATCGACCACGACCGCGACCTGGACCTCCTGGTCAGCCGAGTCGACGGAGCGCCGGAGCTCTGGAAGAACGAGCGGCAGGAAGGCTTCGTGGAAGATGCCGCGGGCTCGGGCCTGGCCGGCGTGCGGGGCACCTGGGGCCTGGTCTCTGAAGACCTGAACAACGACCGCTACCGCGACCTGTTCTTCGTGTCCACGGGCTGCGCGCCGAACCGCCTCCTGCTGCGGCGGGGCTACGCCCCGTTCTCGGAGGTCCGCTCCACCGCTTCCTTCCTGGGCAACGGAGGCCGGTCCGTCGCGGCCCTCGATTTCGACAACGACGGCGACATGGACCTGCTGGTCGGCGGGAGCTGCACGCGCAAGGCCGGCGGCTTCCTTCTCTTGCGCAACCGCGGGGACGCGTCGTTCTCGGACGCGTCCGGACTGCTGCCCCTGCCCGAAGGGGACCCGGAGGTGCCGACGGATTTCTCCATGGGCGACTACGACGGGGACGGGGACGGGGACCTGTTCCTGCTGCGGTCGGGGCGGGTGACCCTGCTGCGCAACGACGCGCGCGCGCACTGGGTCGACGTGGCGCTGACCGGAGCCCAGGGCAGCAGCAAGGGGGGCACCGGAGCCAAGGTCGAGGTCAAGGCCGGCGGCCTGTGGGTCGAGCGCGAGGTCCACGGACTGAACGGGGGCTCCTCGCAGGGCGGCGGCCCGGTCCATTTCGGTCTCGGCGCCGGCCGCAAGATCGACCTGGTCCGGGTCACCTGGCCCACCGGCATCCGGCAGTCCGGCAGCGACCTTCGCGGGGACCAGACCCTGCGCTACACCGAGAAGGGGCAGAAGGCCTCCTGCCCCTTCCTCTTCGCCTGGGACGGGAAGCGCTTCCGGTTCGTCACGGACATGCTGGGGGCCGGGTTCATCGGCATCCTGACCGGGCCGGACACCTACTACCAGCCTGACCCCGACGAGACCATCAGGCTCGACTCCGGCCTGCTCCAGCCCAAGGACGGGCGGTACCTGCTGGCCATCGGCGAACAGTTGGAGGAGGTCGATTATTTCGACCAGGTCCGCCTGGTCGCCGTGGACCACGAGCCGGGGGTCGAGGTCCACCCCGACGAACGGCTGATGATGGGGCCGCCCTTCCCGAAGCCCGGGATCGTAGCGGTGCGCGGGGCGCGGCCTCCGGTCCGCGCGACGGCGCATCGCGGCGAGGACATACTCCCCGAGATCTCCGCGCGGGACCGCCGGTCCGCGGAGCGCTTCCAGCTCCTGCCGTTCATGGGCTACACGGAGCGCCATTCCATCATCCTGGACTTGGGCCGGGCGCGGCTCTCGGATCCCGCGATGCTGCTCATGCATGGGATGCTGCGCTACTGGAACTCCAACAGCGCCTACAACGCCTCCGCCAACGGGGTCCGGCTCGAACCCCCGTCCGTCGAAGTGAAGGACCGGGAGGGGCGCTGGGTGCGCGTGGTGGAGGACCTCGGCTGTCCCGCGGGGCTGGCCAAGACGATGACGGCCGACCTGAGCGGGAAGTTCCTGTCCCAGGACCGCAGCATCCGGATCACGACCAACATGGAGATCTATTGGGACGATATCCGGGTTTCGACGCAGCCCGCCGGACCCGCCTCGTACCGGGTGACGGAGCTGGCGCCCGCGCAGGCGGAACTGGGCTGGCTGGGCTACCCCCGGCAGGTCGGTCTGGGGCGCGGTCCGGATTTCGAATACGACTACCAGGACCCGGAGCCCGCCGCGGCCTGGCGCACGCCGGCGGGCGAATACACGCGCTACGGCGACGTCACGGAACTCCTCCGGGAGGGTGACGACCGGTTCGTGATCATGGCGCACGGCGAGCGCATCCTGCTCGCGTTCGACGCCGCGCGCCTGCCCGCCCTGCGGCCCGGCTGGGAACGGGATTTCTTCGTCTACGTCGACGGCTTCGTGAAGGAGATGAATCCCCACACCGCGCATCTGGCGACGGTGGAGCCGATGCCCTTCCACGCCATGTCGACCTATCCCTACGGACCCGGCGAGCGGTATCCCGCCGATCCCGTCCACGCGGCCTACCGGAAGGAGTACAACCGGCGCCGGCTTCCGGGGAAGCTAGGGCGTCTTCCGGACGAACGCGGCGGCGGGGCCGGGCTCTAGGACCCCGACCGCGGGCGTCCCGCGGCGGTTCCCGCGTTCGTCGAAGGCCAGGGAGCCGGAACGGCCTTCCCAGGGACCGCCCCGGGCCAGCCCCCGCCGCACGGCGGCGGGCGCGAGCCCCTCGGAACGGGCCGCGGCGAGCACGGCCGCGGCCATGTCGTAGCCCGACGCTTCCTCCCAGTCCGCTGCCGGGGAACCTCGCGGCGCCCGGAGCAGCGGCGTCGCCGCCCCGGCCGCGGCGGGGGGCGCGCGGCGCAGGAAAGCGGGGTCATCCAGGCGGGTGCTGGCGAGGACGAGCCCCGGCGGGTTCGCCGCCTTCTTCGCGAACCAGTCCAGGGCCGTTTCGGGGTCGAGCCAGAGCAGCACGGCGTCGGCGTCCTCGCCGGAGGAGGCTTCCCGCACTCCCAGCGCGCGGCAGGCTTCCCGGAGGGAGCGGAGCCGCTCGCGGCCTTCTCGGCCGTCCGGGACGACGAGCTCGGCGCTGCGGCCCTTGGGTTCGGGGAACACCCAGCGCAGGAGGGCCTCGGCCTGAGCCTCGTCGTCGGGGACCACGCGGAAGACCCAGGGATCCTTGGCCTGGGTCAGGGACCGCTCGGGGGAAGCGGTGAGGATGGGGACCCGCAGGCGCGTCGCGGCCTGGACCACGACATGCGACGCCGCGCCGTCCGCGGGGGCGAGGAGCGCCAGGACCCGCGGTTCGGAGGCCAGGAACCGCGCCACGGCGGCGGCTCCGTCCTTCCAGGGGTCCGCGGCCGCGATCGGGCGCAGGACCACGGCATGGCCGCGGACCCCGCCGTCCGCGTTCGCGTCCCGGACCGCGGCCTCGGCGCCCGCGGTCAGGGAGGCGCCGGCTGGGTCCAGTACCCCGATGACCACGGGTTCCGGCGCGGGGACGACCTGGCCGAAAGCGAGCCCGGAGCCCAGCAGGAGGGGGAGGATGCTAATGGAATACAAAATGCCCGTGCTCCACATGGGCCAGGACCGGGGAGGCGACGTTGTTCTGCGTCTTGTCGAAGGTCATGGAGCCCGAGACGCCCGAATAGGAGCGGAAGGCGAAGAGCTCGTCGCGGATGCGGACGCGGTTGAGCCCCGCGCGTCCGATGGCCTCCAGCAGCAGGCGGGCGGCGTCGAAGGCGTAGGCCGAGAAGGCGTCGGCTTCCCGGTCGAACCGGGCGCGGAAGCGCTCCTGGAACCCCGTCCAGCGGGGACCGGCGGACTCGGGGTTCATCCAGTAGGTCGCGGTGACGCCCTCCGCGGCCTCGCCGGCGGCGGCGAGGAAGGCGGGGGTGACGATCCGGTCCGTGGCGAAGACGGGCTGCTTCATGCCGCGGGCGCGCAGCTGCTTGAGGATGCGCCCCGCGGAGCGGGCCTTGGCCCAGAGGACGACGACCTGCGCGTCCGAGGCCTGGATGCGTTCCAGTTGGGAGGAGAAATCCTCGGCATCCAGCTTGAATAGGATCTCGAGGGGGAGGGGATGGCCGAGGCGGCGGGCCGCATCCCGGAACTCGATGATGCCGGTGCGCCCGTAGCGGTCGGCGGATCTGAGCACGGCGACGCGGGAGAGCTTCTTCTCGTCGAAGATGTGCCGCACCAGGAGATAGCTGGTCTGGCGGTCGTCCGGGTTGCAGCGGATCACCCAGGGGATGTTGGTTTCCGTGATGTCGGGGGAATTCGCCCCCACGTTGATGAAGGGGAGGTGGGTCTTCAAGGCCGTGCGGATCGCGATGTGGGTGCTGTCGGAGTCCATGGAGCCGATGACGGCCCACACCTTGTCCCGATAGGCCAGATCGACGTTCACCTTGCTGGCGGTGCCCCATAGGAACTGGTCGTTCTTGACCACGAGTTCGAACGGGATCCCTTTGTAGCCTCCGGCGGCGTTGGTCTCCTCCAAGGCCAAAGAGATTCCGTCCCGCATGGCGCGGCCGGCTTCGGCGTCATCCGTCGTGCCTTCTAAGGGGGCGAAAAGCCCGATGCGGACCGTTTTGAGTCCCTCGGGTTCCGGGTCCTCCCGGCCCGAGCCGCGATATTGGGGGGCCGTGGTGAAGAGTATCCGATAGGGGGGCGAATCCCATTTCCCGTAGGGCTTCATCTCCGTCGGCGTGCGGCCGTACGCCGGCTCGGCATCCTCGTAGGCGTTCCCGGGCCCGGCGTAGGCCAGGAGCAGCGCCAGGACGAGGAGGCTCCGCCTCACCGGGATCCCGCGGGGATGACCGCGACGGCCTCGATCTCGACCAACAGCTCGGGCCGGCACAGGATGGCCTGGATGCCGGTGCTGGCCGGCAGGGGGTCCAGCCCCACGGCGGCGAAGAACATGGTGCGCATCTCGTTGAAGACCTCGTAATCGCGTTCGATCTCCTTGAGATAGCAGGTGGTGCGCGCGACGTCGTGCCAGCTGGCCCCCTCCGACGCGAGGAGCCGGGTCAGGTTGCGGAAGGTGCGCAGGCATTGCGCGCGCAGGTCCCCGGGGTGCCGGGAAGCGCCCGCCTCGTCCACGCTGGCCGTACCCGAGATGAAGAGCAGGGACGCGCCGGGCAGGTCGACCCGCATTCCGCGGCTGAACGAGGAGGGCTTGGGATAGGCCGGAGCCTCGTTGAGCACGTCGGGGGCGCGCATGGCGCGCTTGGGGACCAAGGGCCGGCCCGGGACCGGGT
>Ga0154315_1106_pt1 | contig 15074 bp, 12 predicted proteins | sample RifGroA2_FD_105609 | JGI IMG/M metagenome (GOLD analysis project Ga0154315, IMG submission 105609) | Elusimicrobia bacterium GWA2_69_24
GATGAACTCGAACAGGGCCGCGACGGCGATCGCCACGAGCACGGTCAGCAACGCCGCGCCCAGGCGCCGCAGTTCCTCGGGTCCCGCGTAGTCCTCGAGCTTCATAACTTGAAGGCCAGCCCCTCCGCCAGGCCGGGGTCGCCGACCGGCATATCGGCGCCCTGCCGCAGGGCCCGCCGCATCCACAGGAGGCTCACCCCGATGAAGAAGCCGGCAAATCCCAGCTCCGGCCAGGAGAACGGCGGCCGCGCCCCCAGCACGGGGAACACCAGCCAATAGAGGTCGAGGAAGTGCGCCCCCAGGACCAGCGCCGCCACCCAGCGCAGACGCCGCAGGTCCCCCTTGGCGTCCCGCGGCAGGAGGGCGAAGAAGGGGATGACGAAATGCAGCAGGCCGAGCGCCAGGCTCACCCCCCGCCAGGCTCCCCGGCTCCGCTGGGCGTACCAGAAGACCTCCTCGGGCAGGTCCGCGTACCACATCAGGAGGTACTGGGCGAAGGCGATGTAGGACCAGAACACGGTGAAGGCGAAGAGCCAGGCCCCCAGGCTGTAGACATGGTCGAAGCGCAGCTCGGTCAGCCGGCCCCGCTCCTTGAGATGTCCTACGGTCAAGGTCACCGCGGCCAGGCCGGCCAGGAAAGACCCGGCGAAGAGATAGACCCCGATCACGTCGCTGTACCACTCGGGCGACAGGCTGGACACCCAATCGAAGGCGACCACGAGCGTGGTCAACCCCATCACCACCATGAAGAACGGCGCGTAGCGGCGGGCCCGCTCGCTCAAGGCCGCGTCGCGGGAACGGTCCTGGCGCAGGGAGCCCCCGGCGAATACCCTCCAGGAGACTAGCCACAGCGCGGCGCAGGCCAGGGCCCGCGCCGCGAAGAAGGGGACGTTGAGCCAGCCCGCCTTGGCCGCGATGAGCGGGTGATGGGCGGCCTCGGGTCCGGCCCAGGGATAGAGGACCGGGAGGGCGAACAGCGCGAGCACGGCCGCGGCGCAGGCCGGCACGAGCAGACCCGAGACCCGCTCCGCGCTCCGGCGCAGCGGCACGCTCCAGCGCGCGCCGGTCAGGTGCTCCAGGGCGGTCAAGAACAGCGCGCCCAGCCCCGCGCTCAGGAGCATGAGCATCCAGACCAGCCAGTTGGCCCAGAAGCGCTGCGGCCCGCAGACGAAGAAGGTCGCGGCTGCGGCGAGCCCGCCCAGCGCCGTCATCGCCAGGGTCATAGGTCCCCGTCCTTGGCGTGCTGGGCCCTCTGCAGGGCCCGGATATAGTGGATGACGGCCCAGCGCTCATCCTCGGTGAAGCCGTCGCCCAGGCGCGGCATGGCGTTCTCACCCTTCATGATGGTGTGATAGATCTCGCCGTCCGAGAGACCGAGGTACTTCCGGGATTGCAGGTTCGCCGGGCGGCCCCCGTACGCCGCGGTCAGGATCGGCGTCCCGTCGGCCAGCGGGCCGTGGCAGATGAGACAGTTGTGGGCGAAGACCTTCCGGCCCAGGCGCAGGACTTCCTCGGTCCTCGGCAGGGGGTTGCCCAGTCCCCGGGCCTGCTCCGGCTTCTCGAAGGGATAGGGCAACCGGCCCCGCGCCACGCTGCCCTCCGCGGGAGCGCGCCGGCCGCGCTGCTGGGCGTCGAGCCGGGGCTGCGCCAGCATGTGCGACATGGGCGGCAGTACCGGGAAGAGTTTGACGCCCCAATACATGGCCGCTCCCGCGAGACAGCAGGCGACGGCCCCGCCCGCGGCCAGGCCCAGCAAGGTCTCCAGCGGGACCCGCCGCGGCGGGGGCAAGCCGGGCAGGACCTCGATGGAGCCGGCGCCGACGACCATGAGCGCGGCCTCGGCCGCGGCCGCGTCGAAGACTTCCCCCTCGGCTTCGATGGCCAGCGCGAAGCGGTCGCGGGTCGCGGCCCGCGACGCTTCCGAGTCCAGGAAGGGATGCCAGAAGGCGGGCAGCTTGTTGAGCAGGACCAGCATGCCCAGTCCGGCCGTGAAGGTGGCGAAGAGCACCGTGACCTCGAACATGATGGGCACGAAGGCCTGCCACGAAGAAGGATCCTTGCCCCCGGTGAACAGGGGATAGTCCACGGAGTTCATCCACCATTGGAAGAGGAAGGCGGTGGCGGTGCCGAGCAGCCCCATGACCAGCACCATTCCGCCCAGGGGCGAGCGGCGCAGCCCCAGGGCCTCCCCCAGCCCGTGTACCGGGTAGGGGGTGTACGCCTGGACCCGGCCCAGGCCCCTGGCCCTGAGCTTGGGCACGGCCGCGAGCAGGAGCGCGGGGTCCGAGAACAGGCCCAGCACGCCGAAGGCCCGCCCCTCAGCCATGATGCCCCCCCTCGTGCTGGGCGCCGGGCAAGGTCGCCTTGACCTCAGTCGTGGCGATCACGGGCAGGAGGCGCGTGAAGAGCAGGACCAACGTGAAGAAGAATCCGAAGGAGCCCAGCAATATGCCGAAGTCGACCAGCGTGGGCTGGTACACGTGCCAGGACGAGGGCAGGAAGTCGTGGTAGAGCGAGATGACGATGATGACGAAGCGCTCGAACCACATGCCCGCGGTCACGGCCAGAGCCACGACGATCATCGCGGTTTGGCTGGTGCGCATGCGCCGCCACCAGAAGAGCTGGGGCACGAGCACGTTGCAGGTGATGGCGATCCAGCCGGCCCAGCCGTAGGTCCCGGACACGTACTGCATGAAGGTGTGCTGGATGTAGGGGTTCATGCTGTACCAGGCCGTGAAGGCCTCGCAGGCGTAGGAGTAGCCCATCAGGCAGGAACAGCCCAGGATGACCTTGTTGGCCAACTCGAGGTGGCGCATGGTGATGAGGTCCTCCAGTCCCATGAGCCGCCGCGCCGCCGAGAGCACCAGCACGACCATGGCGAAGCCCGCGAAGATGGCCCCCACCACAAAATAGGGCGGGAACAAGGTCATGTGCCAGCCGGGAACCAAGGAGGTCGCGAAATCGAAGGACACGACGCTGTGCACCGAGAGCACGAGCCCCGTGGCCAGTCCCGCGAGCAGGATGTAGGCCTTCTCGTAGTGCCGCCACTGCTGGGGCGTGCCGCGCCAGCCCAGGCTCAGCACCGTGAGCGCCATCCGGCGCAGGGGGGTCTGGGCGCGGCCCCGCATGGAGGCCAGGTCGGGCAGGAGGCCGATGTACCAGAAGAGCACCGAGACCGCGAAGTAGGTCGAGACCGCGAACACGTCCCACATGAGGGGCGAGCGGAAGTTGGGCCAGAGGCCGCGCTGATTGGGGTAGGGCGCGAGCCAGAACTCCAGCCAGGGCCGGCCCACGTGGATGGCCGGGAATATGCCCGCCGTCATCACCGCGAACAGGGTCATCGCCTCCGAGAAGCGGGCGATGGCGTTGCGCCAGGGCGCGCGCATGAGCAGCAGGATGGCCGAGATGAGCGTTCCCGCGTGCCCGATGCCGATCCAGAACACGAAGTTGATGATATCGAAGGCCCAGCCCACGGGCCGGTTGTTCCCCCACACCCCGATGCCCATGTAGACCGTGTAGCCGATCAGGGCGAAGCCCAACAGCATGGCCGACGAAGTGAACGCAAAGGCGGCGAACCAAGCGGCCGGCGGCCGGCGCTCGGGGAACGACAAGACCCGCTCGTCGAGGGCCGCGGCCGAGAGCGCCTCAGCCATCCTTACCCCCGTCCGCCGGGTTGCGCAGGTCCGCGAGGTAGGTGACCGCGGGCCGGACCCCCAGCTCCTCGAGCACGCGGTAGCCCCGGGCGCTGCGCGCCAGCCGCGACACCCGGCTCTCCGGGTCGCGCCGGTCGCCGAACACGATGGCTCCGGCCGGGCAGGCCGCGGCGCAGGCCGGCTCGATGTCGCCGTCGCGCAGTTCCCGGCCCGCGGCCTTCGCCGCGCTCTTGGCCTCCTGGATGCGCTGGACGCAGAAGGTGCACTTCTCCATCACGCCGCGCGGCCGCACCGTCACCTCGGGATTGAAGGCCAGGCGCCGGGACTCGGGGGTCGCGGCCGTGAACTCGAAGAAGTTGAAGCGCCGGACCTTGTAGGGGCAGTTGTTGGCGCAATAGCGCGTGCCCACGCAGCGGTTGTAGGCCATCTGGTTCAAGCCCTCGTCGCTGTGGTTGGTCGCGGCCACCGGGCAGACGGTCTCGCAGGGGGCGTGGTCGCATTGCTGGCAGAACATGGGCTGGAGCAGGACCCGGGGACTGCGCTCGTCGCCCTCGTAGTAGCGGTCCACGCGCAACCAATGCATCTCGCGGCCCCGCAGCACGCGCGCGGCCCCGACCGTGGGGACGTTGTTCTCCGACTGGCAGGCGAGCACGCAGGACTGGCAGCCCACGCAGCGGCTCAGGTCCACGGCCATCGCCCACTTGTGCTTCGGAAACTCCTGCGGCGGATAGAGGGTCGAGAGGTCGTGCTGCTTCGACTCGGATCCCGCGCCGTGCGCGGCCCACGGGAGGCTGCGCACGATGTCGCGCCCTTCCATCTTATGGTGCCGCTGGACGAAAGCCAGGGCCTCGCGCCGTCCGGTCTTTTCCAGTTTCACCGCGGTGCCGGCGTCCGCGGCCGCGTCCGCGAAGGGATAAAGATCGGTGCCCACGCCTCCGGCCACGGTCCCGACGGCGCGGCCGTAGCCCAGGGCCGCGCTGAGCACTCCCACGGCTTGGCCGGGTTGGACTACGACCGGGAGCACGGCCGCGGTCTTCCCGACGGTCAGGCGGGCCAGGTCCCCGTCGACGAGGCCCAGGCGGGACGCGTCCGTCGGGCTCACCGACACCGCGTTGCCCCAGGAAAGCTTGGTGATGGGGTCCGGCAGCTCCTGGAGCCAGCCGTTGTTGGCTTGGCGGCCGTCCCCCACGCCGTCGGCGGGTCCCAGCGCGAGCTCAAAGCCCGGAGCCCGCAGCGGCGCCGCCTGCCCGGCCAGCCGGGCCACGGCCGCCGGGTCCAGGCGCCGCGGCGGGCGCGCAACGGGTTCCCGGCGCAGCACCCCTTCGTGCAGGGCCGCGGACCAGAAGCGTTCGAAGGGGACCAGGGAACCCGCGGGCTGCACTTCCCTGCGCCAGCGCTCCATCAGGTAATGCCGATAATCCGCCGGGTCCGCACCGCCCAGGCCGCGCAGGGCCGCGAGCAGTACGTCCTCGCCCTGGCGGGTGTCGTACAAGGGGCTGACGGCGGGCTGCTGCAGGAGCAGGAAGTCCGCGGCCGGTTCGAAGTCATTGAAGGACTCGAGCCAATGGTGCTCGGGCAGTACGAGGTGGCAGTCCCGGGCGGTCTCGTCGGCATGCATGCCGATGCGGACCTTGTAGGGCAGCCCCGCGGCCGCGGCCTTCCACAGCGCCGCGTCCGGGAAGGCGTACGCCGGGTTGGCCTGCCAGAACAGGGCCGCCGCGAACTTCCCGCGGGCCGCGTCCCGCAGGAGCCGGTCCAGCTCCTCGCGCCCGGCGAGCGGCTCCGCCGGAGCGGCCGCGGCGGCGTCCACGGTATGCCCCTGCGCGCCGAGCATGGCGTTGAGGAGGAAGACCGCGGCGTGGGCCTGCGGGGGCAGACCGGGGCCGGCCGCGACCAAGGCGGAGCTCCCGGCCTGGCGCAGATCGTCCGCCAAGGACTCCAGGAGCGCCGGGTCGACGCCCTGCTCCCGCGCCAGGGCGCCGAGCTCGAAGCCGGCCAGGGCCGTCTCCAAGCCCGCGGGCAGGGGGATGCCCCTGCGGCCCAGGGCCCGCGCCAAAGCGAAACCCAGGGCCGCGGCGCGGGACGGACGCCAGGGTACGCGGTGGTCCGCGTTCGCGCCAGTGAGGCTCATGCCGCCCTCGAAGGCGTAGAGCCGGTTCATCGCCCGCTCGCCGCGGTTGGCGGCGAAGCCCGCGATCTCCTCGGGCCGCGCTCCCGACAGGAGGTCCGCGTCCAGCGCCAGGATGAGCTTGGCCCGGTCCAGGCGCAGGCGCGGCCGCCGCGCGTCCCCGAAGCAGGCCAGCAGCGCCGCGGACTCCGGGTCCCCGCCCAGCGCCGGTTCCCAGGCCGCATGGACCAGCCCGGGCAAGGCTTTCTGGAGGTCCTTGAGCAATGCCCTGCGCGTGGGCGAGAGCAGGGCCCCGGTCAAAAGCAGGACCGGCTTGCCGCCGGCGCGCGCCTCGAGCAGCACCGAGACCAGGCTTTCTTCGGCCGCGGGCCACGACGAGGCCATCCCGCCCGTGAACGGCTGGGGGAGCCGGTCCGGATCGTAGAGGTCCATGAGCCCGGCGATGGCGCGCAGGGAGGCCTTGGCTCCGAAGGGTTGTCGGTCGTTGCCCTGCACATGGATGGGCCGACCCTCGCGGGTCCGCACCAGGACGCCGCACACGTTCCGGCCTTCCTGGCAGGCGCTGGCGTAGAAATCGGCCGTGCCGGGCCGCGCCCCGTCCGGCCGGCGCGTGAAGGGGACGAGCTCGCCCCGGTCCGGGCGGGAACAGCCGGCGGCCAGGCCGGCGGAAGCGCCGAGCACGCCCAAGAATTCCCGGCGGGAGAGCTCCGGGCCCGTAGGCTCAGCCACGGTCTTCCTCCCAGCCGCGCTTCACCGAGTGCTGCGGCGGCTCCAGCCGGCGCGGGGGCTCGACCGGGCGCCGCCCCAGAGCCGCGTCCCGCAGCCCGCCCCAGACGCCGGCGGCGGCCGCGCCCAGCCCGCCCCACAGGCACGCGAGCCCCTTGAGGAAGCCCCGGCGACTCACGGGTCCCGCTTCAGCGATGGCAGCCGTAGCAGTTCTCCGGTGCGCGGGTGATGCGCGAATCCGCGGGCAAAGCGGGCCGCGGGCTCCTATGGCAGGACAGGCAATTGCCCATGCGCATGGACATGGTCTGGCGCATGACCGCCATCTCAGCCACGGGGCCGTGGCAGGTCTGGCAGGCCACGCCGGCCAGCACATGCGGGCGGTGGTCGAAGAAGACGTGGCCGGGCAGGGAATGCACCCGCTTCCAGGCCAGCGTCCCGCCGGAATCGTAGACCTCGGCCAAGCGCTTGATGGCGGGCTGGTCGGTCCGGGTCACCCGGTGGCAGCCCATGCAGGTCTCCACCGACGGTATGCCGGCCGAGCGCGACTTCTCGGCGCCCGCGTGGCAATGCAGGCAGGGGATGGCCAAGGACCCGGCGTGGAGCCGGTGCGAGAACGGGATGGGCTGGGCCGGAGCGTAGCCCCGGCTGATGCGGTCGGGCTGGGTCATCCAACCAACTCCCAGGACGACCAAAAGCACGGCGGCGCCGGAGGCGGCGAGCACGAGGCGCACTAGAGGGTCGCGCAGGCTGTCCCAGAGCGATCCGGCGAGACGTTCAAGGTGCGGCAGTATTGCAGAAATCGGCGATCCTCCAGCGCGGAGATTCTAATATATAAGGCCCCCCCGAGGCAGTATCCGGCGCCCCCTCAGATCGACCGCCTGGAATGATCATTTGCTTCATTTGTTTCATTCTTCTTGTTTCATTTCCGGCGCTTACGCGCCGAGATGTAATGGGCGCCGCGTCCGCGGCCCACCAGCTTCGCGATTCCTTCCTCTATCAACTCGTGCATCAGCCGCACCGCCCCGACCCTATGAAAGCCCGATATCCGGCGCACTTCCGCGTTCGTCAGTCGTCCCCGTGTCTCAAGGATGGTCTGCACGCGCAGCCGCAAAGCCTCCTCGTCCGGCTCCAGCTCATCGTCAGTCGCTTCCAATCCGCGCAAGGCATCGGACAGCTTGCGGATGAGCCTGTAGCTGGCCCCGCGGCCTCTGCCGTGAGCCAACAGGTAGTGTCTCCTGCGAAGGGAAGCCAAGCATTCGGCCGCCACGTCTTCCGGGCACTGCAGTTCTTCCGCCCCCGACCACCTATCCAGATGGCCCCGGACGCTCAGTGCACGCAGGCAGATCAAATCATCAAGCTCAAGTTTGCGGTCCGCTCTGGTTTCTTCAGCGACGAACTGGGCAAATCCCGGACTGGTGACCGTGGGGAGAACCAGCCGAACATGGCTTTCGTCCGCCTGATAGAACGGCGTCCGCTTCCCAAGCCGGAGGAGTTCCTCGAACATCCGGTCCACGCCCATGCCCACGCGGTTGACCAATCCGGCTTTCTGCAAAGCGTCGGCCAAATGCGGATTGCGGCGCATCGGCGGGTGGCGGAGTATATTCTGGGGGGTGACCCCACCGATAAAGCCGCCCGGGCTTGAGACCTCCAGCCTGTCATCATAAAGATGGACATGGATCGATTGGCGCAGGAAATAATCACGATGGACCAGCGCGTTCAGAAGGGCCTCCCGCGCCGCGACCATCGTAAGGTCCGGAACGGCAATCTCCCCGAAACCGGCGACGCTGGTGATCGTCAGCTTCGCGCGTTCGCTGAGGACCTTCTCGATGGCCTCCAAGACCGCAAGCATCGGCCCTTTGAAATCCCTGCGCATGTCGTACTGGGTCGCGGATTTGAATCGGCAGAACACGATCTCATGTTGAGGCGCCCAGCGTGCCAGCGCCGTGGCCTTGCCTAAGAGCAGAACCGAAGCCAGCGTCAGCTGCCCTTCCCGGAGAAGCTCCACATTGGTCAGGAATTCAGCGTCGTCTGCTATGCGAGCCAGGGTGGGGTCGGTGCCCTCGGTCTCCACGATGCGGCGCAGGCGCCTTATTTCTTCGGGGTCGAGATCCGTGATGCCTGAGTCGGGGATGACCTGGGCGGTTAGATCCTTCTGCCCGCCCGTGAAGATTATTCTAGAAAGGTCGCTGCCGGTAAGGGGTTTGGATTCCTTGCCGATACGGATCTTGGCGACCCCCTCGGAGGTCGTATGGGGCGGCATACCTTTCGGCACGTGTACGAGCAGGAGACGACCTTCGGGCTCGATGAGTTCCTCGATATCCGTCAGGATGTGTGGTTCGGTTCCGTCATAGATCTGTCGGCGAAGCTGATTGGGATCCAAAGTGCCGACGCCCTGCACGGCCTCCCGGCGAGTACGCTTGCGGTCCGCCACGCCAAGGATGACGACACCACCCTGCTGATTGGCAAGACTGACGACGGTTTCCCGCAATTCACGGACTTGCGAGTCAAGGGCCTGGGCATTGGTGTTCCAAGACTTGCACTCGATGGTCTCAGATTCGATTTCGTCGGCGGGAAAGCCATCGAGACGTTGGAGGAGCCGGCGGATTTCGGATAGGGTGACGATAGCCATAGGGTCTAGATCTCGCTGCAATTTATGGATTCTTCCACAGCAATAGCATAACATTTATGTAATGACACATCAATCATTTAATTGACTTGCCGGTTAGCCCAAAGGGGCTTAAAGTCCCTGGCGGAATTCCTGGTAGTAGTTCAGGACCTTTTCCACGTAGTCCTGGGTCTCGCGGAAGGGAGGGACCCCTTCGTATTTCTCCACCGCGCCGGGGCCCGCGTTGTAGGCGGCGATGGCGGCCTTCACGTCCGAGCGGGAAAACGGGTTGACGAGGGAGAGCCCCTCCATCGACACCTGCGAGAAAGAGTCCCACACGTACTTGAGGTACTTCACCCCGGCCTTGACGTTGCTCTGCACGTCGTAGAGGTTCTTGGGGTTGACCCCCATCTGCCGGCCGGTGCCGGGCATGAGCTGCATGAGTCCCTTCGCGCCCTTGGGGCTCGTGACGCGCGGGTTGAAAGAGGATTCCTTCTTGATGACCGCGAACACGAGCATGGGATCCGCGCCCTGGGCGCGGGACTCCTGCAGCACGGTCTGGACGATGTCCGGGCGCACTCCCTGGGCCAGCATGGTCTGCTCGATCTGCTTGTCGGTGATTTTCTGACCGCCGCCCATGCTGCCCGCCCCGACCACCGGGGCGGTCTGGTTGGACTGGAAACCGGAACCGTCGAAGAATTTCCCCCAGCGGTCGGAGCCCGTCGCGCCATCCGAGCCCGCGGGACGCGCGTCGGAGGTCAGGGAGGCCGTCTTTTCGAGGAGCGAGCGGGCTTCCGGCGAGAGCGTCTCGGTGCCGCGCGAGAAGCGCACGGGCTCGGGGCGGTTCTTGGGGTCGGTGGTGTCGAAGCCCCCCCCGCCGGCCCCCTTGCCGTCGCCGGACGAGTCGCAGCCCGACAGTCCCAGCAGAAGCAGAGCCGGGATGATCGCCCAGAGCGCTGTCGGACGCGTCGCCTCCATACCGATAGCATAACCTGGGATGGCCTACCCTGACGGGGGTCCTAGGTCCTATGGAGTTCTAGGCCTTCGGACTGCCCGGCCTGCGGATCATGCTTCGCAGAAGGATTCGGTCTCGAACACGCGGATCTCGGCCGCAGGGTCCTTCCAGGCGCCGGGCGGGAGCCCGGCCTTGTGGTTGGCCAGCATGGCCATGAACTCTTCCTTCTCAGGGAAGCGCTCCCAGACCTGGGGCAAGAACACGCCCCGGCGCGCGCCCAGCCGGAGCTCGACCCCCATGCCGGGACGCACCCCCGCCGCGTCGGAGCGGCGCATGGGCGAGAGCACCGACACCTCCGCGGCCAGCCCGGCGAGCTCCTCCGCGCGGACCGGGGCGAAGCGCGGGTCGTCCTGGGTGCTGCGCACCGCGTACTCCGCGACCCCGTTGCGCACCGTCTGGTCCGGGCTCATGACGCCGATGCAGCCGCGCAGTTCCTTGCCCACCCCGCCACCCTCCCACCAGGTCACGAACACGCCGGCCGGCATGTTGAAGCGCGGGTTCTCCGACAGGCGGGGCCACAGCGTCTCGCGGCGCATGATATAGGCCTCGGCCGAGCTGCGCGCCAAAGCCAAAAGCGCCTTCCGCTCCTCGGGCGGATAGCGCAGGGCCCCGCCCGTCGCCGGGGTCCCGGTCCGCAAAAAAAGCATGGTCCCGTAGCCCACCGCCTCGTCCGGGTCCTCGAGGACCAGGCCGGAATTGGTGTAGTGGAGCAGCTGGGCTCGGTCCGCGCCGCCCGCGAGCATCGCGTGCAGGCCGGCCGCCATCGCCCCCTCGCCGCACCAGGCGCAATGCAGTTCGGGGACGCCCAGCTCCATGAGCACCGCGCAGGTGCGCAGGAAGAAGCCGGGGTCGAGCGCCTGCAAGGACTCCAAGGTGGCGAGGTCGACGCGCCGCGCGTCCTCGGCCGAGGGCCGATGGGACAGGTCCGAGGCGACCAGGATCAGGGCCTTGCGGCCCTTCAGCACCCCGGCCAGGGCCGCGCCCGCGGCCGCCGCCGCCGCCTCGTCCGACAGATTGGTGATGATGGGAAGTATCCGCGCCTTGGGGAGCACCCTCTGCAGGAAGGGCAGCTGGGTCTCGACGGAATGCTCCCGCTCGTGGAGCTCGGCCGAGACCGCGACGCAGTCCCCGGCCTTGGCCAGCGCGTCGCGGACCGCGGCGTCCACGGGCACGTCACCGAACGGGGTCTGGAAGGCGTCCTGCGGAGCCAGGATGAGCTTGGGGGCCTTGCCGAAATGGGCGGTGCCGAGTATGGCCACCGTGTCGATGTCGCGCCCCCGGAGCGCGCGGTAGACGCGGGCCGCGCTTGCTCCGGAATAGGGGTAGCCGGCATGGGGGACGACCGCGCCCAGCAGTTCGCCGTCGAAGGCGGGGGCCGGGGCCTCCGCCAGCATGGTGTCCACCATGCTCCCGAGTTCCGCAGTTCCCCCCGGGTAGAACCGATCGGCGGCAGCGGGACGACGGACCGCGTCCATGGACATAGTATACTCCCTGCGGACATGTCTTACCTCCTCATCGTTTCGGCGGTCTGGGCCTTCTCCTTCGTCATCATCAAGGGGACCCTTTCCGGCCTCGACTCCGGGTTCGTGGCCCTGGCGCGCATGACTCTGTCGGCGGCCGTGTTCCTCCCTCTGCTCCGCCTGCGCGGGGTGAGCCGCCCCATCGCCCTGCGCCTGGCCGGGATCGGAGCTCTGCAGTTCGGCGTGATGTACGTGGCCTACATCTCCGCCTTCCGCCAGCTCCCGGCCCACATGGTCGCCCTGCTGACCACGACGACTCCCATCCTCGTCGCCCTGTTCGACGATCTCTTGGACCGGAGCCTGCACCCCGTCTTCCTGGCCGCCGCGGCTTTGGCCGTGGCCGCGGGGGCGGTCATCCAATACCCGGACCAGCCCCTGAGCAGCAGCCTCCTGGGCGTGGCCCTGGTGCAGGTCTCCAACGTCGCCTTCGCGGCGGGGCAGGTGCTCTACAAGCGCCAGATGGCCCTGGGCCCGCAACTGCGCGACCGGGACGTGTTCGGCCTGCTCTATGCCGGGGCCTTCGCGGTGACCGCGGCCGCTTCTTTGGCTATGACGGATTACGCTTCCCTGCAGGTGTCGGGCAAGCAGATAGGGGCCCTGCTCTATCTGGGCCTCGTGGCCTCCGGGCTCTGCTTCTTTCTGTGGAACCTCGGCGCCCGCCGCGTGAACACGGGCACGCTCGCCATACTCAACAACCTCAAGATACCGCTGGGCATCGCCGCCTCCCTGGCCATACTCGGCGAGCGGACCTCGCTGCCCAGGCTGGCCGCGGCGCTGGCGCTGATGGGGGCCGCGCTCTTCATCTGCGAGCGCCGAGCCCGCCTGGGACCAAGGGCCCAGCCCACCCTGGGCTCCTAGGCACTCCCCCCCGCCCGGCTTCCCCCCTATCCTCGGTAGTGATGAGGATAAGACTCGCGCTCTGGCTCCTGCTCTCGGCCGCGATACCCGCGGCCGCCCAGCAGGTCCTGACCACCCCGGTCCGCACTCCCATATCCGTCATCGCGCCGGTACTGCCCGGGCTCGCCTCTCTCTCGGCCTCCATCAACTCCCAACAGCTTTCCCTGCCGCAGGCTTTGCCCGGCCTCACGGCCCCGGTCCCCACCCTCGACGCGGCCATCGCCCGACCCACGCTCCAGCCCGTGTCAGCCGCGGTCCTGCGCGCGGCCGGAATGGTGCGGGCCGCCGGGACCCCGCAAGTTTCCGCCGCCGTGCAGACCCAGGAGACCCGCGTCGGGAACGCCCCCACCGTCCACGAGAGCCTCACCCAGCTTGCCGACGATACCGCGGGCCTGCGCGACATCTCGGCCCTGAGCAAGACCTTCGACGGGATGGGCAGCGCGGTCAGCGCAGCCCCGGCCGGCCAGGCCGCCGTCGAGACCGCTTCTCCGGGACCTTCCGCCCAGACCCAAGCCGCGCGCAAGCCCCTGCGTCTCCTCATCGCCGGACCGCCGGGCGCGGGCAAGTCCACCCACGCCAAACGCCTAGCCAAGGAGCTCGGCATCGCCCATATCTCGGTCGGACAGCTCCTGCGCGACTACGCCCTCCAGCACCCCGAAATAGCGGCCAAGATGAACACCGGCGACCTGGTGGACACCCAGCTGGTCATGAAGGTGGTGCGCGAGCGCCTGGCCCAGCGGGACGCAAAAGAGAACGGCTTCATCTTCGACGGCTTCCCCCGCCGGGAGGTGGAGCTCAAGGCCTTGAACGAGCTGCTCGGCCAGGGCCAGACCTTCGACGCCATGATCTACCTCGACGCGCCCAAGGCCGAGCTGCTGGACCGCATTCTCGCCCGCGGCCGCGCGGACGACAGCGCCCCCATCTTCGCCAACCGCATGAACGTCTACGAGACCCAGACCCGCCCCGTGATCGACCAGCTCAAGGTGAAGGTCCCGGTCATCGCCCCCCAGAACTCCGGCCTGGGCATCGAGGCCGTCTACGAGAAGCTGATGACGGGCTTCCGCTCCTGGCTCGCCCGCTGACCCTCCCCCCCGCGTTTATTCCTTGACGCCTAGGACCAGCCGTTCTACGATATGGCCATGGAACGCATCCTGATCGTGGAGGACGACGACAGCTGGATGGACTTCTGCGCCACGATCCTGGAGCCCATGGGCTTCGCGGTGGACCGCGCCCAGAACCGCATGCAGGCTCTCAAGCGGCTCGAAGGAGTCCCCTACGACATCGTGCTCACCGACCTCTGCCTGCCCGCGGCCGAGGACGGCAAGGCGGTCGTGCTCGGCACCAAGAGCCGGCACCCCGGCACCGACGTGATCCTGATGACCGCCACCCCCTCCTTGGACACCGCCATCGCGATCCTCAAGGACGGGGCCTACGACTACATCGTAAAACCCTTTACCCCGGACTACCTGCAGACCGTCCTCAACCGCTGTCTCGAAAAACGCCGCTCCCAGCAGGAACTTTCCGTCGAGAAGGCCCTGCGCGAGGAAGTGCAGGCCGCCTACTCCCAGCTCCGGAAGGTGGAGCGCCTGAAAGAAGCGTTCCTGTCGCGCATCAGCCACGAGCTGAACACCCCCCTGGCCGAGGCGCTGATGGCCATGACCTTGCTCGACGGGCACCTGCCCAAGGAAGGCCGCGGCCGCAGCCAACTCAAGATGGCGGTGCAGGCCGTGGAGCGGCTCCGGGACATAGTCCGCGACCTGCTCGATTTCGTGGACCTCCACAAGGAAGACCTCACTCTCAAAGCCGAACCCATCAGCATCCCACAGCTCGTCGGCGAAGTCGCCGAGGCCGAGAAGCGCCTGCTGGAGCCGAAAGGGCTGCGCGTCTCACTGAAATTCCCCCCCGACCTTCCCTCGGTGCCGGGCGACCCCGAACTCCTCAAGCGCGCCCTGCGCCAGCTCTTCCTCAACGCCATCCACTTCAACAAGCCGGGCGGGCAGATCGAGCTCTCCGCCAAGGAGTGGGAGAACTGGATCTTCGTCCACGTCAAGGACGAGGGCGAGGGCGTCCCGAACGAGCACAAAGACGAGATCTTCGATTCCTTCTACCAGCTCGCCGATTTCATGACCCGCACGGTCGGCGGTCTGGGCCTCGGCCTGGCCATCACCAAGAAGATCGTCGAGGCCCACGGCGGCAGCATCTCGGTGGACAGCGCGCCCGGCCAGGGCAGCGATTTCAAGGTCTGTCTCCCCAAGCAAAAGACGAAGTAGCCCGCGACTCCCCCCTCGGCATGCTCCCGGAGCATGTTGCTCTGACCCCGACTGAATCGCACCAGCCGCCCCTCCTTAAATTGCCGTGCTATACTAAACCGTAGATGCTGTCGGAACTTCCCTGAGCGCTTCGCGAAACGATGAATAGGTCTGATAAGTTCAAGTCTGACTCCCATAGCTCCTAAGATAACTCCAATAGGATGAATAAAACGCATCTATTCCGGTTGGTCATGGGCAGGAAGTGCCTTATATTGCGCCAT
>Ga0154315_1070_pt2 | contig 14606 bp, 9 predicted proteins | sample RifGroA2_FD_105609 | JGI IMG/M metagenome (GOLD analysis project Ga0154315, IMG submission 105609) | Elusimicrobia bacterium GWA2_69_24
GCGCGGGACGGATGGCGAGCGGACGGGTCAGGGCCTGCGCCGCGCCGAGCTCGGCGGGGAGGAGCCGGTGGAGGGGGCGATAGGTCTGCGGCTCCGCGCGCGTCCCGGCCAGCAGGAAGAGTCCTCCGCCCCGGGCCACGTACTTCTCCAAGGCTTCGGGGAGCCCCGGGGGCAGGGAACGGAAATCGGCGAGCAGGACGGCCCCGTACTCCTCCAGGCGCAACTGGTCCAGACGCCCGAAATCCGCGATGTCGAGGCGGAACGGGAGCCGCTCGCCCTCGGAAAGAAGGTTCTTGAGGAAATACCCGCCGTTGCCGGCTCCGAGAAAATCCGGGTTCCCGTAGAGCAGGAGCACCCTGGGCTTGCGCTGGACCCGCATCGAGAAATAGTAGACATCGTCGGCCGGGAGGTCGTCCTGCCGGAGCTCCAGGCGCCCCCAGGCGGCGCCGTCCCGGGGCTCGGCGAAGCGGAAGACCGAGGGTGCCCCGTCTCCGACCCGGAGCTGGAGGCTTCGGGGATCGAGCTTCAGCCCCCGGAGCCACAGGTCCGCATGGGTGTCGCGCAGTCCGGAGCCGAAGTAGTAGGGAGCCGCCGCCAGGGCGAGCCGTCCGGCCTCCGCTTCCGGCGCGGGCCGCAGCTCCTGGATCCCGGCGTTGTCCAGGCGGCCGTCCGGGCTCAGGCCGAGGAGCTGGACCTCCGGGTCGAAATGCGTCAGGGCCGAGACCCCGGGACCGGGCAGGGCGCGCAGGGAATGCGCGCTGCCGTCGGAGAGGAGCACGACGATCCGCCGGCGGCGGGGCCCGGGACGGCCGGCGTCGGCGGACGCCAGGAACCCGTAGGCCGCGGCGAGGGCGGCGGAGGCGTCCGTCGTGCGGGCGCCGAGCCGGTGGAGCCGGAGGGACTCCTCGGCGGCCGCGGGTCCCTCCAGCCAGCTCAGTTCGCTCTCCAGGCCCTCGGAGAACGCGCCCACGGCCGCGCGGTCGGCCGGACGCAGCAGCCCCAGGAGGCCCGCCCCGGCGGAGACCGCCCGGTCGAAACGCGTCTTGCCGCGGACCTTCGCTCCCATCGACCAGGAGGTGTCCAGGAGGAGGACGACGTCGAGCCCCGCCTCGCCCTCCCCCGCGCCCGTGCGCCGGTGCAGGACCGGGCGCGCGAAGGCCAGCACGATCCCGGCGAGGATGAGCACGCGCAGGAGCAGGAGCAGCCACTGCCGCAGGCGGGACGAGGGCAGCGAACGGGAGTAGGCCGCGCGCAGGAGGGAAAGGTCGCTGAAGGGCAGCCGCCGGGCGCGGCGCAGGAAGATGAGGTGCAGGAGGACGGGCGCGGCCGCGAGGGGGAGGGCCCAGAGCAGGTTCGGGTGCAGCCAGGACAGCATCGCGCGCTACCCCGAGGCGCTCTGACGCGCCAGGAAATGAGCCAAGCCCTGCTCCCAAGGGGCGTCCGTGTAGAACGTCGCGAAATGGATCCCGGAGCGGTGGAAGGAGGCCGTGTACAGACGCTGCTGGCGCTCGAAGGCCTCCCGGTAGGAGTCCCGGAGCAGGCCCACCTCGCAGCGCAGCTCCCCCCGGCCCTCCAGGGCCTCGAAGAGGACGGGGCCCTCGAGGTCCAGGTCGCGCTCCCGGCGGTCGAGCACCTGGAGGATGAAGACCCGGTGCTTGCGCGCGCGGAAGGCGCGCATGGTCTCCAGCAGGCTGTGGGCGTCGCCCAGGAGGTCGGAGACCAGGATGATGAGCGAGCGCCGGGGCAAGGACGCCACGATGCGGCGCAGGACCCCGGCCAGGTCGGTCTCCCCGCCCGGGGTGGTCTGGGCCAGGACCTCGTCCATGAGCTCGATGTGGGAGAGGCGCTGGCGCGGGGGCAGGAAGCGCCGCGTCGCCGTGTCGAAGGTGACCATCCCGGCCGAATCGCCCTGCGCCAGGACGAGGTAGCCCATGCACATCGCGAGACGGCTGCCGAGCTCCCACTTGGACTCCGGCCCGGAACCGCGGTAGGCCATGGAGCCCGAGGCGTCCACGAGCAGGTAGGTCTTGAGGCTCTTCTCCTCCTGGAACTCCTTGATGTAGAAGCGGTCCTTGCGCGCGTAGACCTTCCAGTCCAGCCGCTTAATCTCGTCGCCGGCGACATAGGCGCGGTGCTCGGCGAATTCCTGCGAGAAGCCGCGGCGGGAGCTGCGGTGACGGCCGGCGAGGTGCCCTTCGGAGATGTGCCGCCCCAGGTCGAAGCGCAGGTTCTTCAGCTTGGCCAGGACGACCGGGTCGAGATACCGCATGCCTCCCCCGTCAGGCGGCGAGGAGCTTGTCGATCACCGCGTCGACGGAGACTCCCTCCGCCTCCGCCTGGAAATTCAGGACGATCCGGTGCCGGAGGATCGGCTTGACGATGCGGTCGACGTCCTCCTGGTCCACCGCCAAACGGCCTTCCAGGAGGGCCCGCGACTTGGCGCCCAGGATGAGCGCCTGGCTGGCCCGCGGCCCCGCGCCCCAGGAAACCCAGCGCTTGACGAAGTCCGGGCTGAGGGGGTCTTCGGGCCGCGTGGACCGGGAGAGCCGGACCGCGGCGTCGAGGACGGAGGGGGGGACGGGGACCTTCCGGACCAGCTCCTGGAGCTCCATGACCTCGGCTCCGGTCAGGGCCTTGCGCAGCTCGATGCGGCTGGCGCCCGTGGTCTCGACCACGATGCGCCGCTCCTCCTCGGCGCTGGGATAGCCGATGTTGATCTGCAGGAAGAAGCGGTCGAGCTGGGCCTCGGGCAGGGGATAGGTGCCTTCGTGCTCGATGGGGTTCTGCGTGGCCATGACGAAGAAGGGGCGCGGCAGGCTGCGCGTCTCCCCGCCGGCGGTGACCTGGTATTCCTGCATGGCCTGCAGCAGCGCGGACTGGGTCTTGGGCGGGGTGCGGTTGATCTCGTCGGCCAGCACCAGGTTCGCGAACACGGGACCCGGGACGAAGCGGAACACGCGGGAGCGGGTGGCCGGGTCCTCCTGCAGGATCTCGGAGCCGGTGATGTCGGAAGGCATGAGGTCGGGCGTGAACTGGATACGGGAGAAGTGGAGGTCGAGGATCTGGGAGAGGCTGGACAAGAGCAGGGTCTTGGCGAGCCCCGGTACCCCCACTAGGAGGCAGTGCCCGGAGGCGAACAGGGCCACGAGCAGCTCCTCGATGACGCGGTCCTGGCCCACGATGACCCGCCCGAGCTGGCCCAGGATGCTCTTCTTGGCCTCCAGGAGCTTGTCGGCGAGGAGAACGTCGGTGTTCGTCGGTGGCATGGGCCCAATCATAACAAAGAAGGGCCGCCCTCGGGAACGGATCGCCGGCGCAGGCGCCTCAGCGAGCGGGGCCCGCCGCCTGGCCGATAGCCTCGGCCGAACGCGGGTAGTGAGGGATAAGTCCAATCGCAGTCGTCACCCCGGCGAAGGCCGGGGTCCAGGCGCCAGACGTCACCCCGGCGAAAGCCGGGGTCCAGGCAGCAAAACAGGTCTCTTGAATCCGTTCCTCACGCCGGCTACCGGCTGGCGCCGGTATGACGGCTTTTAAAATGTAGAGAAGCGTTGAACTCACTACACTGGTATGATGGCAGGTCTCTGGACGGGGGAGGACCTGGGTCCAATTCCAATCCCCGTCTGGGCCCATGGCCCCAGCACCGGTTCGCGCGCAACTCCTATCCTAATAGGTGATGGCCAAGAGGATCCTGTCCGCGGCACTGTGCCTACTCCTGGTCGCCCAGGGCGGTATCGACGCCTATGCCGCGGGCGCGGCAGCGGTCTCCGCCTCCCTCGGGAAGGGCTCCGTCGCCCCGCTGTCTCCCATCCAGTTCTCGGCCGCGTCCCTCGGGGCCGGGATGGCCGGGACCGAGTCCCAGGCCTTCGCTCTCCAGGGCATACTGCAGGGGATCGGGTCCCCGAACGCGGTCTCGGCCGCGCTCCGCTCCGGCCCCGGTTCCGCCGCGGTCCGGTCCGGGCTCCAAGTCCGTCCCGGGCTGTCCGCCGTCTCCGGAACGGGCGTTGTCGGTGTGCCGACCGCCCGGCAGTCCGCCGCGGCAGCCTTCACGGACGCCGGGAACGCCCCCGCGGCCCCCCGGCAGGTATCCGCCCGGGTCCAGTCCCTGGGCCGCGCCGCGGCCCCGGTGCTCGAAGCCATCCGCGGGGACGCCGCCTCGCCGTCCTCCCACTATTCGGCCGGCCAACGCCTCGCGGACATCCTCTCCGGGCGCAAGACCCACGCCGCGGCCGATGAAGTCCAGGTCCCCCGGACCCCGGTCCCGGCCGTCTCCGGACTGGCGCAGGGACGGCAGGCCTCCGAGTCGACTTCCGCCGCGGCCGAGACGCCGGCCCCGGAACCGCAGATCACGCCGGAGCAGAGCCGCCGTTTCCGCGCCTACGCCGCCAGCGTGGCCGGGATCAAGGTCGCCATCGAGGCGCTCAACCTGGCCGTACCCATCCTGCTCCTGTCCCAGATCGGAGGCGCGGTGGCCGTCAGCGCCCTCTATCTGGCCGCCGAGATCGCCGCCCTGGTCGCGGGCCTGACCGGCGGGCCGCTCGTGGACCGCATCGGTCCCGTGCGGACCATGGTGCTGACCGCCGTGGTCCAGGGCGCCGCCATCGCGGCCCTGCCCATCCTCCTGGCCACGGGCGGCGCGGCGGCCATGCCGGCGGTCTTCGCCCTGTTCATGCTCAACGGCGCGGCCGGGGAGCTCTTCGACGTGGGACGCCGCGCCGCTTTGCCCCAGATCGTGGGCCGCGACGAGGGCGCGCTCAAGGTCTTCAACGGCAAGCTCTACGTCTGGCGCGAGATAGCGGCCACGGCCGGCGTCTTCGGGGCGGGCTGGTTCGTGCACGCCATCGGCGCGACCTCCGCCATCTACATGCACCCGGCCTTCGCGGTGGTCGCGGCCTTCGCCTTATGGCGCATCTTCGGCGCGGGGCGCCGCGCCGCCGCCTCGCCGACTCGCGCAGCGACTCTTCCGACGGCTGAGAAACTGGGACCCATCGGGAGCATCAAGGCCTGGCTCCACGACTTCCTTGCCGGGGCTAAACGCGTCATCAAGGACCCGCACCTGCGCCTCATCGTGGGCATCAACATCCCCCTGAACGTCGTACATAAGATCTTCCACACCCTCATCGCCGTGGTCTTCGCGACCCATGTGCTCCACACCCCGGCCATGGCCGCGGTGATGCTGGGCGCCTGGAACCTCGGGGAACTCGCCGGGGCCGGGTACCTGCAATGGAAGGGACGCGAGAGCCGCATCTCCAACTGGCTGATCGTGGCCGCGGTGGCCGCGCTTTCCCACTGGGCCTTCTACCTCTTTCCCACCGCGTGGGTCGCGGTGCCCGTCTCCTTCCTCATCGCGGCCGCCATGATCGGCAACGAACTGGGCAGCGCCTCCTACATGCAGTCGCACGTCGCGGAGCAGGAACTCGGGGCCGTGACGGGCTTCGTCTACGGCTTCGCGCGCGCGGTCGGGATGGCCGTGCTCATGGCCGCGGGCTGGGCCTTCGACGCCCTGGGGCCCGCGAGCGGCTTCTTCTGGCTGGCCGTCGTGTTCTCGGTCATCACTCCCGCCTATATCTGGGCGGCGCGCCACTTCCGCGCCGAGAAGATCGACACCCCGACGACGCCCCCGGACGATCTTTAATAGCGGCGCCCAAGCCGTCGAATTATGGACAGGCTGGATTCCGGCTTTCGCCGGAATGACGGATTACGGACAGCCTGACGGATTATGGACAGGCTGGATTCCGGCTTTCGCCGGAATGACGGATCACGAGCCGTCCGGAAGGTCAGTAGAAACCGCGGACCTTGCCGCGGATGCCGGAGCGGGGGACGAAGGGCTCCGGCTCCCCGGTGTCGGGGTCCTTCCAGACCGAGGAATCGTTGGACTCGTCGCGGTTGTCGCCCAGCACGAAGAAGTGCCGGGGCGGGACCGTGAAGGGACCCAGGTCGTCCCCTTTCAGCTTCTCCTCCTGGCGGGAATGGGCCGCGAAAGGGTCCTCCGCCGCGCTCCCGTTGAGGAACACCTTCTTGGCGCGCAGTTCGACGACGTCGCCGGCGACCCCGATGACGCGCTTGACCATCTCGGTGTGGGGGGGGACGGGCTCGCGCAGGAGCACGATCTCGCCCCGCCGGGGGTCCCGGAACCGGAAGGTCACCTTGTCCAGGACCACGTGCGTGCCCACCTTCAAGGTGGGCTCCATGGAGCCGGAAGCGATGTAGATCCCCTCCAGCACCCATAGGCGCAGGAAGAGGGCGCAGACAGCCGCGATGGCGGCGAGGAAGAGCAGCCGGGACAGGCTCATAGGGGGATATTCTACACCGGTTCCGCGTCTGGGTCCTAGGGCCCATATTGCGCTGGGCCCCCCAGCACTGACGAGCTGGGCCTTTTCCCGTTACAACATAGGCATGAAGATGCCCGAAGGACCCAGGATCCTCGCCGGGAAGGCCCTCGCGATCGTCCTGGGTCTCTCAATCCTGGTCCCCCACGCGGCCCTGGCCGGGGTCGTGGTCCCCGGGACCGGCACCGAGGTCGCCGCCCTCCGCTCCCCCGCGGCCCTGGACCTGGGCCAGGCCCTGGACCGGGTGCTCAACGAGGACCCCAAGCCCCTTTCCGGCCGGTTCCTCATCGGCCTGAGCCAGAGCATCGAAAAGAACGTCCAGGACCCGGTCGAGAAGCGGGCCCTGCGCACCCGCCTCGATTTCATCCATATCCGGCTCCAGGACGGCGCCTGCCGCACGACCCCGCAGTATGCGGCCCGCTTCTCGGCCCCCGCCGCCGCGGCCGCGCGGACCCTGGAGTGCCTCTTGGTCGAGGGCAAGGGAAGCTCCGACAAGGCCGTCGCCCTCCCGCTCCTGGGGGGCCAGCTCTCCCTCTGGAACACCCGCATCCAGTCCGGGGCCGCGGACCAGGGCGAGCGCACCGCCCTGCTGGCCCGGCTCGAGGTCATCCGGGCCGAGCTGATCGTCCTCCAGCGCTCCGCCGCCCGCACCGAACTTAAGGAGGACGAGAAGGGAGAAGTGAAGGGCTTCGTGGTCGCCGGCGCGGGGAACGGGATCCTCTCCCAGCTCCCCGGCGGGGACGTCTCCGGCCGCTATCCTTCCGCCGTCCCGACCAACATCCTCGCCTCCCGCCCGGTCCCGCTCCCGGGGAAAGGCGCGGCGAGCCTTCCCGGGACCGGCAGCCGGAACGCGGAGCGCAAGACCTGGCAGGACGAACTGAAGAAGTCGGTGAACGCGGCCACCGGGGCCGTGTTCCACCCGGTCCGGCTCCCCCAGGCGAACGGCGCCACCCTCGAGGTGGTCTCCCCGCACGTGGCGCGGGCCACGGACAACCAGGGCCGGACCCAGCTCTACGCGGCGAAGTACCAGAGCATACTGACGGCCAAGACCCCCCGGGAGCGCGAGGCGGTTTCCCGGCAGACCGCCTCCGAGATCGTCTCCGCCCTCGGGCTCGACGACGCGGGCGGCCGGCGCTCCAACGCCCTCCAGCACTGGCTCTACGAGGCCGCCGACCGGGTCCGCGGCGGGGCCGACGTGAAGCTGCTCTTCACCCAGGACGGGGAACTCAGCCTGGTCCTCGAGCGGCAGGGCGGCGGCTCGCGGATCGAGAGCGCCAAGTTCGACTGGTCCACGACTTTCGACGGGAAGCGCCAGCTCGGGTTGATCGTGACCCGGCCCACCCAGGTCGGCCCCGACGGCAAGGTGAGCGCCGACCCCCGGCGCTGGAAGGAGTACCTGGCCGACGGGGACGTCCAGCAGTGGCGGACCACGGTCGAGATCAAGAAGGCGGGCTTCTTCAAGTCCCAGAAGACGCTCGAAGACACCTTCGTGGACCGCGTGCACTGCACCGGCGACCTGGCCTCCGGACGCTGCGCCGCGGCGGGCTCCGAGAAGAAGCACTCCACCGTCACCAAGGCCCCGGGCTCCTCGACCCTGGGGGTCATCGGCCAGGCCATCTACGACACCCCGGTGGTGGGGCACGTGCTCAAGGGCGGCGAGTGGGTGGGGGGGACCCTCTACAACGGCGTCGTCTCCGGCGTCGAAGAGATCGCCTACGCGGTGTCGGGCAACGAGGCGCTGGGCCTCGAGGCCGCCGGGGGCTACGCCAACAACTCCGGGGTGAAGCTCCTCCTCGACGACGACGGCTACCTCTCCCGCCTGACCGCGGGCCAGAAGAAGAAGGTCTCAGCCAAGGCGCTGGAACTGCGCGAGAAGGGACTCTCGCAGGCCGGGTTCACCAAGGAAACCACCGATTCCCAGACCTACGCCAAGATGATGGCGACGCCCCTCTCCAAGACCGAGATGATGGCCGGCCTGCGGCAATTCGGGGCCGGCACCTACGGCCACCGCATCCTCACCGAAGCCGGGGAATCCAAGGGCTGGGCCAAGGCCGGGCTGACCGCCGCCGGAGTGCTCACGACCGTGGCCGAGGGCGCCGGGGAATACGTCCTGAACCCGGTGGTGTGGGCGACCTGGGGCCTGGGCGCCGGGGTGACCGGCCTGCAGGGCGCGGCCGCCGCCGGTACCGGGGTCGGGGTCTTCTCCGCCTCGGCCGTCCCCGCCGCCCTGACCGTCACGCAGGCCGCCTACTACACGACCTGCGCGGTGCTCTACACCCCCTGGATACTCGAGGGCGTGGAGAACGCCGCCAGCCTGCCCGATGCCTGGCAGACCGGCACGGACGCCGAGAAGTGGACCCGCACCGCCGACGCCCTGGGCGACGTCCTCTACGTCTTCGCCCCCTAAGGAACGACCGGGCGAACCGACCCGGGCTCGACCTGGACCAGATAGACGGCCGGCTCATGCCCGCCGACCCCGACGACGACCTCTTCGCGTCCGTCGCCGTCCACGTCTCCCGCGGCGAGGTCCGTGATGCGGCCGAACCAATGGCGTTCCGAGAGCCATTCGCCGCGGTTCGAGTAGACCAGCACCCAGCCGGCGGTCGTGCCCAGCACGAGTTCGTCGGCCCCGTCCCCGTCCAGGTCCGCGGCGCGCAGAGCCGAGAGCTCGGACCAGCCCAGGACGTTTTCGCCGACGACGCGCAGGGCTCCCTCCGCGGCCTCGAGCAGTTTGAGGCGCAGCCTCTCGGCCCCGTGCCCCGAGCAGAGGATGGCCAGGAGCGCCGTCCCGCCCTTCCGGTCGAGACCCGTCCCCGCCAAGGGGGCGCACGGTTCGGCCAAGGAGGCCAAGGTCTTCCCTTTGGAGTCCAACAGGGTCACGCCGGATTCCCGGGGGCCGGCGGTGAGCACGGCTACGCCGTCGGCGGGCCCCAGCAGGAAACGTCCCCCGGCCAGGTCCGAGATATGGCCCATATCCGCGCGCGTCCACAACGGCTTGCCCTCGCGGTCGTACGCGGCCACCTCTCCCGTGTAGCCTCCGGCGGCCAGCAGTTCCGGCCGGCGGTCTCCATCGAGATCGGCCGCCGCGAATTGGGCCCCGGTCTTCTCCGTGGCCCAAAGGGGGCGGCCGTCCCAGGACAGGACCTGCACGCGGTACATCTCATGGGCGAGCAGGACGGCGTCGCGGCCTGTTCCCAGGATGTCCAAGCCGCGCACGTAGCGGGGGAAAGGTCCCGCGGCGGCCTCCTGGCCGGCCGGGTCCAGCCGCCGCAGCACGTCGTTCCACCCCTCGGGGACCGAATGGGCGACCAGGACCCCTTCGCGCGGGACGGCGGCGAGACCGCTGAGGGCGGCGCCTTCCGGCAGATTCAGGCGCCACGAGGCGCCCAAGCGCATCCCATGCCCCCAGACCGCCGGCGCCGAATCGCGGAAGACCTCGTAGGCGGCGATGAACGGCATGGGAGCGAGCTTCGCGAGCGGGAGGGCGGGCCGCAATGCCGCGGGACTCACCCGGAGGAGCGGAGCGGCAGGCCGGGAGGCGGTGCAGCCGACCGCCAGTACCGCCGCCCAAAAGGACAGCCCGCGTCCGACCGCCGTCAGGCGCGGCACCGGGTTCATCGCGCGCCCCGCAATTCCTTGACCAGCCGCCGCATCCGGTAGACCTTGCTCAGGGCTTCGAGGATGCCGGCCGAGTGCACGGCCACGGCGCGGTTGCGCTCGTCGGAGTAGGCGTAGCGGCCGACCAGGCTGGGGATGTTGCCGTCGAAGACGAGGCCCACGTACTCGCCCTCCCGGTTGATGACCGGGCTGCCGGAGTTGCCCCCGATGATGTCGTTGGTGGTGACGAAATCCAGCGGAGTGTCGAGGTCCACACAACCCTTCCGGGCGGCCTCCAAGGGGGAGAGGTCGAAGGGCGGCTTCCCTGCGAAGGAAGCGGCGCGGTCATAGAGGCCGTGGAAGGTGGTCTTGTAGGGGACCCGCGTGGTGCCTTCCTCGTAGCCGGCGACCTTGCCGTAGGACAGGCGCAGGGTGAAGGTGGCGTCGGGATAGGCGGACTTGCCCGCGACCGCGAAGCGCGCCCGGGCGATGCGCCCGCCCTCCAGCGCGTCGACGCTCTCCAGCTCGTCCTCCCGCCACTTGCGCAGCTCCCGGTAGAGGGGGTCCAGCCCTCGGGCCCAGACGATGAGCGGGTCCGTGGAAGCGGCGACCGCCGCGGCGCCGCCCTCCACCAGCCTGCGGCGCTCCTTCGGGTCGGCCAGGCCGGTCCCGGCGATGAGCTCCCGGGCCTTCCCCTCGGGCGTCAGGCCGCCCAGGGCGGCGATCACGTAGGGATGCGCGGCGCCGAGCTCGTCGAGCGACTCGGCGAGATCCAGGGCCAGCATACGCTCCTCCAGGTCGGGGTAGACCGGCGCCGGGGAGAAGGTCCGGAAGCGCAGGGAATCGAGGGCGGTTTCGCGGAACTCGGGGTACCGGACGTCGTTGGGTTTCTCCACCTCCGCGACCCAGCGGACGATGGCATGGGCGAACTCCGCGAGCTTGGAATCGCCGGTGCCGCGGAAGATGAGGTCCGGGTAGCGCGCCGCGGCCTTGTCCTGCATGGCCGCGATGCGGTCCCAGGCCGAGGCCGCCGGCCCATGCGCCTCAGGCAATTCCTGAGTCGGCGCAGGACCGGGGCGCATCCGCGCCGCCGGCGCGAGCTCCGGCCGCGCGGCCGCGGCCGCGCGCAGGGCGTCCTCGTCGGCCCGTTTCGCGGCCATGAGCTTGGCGTCCTGCAGGCCCAGGAGGGCGCCGCTGAGGGCCTTGAAGGAGTTCTCCAGGCCGAAGAGCTTGTTGCGGGCGCGCCGCGCGGGCTCCGCCCCCGACGCGGAGTACTGCCGGAGGACGCCGCGCCGCCGGACCATGCCGCGCAGGCGCTCGGGCAGCACCGTGTCGCGGATGAACTCGAGCTGGCGGACGGTCTTGAGCCGATCCGTCGACCCGGGATGGCCGGAGACGAAGACCAGCTCGCCGTCGGCGGCGCCGCGGGCGCTCCAGCGGAGATAAGCGGGAGAACGCACGGGCTTGCCGCCTTCGTAGGCCCGGAAGAAGGCCATGTCGAGATCGTGGCGGGGGAAGACGAAGTTGTCGAAGTCCCCGCCGTAGAAAGCCGCCTGCACCTCCGCGGCCATGACCAGGCGGATGTCGGTGTACTTCTTGTAGCGGTAGAGCTGGTACTGCCCGCCGTGGTAGAGCTCCACCACGTCCGAGCGCAGTCCCGTGCGGTCGAAGGATTCCTTCTCCACCCGCGACATCTCGGCCTTGCGCTGGACGTTCTGCACCGCCTCCGCGGCCGTCGAGGAGATGACGGCGAGTATGCGCGCCGTCACGTCCTCGGTGGAGACCAGGACGTTGAGCTCCAGGTCCGGACAGGGCCGCTCTTCGGCGGGGCGGCGCGCGAAGAACCCTTCCCGCACGAAATCCTTCTTCTCATCGGACATCTTCTGGAGCTGGCCCAGGGCCACGTGATGGTTGGTGATGACCAGCCCGTCGGGCGAGACGAAGGCGCCCGAGCCGCCGTCGTTGAAGCGCACCGAGGCCAGGCGGACCTTCTCCAGCCAGGCGGCCGAGGGGGCGAACCCGTAGCGCTCCTGGAGGCGCTGGAGGGGGAGGTTGTCGAGGGTCCACATCCCCTCGTCGGCGCGGACGGAAACGCCGGACAGGACGATCAGCAGCAGCAGCGACAGAGCACAGCGCATGGGTCTCTCCTCTATCAGTCAGCCGCCCGAGAACACGGGGGCTATGATCACCCGGTCGCCGTCGGCGAGGAGCTGGGAAGGCCGTATCCCCACCCCGTCCTTGGCCGCGACATGCGGGATCTTCCGCAGCTTCAGCGCGGCGGCCACGTCCCGGAACTGGCACGGGGACGGGAGCTCCAGCTCCCGTTCCTTGAAACCGAAACGGTCGATGAAGTGGCCGATCAAGACGACCCGGACCTTCAAGTGACCTGGGTGGCCTGGGCGAGCTCCGCCGCTTCCTCGGCGAGCCCCACCTTCTCCATGGTCTTGCGGGTCGGCACCCCGCGCTCGTCCCAGCCCCGGATGTCGTAGTAGTGGGACAGGAGCGCGTCGTACTTGTCCACTTCCAGGACCTTCCCCGCCGTGGGGCCTTCCTTCTCCGCGTTGGCCGGGTCGAAATAGACCCGGGGCGGGTAGTCGTCAACCCGGGTGGTCTGCGGGTTCTCCCGGGCCCAGAAGGCCTTGAGCAGGGCGTAGATCCGGTCGCCGGTGTTGGTGAAATCCTCCAGCGTCCAGTTGGAGCCCGTGGCCAGGTTGAAGTACTCGGGATAGTTCTTCAGGTCCCAGCCCAGCTCGATCCAGGGGAAGCGGCAGATGGGAAGGGACTCGAAGATGGAGCTCCGGATGCGCTGCAGGTCCACGACCTTCTGCGCCTTGTCGCGGCCGTAGGCGCCGCGCTCGGAGTTCTTGAGCTCGTAGGTGATGATCCAGGCCTCCTTATGGTGGGCGCCGATGGCGCTGGTGCCGAAGGCCAGGGCCTGGCCGGGCACGTACTTGCAGTTGTAGGCCGAGAGGTCGAGCCCCTTGCACTGGATGGCGTAGGACTCGGAGCCGTGGCCGAACTCGCGCGCCATGCGCAGGCTGCCGTCGGCGAGGAGGTTGCCGACCACGCCCTCGCGCAGGGCCGCCATGCGCAGGAGCTGCTTGGCCCGCTCCGCGTCGCCGAACTTGAAGTCGCCGGTCGTGGCCCCATGGTCGATGGCGTCCGCGTAGAACGACAGGGCGGAGCCGCCGGAGATGGTGTCCATGCCGAAGTCATCGCACATGTAGTTCAAGGAGGCCATCTGCTTCATGTCGAAGATCTCGAGGTTCGGGCCCAGCATCCCTACGTTCTCGTAGTCGATCTCGGACTCGTGTCCTTCTTGGTCATGGATGGCGATGCCGCAGCGCATGGTGCAGTGCGGGCAGCCGTAGGTGGCCACGCGGGCGTCGCTGGTGCGCTGGCCGTCGAGCTTCCAGGCCTCGTCGGAGTGGGACTTGCGCATGTTGCGCACGGGCAGGGCCCACATCTCGTTGCACCAGGAGAGCACGGCGTTGGTCCCCTGCACCGACCACTTGGAGCTCTTGTCCATGGCGCCGACCTTCTTGAGGTCTCCCACGCCCCGGGCCTTCATGGCCGCGGGGTCCGCCAGGGGGATCTCCTTGGTGCCCTTGACCACGATGGCCTTCAGGTTCTTGGAGCCCATCACCGCGCCGATGCCCGGCCGGCCGCCCGCCCGGCCCTCCATGCTCCGGACGACCGCGTAGCGGATCAGGTTCTCCCCGGCCTGGCCGATGCTCAGGATGCCGGCGGTCTTGCCGTACTTCTGCTCCAGCCAAGCCTGGGCCTCGTAGGTGCCCTTGCCCCAGAGGTGCTCCGCCGGCAGGAACTCCACCTGGTCGTCCTGGATGCAGACGTAGGTGGGCGCGGCGGCCTTCCCCTCGAATATCAGGATGTCGTAGCCGGCCTTGCGCATCTGGATGGTGACGTGAGTGCCGAGGTTCCCGTCGCCGTAGGTCCCGGTGAGGGGGGACTTGGCCGCCACGATGGTCTTGCCGCTGTTGGGCATGGGCACGCCGGAAATGGGGCCCTGCACCACCAGGAACTTGTTGTCCGGGCCCAGCGGATCGACGCCGGGCTTGAGCTCGTCCCAGAGGATCTTCAGGGCGAAGCCGCGGCCGCCGATCCACTTCTGGGCGAACTCCTCGGTGAAATGGTCGATCCGGAACGTCTTCTTGGTGAGATCGATGCGCAGGATGTTCCCGGTCCAGCCTTTCATGGCGCCTCCTCGGGGCCCGAGCGTCCCGGGCCACATCCATCTAAACCAAACGGGAACCGCAAGTCAAGGCTGCGGGCGACCCCCGATCCTCGGCTAAGCAACTGTGCCCGGGCACACTCCTGGCGCTGCCTGCGGCGCCGCCCGAATCCGCAGGCAAGGCTATCCCCGCCGGGACGAAGACCCTTACATTTGAAAAGCCGTCATACCGGCGAAAGCCGGTAGCCAGCGTGTGGAACGGATTCCAGAAACCCGATTTGCTGACTGGACCCCGGCTTTCGTCGGGGTGACGAATGTAATTGGACTAATGATTCACTACACGCGGGCCGGACGGTCCTGAAGTTGTCGCGCGGCTGCGCCCACTTGTGGATCGCGGGGATAACTGTGCCCGGGCACAGTTATCCCGTTGGACCGCCGCTAAAAAACAGCCCGCCAGCTGCGCCGTCGCCGCCCTTCGAGATTCCGACGGC
>Ga0154315_1084_pt1 | contig 13815 bp, 14 predicted proteins | sample RifGroA2_FD_105609 | JGI IMG/M metagenome (GOLD analysis project Ga0154315, IMG submission 105609) | Elusimicrobia bacterium GWA2_69_24
GGGGTCCAGTGGTTTGTCGTCTGGCTACCGGCGTTCGCCGGTATGACGGCTTTTCAAATGTAAAGAAGCGTTGAACTCACTGCACTAGGCTTTCACCCAGATCCAGCCGTCACGGAGCTCGAGTGGGAAGATCGCGATCTCGAGGTCGGCCTCCGACAGGCATTTCCCGTTGGAGAGGTCCGTCCGGCAGGAGTGCGCTTGGCAGCGCATGACGTGGCCCTGGAGGTCGCCGTCCTCCAGGCTCTCGCCTCCTACCGGGCATTCGTTGCTGCAGGCGTAGAAATGCTTCCCCGCGCTGACGACGAGGATGTCCAGCGCTCCCAGCGGGAAGCTCTTGCGCTGACCCTGCGGGATGTCGGCGATGGAACAGATCTTCTCCCAGGTGGCCATGTGGAGCATAACTTAGCAGGTTTTTCCCCGGGTTTCAATAAGAGCCGATCCTGCCGCGCCGGTCGCGCCGTTGACTCGGCGCGCGGGGAAGCTTTATACTGGCGGTCTATCCGGCAGGGATAGGGGAGGCGGGTCATGCGGCAAATCACGGTCCGGACCGGGGTGTTCGCACTCGGAGTGTTCCTGGCGGCGGCGGCCGTCCAGGCGGAATCTTCGGACCAGGGGAAGGAGAAGTCCTCCGCTCCCGCGGACCAGGCCTACGAGCATGCCAACCTGGACGCGGGGAAGGCTCCCTGGAAGAACTTGTCCGCGGAGGGCCAGTTGGACTATTTGGAGCAGAGCCCGGACCTCAAGGCCAAGGCCGAGGAGAAGTGGCGGAATCTGAGCGAAGATGAGCGGGCGGCTTTCCTTAAGAAGCACCCCAAGATCGCCAAAGAGTCATTCCAAAAGAAATGGCGGGACGCCTCTTCCGAAGAGAAGGGCGCGTTCCTGGAAGGGCAGGGAGACCTGCGCGAGGAGCTGGGCAATCGCTGGGAGAAGTCCGGCCCCAAACAGCGGGAGAAGTTCCTCCAGGAGCATCCGCGGGCGCGCCGCGCCGAGGGCGAGCGCCGGGAGGAGCGGGGCGAGAAGGTCGAGCGCCGCGGGGAAAAGCTCGAGGGGCGCTCCGAGCGCCTGGAGCGCCGCTCCGAGAAGCTCGAGGATAAGGGGCGCGACAAAGCCGCGGACAAGCTCGAGCGCCGCTCGGAGAAGATGGAACGCCAGGCCGAGCGCATCGAGCGTCACGGCGAGCGGATGGAGCGGCAAGGCGAGAAGCTGCAGCGCAAGGGAGGCAAGGGCCGGCGCTGAGCTCCGGGTCACGCTGGACATGGGAGAGGCGCTCCTGCGCTCGGGCCGGACGGAGCATGCGTTCATCTCCTTCACCTCGGCCTGCGGCCTGCGCTGCGTCTATTGCGGCCGGCTCGGCAACGTGCAGGGGGAGCTCCCCGCCCGGCATCTCGACGGGATCATCGCCGCGCTGCAGGCGCGCGGCGCCCAGCTCGTCACCGTGTCCGCGCTCGGGGAGACCACCGCGCGCCGGGGCTGGGACGGGCTCTGCGGACGGCTGCTCGACGCGGGGTTCGAGCTGAACATCATGACGAACCTCTCCCGCGGCTATTCCCAGCGGGAGATCGCGACCCTGGCCCGCTTCAAGTCCCTGACCGTCAGCGTCGACACCGTGGACCCCGGGCTGTTCCGGCGCCTCCGGGTGGGGGGAGACCTCCATATGGTGCTCCTCAACATCCAGCGCATACGGTCTCCCATCCTGGCCCGCGGCGAGACGCCGCCCTTCCTCTTTTGGACCGCCGTGGTCACGGACCGCAACGTGTTCGCCCTGGAGGAGCTGGTCCGCTACGGCCTGAAGATGCGCGTCAACCGCTTCTTCTTCACCGACCTCAACTCCGGGACCGCTCCCAATTGGGCGCGGCCGGTCGCGTCCCTGGATCGGGCCCGGCTGACGAAGGCCGCCGCGGTGTTCGCGCGCGTCCGGGGCATCCTGGACCGCGCCGCGATCCCCTATTGGATCGATCCGCGCCTGCCGGGCTCCACGCGGCCGGAGGTCCGGCCGCCCCCGGGGCGCCGCACCCGGGATTGCCTGGCGCCCTGGCGCGAGGCCATGATCGTCCAGGACGGCAGCGTGCGCGTCTGCTGCTTCTCCCTGCGGAGCTTCGGCTCCCTGGAGGAGGCTCCTCTCGGCGAGATCCTGGAAGGCGCGCCCCTGCGCGCGTACCGGAGCAGCCTCCTGGCGGGGCGCCTGCGGCCGGAATGCCGGATCTGCGGGAGCCGGGCTTGGATCGGCGTGCCGGCGTTCCGGGAGAAGGTCGCCGGCTATGTCGGGGGGATCGGCCCGGGTTCGGCGGGGAGGCGCCCGCCGAGCACGGCGAGGCGGCGCGCCGCGGTCGTGGCCCGCCGCGAGCGCGGCGCCCGGAGCAGGTCTTCGACCGGCCAGGGCATGCGGTAGGTCCAGTTGCGGTTGGTGATGGTCCCCGGGATGTTGACCCGCGCCCGCGAGCCGAAGAGGTCCTGGAAGGACACCAGGGCCAGCGCGGAGCCGGCTTCATAGAGATTGCGCAGTATGCGCATCTGCACCGCGTGGGAGAAGCGCGGGGCGGTCTCCGCCTTCCCCCGGACCATCTCCCAATAATCGTCGCGGGCCTCCTGCGGGATCTCGGCCCACCAGGCGGCCAAGGACGAGGTGTCGTGGTTGCCGGTGGTCGCCACCGATACCCGCGGGAAGTTGCGGGGGTTCAGATAGCCGTCCTCGGTGTCCTGCCAGCGGGTGACCTTGTAGCCCGGGATGCCCAGTTCCTCGAGCGTCTCCTTCATGAAATCGGGGATGAGGCCGAGGTCCTCGGCCGCCACGCCGGCGGGGCGGCCCTCCTCCAGCGCCAAGGTGAAGAAGCGGCGGCCGCGCGCCCACTGCTGCTCGCGTCCGACGATGTCGAACGCGCTCTCCTCGGCCTTGGGCCGGACCAGCCAAGTCCGGAAGAAGCCGACCGCATGGTCGATGCGGAAGATGTCGTAGAGGTCCCGGGTGTGGCGCAGGCGCTCCCGCCACCAGAGATGGCCGCCTTCCTCCATGACCTCCCAGCGGTAGGCCGGCAGGCCCCAGGCCTGCCCGGTGACGCTGTACTGGTCCGGCGGGGCGCCCATGGACACGGAGAAATCGAAGAGGTCCGCGTGGGACCATACGTCGGCGCTCTCGACGCTCAGGCCGAAGGGGATGTCCCCGAACAGGAGGATGCCGCGTTCCGCCGCGGCTCGCCGGACCCGGTCCCACTGCGCGAAGAGGTTCCATTGCAGGTATTGGTGGAACCGGATGCGGCCGGCCAGGCGCCGGCGCGCCGCATCCAGGGCCGCGGGTTCGCGGTCCTGGAGCGCGCGGGGCCATTGCCGCCAGGAGGACCAGGAGTGCTCCTCCTTCAGGGCCCGGAAGAGCGCGTAGTCCTCCAGCCAGGAGCGGTGCCGCCGGCAGAACGCCGCGAAGGCGTCGGCCCGGTGGGAGTTCCGCCCCAGGTGGCGGCGCTCGAACGCCGCGCAGGCTTTCTCGAGGAGCGTCCACTTGAACCGGCGGGCTTCGGCGAACGGGACGCGGCGGGCGCGGCGCAGCCGGAGCGCAGGCTCGCCGCGCAGGGCCGCCTGCGCCGCCCGGCGCAGGGACGGCGAGTCCTGGATCTCGGGGACGTCGCCGAGCGAGATGAAGGCGGAGTCCAGCGCGAAGGCGCTGAGCGCGGTGTAGGGGCAGCTGTCCGACGGGCCGAGGTCGTGCAGGGGCAGGAGCTGCAGGACGGAGAGGCCGGCCGAGCGCATCCAGTCGAAGAAGGGGACGAGGGCGGCCGTGTCCCCGACCCCCGCGTCCGAGCCGGAACGCAGGGCGGACAGCGGCAGGACCACTCCGGCGCGCTTCTCCCGGAGACAGGGGGCGTTGTTCATCGGACGGCGGGTACGGGTATCCAGCGCAGGAGCGGCCAGCAGGCGGCCGTGCAGACGGCGCTGAGGGAGATCAAGAGCGCCATGGCTCCGTGGGGGCCGAGGGCCCCGCCATGCAGGAGGTCGTACAGGCGCGCCCCCAGCAGGTTGGAGGACCAGGCGGCCAGGTTGAACACGCTCATGTAGAGGGCGAACGTCGTGGCCTCCCCGTGTTCCGGGCAGGCTTTCGCCGCGAGGTCCATCAGGCTCAGACGCATGGCCACGTTCGCGATCCCCAGGACGGCGGTCAGCAGCACTGCCGATACCGCGCCCCGATAGCCCCAGTAGAGCAGGGTGAGCGGCACGTTCGCCGCGATGCTCCACCGGATGAGCGTCGGCGTATCCAGCCGGACCGCCCGGCCCCGGACCGCCGCGTCCCGATTATAGAACTTCCAGAATAGGACCGCGCCAGCCGCTCCCGCCGCGCCGCCGATGGAAGCCAGGGAGCCGACCAGGACCTTGGAGAACCCCAGGGCGTCGGTCTGGTAGTAGAAGAAGGCCGTGCCCTGGAACGGGTTGAAGCTGAAGAGGAGGACGAGCAGGCACGAGGCCCAGAAGGGCCGGCTGGTCAGTATCCCCTTCAGCCCGTCGAGCAGGAGCCGCGCCTGCCGGGCCGTCGGCGCGGAGGGGGCCTCCTGCACCGTGAAGGTGGACGCGAAAATCAGGAGCGGGAAGGCCGCCGTGAGCGCGAACACGGTCCGGTAGGAGGCGTGCTCGGCCAGCCAGCCTCCGCCCGCACCGGTCGCGAGGATGGTGGCGTAGAGCGTGCCGATCTGCGCGGCCTGGTACGCCCCCGTCTTGTCGAACCGCTTGCCGCGCTCCACCATCACGCCGTCGCAGAGCACGTCGGCGAACGCGATGCCGACGTTGACCGCGGTGAGCAGGAGCAGGGTCGGCAGATAGGAGTAGCCGGGCAGGGCCGCCAGGGCCAGCCAGCCCGCGCTGGTCGCCAGGGCGGAGACCAGCAGGTACGGGACCCGCCGCCTGCCGGCCAGGGGGAGTCCGTCGGTGATCGTGCCCAGGAGAGGCTTGAGCAGGAAGGGCAGGGTCATCCAGACGATGAACGCGGCGCTCTGCGAGGCGGAGAGGCCGAGCCCGTCCTTGAGCAGGTAGGAGATCGGCACATAGGCGATGCCGATCATGCCTTGCGCGAAGTAGGTCGCGATGAAGAAGATGTAGGTTCGGTCTTTCACTCGGGGTCGGGAAAAATGTTATAAAGAATACATTATGCCTATGCTAATCCCGCAGGTCATCGAGCGTTCCAACCAATCGGCCGTCGTAGGGTACGACATCTACTCCCGCCTGCTCAAGGACCGGATCATCTTCGTAGGCGGTTACGAGGGCGAGGTCACCACCGATTCCGCGAACGTGCTGATCGCCCAGCTCCTCTATCTGGACTCGGAGGACTCGACCAAGGACATCAATCTTTACATCAACTCCCCCGGCGGCATGGTCACCGCGGGCCTGGCGGTCTACGACACCATCCAGTACATCAAGGCCCCGATCACCACCATCTGCATCGGTATGGCCATGTCCTTCGGCGCGGTACTCCTCACCGCGGGCACCAAGGGGCGCCGCTTCGCCCTGCCGCAGGCCCGGATCATGATCCATCAGCCGCTCATCGGCGGGCACGGCATCTCGGGGCAGGCCACCGACATCGAGGTGGAAGCCAAGGAGATGACCTTGACCAAGCAGATACTCAACGAGATCATCGCCCGCCACACGGGCCAGACGGTCGAGAAGGTCACCCGGGACTGCGAACGGAACTTCTACCTATCCGCCGAGGAGGCCAAGGCGTACGGCCTCATCGACGAGGTGATCGCGAGCGCCAAAGAGATCAAGGCCAAGGCGAAGTAGCGCCGTCTCCGCGAATCGGACGCGCAGGGCCGCGCCGGGTCCGGTTGACAGCGGTTGGGGGTTGGGATATAATGTTGGCAGTCAACGCTTCCGATTGCTAATTTAAATCCCATGCGCCAACTCAAGCCCGACGTCGCCGTCGCCCGCAAGCGGAAGGTCCTGCAGTGGGTCATCCACAACTTCATCAAGACCTCCCGGCCCATCGCCTCTTCCACCGTGGCCGAGGAAGCGGGGCTCGACCTTTCCAGCGCCACGATCCGCAGCATCCTCAAGGAACTGGAGGACGAGGGCTTCCTCGCGCAGGTCCACACCTCGTCCGGCCGGGTCCCGACCGACCGGGGCTATCGGTTCTACGTGGACTATCTGCAGGACATGCAGCGCCTGGCGTCCAACGAGAAGGCCCGCATCGAGCAGCAATATTCGAGCCGTCTGGAGGAGCTCGACCAGCTCCTGTCCCACACCTCCACGCTCCTCTCGCACGTCTCCCATAAGACCGGATTGGTCCTCTCCCCCGAGGTGGAGGGGCAGCGGCTCAAGCGCATCGAGCTGATCCCCCTGGGTCCCAAGCGGCTCCTGGCCATCGTCGTGACGCAGACCGGGCTGGTGCGGCATTGGCCCATCCGCCTGCGGCGGGACGCGTCCTCGGAGCGCCTGAACTCGCTGAACCGCTTCCTCAACGACCATATCGCGGGCAGCACTCTCCCGGAGGTGCACGACGCCCTGCTCGCGCGCATCGACCGGGCGGAGGGGGAGGTCGCCGAGCTCCAGGAGCTCGCGGGCCAGCTCCTCCATGAGATCGACGCGATGGAGACGACCGAGGAGCTGTACCTGGACGGGACGACCCGCCTGATGGAGGGCGCCGAGCAGCTGGGGGACTGGTCTCAGATCCAGTCGCTCATGCGGGTCCTGGAGGACCGCCGGGCCCTGACCGACGTGCTCCAGCAGGAGATGAAGGATTTCGTCGGGACCGAGCTCGCCGGCGACCGCAGTCCGGTGCGGGTCCGCATCGGGATGGAGAACTCCCTGCCCGAGCTCCGCAATCTGAGCCTGATCACGACCACCTATCACGTGGGCGACCGCCCCGTGGGGGTGCTGGGCATCCTGGGCGACAAGCGCATGGAATATTCCCGGATGATCTCCTTGGTGGACCACATCGGGCGCGCGGTCAGCCGCACGCTCGAGACTTGGGAAGCGGGTGAAGCGGGCTCCGATGCAGAAAAATAGCGACCCGAGACCCGAGCTGGAGGGGGGCGACGGGGCTCCTGTGGAGCCGGTTTCCGAGGAGACCGCCGCCGCGGCTCCCGCGGACGCCGCCGCGGCCGAGAGCAAGAGCCTCTTCGACCAGCTCCTGAGGCTCAAGGCGGATTTTGAGAACTACCGCAAGCGGGTGGACCGCGAGAAGCCCGCCCTCATCCGGCACGGGAAGCGCGAGCTGCTGGAGCGGCTGCTCCCGCTCTACGACGTCTTGCTCTCGGCGCATCAGCAGGTGGTGCTGCAGACCGAGCAGTCGGAGGATGAGGACCGGGAACCGGCGGTCGCCGAGATGATGCGCGGGCTGGAGATGATCTTCGGCGAGTTCACCAAGCTCTTCAAGGGCGAGGGCGTTACGGTGATCGAGACGGTGGGCAAGCCCTACGATTTCAACCGGCACGAGGTGCTGGGCCAGGTGGAGACGGACGAGGTCCCGGAGGGGGGCGTGGTGGACGAGATCCAGCGCGGCTACCTGATCGACGACCAGACGCTGCGCCCCGCCAAGGTCCGCATCGCGGTGCCGGTCAAGAAGGCTTGATTTTCAAAGGAACACGGAGGGTATCATGAGCAAGATAATCGGCATCGACTTGGGGACGTCCAACACGGCGGCGGCGGTCATGGAGGGCGGCAAGCCCACCATCATCCCGTCGGCGGAGGGGGCCAGCGTCGCGGGGAAGGCCTTCCCGTCGTACGTGGCGTTCACGAAGGACGGGCAGCGCATCGTGGGCGAGCCCGCGCGCCGGCAGGCCGTGGCGAACCCGGACGGGACCGCCACCGCGTTCAAGCGCAAGATGGGCGAGCACGTCACGATCAAGCTCCTGGACAAGGAGTACACGCCCCAGCAGCTCTCCGCGTTCGTGCTCCAGAAGGTGAAGCAGGACGCCGAGGGGTTCCTGGGCGACAAGGTGGAGAAGGCCGTGATCACCGTGCCCGCCTACTTCAACGACAACCAGCGGCAGGCCACCAAGGACGCCGGCATGATCGCCGGCCTCGAGGTGGTGCGCATCATCAACGAGCCCACGGCGGCCTGCTTGGCCTACGGGCTGGACCGGAAGGGCAAGGACGAGAAGATCATGGTGTTCGACCTGGGCGGCGGCACGCTCGATGTGACCATCATGGAGTTCGGGGGCGGGGTGTTCGAGGTGCTCTCCACCTCCGGAGACACCAAGCTCGGCGGCACCGACATGGACAATACCATGGTGGACTACATCTGCGGCGAGTTCCGCCGCGAGACCGGCATCGACCTCTCCAAGGACAGCATGGCGATGCAGCGCGTCCGGGAAGCGTCGGAGAAGGCCAAGATCGAGCTCTCCAACGTCTTCGAGACGGACCTCAACCTGCCTTTCATCACCGCCGAGAACAACGTGCCCAAGCACCTGGTGCTCAAGCTGACCCGGGCCAAGCTCGAATCCCTGGTCGAGCCCATCGTGGCGCGCTGCCGCGAGTCCGTGGACCGGGCCCTGACGGACTCGAAGATGAAGACCTCCGACATCGCGCGCATCATCCTGGTCGGCGGCCCGACCCGGATGCCCATCGTGCAGAAGTTCGTCGAGGACTACGTGGGCAAGAAGGTCGAGCGCGGCGTCGACCCCATGGAGTGCGTGGCGCAGGGCGCCGCCGTCCAGGCGGCGGTCCTGACCGGCGAGGTGAAGGACGTCCTGCTCCTCGACGTCACCCCGCTCACCGTGGGGATCGAGACCCTGGGCGGAGTCTTCACGCCGCTCATCGACCGCAACACCACCATCCCGGTGGAGAAGTCGCAGATCTTCTCCACGGCCTCCGACAGCCAGCCTGCCGTGACCGTGCACGTCCTGCAGGGCGAGCGGCCCATGGCCAAGGACAACGTCTCCTTGGGCAAGTTCGACTTGGACGGCATCCCGCCCGCCCCGCGGGGGGTGCCCCAGATCAAGGTCAGCTTCTCCATCGACGCCAACGGCATCCTGAACGTCAAGGCCGAGGACCTGGGCACGCGCAAGGCCCAGCACATCACGATCACGGCCAAGAACAAGCTGAACAAGGAGGAGATCGAGCGCTTCGTGAAGGAGGCCGAGAAATTCTCCGACGAGGACAAGAAGCAGAAGACCAAGATCGAGGCCAAGAACGAGGGCGATTCCATCCTCTACGCCACGGAGAAGGCCCTGCGCGAGCACGGCGGCAAGGTCTCCCAGGAGGAGCGCTCCTCCATCGAGCGCGCCGTCTCGGACCTGAAGGAGGCGCTCAAGTCCGAGGACCCCGAGCGGATCACCAAGTCCGCCGAGGCCGTGCGGCAGGCCGCGCAGAAGCTCGGCGAGGCCATCTACCGGGACGCGGCCAAGCCGGGCGCGTCCGCCGGACCGGAGGCCGCGGCCGGCGGCGCGAGCGCCGCCCCCAACGGCAAGGACCAGGAGGGCGCCAAGAAGAAGGGCTCCGACGAGGTCGTGGACGCGGAGGTCGTGGAGGATGAGAAGCCGTGACGCGTCCCCTGAAGCGCTGATGGCCGATTACTACGAGGAGCTGGGCGTCCCCCGGAACGCGACCGAAGACGAGGTCAAGAAGGCGTACCGGAAGCTCGCCCTGCGCTATCACCCCGACCGCAACCAGGGGGACAAGAAGGCCGAGGACAAGTTCAAGCAGATCAACTCGGCCTACGAGGTACTCTCCGACGCCAAGAAGCGCCAGCTCTACGACCAGTTCGGAGAGGCGGGCGTGGCGTCGGCGGGGGGGCGGGGCGGGCCCGGCGGGGGATTCAGCGGCTTTCCGGGGGGCGGGGAGTCCGGCGACATCTTCGGGGACATCTTCGAGAGCTTCTTCGCCAGCGGCTTCGGCGGCAGCGGCGGCCGCCGCTCCAAGGCCCGGCGGGGACACGACCTGAAGTTCGAGCTGGACGTCACCCTCGAGGAGGCGCTCGCCGGCGTGCGCCGGCCCATCGCATACGACCGGGTCGAGCTCTGCGGGACCTGCGAGGGCTCGGGCGCCAAGCCGGGCTCGGGCCTCAAGCGCTGCGCGGCCTGCGGGGGCGCCGGCCGGGTGCAGTTCTCCCAGGGTTTCTTCTCCATGACCCAGCCCTGCTCGTCCTGCGGCGGCGAGGGCCGCCTCATCGAGATACCCTGCCGGCCCTGCGGGGGCTCGGGGCGGGTCCAGAAAGGGCACAAGGTCACGGTCCGCATCCCGCCCGGGATATACGACGACGCGACCCTGCGCATCTCCGGGGAGGGCGAGGCGGGCCAGCGGGGCGGGGAGAAGGGCGACCTGTACGTCCACATCCGCATCGCGCCCCACCCGCGCTTCCATCGCGAGGAAGACGATCTCATCTTCGACAAGTCGATCAGTTTCGCCCAGGCCGCGCTGGGGGCGACGGTCTCCGTCCCGACGCTGGGCGGGGAGAACGCCCGCATCCGCATCCCGGCCGGCACCCACGAAGGCATGACGTTCCGGATCAAGGGCAAGGGGATGCCGCGCCTGCGCGGCCGCGGGGAGGGGGACCTCCTCGTGCGCGTGAAGATCGACATTCCCAAGGAGCTCGACGCCCGCCAGCAGGGGCTTCTGCGGGAGTTCGCCCGCTCCCTGGGAGAGGAGTTCCCGGGGGACGCGGCTCCCGAGGCGTGTGAGGCGCCGGTCGAGGATCCCGAGGTCCGGGAGAAGAAGAACATCTTCAAGAAGATCTTCGGGGGGGAGTGAGCCATGCCGCAGTTCCTGATCTCGCCGGAACAGATCGCCGGAAAGAAGTTCACGCTGAAGGGCCCCGAGGCGTTCCATGTGACGCGCGTCCTGCGCCACCGCGTGGGCGCGACCCTAGAGCTGTTCGACGGTCAGGGCGGGCGCTATTCCGGGGTCATCCGCGCCATCCTGCCCGACGGCACGGTCGAAGGCGACCTCGCGGGGCTGCTGCATCCCCCGCACAAGAAGTACCCGGTCGTGATCCGCCTGCATCTCGGGCTCATCAAGGCCTCCCATTGGGAGTGGGCGCTGGAGAAGTGCGCCGAGCTCGGCGTGTCGGCTTTCATCCCGGTCATCACCCCGCGCACGGTGGTCCAGGTCAAGGAGTTCACCGGCAAGAAAGAGGAGCGCTGGAAGAAGATCCTGACCGCGGCCTGCAAGCAGTGCGGCCGGGCGGACATCCCCGCCATCCTCCCGCCGGTGCATTTCCGCGACGCGATCAAGGAGGCGACCCGGAAGGACCTCTCCTTGGTCGCCTGGGAGAACCATCCCGGCGCCTCCACCTACGCCGGGCTGCGGGACATCCTCCGGGAGGCGCGCCACCGGCACCCGCAGGGGCTGACGGTCAACCTCTTCATCGGCCCCGAGGGCGGCTTCTCCGACGAGGAGATCGAGATCTCCGAGGTGGACGGCGCCGCGCTCGTGAGCCTCGGGCCGAACACCCTGCGTTCCGAGACGGCGGCGGTGGCCGCCTCCGCCATCGTGCTGTACGAATTGGGCGCCCTGTAGCATCCGGGTGAAGATATTCTTCAAGACCTTCGGCTGCCGCGTCAACCAGTACGAGACCGAGGCCCTGCGCGAGCGGCTCCTCGCCGACGGCGGCTCCGGCGCCACCGACGACTACGAGTCGGCGGACCTCTGCGTCATCAACACCTGCGCCATCACCGGGGAGGCCGATAAGGACGCCCTCCGGATGGTGCGGCGCATCGCCCGCCGCAACCCGGGGGCGCGGCTGGTGGTGACCGGCTGCTGCGCGGAGCGCGACGCCGAGCGCATCCGCGCCGCCGCTCCCGAGGCCATCCTCTGCGCGAACGCCGGGAAGGAGGAGCTCCCCCGCCTGCTCGGCTTCGCCTGCGGCCCGGGCGTGCGGCGCATCCGCCGGTTCGATGGCCATTCCCGCGCGTTCCTCAAGGTCCAGGACGGCTGCGACATGGCCTGCACTTACTGCGTGGTGCCTTCCGTGCGGCCGGCGCTCTCCTGCCGTCCCTGGGAGGAGGTCCGCGGCGAGGCGGCGGGCCTGCTCGCGGCTGGCTACCGCGAACTCGTGCTCTGCGGCATCCGGATGGGGCGCTATCTCGGTGAGGAGGCCGGACGGCGGGCGGACCTGGTCGGACTGATCGAGCGCCTGCTGGACCTGCCGGAGGATTTCCGCATCCGGCTCTCCTCGCTGGAGATCACGGACGTCACCCCTCGCCTGCTCGCGCTCCTCCAGGCCGGCGGCGGCCATGGGGCCGCCGCCCCCGGGGCGGCGCCGTTTTCCTCCCGCGGAGGGGGGGGCGGCTGTCTGGCGCCGTCTCTGCATCTGCCCCTGCAGAGCGGGTCGTCGTCCGTCCTCGAACGGATGGGACGCTGGTATTCCGCGGAGCTGGCCGCCCGCCGGCTCGCGGAGCTGCGGAGCGCGTGTCCCGGGACGGCCGTGTTCACGGACGTGATGGTCGGGTTCCCCGGCGAGACGGACGGCGAGGCCGAGGAGAGCTTCCGCTTCGTCCGGGACGCCGGCTTCTCCGGCCTGCACGTGTTCCGCTATTCACGCCGGGAGGGGACTCCGGCGGCCGCCTACCCGGACCAGGTCCCGGCCGCGGCCGCCTGGGAGCGGGCCGAGCGCATGCGGGCCCTGGACCGGGAACTGCGGGAAGGCTTCGCGGCCGCGGCCGTGGGGAGCCGGCGGCGGGTCGTGGTCGAGGAGGGCAGTCCCGGTTCGCGCACGGAGGCGCTCACCGACCATTTCCTGAAGGTCGTCCTGGACCGGGACCCCGGCCCGGGTCTCCATTGGGCCCGGATCGGCCGCAGCGAGGGACCTCTGGCTTTCGGCCAGATTGAGGCCTAGGGTCGTGAGTCATAAGTCCAATCACATTCGTCACCCCGGCGAAAGCCGGGGTCCAGGCGCCAGAACGGGATTTTGAATCCGTTCCACACGCTGGCTACCGGCTGGCGCCGGTATGACGACTTTTCAAATGCTGGAGTCGACATCCGACGTCAGGTGTCCGGGACCCCTTTGCGCCAGCGCTCGCCTGACCTGCCCTGCAGCCCCGCGTCCTCGCTCAGAAGCCGCGCATCCTCCAGCCCTTCCCCTCCTGCGATCTGCTTCGGCGGGCCAGCTCCGTCAGCAGCGGCAAGCCGGCGAACGAGGTGATCCTTTCAGCCGACTTTTCTACTTTCCAGCCATGCCCAAGCTGCGCCACGAGTGTGCCCGGGCACAGTTGCTTAGCCGAGGATCGGGGTCGACGCTTAGGCTTGTCTGGGTCCCCCGTATAATCTATAATGGAATTTCAAGGGGATTTCTTGGCAGGGGACTGCATTTTCTGCAAACTCGTTTCTGGAGAGATCCCGACAGCGAAGGTCTACGAAGACGACTCGGTCCTGGCTTTTCAGGACCGGAATCCCGTCGCTCCGACGCATGTGCTGGTGATACCGAAAAAGCACATCGACGGGCTGGCGTCGTCGTCGGAGACGGACCGGGAGCTGTTGGGAAGCATCCAGTTGGCCATCCGGAAGATCGCGGCCGACGCCGGGCTGGCGGATTACCGGGTCGTGAGCAACAACGGTCGGGGAGCCGGACAGTCGGTTTTCCACCTGCACTATCATCTTTTGTCCGGGCGCCGCATGAGCTGGCCCCCTGGTTGAAAAGTCCGGGAAGCAAGGTGGTGATCACGTAACCATGGTTTTCATCAAGATCCGAGAAGGCGAGTCCATCGAAGAGGCGCTCCGGCGCTTCAAGCGCGACTGCGAGCGCAACGGCATCCTGAAGGAGATCCGCAGGCGGGAGTATTTCCTGTCCCCGAGCATCCGGCGCAAGCTGCAGCAGCAGGAAACGCTGCGCAAGATCCGGCGCCTGAAGCGCCGGCGTTCCTCCAAGTAAGGGCGGCGACAGCGGCGGCGCGGCCCGGAGCGGGC
>Ga0154315_1113_pt1 | contig 13737 bp, 11 predicted proteins | sample RifGroA2_FD_105609 | JGI IMG/M metagenome (GOLD analysis project Ga0154315, IMG submission 105609) | Elusimicrobia bacterium GWA2_69_24
TCCCATGTTTCCTCCCGATAGTGTCGTATGCGTCCTACACCCCTAGGATGCCATACCTGACTAGAATGCTCAACTCAAATCAAGCTCAACGATATCCCCGGCGGCGAGGAGGTGTTTACGGGGATGGCACGGTCACAACGCGGGAAGGACGACGATATTCACCAAAGCCTTCCCCTGGGTCGAACGGTACGCTTCGGCAGCGGGTTCAAGCCGCAGCAACTCCGCTTGCACCAGGGTGCGCACGGCCGGCGCCGACTCCAGGACCTGCGCCGATTCCCGCAGTTCGCGCCGCAGCATGTCTTCCTTCTCAGCGGCATCAGAATCGACCGGCGGCCAAAGGGCCATCCGCACCCGCCCCCGGTAATCGACCGAATCTCTTTCCACCAGGGCGGATCTCAGCAGTTCGAACCGCTTCATCTCGATCCAGTAGGCCATGGCCCGCAAGGCACTCCGGTCCGTAGTGGTCGAATGCAGGAGGACCGGCGGAAGGCATGCCTCCTTGAGGGCCTGAGCGTCGGCGCGCTTCATGACTTCAGCCACACGACCGACGGTTCGGGATGGGTCTGCGGACTTAAGCGTGACCTGAAACGGCTGCGTCTCGATCCCGCATGCCTTCTCATAGGTGGCTCTCCGCCAAAAGCCGGGCGGATGCGCCAAATCGTAGCGCACGGACCTGGGAGTCCGGGATACAGGTGCAGGCGCCGTGTACGCACTGGAGGCGAACGGAACCCAGGGCGGATCGGACAGCTGAGCATCCGCCACCAATACGCTCAGCCAAACGAAGCGTCTGGCGGCCTCATGCAGAGACACGAAGTCTTCGACCACCCCGCGTTGCTCGGCCACGAGGTCCGCGATGGCCGGCATCGTGCTTGCGACGGGCAGGATCCGCTGCCAATCCTCGTCCAGGACGCGCCGTTTCACGTACAACTCCGCCGGATCATCCCCGGCCATTTCCCCCCAGGCCTTCCGGTACTCCCACCGGGAGAACCCATAGAGGCCGCCAAGCCCGATGAGTTCCCGCACGGCGTCGCGCGCTTCATCCTGAGGGACCTTCCATTGGGTCGTGATGACCCGCGCCTTGGGATCCCGCTCGCTGCCCTGGACCGGATCGGCCCGGATGCCGCCATGACGCAGCAGAATCTTTGCCAGACGCGAGAACGTCTTCCTGGGTTTTTCGGACTCCATTGAGACGGAGACGATGTCATAGATCCCGGGGAACTTATAGCGGCGGGACCAAAACCCCGGATCCTCGACCCCCAGAGTCGTCGTTGCGGGATTCGCGAAGGCGGGGACCGCTCCCCCGCACATCATGACCAGGGTCAGCGGCAGTGCTCTCATGGGCTCGCACGACAATCCGCATCCGCGATCGAGAAATCCCAAGCGGCCCTGGCGATCGCCCCGTTTCCAACGACATCCGATGCGGATATCCAGACCGACATCTCCGCATGCCGATCCGGCCACGCTACGCGGGGCAATTCCACCTCCCAGCGTCCAGCAGGGCCAGAAACGGGCTCCTCCCGCGGCAGCGACATGCCGGAGACCCATGAAGTCCCGTCCCAAGAGAGGTCCGCTGAACGGTCATGGATGCCCCATCGGATCGCCTGAGCACCGGAAACATCGTCCTGAACCGATCCCGCGATGCGCGAAGGGACCTGACGTCCGCAACTCTGGGACCACTCCATCCGATCCACAAAACCGGTGGGCGCCTGCGTATCTATGACCACGCGCATCGAGGCGGGGTTGCCGGCAGCATCAAACACTCGGACTCGGAAAGTCCCGACTTCCGCCAATTGGAATGAGAGATTCTGCACCGTCAACGGCTTCTGCGTGAACATCGCATACAAGAAGGTCTCGCTGCTTGCGCTGGTCCTCCAGACTTCGACACGGTCGAGCCCGATGAAATCGGAAAGGCCGATAGCGACGGGTGGGGTACTGGAAAGGCGCACTGACTCCTGAGCCGCGGCGTAATCCGCTTTCAGGAGGCCGGCCAGCGCGGCCAGGACGATGAACGTCCGCGACGACATCACTCTCCGGGACCAGCGGTTTCGATGAGAGTCAGGTTGATGACCGCCTTATCCTCGACGCGCTTATACCTTTCTTCGGCCTGTTTGAAGCCGGCCAGCTTGGAATTGAGGAAAAGGGAGGCGATGGGCATGCGTTTGAGCGGTTCCGCGTTCTCGGCCAGTTCGGCGGAAAGAGCCTCGATCCGCTCCCGGATGTCGCGGATGGCCGATGGAGTGATGTTCTTCTGCCGGCTGTAGCTCTGAAGATCTCCCAGATCCAGAAGCATCCGTGCCGCTTTGTCGACACTCTTCACATCCGTCGAAAAGGACAGACTCTTCCTGACGCGTTGTCCCCCGTCATTCGAATTCTCCCCATAAGACGCACTCGCGCCCAACGCCGTCGCACCGGCTTTAAGAAATCTCTGCCGCGCCGCGGTCTCGGATTTCTGCAGATCGATGACGTTAATGCTGATATTGATGCTGACGGCATGGCTGGAACCGATGCTATACCCATGATCCCAGTAACCTGGGGGGAACGTCGCCGCCAACGCCGATGGAACGATCAATGTCAGCAAGGGGAGAATGTTCATGTCTCATACCTCTGCGCGGAATCGGTGACGGACGGATTTCCGCGATTATAGCACACCCACTTTGACCAATCCGGCCCACCAGAGGGAATCGGCGACAGACTAAAGTGAGAAGGGGAGCGCGAGGCCGGCGGCGAGGAGACGGTTGCGCAGGTCGAGGGTGGTGCGGGGGCCGAAGCCCTTGTTGTTGAAGACGTAGCGGATGGCCAGGTACTTGGCCTCGCAGAAGAGGTGCAGGCGCCGGCCCACCTTCACCCGGGCCCCGGCGAAGACCTGGTAGCCGGGAGCGCCGGTGCCGGTGCTGCCCGAGAAGGCGTCCGCGTCCCGCTCGATGCTCGCGCTCGAGAGTATCCCGATCGCGCCCCCGTACCCGATACCGAGGTGCGGCTGAAAAACCTCCCCGGGGAAACGTGCGACCAGGTTGGTCATGAGATGGAACGAGGAGAGCTCGGCCCGGGCGGAACGCCGCCCGCCGCCGTCGGAGTTCAGGGGCGCCGCGAGCCGGCCTCGGAAGGCGAAGGCCTCCAGCTCGAGTCCGAAGGCGTAGCGCGTGAACCGGGGAAAGACGCTCGCCTTGAGGCCCGCGCCGGGGCCCGCCTTGAGCCGGGTGTCCGGAATGGAATCGCCGCCCACCAGCAGGTCGCGGTCCCGCGGCGAACCGTAAGCCCCGTACACCGTGACGCGCCCATCGAGCTTCTTGGGCCGCCGCGGGGCTTCCGCGGCCCGGAGCGCGCCCCCGGCGCACAGGAGCAGGCAAGACAGCAGCGCCGTCGTCCTCACAGGTCCGCCTCCATGCCGTCGCTTCGCAGAAGCTCCCGCATGTCCGCCGGGAGCGGGGCCGCGAAACTGCGGCGCTCCCCGTCGCCCGGGTGGCGGAGGGTGATGCGGCGGGCATGGAGCATCTGACGCGGCGCCCCGAGGGCCGCCGCGTCCTCGGGCGTCCATTCCTTCCGGACCGCCTTCAGATAAGGTTCTCCGTCGCCCAGGTACAGCTTGTCCCCGGCCACCGGGAACCCCAGCGAGCTGAGGTGCACGCGGATCTGGTGCAGCCGCCCGGTGCGGGGCAGGGCGCGGACCAGGGAAAAGGCGTGGCCCACGGCCACGCGCTCCACCAGGGTGAAAGCCGCGTCCCCCCCCTGCCCCCCCACGGCCTGCCGCACACGGATGCGCCCGTTCTCGCGCCCGATGGCCCCGGAGACCTCCCGGGACTCGAAAGGGACCCGGCCGACGACGACGGCGAGGTATTCCTTGCTCACCTCCCGCCGCGCGAACTGCTCCTGCAGGCGGCGGGCGCTGTCGGGGTCCCGGGCCAGGACCAGCACGCCGCTGGTCTCACGGTCCAGGCGGTGGCCCAGGTGCAGCGCGGTCCCCGGCAGCTGCGCGGCCAGGATCGCGGTGACGGAATTGCGCACGATCTTGTCGGTCGGGTGGCTGAGCACGCCGGCGGGCTTGTCGACCACGACCAGGTGCGCGTCCTCATGCAGCACCGTGATGCGGGAGCAGAGGGGAGGCGGGTCCTCCCGGCGCGGGTAGAGCAGGACGACGGTGTCCCCCTCCTGGATGCGAGTGGAAGCCCTAGGGAAGACGGCCCGACCCATGCGCCCAACGCACTTCCCGACAGGGCGCAGGGCCGGGCCGCTGCCGCGGCCCGGGAGCAGCACCCGCTCCTCGACGATCATGCGCTGGATGGCGGCCCGGGAATAGCCGTGCAAACGCCGCGCCAGGAACAGGTCGAGGCGCAGGCCCGCGCTTCCCGGGACGTCGGAGGCCGGGCAGGGGACCTCGATCCAATCGTTCAACGGAGCGCCTCCCACCAGGACCGCTGCTCGTCCGCCCCGCGCGTCGCGGACAGCATCGCGGCCGGACCGGAGCGGAGGGACCGGGGGTCCGCCCACTCGCGCAAGGGCGTCCCGGTCTTCTCGTAGAACACCCCGATGGGCGGGGTGTCGAGAGGTTCGTCCGCCTTGCGGCGCGCGGCCTCCAGGTCCGCCGGGTCGTGCCCCACCCCGTCAAGGCGGTAGGCCGCCTTCGCCGCCCGGGCGCAGGCCTCCCCGGCGCCGTGCTCGGGGCAGAAGGCGACGCAGTCCACGAATGAGAATCCCTTGTGGCGGAGGGCGCGGCCGAGGACCTCGGCCAGGGGCTCCTCCTCCCAGGCCAAAGCGCGCGCCGCGAATCCGCAGCCCGCGGAAAGGACATCCCGGAGCGCCGCCGGGTCGGGGGCCGCGTTCCAATGGATGAAGGTCAGGTCCCAGTTCGCGCGCGCCGCGTCCAGCAGCCACCCGAGCGACATCCCCCGCGGCGAGCCGAGCGCCACCGTCCGCAGAGAGGGATTGGCCAGGCGCGTCCCCAGGGCGAAGGGGATGACCCGGTCCCCGAGGCCGGCCACCGCGTAGCAGCGGAGGGCGCGGGCCGGGTCCAGGGAGTCGGGACAGCCGTCCGGAGGGACGGGATCCATCCCGGAAAGGAGCAGGGTCTGATGCGGAAGGACGGGGGCTCCGGCCGCCGCCCGGGCGATGGCCGCGCTCACCGTGCGCCGGCAGCAGGCTCCGCCCCGCTGGACGGCGGGACCCAGGAAGGCCTCCGGGGCCGCCGCCTCCGTCTCCAGCGCGAGCGGCCGCTGCGGCGGGACGAACACGCCGCCGCTCCCGGCTGCCGTGCCGGCCGCCAGCGCCGCCTCTTTGAGAGCCAGCTTATCGCGGCGCAGGGAACGGTTCCTCGAGTCCTCCGCGCTCCACGGCGCCGCGACATGCTCCAGCCCCGGACGCCCCGGCAGCGAGCGGGGAGAGACGCCCTCGGGCGTCCCCGCGTAGCGGTCGTAGGCCGGGCCGTCCGGCAGCGGGTCCGCCGCCCAGACCCCGCGCCGGGGCGGCGGGAGCGGGAAGTCCGGGACAGGGACCGTTTCCGCCGTCTCCCGCAGTCGGTCCGGGACCAGCAGGGCGACGGGCGCCTGCCAGGTCTCGGCCAGGTCCAGCGCCTCGGCGGCCTTGAGCGCCGTCTCGGCCGAGGACCGGGGCCGCAGGACGACTCCCGGGAACCCGGAGGCGGCCGGCTCCTCCCGCAGCACGAACACCGCCGGGACCTCCGTCTCGGCCCCCCAGGCGGCCCCTTCGCAGGCCAGCCGGCCGGCCCCGGACGGGACCACCGCCAGGGTCCGTACGCCGCAGTAGCCGGCACCCAGGGCCATGTAGGCCGCGCTCAAAGCGTCGCCGGCCGACGCGCGCTCGAACCCCGGCGCGGACGCGGCTGCCGACGGGGCGCTCCCGGGGACGTCCACGACGAGGCGGCAGCCCCCGCCGGCCGCGCCCAGCGCCCAGGCCTCCTCCCCGCTCAACACCGCCAGCGGGCGCGCCTCCCCCCGGAGCTCCACGTCCAGCTCGGGGAGATTGGCTCCCGCCCAGGCGCCGCCGGCGCGGAAAGCCTCGGCGGGACCGTCGTCCCCGTCCTCCGGGATGGGCAGGCCGCAGAGCCGCGCCAGGACGCCGGCCGCGGCATGGGGACGGAACGCCGGGTCCGGCGCCATGCGGGCGAGGGGCAGCGCCAGGCCGCGGCGGACGGACGGCCCGGGCAGGGTCTCGGCGTCGTGGAGGACGCAGGAGGCTTCCTCCGCTCCCTGCGGGAGGGGTCCGCCCAGGCTCAGATGGACTTCCAGCCCCGGCGCGAGGGACTCCGGCCCCGCGGAGCGCGCCAGGACGCGGCGCCGGCCGGAACCGTCCTCCGCCGGCTCCCCCCGCGCTTCCACTCCGGCCCGGGCGCAGGCGCGCAGAAAGGACCGCGCGGCGCCTTCGGCGCCGGGGCCCGAGATCCCCGCGGCCAGGGAAGGATTCTTCACGCGGTCCGGCGGCGATGCCGGGAGGTCACGGTCGAGTTCATCCCGCCCCGCGCGGTGAAGCGCCCCGTCACCACGGCCCAGCGCGGGCGCGCGGCGCGGACCACGTCCCGCAGTATGCGGTTGACCGCGTTCTCGTTGAACACCCCGAGGTTCCGGAACGAGTTGATGTAGTCCTTCAAGGACTTCAACTCCAGGCAGGACCGCTCGGGCATGTACTCGATGATGACGGTGCCGAAGTCCGGCAAGCCGGTCTTCGGGCAGACGGCGGTGAACTCCGGGATCTCGATCCGGATCTCGTAGCCCCGGTACTGGTTGGGCCAGGTGTCGATGGCAGGCAGACGGTCCCGGGTACCGGAAGCCGCCTGCTCCGAGGTGTAGCCGAGCCGCGTGACCTGCCGAGGGCTCTTGGTGTTCTTCATTCCCGCAGCCTCCTGAACGAATTGACGGCGATGACAAGGGTGCTGCAAAGCCCCACCCCCGCCGCGTACGACGGATGGAACCAGACTCCGAAATCCGACACGAACGCTCCGGCCGCCAGCGGGAGCAGGAGGACCTGCGGCACGAAAGCCCAGCTCAGGTTCTCCCGGATGAGCCGGTGGATGCGGGTGGTCAGGCGGATGGCCTCCAGGAAGCTGCCCAGGTCGCGCCGGCTCACGACGAGGTCCGCGGCCTCGGCCGCCAGGTCGATGCCGGGCGCGTACTTGTAGAGTACCGCGCCCCCCTCGGAGTCCCGCGGCCCCGACTCGAACGCGATGCCCAGGTCCGCGTGGCTCAAGGCCGGGGCGTCGAGGAAGCCCTCGCCCACCATGGCCACCCGCTTGCCCGCGGCTTGCAGCGCGGTCACGATCGCGACCTTCTCCTCCTCGATCGCCTCCGCGTGGAACGCCGCGATGCCGACCTGCGCGGCGATGTGCCGGACCGTAGCCTCCCGGTCGCCGGAGGCGAGGACGACCTCGATACCCATGTCCTTGAGGGCCCGGACCTGCTCGGCGGCTTCGGGACGCAGCGGGTCGTTGAACTCCAGGATGCCGGCCAGACGGGCGTCCACCGCCACGGCCAGGAGCGGGTCCGGGCGCCGGGAGAACAGGCGGACGGTCTTCTCGTCGGGCTCGACGCCGTAGTACTCCTCGAGCCAGGGCAGCGTGCCGACCAGGACCAGCCGCCCCCCCATCATGGCCTTCACCCCGTTGCCGGGGTAGGTCTCGACGGAATCCACGGCCAGGGCGGGGGACTTCCCGGCCAGGCGGCGCTGCAGCGCGTCGGCGTAGGGATGCCCGGAACGCTCGCCGGCCGCCAGGACCATCTGCAGGAGCTCCTCCTCCTTCCAGGGATAGAAGCACGTCACTTCCGCGAGCTCCGGGCTCCCCTTGGTGAGGACGCCCGTCTTGTCCACGACGATGACGTCGGGGCGCGGCGCGTGCTGGAGCACGGAGGGATTGCGGATGCGGATGCCGAGCTGCCGCGCGCGGCGCAGGCCCGCGGCGATGGCGGCGGGAGCCGCGAACCCGATCGCCCAGGGCGTGGCCGCGATCAGCACGAAGCAGAAGGCCGCGAAAGCCTGGGCGCCGCGCCGGTCGAGCCCCTTCCAGGACCAGAAGAGCGCGGCCACCACCGAGATCATGACCACGGCCGGGACGTAGCCGGCGGCGATGCGGTCGGCGAGCCCGAAACCCGGGGTCTTCCCCTCCAGGCCTCGGCGGACCGAATCCACCACGCGGGAGAGCGCCATCATGGGGCCGCTGCCGGTGACCGTCACGGTCAACGGGCCGCTCTTGTTCACGGACCCTCCCAGCAGGCGGCTCCCCGCCGATTTCTCGACCGGGTCGGCGATGCCGGTCCACAGCGATTCATCGACCCGGGAAACGCCTTCCACCACCTCCCCGTCCAGGGGGACCTGCTCTCCCGGATCCACGCGGACGCGCGCGCCCACCCCGACCTCGGAGCAGGGGACCATGACCGCCGCCCCGGCGCGCAGGATCCGCGCCGCCGCCGGGATCCGGCGGGTCAGCTTCCACACGGCTTCCCCGCTGCGGGCCGTGAGCCAGGACTCCAGCCAGCGCCCGAAGTAGGGCATGAAGACCAGGAAGGCCAGGGTGCCGAACACCGGCGCGCGCACGGGTTCGGGCAGGGACTCCGGGATGAAGCTCGCGGCCGTGGTATAGAGGAACGCGGCGAGGATGCTGACCGAGATCAGCATGTCGGAGTCCGCGCGCTGGCGCCGGAGGCTCCGCCGGAGTCCGCGGTGGAAGGGCGCGGCGCACCAGAATACGAGGGGCACGGAGATGAGCCAGACCGAGTAGGGCGACAGGGAGAGCGGCTCGCGCAGCCAGAGTCCCGCGCAGAGCCCCAGCGCCGTGAAGAGGCGTCTCTTGGGGAGGTCGGTCAGAAGCTCGACTGCCACGAGCTCTCCAGCGCGCCCAGCCCCCCCCATACGCCGGGAAAGCCCGGCGCCGTCACTTCCCACCCTCCAGCTCGGACTCAAGCTCCTTGATGGTGGGCAGTGTGCCCTTTAGCTTGTCCGGCAGCGCCTTGGTCAGCTTGTAGGCCGACACGCCGATAGGTTTGTGCGTGTCGCGCAGGGCGTACTCCGCGATCATCCGGTTCTTGGACTTGCAGAGGATCATCCCGACGCTCGGCTGATCGTCCTTGTGACGCAGACGGTCATCCACGGCGGATAGATAGAAGTTCATCTTGCCGGCGTACTCCGGCTTGAATGGGCCGTTCTTCAGCTCTACTACGACATAGCAGCGCAAGCGCAGATGGTAGAAAAGCAGGTCGATGTAGAAGTCCTGGTCGCCGACATCCATGTGGACCTGCCGGCCCACGAAGGCGAAGCCGACGCCCAGCTCCAGCAGAAAGCGTTGGATGTGGTCGATGAGCCCCTGCTCCAGCTCCCGCTCATGAGCGTCAGAAGCGAGGGTCAGGAAGTCGAAGGTGTAGGGGTCTTTGAGGGCCTGTTGGGCCAAGTCCGACTGAGGCGGCGGAAGAGTCCGCTTGAAGTTTGTGACGGCCTTGCCCTGACGCTCGAAGAGACCGGACTCGACCTGGAGGACCAGCACGGGCAGACTCCAGCCGTGCTCGATGGTCATCTGGGCGTACCAAAAGCGTTGGGCAGGGTCTTTCAGTTTCTCAAGGAGAGCGATGTTTTGGCCCCACGGGATTTCCGCCACGCCTCGCGGCAGATTCCGGCCGTCCGATTCTGCCACGGCCCGTGGCAGAATTGAGGACCCTCCTTCCCGCCCGACCTGCGCAAGAACTCCCTCGGTCCAAGCCAGGTAGAACGCCCGCATGCGCCAGACGTTGCGGGGAGAGAAACCTGCCATGCCGGGAAAGGAGCGCTGCAGGTCCGCGGCGAGCTTGTCCACGACGGACTTGCCCCAACCATCCCTTTGCTGCCGATCAACGATGGACCTGCCGAGGTCCCAATAGAGGAGAATCAGCTCGCGGCTAGCCGAGAGCGAAGCCTTGACCTGCGCCGAGCGGATCCGGGACTTGATGTCCTCAAGGAACTCCGGGTAGCCGGCCGGCAGCCCGGCGGCGGCACCCGCCATGGTTCGTTGCGCAACGGATTTTATACGCTTCTTTGAAGACATGACTCGATCCAGTCGGCCCCCCCCGACACAAAATCACCCAGGCCGGCGGATTCGCCCGCGGACGTGCCGGTCTGCACGGGAAATGCAGCATGAGTCTAACAAATAGGGGGACAGCGCGAGCGCCGTGAAGAGGCGTCTCTTGAGAAGGTCGGTCAGAAGCTCGACTGCCACGAACTCTCCAGCGCGCCCAGCCCCCCCCATACGCCGGGGAAGCCCGTCCGGACGGCCTCATCCGCGCCGCGCCCGTCGTGGAGGGCTTTCAGGAACTCGGAGAAGCCGACCCGGCCGCCCCGCTCGATAAGGAAGCGCACCACGCTGCCCACCTGGAGGTACCACTCGCCGGCGCTCCCCTGGTTCTCGCTCAGGGGCGCCATGCCGATCATCTCCCGAAAAGGCAGCTTGCGCAGGGGCAGGGAAGGTCCCCCGCCGCCCTGGGCGCGGAGCGCCTCCTGCTCCTCATAGACGGCCAGCCCCTCGTTGACCCAGCGCAGGGCCTCGTCGCTGCGCCCCATGTACTCGAAGAAGATGAGGTGCGTCATCTCGTGGGCGAGTATGCCCGGCATGCGCGGCCCCTCGTAGACGAATATCGAGTTGCCCACGGAGACCCCCCCCGACCACTCCGGAAGGCGGGTCTTGCGGAGGTACTCCTCCCGCGAGGCGTAGGTCACGATCGGATAGAGGCCCCGCGGCACGAAGGAGTAGAGCCCGGTGTCCGTCATGACGCGGGAGTAGAGCGTCTCGGCCAGCTCGCTGACGGCCTGCGCGCGGTCCGCGCCGTAGGCGTGGACCCGAAGATGCAGGCTGTCCTGCCGGTTGGCGCCCGGGTCGAGCGGCTGGAAATCCCCCGCCACGATGCCGGACGAGGCCGGCCGCGCGACCCCTTCCTCCTGAGGCAGGGGGACGCAGGCGGCGCACAGCAGCAGGGCCGCGGCGGGGAGGATCGTGCGACTCCGGAGACGCACCATTTCGCGATTCTATCAAATTGCTAAGATGGGTCCGGCGGAGCCCCTCATGGCCACAGCGACTCTCAAGATCGAACGTATGACTCCCGGCGGACAGGGCCTCGGCCGCGCCGACGGCGGGCGCGTCTGCTTCGTCCCCTACACGGCACCCGGGGATATCGTCTCGGCGGAGATCCTCCGCGTCCATTCCGGCTACGCCGAGGCCCGCCTGCTCGAGGTCCGGGAGCCGGGCGCCTCCCGCGTCGTCCCGCGCTGCCCCCTCCATTTCCGGCCGGAGGGGACCGGCGGCCCGGCCGTGCCCTGCGGCGGCTGCGACTGGCAGCACCTCTCCTCCCAGGCGCAGTTGGAATCCAAGCGGGAGGTCATCCGGGACTGCCTCTACCGCATCGCCAAGCTGCGCTCCCCCCGCGTGCGGGACACCCTCCCCTCCCCGGAGTCCTGGCGCTACCGGAACAAGGTCCAGGTCCCCTTCGGCACCGGCCCGGGAGGGAAGATCGTCGCGGGCTTCTTCGCGCCGCACTCCCATCGCATCGTCGATTTCGACGACTGCTGGGTGCAGACCGAGCTCTCGGTGCGCATCGCCCTGAAGGTCAAGGAACTCGCGGGCCGTCTCGGCTGGGCCGTCTACGACGAGGACCGCGACCGCGGCTGGCTGCGCCACCTCTTCATCCGCACCAACCGCGAGGGCCGCGCCCTCGTGGCCCTGGTCACCCGGACCCCGGATTTCCCCAAGCTCGAACCGTTCCTCGACGCGCTGTGCGGGGATTTCCAGGATATCGCGGGCGTGTTCCAGAACCTCCAGCCCCTCAAGACCAACGTGGTCCTGGGCCCGGAATGGCGCCGCCTGCGGGGAGCCGAACGGATCGAGGAGCGGGTCGGCCCCCTGCGCCTGCAGATATCCCCGGCCGCCTTCCTCCAGGTCAACACCCCCGCCTGCGAGGTCCTCTACGGAGCGGCGCAGGAACTCCTGACCCGGGGGGATTTCCGCCCCACGCTCGCTTTAGACCTGTACTCGGGCGTCGGCAGCGTCGCCCTCTGGATATCCGGCTCCGCGGAGCGGGTCCTCGGCGTCGAGGAGAACCGCGACGCCGTCACCGACGCCTGGGAGAACGCGCGCAGCAACGGGGTGCGCAACATCCGCTTCCTGGCGGGCACGGTGGAGTCCCAGCTCCGGCGCATACGCGAGATCCTGGCGGGACTGCCGCCGGGCTCGGCGGCCGCGGTCCTCGATCCGCCCCGCTCCGGCTGCTCCAAGCCCGCCCTCAAGGCGCTCCTGGACGAGGCCATCGGCCGCGTCGTCTACATCTCCTGCAACCCGGCGACCTTCGCCCGGGACGCGGACTGGCTGTGCCGGCACCACTGGACGCTGTCGGAGGTCCAACCCGTGGACCTCTTCCCGCAGACCTCCCACGTCGAGCTGGTGGGCCTCTTCGAGCGCACGGCCTGCCCGCAAAGGTCGTAGGACGAAAGACCTATCCGGCCCTGGGCCGCAGGGCCCGCCCCCTGAGCGGGATTTCCGGCGAAACTATGGCACTTGCATCTCGCGAGCGGTCGGTCTATACTCTAGAGACGTTTTAGAGCAGGAGGAGCCTGCCATGAAGAGCCGCCTCTACGCTTCGTTGTCCGTATTCCTTTGCGCCCTGCTCGCGTTCGGCGCCCCCGTCTCCGCCCTGGCGGAGAATTTCCCCGACAAACTCGACAAGTGGGTCTCCTTCCGCAGCATCGAGAAGGGCTGGTGGGCCAACATCAAGAAATCCGTGGTCAAGTTCGCTCAATACAACGATTTCTTCAGCCCTACGCTGACCAACGGCGCCAAGCTCTACGTGAAGGAGTCGGAGAAGGACGGGGTGGCGACGCTCAAGGAAGCCAATTGCACCCTGAGCATCGATGTGGGAAGGATCTGGGACTCCTACTACGCGCAATGCGGCGGCGAGCGGATCGGCCTGCTCAAACCGACCGGGATCACCTTCGGGAAGGTGCCGAAGGTGGTGGTCCAGGGCCCGCCCCAGGTGGTCAAGAACGATCCGGTCCCCGAGGGGGGGACGGGGACGGGCACGACGAACCCGAAGGTCGGGACCGGCGACACCAACCCCCAGGTCGGGACCGGCGACACCAATCCCCAGGTCGGGACCGGCGACACCAATCCCCAGGTCGGGACCGGCGACACCAACCCGACCACAGTGAAGAAGACCCCCTTCGATGAGGCTCTCGAGAAGCTCGCCACGCTCTTCACGGGGAAGAAGGTCCCTCCCGCGGTCATCGAGTTCCTCGCGGCCAAGGACGAGAGCTCCAAGAAGGCCTTCGTGGAATGGATGGGCAAGGCCGAGACCACCGCGGACTCCCTGCTCAAGACCTACGAGATCAAGAAGCACGTGGTCGACTGCCTCACGAAGAAGAATCCGGCCATGCTCGAATGGCTCACGAAGAAAGGGATCGTGGACAAGGACCTCGAAGACATGATCTGCCAGGACGTGCTCGACAGCAAGAAGACGACGTCGACGACGAGCCAAGTGGTGAAAGAAGCGAAACCCCAGCTGACCGCGCTGGTCGGGGAGAACGGAGACCCCATCTCCGGGATCACGGACGGCAATCGGACCTCGGGGGGCGAGGTGAACACCAGCGGGGGGGCCACCACCACCTCACCCTTCGACCCGGACCTCGTCGCTCGATGCGATAAATGGAAAAGCTTCAATGAAAACAATAAACCGCCGCCAGGGCCGAACAGCCTGACCGACAACGGCACCCCGACCCCGGACCTGACCG
>Ga0154315_1028_pt1 | contig 13314 bp, 11 predicted proteins | sample RifGroA2_FD_105609 | JGI IMG/M metagenome (GOLD analysis project Ga0154315, IMG submission 105609) | Elusimicrobia bacterium GWA2_69_24
TCTCGACCGAGTTCACCCTGCGCACCCCCTCCGGAGCGGTCGTGGCGCAGATCCGCCGCGACTTCATGGGGAACCTATTCCGCGTCACCGACAAGTGGGACGCGACGGTCCGCGAGCCCAAGGCCGTGGACCCGCGCCTGCTGGTCATGATCGCGGCCTACAAGACCTCGGTGGACAATGACCGCCGCCGCGAGGAAGCGAGCAAGAAGTCGAAGCGCAACGACGACGACTAGGAGACCCCCATGCTAGCCAACAAGCGGATCGCGGTCATCGGCGCCGGACACATCGGGACCGCCCTCATCGGCGGCCTCCTGAAAGCCAAGCTCCTCGACGCCAAGAACATCACTGCCGCCCGCCGCGACGCCGCGGCCCTCGAGGAGCTGCGCAAGCGCTTCGGCGTCCACGTCACGCCCGACAACCGCAAGGCCGTCAAGGGCGCGCACATCGTGATCCTCTCGGTGAAGCCCCAGACCGCCCTGGCCGTGCTCGACGAGCTCGCGCCGGCGATGGACGAGAGCCAGCTCATCATCACCGTGATGGCCGGCATCGCCACCGAGACCATCGTCAAGCACCTGGGCAAGCCCAACCCCGTGGTGCGCGCCATGCCCAACACCCCGGTCCTCGTGGACCAGGGCGCCACGCCCATCGCCAAGGGGGCGCACGCCTCCGAGGAGCACCTGCGCCTGGCCGAGAGCGTGTTCAAGGCCGTGGGCATCGTGGAGACCATCCCGGAGTCCCTCATGAGCGCGGTCACCGGCCTCTCCGGCTCCGGGCCCGCCTACATCTACATGGTGATCGAGGCCCTGACCGACGGCGGCGTGAAGATGGGCATCCCCCGCGTCACGGCCCGGCGCCTGGCCGCCCAGACCGTGCTGGGCGCGGCCAAGCTGGTGATCGAGACGGGCAAGCATACGGCCGTGCTCAAAGACGAGGTCACCACCCCCGGCGGCACCACCATCGCGGCGGTGCATGAGCTGGAGTCCAAGGGCCTGCGCACCGTGCTCATGGACGCGGTGGTCACCGCGACCAAGCGCGCCGACGAGCTCAGCGACACCTACAAGTAGCCGCCCGCCGCGGCGGGATCCTCCCGCTGCTCGAAGTCACTGTGCCCGGGCACAGTCCCCGGCCCGGTCCAGGCCCGGGGCATCATCGCGGTGCATGAGCTGGAGTCCAAGGGCCTGCGCACCGTGCTCATGGACGCGGTGGTCACCGCCACCAAGCGTGCCGACGAACTCAGCGACACCTACAAGTTGTCAGGAGGGGGTTCTCCGGCGTAGCAACACCTCGCCGCTGCGCGGGACTCCATCGCAGTCATCCCATTCATTTGCGCCCCTTACGGATCGTCGATGACGGCTTGGAGCCCGGGTTCCATTCGAAGGGGCGATAGCTTTCAAAATTGAGCCGACAGATATCCGATCCCGTTTCGACCGGACCGAATTCCCACATCGCCAATCCATCCTCTCGCACAACGGCATTGAGGGCCTCTCGGAGAGTCACTCGAGGCAACTTCAGGGATATGGTCCGGCCAAGCGATTTCGGGACGCCAAACGCGATCCTTGGGAGGGTCTCAAGACTTGCCGCCGGGCACATCTTAAATGCGACAGCTTTGCTCGGCATGGGCGACAATTCCAGCCCTTCAATCGTTCGATCCAACGGATGTTGCCAGTCCATCTGCCAGGGCCATCGCCAAGGTCTGCTCTCGGGTTGTATGTTGACCACGCCGTCAGCCAAGGACCAACGATAGCCTGGTAGGTGTTGCACTATGAGGTCCAGGACCTCCCCTAGAGTTGCACTGCTCACAGCAAACGTTTCAGAATACTTGTCGATGTCGGGCGGATTCGCGTCAAACTCCAGGCCACACGGCGTCTTTGTCTGAGTGCAGAGACGCCAGACAGCATTGGTCAGCCCACCTCGACTTTCAAGGCTCGCAGAATAATCCACAATCCTCCTATCTGCGATTGCCGCGCCATCGTCCGCCGCTGCGCTACACACCCCCCACACCACTATGAAGCCCACTCCAATGCCTCTTACGAGCACCGGATTTGCTCCTTTGGGCAGTCGATACGGTAGGTGAGAAGACTTCGGTTCGCCAGACTCATCACAAACTGCACTGCCTTTAACTGGGTTTTTTGATGAATTCGACGGAATTCGACGGAATTCGACGGAATTCGACAGCCCATCATCCTTCCCGCTTCAGATGCCATCGAGCGCCGCGGGCGTAGCCCTTGCAGCCCACGAGTTTGAGCCGCCTGAGCAGATTAAGATCGTCGCGGAGGGCCCTTTCGGTCGCTCCCGCCTTCAGCAAGGGGAGAATCTCTCCCAAACGCAGCGCCCCATTGGAAGCGAGCACATCCAATATCTCCCGCTGCCTATCGGCCAGGTCGTGGCCGATCCTCGTTGGCGGGAGATAGCGAGTCGCTCGGAATCGGACGACGACACCTCCCGCGATCTCCTCGATCTCTGGTCGGGGAAGGCCCGCACGCTCCGTCATTTCGGCCATCTTGATCGTGCCGCGTCCCCAGGTCTCGATGATGCCTCGCTTAAAAAACACCGAAGCAATGATCGGATTCCACGGCAAGGATTCGTGCGGCTTGTACAGATCGGGGACCGTCAGGCCGAAGTGCAGGGAGCCCGACGAGCTGATCTCCAAACGGTCATCGTAGATGGCTATGCCGACCGAGCCGCCGCCGATGGAGTAATCCCGATGGCAGAACGCGTTAGCCAGCGCCTCGCGGAGAGCGAGCGGAGGATACAGGGGGTCGTCCTCGCGCTCGAAGAGGTTCGGAACCACGCGCCCCGCCACCGGAAGATGATCGCGAAGAAATCGCTCGGCCCTCAGCAGAAGGTCGAACGCATTGCCGTGATATTGGCGATTATCCACAAATTCGGTCTTGTCCCTGCCTTTGAAGCGCGCGAGCTTCAAAAAGCATTGGGGATACTCCGTCTCCAGCCGTTCGCCGCGAGCGAACAGCATGACCGCGGCTCTCAGAAGAGCGCCGTCTTTCGTCAACGCGAGACCGCGAAGCAGATCGGTCGGCGCCCGCGTCCCGGGGTCTTCGGACCGGCCGCGGCGGACGGCTTCCTCCACCGTACGGACTATCTCCTCCCCGTCCAGATCCTTGACTGACCACCCTTCGGCCGACTGGTTTTCCCATCGCGACGCGGCATGTAGCTGCTCAAGCAGCATCCGATTATAGTCCTCACGCGACATTGCGGCATTGGTCGTTCCGAGCCGGCGATATGGCTTCCCTTGGAAGGTATATGGCCGCCTCGAACCTTGTTCGATTGAAACGACGATGGCCTCTCGGCCCTGGCTCAGGGCGACCCGCTCAACTGTTGGGAATGCCGGCGGCTCGATCATCCGCAGGTACGCAGCCACGTCTGAAACTGTCTTATCAGTCACTTCTTGCCCGACGACCCGGCCCTTCCCGTCAACTCCGAAGATGACCCGACCGCCTTTGTGATTCAACATGGCGCAGACGGCTTTTGCGGCCTCGCTGCGCTGTCCGGTGCTGGACTTGAATTCCTGGGTCTCGGATTCCCCTCTGGAAACCCAGTCCGATAATCGTTCTTCAGTAATCTTCATTGTAAATGAGCAACATGCCTGCGGGCATCTCCAGACTCATCGTCTTGTATCTAACAAAATTCTGGCCCGGCCTTTGATCTTCAGACATCCACCGCGTCAAAGCACGGGCGTGCGCCCTTCGGCCCAGGGGTGCTTGGGCCTTCTATTGGCACAGGATAGGGCCTTTCGCCGCTGGGGCGGCCCCGGCTCCGGGACTACACTTCAGCATATGGTCCCGGCGCTAAGGCCCTTTCTGAGGGTCTCGCTTTCTTTCCTCCTGGCGGGCTCCGCCCTATGCCCGTCCGCCCCCGCGTTCGCGGCGGTCGTCCAGGTCCAGGGCATCCCGGCCAGTCCGCTCCCCGGCGTGGGACTGTTCCCGCTCTGGACGGGCACGGCGGCGCTGACCGCCCCGCGCCTCGATAGCCCGGCGCTCAGTCCCGGACTCGGTCCGGTCATCCCGGTCATAAACTCCCCGCAGCCCGTGGCCGCTGCGCCCCGCCTATCCGCGTCCGTCGCCCCCTGGGCCGCCGCCCCCCGGGCCGCCGCCGCGGCGCGCACCCAGACCGCCCCTGCGGCCGCCGCCCCCTCCGCGCCGAAGGCTGAAAGCGTCCGCGCGGCCTTGGTCCGCACCGGGGCCGAGTTCCGGACCGCCCAAGGTCCGGGCGGGCGGGATGCGGGTCTTACCCTCTCCGCGCTCTACGGCGAGAGCGCCGGCCCCCGGAGCCAAGGCTCGGGACCGGCCGCGGTCTCCGTCGCCGCGGACGCGCCGGCCGCACCGCACAGCCGGCTCCGGGCCGCGCGCCCCGCGCCGCGCGGTGAGATCAGCTTCGTCACCCCGCGCATCGCCCGGGCCGTGGACGAAACCGGAGCGAACGTCGAGTACGAGGTCGGCGTCGCGGACCTGCTGCGCGAGAGCGACGCCGAGTCCCGCGCGGCCCTGAGCCGGCAGATCGCCCGCGAGGCCCTATCGACCTTGGGGCTGGCTGACGTGAGCGATGACCGCACCGCCCCCTCCGCGAATGGAGAACTGCAGCGCTCCGGGGACGACGGCCCCTTGGCCGTCGCCGCCCTGGCCGACTTCCTGCGCGACGTCCCCGAGTATCGCCCCGAGGGCGCGACGAACGTCCATCTCGACATGGACGGCCGCAACCACTTCCGGCTCCAGTTCGAGCGCGCCGACTCCAGCCGCAGGATTCTCATCGGCCAGTACCTCGGCGCGGCCTTCGTCGTCATGGGGGCCGTCGAGGTCTCAGCCAAGGGGGAGTCCCGCCAGGACAACCCCGGCTATTGGCGGGAGTACGCGGGCGGGGGAGTACGCAGCGAATGGGTCGCCCCGACGCGGACCGAGAAGCGCGGCTGGGGCCCCTGGGCCCACGAGGTCGAGCTCCAGGATGTATCCATCTTCGCGCAATCCTGGCGGGCCGGCCGCTGGGAAAGGGGGACCGGGCGGGCCGTGAAGACCCTGCTGGTCCGCGAGGGCAGGTCCGCGCTGGGCCGCGCCGAGGAGAAGCTCATGCGGGCCCCGGTCGTGGGTCCCCTCCTCCGGGTCAGCGAAGCGGCCGCGCAGACCATCCTCACCGGGGTCCTGATCGCCCCGCACGCTTTGGCGGCCCGCCTCGCGGGCCGCGGCGGCCAAGGGGCCGCCGTCCCCGAAGCGCAGCTGTTCACCTTTCGCGGAGGGGGCGCCGGCCGCGGCCTCGACGCGGGCGGCGACTACGCGAAGAACCCCCTGTTCAGACATTTCAAGAAGGACGGCTGGCACGTGGACCGACTCTCCCCCGCCGCGCGCGAAGCGCTGTATGCCAAGGTGCGGGAGGAGCGCCGCCTGGCCCTGGAGAACCAGCCCAGCCCCCTGGCGCCGGAACTCTTCAACCGGATCGCGCAAGCCCCTATCGCGGCCTCGGAAGCCGCGGCGACCCTGCGCACTTACTACGGCGTGGGGACCTTCGGCCGGCGCCTCATCCATCTGGGCTCCGCGAGCCGCGGCCTCAAGCGCGCCGCCCTGATCGCCGCGGGGGTGCTGACCGGGGCCGTGGAGGGCGCGGCCGAGAGCGTATGCAATCCCATCCTCTGGGCCATGCTGGGCCTGGGCGCTGCCGCGACCGCGGCCGAGGCGGCCGTGGGCGCAGGCGCCGCCCTGGGCTCTTTGCCGGACGTCCCGGCCTTGCTCTCCTCCTGGCGCAGCGGCGGGCTATGGTTCGGCGCCGCTTTGGGCTTGGGCGAGCTCGTGACCCTGGCGCGGGGCACGGCGCTCTCGGCCCGGGCCGCCATGGCCGGGGTCTACGCCCTCCGGGCCGCCCACGCCACGCTCACCGCCCTCTGGTGGGGTCCCTGGCTGTTCTCGGCCACGGACCACGCGGGCCGGATCGTGCGGCTCACGGCGCAGGGGAACTTCGACAAGGACTATTTCAAGCAGCTCAGCAAGGCCGGCACCGACGCCATCTACTATTTCGTCATCCCCTGACTTCATATGATGATCGGACCTTGGAGCTGCTCACCTGCTATAAGCCCGCCCCTTTCGTAGCCCCCCTCCCTCGGGAGGAGGTCCCCCGGCGCTACACCTTCCTGCGCTGGCAGGTCATGCTCTCCATCTTCTGGGGCTACGCCGCCTTCTACATCGTCCGCAAGAACTTCTCCCTCGCCAAGCCCTACCTCATCAAGGAGCTGGGCTTCACCACCGGCGACGTCGGCCTCATCGCCACCGCGCTCTCCGTGGCCTACGGGGTCAGCAAGTTCGTGATGGGCAACGTCTCGGACCGCTCCAACCCCCGCGCCTTCATGGCCACCGGCCTCATCCTGTCCGGCCTGGTGAACCTCTGCTTCGGCCGCATCCCTTCGCTGCAGGTCCTGACATTGCTCTGGTTCGTCAACGGCTGGGTGCAGGGCATGGGTTGGGCCCCCTGCGCGCGGACCCTGACCCACTGGTTCTCCGACCGCGAGCGCGGGACCAAGTTCGCGGTCTGGAACGTGGCCCACAACGTGGGCGGCGGGCTGGTGGGTCCCATCGGGAACCTGGCGCTGTGGCTCTGCGGCGGCTGGCTGTGCCTCTTCTACGTGCCGGGGGTCCTGTCCATCGTGATGGGGCTTCTGCTGCTCGTGTTCCTCCGGGACACGCCCCAGTCCGTGGGCCTGCCCTCCATCGAGGAATACAAGGACGACTTCCCGGACACCGGGGTCGCGGACCGCGAACGGGAGATGACGGCCCGGGAGATACTCTTCGGCTTCGTGCTCAAGAACCGCGTCCTGTGGATACTCGCGCTAGCCAACGTGTTCGTCTACGTCGTGCGCTACGGGGTGCTGGACTGGGCCCCGACCTACCTGACCGCGGTGAAGGGCTCCTCCGGGAACATGTCCCGCTGGCAGTTCTTCCTCTACGAGTACGCGGGAATCCCGGGCACCCTCCTGGCGGGCTGGCTGAGCGACCGTTTCTTCCGCGGGCGCCGCGGCCCCGTCGGGGTGCTCTTCATGGCGGCCGTCACCGCGGGGGTCCTGGTCTACTGGCTCAACCCTCCTGGACGGCCCTGGGTGGACTCCGCCATGCTCTTCCTCATCGGTTTCCTGATCTACGGGCCGGTCATGCTCATCGGGGTGGCGGCCGTGGACCTGGTGCCCAAGAAGGCGGCCGGCACCGCGGCGGGCTTCACCGGCTTCTTCGGCTACGTGGGCGGAGCCACCATCGCGGAGCTGGGCATCGGCAAGACGGTGCAGCACTTCGGCTGGGACGCCGGCTTCTGGCTCGTGCTCGCCGCCTGCGCGCTGGCCACCGCGCTTCTGGCCCTGACCTGGCACGCCCATGAAAGGAGACCCCATGCACCTTAGGACCACGACGCTGTCGGCGCTCATCCTCCTCGCCGCGCTCCCCGCCGGCGCCGCCGGGAAAGGGCCGGCCGTGCACGGGCACCGCGGCTGCCGGGGGATCCTGCCGGAGAACACCCTGTCCGCCTTCAAAGAGGCCCTGCGCCTGGGAGTGGACGTGCTCGAGCTCGACACGGGCGTCAGCCGGGACGGGGTCGTGGTGATCAGCCACAACCGGGAGCTGGATCCCGCCATCTGCCTGGGCCCCGACGGCAAGCCGGCCAAGCCCGAGCCCATCCACTCCTTGACCCTGGCCGAGCTCAAGGCCTACGACTGCGGCACGCTCAAGAACCCGCGCTTCCCCGGTCAGAGCCCCCGCCCGGGGGAACGCATCCCGTCCTTGGCCGAGCTGTTCGCGCTGGCCAAGGATTCCAAGGTGGAGTTCAACATCGAGACCAAGCTCGTGCCCGGTGAGCCGGACGTGACTCCATCCCCCGAGGAATTCGCCGGGAGGCTCGTGTCCGTGGTCAACGAATACGGCCTCCAATCCCGCGTCATCGTGCAGTCCTTCGACCGGCGCACCCTGGAAGCCGTGCGCAAGCTCGAGCCCCGCATCCGGCTCGCCATGCTGACCTCCGACAACCTGTTGGACTTCGCGGCCGTTGCCAAGGCGCAGAAGGTGGACATCATCAGCCCCGACCAGCTCTGGATCACTAAAGCCGACGTGGACGCCCTGCACGCGGCCGGGGTCCAGGTGGCGCCCTGGACCGTCAACGACGAGAAGGGCTGGGCCCGGATGCTGGAGCTCGGGGTGGACGCCGTCATCACCGACTATCCCGGAGCCCTCATCGCCTGGCTCAAGAAGCGGGGCCTGCGCTGAACGGCGCGGGGCCTACGGCTTCAGCTTCTGGATCAGCGCCGGCAGGGCTTCGCCCTTGAAGGCGGGCAGCGCGTTCTCGTAGGCCTTGAGCCCGGCCTTCAGGCAGTCGAACTGCATGCCGCGCACGTTCTGCAGCGCGGTCCGGTACAGCTCGGTCCCGGCGGAGCTGTCCTTCACGGTGATGGTCGCGTCGAGCATGGCGATGCACATCCCGTGGAAGTCCGACTCCTTGCGCGCGGAGGCCCGCAGCACCGCGACCAGTTCCGCTCCGGCCCGCGCTTCCACGACGGCGAATCCCAGCCCCAGGAAAGCCTCCTCCAGGGGCGTCTCGAACTGGGGAGTCGCGACCTTCTCGCCCATGTTCGTCTCCGACGCGTCGAGGAAGACCGGGCGGCCCGACACTTCCAGCTCGAACCGGGCCGCGCCGCCCGAGAGCTTGCGCAGCGTCTCCCGCAGGAGCTTGGAGGGCTCGCCCGCGGCCAGGCGCGCCAGGTCCGGACGGGCCAGCACGACCTGGACCTTCTCGGCGGTGTCGATCCGCGCCAGCCGGCACGCGCCCGCGCCCGCGGCGTCCGTGCGGGTCACGCGGGCGACCGTCCCGGTCCCCCGGACGAAAGCGCAGGCCACGGGCAGGCCGCTCACCGGCAGGGCCTTTCCATCGGATCCCTTGCGGAGGGCGGTGAACGCCAGGTCCAGCCCCAGGCTCTGGCCGGACATGGCCTTGAGGCGCGGGGCCGCGGGCGTCAACTGCAGGGTCCCCAGCAAGGACTGGATGGCGCCGGTGACCTCGCCGGTCAGCACGATGTTCCTGCCTTCGCGCTGGATCTCGACGCCCTCGCCCAGGTACGGCTCCACCTGAGCCAAGGCCTGAACGTAGAGCCCGAGAGCGGTCGCGGCGTCTCCCTCGGCCTCGCTCTTCAGCCCTTTCTCCCAGAGGTCCAGGGCCGCGCGGGAGCGCGTCTCCTTGCGCCGCTGACGGGCCTTCTCGTACTCCGCCTTGTCGAGACGGTAGTACACCCAGTACTCGGCTGCGTTCTGCCAGCTGTCCACGGCGTCGTAGGCTTCGAGCTCGGCCTGGGTCTCGGCGCGGATCTCGGAGCGGATGTCCTCCTCCGAGAGACCCGAACGCTCGGCGGTCTTGTCCACGAACTCGCCGGACACGGTGATCGAGATCTCGGAGGAAAGGTCCGCCAGGGCCTTGTTCTTGGCCTCCTGCGCGAAGGACGCCCCGGCGTCGGCCTTGCGGACCATGCCGATGCCGATATAGTACTTCGCGTTCACGGGACGCTTGCGCACCCACCCGGGCTTCCCGAAGAGGGCGGAGGCGTCGGACGCCGCCGCCAGAAACAGGATGAGCGCGAGCACGGTCGATGCCCGTTTCATAGGTAGGGGTCCACCGACAGCAGGACCATGACCAGGAGGACGAAGGCGTTGAGCTGGGCGAAAGCGGCGCGCCAGGGCGCGTGGGCGCCGCGGAGCAGGGTAGCGGCCTTCCAGGTCAGCCAGCCGGCCGCGGCGCAAAGCGGGAGCAAGGCCCCGGCCGAGCCGAGCGCGCCGAAGACCGGCAGGAGCAGGGCCGCGCCCGCGGCCGTGCACATCCAGACCGCGCAGAGCCGCGCCAGGCTCCGCTCGCCCAGGGCGTCGCCCAGGCTCGGGAAACCGGCGCGCCGGAGGTCCGCGGCCTGGCCGGGGAGCAGCAGCCAGAAGTGCGGCACCTGCCACAGGGTGAAGAAAAAGCACAGGGCCAGGAGCCGGGGGTCCTGCCAGGGCCGGCCGGCCGCCAGCCAGCCCAGGACCGGCGGCACCGCTCCGACCAGGGCGCCCGGCACCACGGCGAAGGCGGTGACGCGCTTGAGGCCCGTGTAGACCCCGTCGTACCAGAACACGGCCGCGGCCGCCAGCAGCCCGCCGGCCGCCCCGGCGGCGAGGATGATGAGCGGCAGGCCCGCGCCCAGGAGGGCCAGCGCGGCGGCCAGGGCCTGGTCCGGAGCCAGCCTTCCCGAAGGCAGCGGCCGGCCCTGGGTGCGCTCCATGAGGCCGTCGAGACGCCGCTCCAGGAGCTGGTTGAGCGCCCCCGCACCGCAGGCCAGCAGGAAGACCCCCAGACCCAGCGGCGCGCCGCGCCAGGCAGTCCCCGGGGAAGCGGGGATGAACACGGCCAGGGCCGAGGCGGCCGCGGCCAGGGCGATGCGCGGCTTGACCAGCTCGCCCACGCGCCGCAGCCCCGCCTTCACCGGAGCCCCAGCGACTTGATGTAGGCGACGATCTCCGCCAGCTCCCGTTCCGACAGCGCCGCGGGAGGCATGACCGGAGGATAGCCCGCCGCCACCGCGGAGGATGGGTCGCGGATGACCCGGCGCAGGAACTCCTCGTCCACCGTCACCTCGCGGGTCCCATCCTTGAAGTGCACCGCATGCCGAGAGCCGTAGAGCCCCTTGAAGGTCGGGCCCACCATGGCAGCGCCGTCCAGGGAATGGCAGGCCAGGCAGGCCTTGGCCCGCAACAGGGCCTCGACCGGCGCCTCCCCCGGGGCGGGGGCCGGGGCCGCGAGCTCGGGCGCGGCGGCATCGGAGAAATACCACTTCTTGAAATCCGCTTCCGGCATAACGCGCGCCTTGGAGAGCATCGCCGAATGGTCCACCCCGCAGATGACCGTGCACTGGATGTCGAAATCGCCCAGGAGCCACGGGGTGAACCAGACGAAGTTGCTCTTTCCCGGCACCACATCCACTTTGACTCGGAAGGCGGGAACGTAGAAGCCATGGATGACGTCCAGGCTCTGGGTGATGAGCTTCACGGGGCGGGCCAGGGGGATGTACAGCTCGTCGGTGCGCTTGCCGTTGGGGTACTGGAAGCTCCAGGCCCACTGCCGGGCCGTCACCGAGACCACCATCGCGTCGGGCGGCGGGTTGCGCATGGTGCGGAAATCGGTCCAGCCGTAGTAGAACATGATGAGGAACAGGGCCAGCGGCACCACGGTCCAGACGATTTCGAGCGGCGTGTTGTCGTGGATGTCCACGGGCTCCGGATTGCGCTTGCGGCTGTAGCGGATGGAGAAGTAGACGATGAAGAAGGTGACCAGCAGGAGGACGGCCGTGCAAAGGGCTAGGGACGCCAAAAAGACCCGGTCCACCGAACCGCTGAAGCTGGAGGCCTGGGCTAGGAAGGGCATGGGGGCCTCATCGGAAGGAGATGTCCAGGAACAACAACGAGATGAAGACGACCAGCACCGACAGGGCCGTGAAAACCATCCCCTTGAGCAGGGCGCCTTCGTATTTGAGATGCATGAAGAAGAACAGCACCAGAGCGGCCTTGACCGGGGTGAGGACCAGCATGGCCCAGACCGCCGCGGCCGGCGACACGCGGCTCGCCCCGACCAAGGCCGCGGTCAGGAGCAGCAGCGTCCCCCAGACCTTGAGCAGGGCCGGGTACTCGACGACGTGTCCTTGTTCCTGGGCGCTCATGCCGCGAGATAGAAGAGGGGCAGCAGGAATATCCAGATGACGTCCACCAGGTGCCAGTACAGCCCGGAGTTCTCCAGCAGCACGTAGTCGTCCTGCCGCACGCGTCCGCGGGCCAGCAGGACCGTCATGAGGACGAGGAGCGCGGTCCCCGCCAGCACGTGCAAGCCGTGCAAGCCGGTCATGATGTAGTACAGACCGAAGAAGAGCGGCTCCCCGGCGGGGCGGCCGGCCAGGCCAGGCCCGTTGGGATAGAGCCCGTGCTGGAACTTGAGCCCCCATTCCACGCCCTTATTGACCAAAAAGAGCGCGCCGCAGGCCGCGGTCAGTCCGGTCAACCGCATGGACAGCGTCCGGTCCCCCTTCTGGATGGCGGTAAGCGCCGCGGCCACGAACAGGCTGCTGGTGAGCAGGATGAGGGTGTTGGCCACGCCCAGCGGGACGCTGAGCTCCCGGCTCGCCTCGTGGAAGGCCTCGGGGTTCAAGGCCCGGGAACCCGCGTAGAGGATGAAGAGTCCGCCGAAGAGCATGAACTCGGTGAACAGGAACAGCCACATGCCGATCTTGGAGCCCTGATAGTCCCGGCCGGCTTCCTCGCTCATCCCGGTCTCCCGGGGTTGTAGGCGTAGGGGCCGGCGGTGACGGTGGGGATCTCGGCGAAATTGTCATGCGGGGGCGGCGAGGGGACGGTCCATTCCAGGGTCAGGCCGCCCCAGGGATTGTCCCCGGCCTGCGCTCCGCGGCGCAGGGCCGCGAGCAGGGCCCAGAAGTACACCGCCAGCCCCGCGGCCAGCAGCCAGGAGCCCGCGGTCGCCACCAGGTGCGCGTGCTGGAACTGCGGCAGGTGCGCGTAGTAGCGCCGCGGCATCCCCTGGGCGCCCAGGACCAGCATGGTGAAATAGAGGATGTTGAAGCCCGTGAACATCAGCCCCCAGGCCGCGTACGCGGGCTTGGGCGGCACCATCCGGCCGAACATCTTGGGGAACCAGTAGAGCAGGGCCGCGAAGAAGGCGAAGCCCGTGCCGCCGAACATCACGTAGTGGAAATGGCCCACGATGAAGTAGGTGTCGTGCAGGTGCACGTTGAGGCCCAGGGCGCCCTGCATCACGCCGGTCAGCCCGCCGATGGAGAAGAGGAACACGAAGCTGAGCGCGTAGAGCATGGCGGGCTGCATGTCGACGGACCCCTTGTAGAGGGTCGCGGTCCAGTTGAAGACCTTGATCGCGCTGGGCACGGCCACGATGAAGGTCAACAGCGAGAACACGAAGTCCGCCGTGTCCGCCATGCCGCTGGTGAACATGTGATGCGCCCAGACCATGGAACCGAAACCCGCGATGGCGATGGAGGAGAAGGCGATGGCCTTGTAGCCGAAGATGCAGCGGCGCGAGAAGGTGGGGATGATCTCGCTGATGGCGCCCATAGCCGGCACGATCATGATGTACACGGCCGGATGGGAGTAGGTCCAGAACATGTGCTGGTAGAGCACCGGGTCGCCGCCCTTGGCCGGGTCGAAGACGCCCACGTTGAAGAAGCGCTCCAGGATGACCAGCACCAGCGTGATGCCGATGATGGGCGTGACCAGGACCTGGATCCACGCCGTGGCGTAGAGGGAC